>Ga0102588_1000099_pt1 | contig 160219 bp, 192 predicted proteins | sample AraplaMF_Col_mMS_FD_76854 | JGI IMG/M metagenome (GOLD analysis project Ga0102588, IMG submission 76854) | Arabidopsis root microbial communities from the University of North Carolina, USA - plate scrape MF_Col_mMS (SPADES assembly) (version 2) | ecosystem: Host-associated > Plants > Roots >...
TGGCCAGGGCGGCGACGGCCTCGGGCGAGGCGTCGGGGCCCATGAGCATCTGCGCGGCGTTGCCGGGCAGGATCTCGAGCACGAGGAAGACGATGACCGAGGCGCCGATCAGGGTGCCGATCAGCGTGGCGAGGCGCTTGACTAGGAACAGGCTCATGGGGCGGGGCGCAGCATAACTGACTCCCGCAACAAATGTGCCGCGAATGTGGCCTTTGTCATTCACCGGTGGCCCGTCCCGCCCGAGCCGCGATAATCGAGGCTATGGCCCTCATGATCACCGACGAATGCATCAATTGCGATGTCTGCGAGCCCGAGTGCCCGAACGACGCCATCTACATGGGCGAGGCGTTCTACGAGATCGATCCGCACAAGTGCACCGAATGCGTGGGCCATTTCGATGAACCGCAGTGCGTGCAGATCTGCCCGGTGGCCTGCATTCCCGTGAACCCCGAGCACGTGGAAAGCCGCGAGACGCTGATGCAGAAGTACCAGCGCCTCACGGCGATCAAGGTGACTGCCGCTGCAGCGGCAGCCTCTTCCGGCGCCTAATCGGCCGACTTCCGCTTCTTTTTCTTGCGCTCCGGTGCGTCGGCGCCCGGGCCGCTGCTGAAGCTCAGGCTCGATTTGCGCGGCGCACTGGCTTCCTTGCGGGCGCGGTCGCGCTCCCTCTGCTCGGCCATGGCGAGCCGCCTCTCCGCCAGGGCCGCGCTTCTTGCCTCCCGCGCGGCGCGCTGGTCGCGGTCATATGCGGCCTTTTCCAGCGACAGGCGGCTGCGCTCCAGGTGGTCGGCCTGGGTTTGGGCGCTGCGGGTGCCCGCATCGGCGGCACGGCGGTCCTCGTCGCTGCGGCGGTCGTCGACTTTTACCGTCCTGCCGCCTTCGCAAGGCCGGTCGGAATAGGTGTTGCCGCAGCGCCAGGTGTTCGCCCCTTGGGCGGCAGCGCCCGTCCAGCAGACGCCGATTGCTACTGAAAGGATAGCGGCCGCGGTTTTCGAAACCGTCTTTCCGTCCTTCTTTCTCTTCTTCTCGCTCATTTTTATTTCTCTCCCTCCCTGCACTTCAATGGCCGGCTAGGTGGCGGCAGGCGTCGTGCCCCCTTCGCCGGGCTCCCTCCGAGGCGGTTTGGGCCGCGGCGGTTTGCTCGTGTGAATGACCAGCGTCGCCTTTTCCATCTCGCCCGCGACCAGCGCGGGAATTGCATGGAGCGTGCGAGTGATGGCGTCGTCGATCGCTTCGCGCTGTTCCTTGAGCGGCTTCTTGAGCACCCAGTTGACGACCTCCGACTTCACGCCGGGATGCCCGATGCCCAGGCGCAGCCGCCAGTAGTCGCCGGTGCCCAGCTGCGCATGGATGTCGCGCAGCCCGTTGTGGCCCGCATGGCTGCCGCCGAACTTGAGCTTGACCTGGCCCGGGACCACGTCGAGCTCGTCGTGCACCACGAGGATTTCTTCCGGTGCGATCTTGAAGAAGCGCGCCAGCGCAGCCACCGACTTGCCCGACAGGTTCATGAAGGTCTGCGGCTCCAGCAGCCAGACGCTCTGGCCGCCGATGCTCGTGCGCGCGGCGAGGCCGTGGTAGCTGCGCTCGGGCACGAGGTTGAGCTTCCATTCGCGCGCAAGGGCGTCGATCCACCAGAAGCCCGCGTTGTGCCGCGTGGCTTCGTACTCGGGGCCCGGGTTTCCGAGGCCGACAAACAGCTTGATCATGGTCGTGGATTATCCGGTCGCCGCAAAAGCAGAAGGCCCGCACGAGGCGGGCCTTCGACAAGCAGCGAATGCGAAGAAGCGGATTACTTCTTGGCGGGTGCCTTGGCAGCGGGCGTCTTGGCCGCGGCCTTGCCACCCTTGCCGGCCGGAGCGGCGGCTGCTGCATCGGCAGCGGCTGCGCCTTCGGCGGGAGCTTCTTCTTCAGCAGCCGGGGTCACGGCCGAAGCCAGCACCGGGTTCGGCTTGCCGTGGCTGACCCACTTCACGCCGCGGGGCAGCTTGATGTCCTTCAGCGTGACGGTGCCGTTCTTCTTCAGGCCCGACAGGTCGACTTCGATGAACTCGGGCAGGTCGGTCGGCAGGCAGTTCACTTCCAGTTCGGTCGTGACGTGGTTGACCAGGTTGTGGTCGAGCTTGACGGCGTCGGACTCTTCCTCGCCCTTGAAGTGCACGGGCACCTTCAGGGTCATGCGGGTCTTGGCGTCCACGCGCTGGAAGTCGATGTGCTGAACCAGCTGGCGGAAGGGGTGGTATTGCACGTCGCGCAGCAGAACCTTGCTGACGTTGCCGCCCAGTTCCATCTCGAGAACGCTCGAGTGGAAGGCTTCCTTCTTCAGGGCGTGCCACAGCGCGTTGTGATCGATCTCGATCAGTTGCGGCTGGGTGTCGCCACCATAGACGATGCCGGGGGTCTTGCCCGAGATGCGGAGACGGCGGCTCGCACCCGTGCCCTGCTTTGCGCGCTCATAAGCGACGAATTTCATAACTAGCTCCAGTAAGAGTCCACCGCGACCAGTGCGACTCCGGTTCAAAAAGGCTTCAGGGGTGAAGCCCGCTCTTTGCCCAGGTCAGAACAGGTTGTCCTGATCCGAGAACAAACTCATCACCGACTCGCCCTTGGCAATGCGCTGGATCGTTTCGGCGATCAGCGGCGCCACGGAGAGCTGGCGGATCTTTCCGCAGGCATTGGCGCCGTCGGAAAGGGGAATGGTGTTGGTCACGACCACTTCGTCGAGGGCCGAGCCCTGCGTGATGCGCTCGATGGCCGGGCCCGAGAAGATCGGGTGCGTGCAGTAGGCGTACACGCTCTTGGCGCCGCGCTCCTTCAGCACTTCGGCCGCTTTGACTAGCGTGCCGGCGGTGTCGATCATGTCGTCCATGATCACGCAGTTGCGGCCGTCGATCTCGCCGATCACGTTCATCACTTCGCTGACGTTCGCCTTCGGGCGGCGCTTGTCGATGATGGCGAGGTCGCAGTTCAGCTGCTTGGCCAGTGCGCGGGCGCGGACCACGCCGCCCACGTCGGGCGAGACCACGATCAGGTCTTCGTAGTTCTTGGCGCGCAGGTCGCCCAGCAGCACCGGCGAGGCGTAGATGTTGTCGACGGGAATGTCGAAGAAGCCCTGGATCTGGTCAGCGTGCAGGTCCATCGTGAGCACACGCTCGACGCCGACGGTTTCCAGCAGGTTGGCCACCACCTTGGCCGAGATCGGCACGCGGCTGGAGCGCGGGCGGCGGTCCTGGCGGGCATAGCCGAAGTAGGGGATCACGGCGCTGATGCGTTCGGCCGAGGCGCGCTTGAGCGCGTCGACCATGATCAGCAGCTCCATCAGGTTTTCGTTCGTCGGAGCACAGGTCGACTGCACCACAAACACGTCGCGTGCGCGGACGTTCTGGTTGATCTCGACGGTGACTTCGCCGTCGGAGAAGCGGCCGACTCGGGCAGCGCCCAGCGAAGTGCCGAGATTGTGCGCGATTTCTGCAGCAAGGCCCGGATTGGCGTTGCCGGTGAAAACCATGAAGTCAGGGTGATTAGCCTGCATGAGCGCGTCCCGGCAGTGCAAGTGGGCTTAGGAAGCCGCCAAAAGGTTTGTATGCGTGGCGGCCGGTGAGCCGCCGATTATTGCAGCGGGTGGGCTGCAAATGAAGACTGCGGCCCTCGGGCCGCAGTCGTGAAGATTTGGCAGGGGAGAAAGGATTCGAACCTTTGCATGCTGGAATCAAAATCCAGTGCCTTAACCAGCTTGGCGACTCCCCTACACGGGTCGACGGCTTTCGCCATCAACCGATATATGTCGCATCGAACCGAACGAACGGTCCGATCATCTTCAGGTTGCCCATCCCAAGAGTGGATGGACTTCCAGGTTGCTGCATTGGCGAACCTGCCAGCCTTCGGGGGCTTCGAGCAGTTCCGCTTCCTGCGGCGATTGCGGCAGCCTTGCGAATACCGAACTTCCGGAGCCGGTCATCCGGGCCTTCAATCCTTGGGTGCCGAGCCATTCGATGGCGTCGGTGACCGCGGGGCAAAGTCGCTGGGCAACCGGCTGCAGGTCGTTGTGGCCGAAGTCGAAAACCTGGTTTCCCAAGTTTGTCGCTTCCGACGATTCGCTGTCTGCAGCAAAGCCTGAGATTATAGCAACAGGCGTAGCGCGTTGAAGGCCTGAGTCCGAAAAAATTAATCGGGTATCGAGTCCCTCGGGTGGTTTGACCACCACGAAGCGCGCGGATGGGAGTGTAACCGGTGTGATTTCCTCCCCGACGCCTTCCACCCACGCATTGCGCCCGCCAAGGAAGAAAGGAACGTCGGCACCCAGCTTCAGGCCGATGTGGGCCAGGCGAGACAGCGGCAGGTTCAGCCCCCAAAGGCGGTTCAGCGCGAGCAGGCAGGTGGCGGCGTCCGACGAGCCTCCGCCCATGCCCGCCTGCGCCGGCACATGCTTGGCGACGCCGATGTGCGCGCCCTGGCCGGGCGCAGCGAACGGCTGCAAGGCACGCGCGGCGCGCAGGATCAGGTCGTCCGTGGGCAGCTCCGTGGTCAGGTCCTCGCGGCTGAGCTGGCCGTCGCGCCGCAGTTCGACGTGCAGCGTGTCGCACCAGTCGATCAGCATGAACACCGACTGCAACAGGTGATAGCCGTCGTCGCGCCGGCCGGTGATGTGAAGGAAGAGATTGAGCTTGGCCGGCGCGGGGAGGTCGTAGATCGCCTTCATGACCGCTCGAACACGATGCGCAGGTCGGCCCGCGGGCTCGGCGATTCGCGCACGGCGTTCAGCCGCCCGGCGCCCAATTGCGCGAGGTCGGCTTTCCAGCCGGGCACGGGCTCGTTGCGGCCGGCCAGCCAGCCGAACAAGGCGCCGACCGGAATGGCCGCGCCCGTGGCGGCTTCGATCAGCTCGTCGACGGAATCGAAGCGCCGGGTCCTGCTGCCGTCCTTCAGCAGCGCTTCGCCAGGGGCCCAGTGCAACTGGGCGAGGGTGCTGCCGATGGGTGTCGTGAGCGTGAGATCGCCGGCCTCGGCCGAGCCGCGCAGTTCGAACAGCGCGGCAAAAGTCTGCACGGGCTCGCTCTCGATGCGCAGCGACATGCGGCCGCTCCAGCTCTCCGTGGTCTTGGGCGCGCCGGGGCCGCCGGACAGCTGTGCGCAGCCGGTGGCCAGCAGGGCGGCTGCGCCACCTGCCGCGAGAAATGCGCGACGACCGTGACGGCCGGCCTGCATCGGCGCGAGTGCTGCTCCTACCTGCGCCATCTCAGGGCTTCACTCGCAGGCGCTTGAGCGTTTCCTGCAGCGTCTCGTTCTCGGCGTCGCTCAGCAGGGCTTCCTTCCAGATCGTGACCGCGCGGTCCTTCTGGCCGGAAGTCCACAGGACTTCGCCGAAGTGCGCGCCGATCTCGGGATCGGGCCGCGTCTTGTAGGCGGCCTCGAGGATGCGGATGGCCTCTGCCGTGTTGCCGAGCCTGAATTCGACCCAGCCCAGGCTGTCGGCGATGAACGGGTCTTCCGGTGCCAGCTGCACGGCCTTCTGGATCAGCGTGCGAGCCTCCTCCAGCCTGATCTTGCGATCGGCCAGCGAGTAGCCCAGGGCGTTGTACGCGTTCTGGTTCTGGGGCTTGAGCTCGATGAGGCGGCGCAGCAGGCGCTCCATGTCGTCGAGGCGGTTGAGCTTCTCGGCGACCATGGCCTGGTCGTAGACGAGGTCGCCGTCGTCCGGCGACGCCGCAGATGCCTGGGCGAGCATGTCGTAGGCCGCCTGGAACTGCTTCGCGTCGCGCAGCAGCTGTACTTCGGCGAGGAACTTCTGCTTCTTGTCGTCGGCCGTGCGCTCGGGCAGGCCGCGGATGATCTCGCGGGCCTGCGGCAGCTTGCCCTGGCGGGCCAGCAGCGTGGCGCGGCGGGTCTGCGCGGCCACCAGTTCGTCGGGGCCGTCGACGCGCGAGAGCCAGCGCTCGGCCGCCGCATAGTCCTTGCGCCGCTCGGCCAGCTGCGACAGCGCGAAGTACGCCTGCGACACGCCGCGCTTGCGGTCTGCCGCATCGTCGGCATCCTTGCTGCCGCCGCTCTTCGGATTGCCCGACAGCTCGATGAAGCGCTTGATCGAAGTCTCGGCCGCGGCATCCTGCCGGGCCTGCATCTGCAGGCTGCCCAGCAGCAGCCATGGTTCCGCGAGTTCGGGGCGCGAGGTGGTCAGCGCCTGGAGCTGCGCGGAGGCGTCGCTGTAGCGCCGGTTCTCGACCAGCACGCGTGCATAGGCGACACGCAGGTCGGGCGACGCCTTCGGGTTGTTGTTCAGGAAGCGGGTGACGATCGGTTCGGCCAGCGGCTGGCCGGGGTCGATCATCTCGAGCGCCAGCGCCGGGGGCGCGTCGGAGGCCGGGTCGATCTCCTGGCCCTTGCGCGCGGCTTCCAGCGCGCCGGAGGCATCACCCGCATTGAGACGCAGCCGCCCGACGGTGGCCCAGGCCAGTCCGCCGGTGGTGGGGCTCTTCAGCTCGTCGACCAGCGCCTGCTCGACCACCGAGGCAGCCAGCTTCTTGTCGGATGCGCGCGAGTAATTGCGCGCGATCACGGCCATCAGCAGCGGGCGCTCGATCTGCGAGGTGGCCGCCACTTCGGCGCGCAGCGGCTCGACGGTTTCGCTGATGCGGTTGAGCGCGATCAGGATCTGCAGCTCGATGCGGCGTGCGTCGCGCGAATTCGGCAGGCTCTCCTGCCAGGCGCGTGCCGCGGCGAGCGCCGCATCGCCGGAGCGCGACTGCAGCGCGATCTCGACCGCGCGCTGGAACAGCTTGCCGTCGCGCAGCCGGCGGGCGGCGTCGAGCACGAGCGCATAGCCGGAGCCGGGATCGCCGGAACGGGCCGTCATTTCGCCCATCAGGATCTCGTAGAACAGGTCTGCCGTCAGCGCGGACTGCAGCGGCGCCGGCTCGGCGGCTTCCTTCGCCGCGGCCGGCCGAGGCCTGGCTGCGGGCCTCGACTGCGCCGGCCGTTCGATGGCGGGAATGGGGCTGACGGGAGCTGCCGGATCGGAAGATTGCGCGTTGACGGCGCAGGCCAGCAAGGCGAGAGACGCGGCCGCCGCAAGGCGGTGTCGGCGGGGCGAAAGATTCATCTGACCATAATAATCCAGCCTTTTGAACGAGCATCGCGTGGGGCTTCGCCGCCGCGGGCGTTTGCCGAAGATTTACCTTTCATGCCTGAGCTACCCGAAGTCGAAGTCACCCGCCGTGGATTCGCCGACCGCATCGCAGGCGGACGCATCGAAGCAGTTCGCATCGGCAAGCCGCTGCGATGGGCGCTGATGGTGCTGCCCGAGGCGCTGGTCGGCCGGCAGGTGCGCGAGGTGCGCCGGCGCGGCAAGTACCTGCTGATCGATCTCGATCGCGGCATCCTGCTGCTGCACCTGGGCATGTCGGGCAGCCTGCGCTTCGATGCCGCGCTGCCGCCGCCCGGACCGCACGACCACTTCGATCTTGTTACCAACCGCGGCACGCTCAGGCTCAACGATCCGCGCCGCTTCGGCGCCGTTGTTTACGTGGAAGACGAGTCCGCCCCGTGGGCGATCAAGCTGCTGGGCGGCCTTGGCATGGAGCCGCTGGACGAAGGATTCGACCTCGATGCCTTCCATGCCGGCCTCAAGAAGCGCAAGACGGCGGTCAAGCAGGTGCTGCTGGCGGGCGACGTGGTGGTGGGCGTGGGCAACATCTACGCGTCGGAGGCGCTGTTCCAGGCGGGTATCCGGCCGACGCTGTCGGCGGCGCGCATCAGCCGGCCACGAGCGGCGAAGCTGCATGCGGCGGTGCGCGAGATCCTGGCGCGGGCGGTGGAGAAGGGCGGCAGCACGCTGCGCGATTTCTCCAACATCGACGGGCAGAACGGCTATTTCCAGCTCGAAGCGACCGTCTACGGCCGGGCGGGCGAGCCCTGTCGGGTTTGCGCAACGCCGATCCGGCTGTTGCGCCAGGGGCAGCGCTCCACCTATTACTGCCCCAATTGCCAGAAGTAGGCGCGGGCTCGCGCGATGGAAACAGAAAAATAGAAACAATCTAGAAACGGCGGTGGCATGTCCGCCGATGTATATTTGTAAATTGTTTCTTACACATTCCCCTTGAGCCGCTCCTTCAATCAACAACTCGATCAGCACGGTGCGTGGCGGAGCAATTTCGCCCACCGGCTGCAGTGGCTGTCCCGCTGGCTGACCGAGAACGAGCTGCTCGACCAGGCGGTGGCCGAGCGCCTGCGCGGGCTCGAGACGCAGATCCGCACCAGCAAGGTCATGGTCGCCTTCGTGGCCGAGTTCTCGCGCGGCAAGTCGGAGCTGATCAACGCCATCTTCTTCGCCGGCTACGGGCGGCGCATCATGCCCGCGAGCGCCGGCCGCACCACGATGTGCCCGACCGAGCTGGGCTACGACGCCGCGCATGCGCCCAAGCTGCGCCTGCTGCCCATCGAGACCCGGCTGGAGCCCCATTCGCTGGCTCACTGGCGCGACAAGCCCACCCGCTGGACCGAGATCGCCATCGATGTCGGCAATGCCGAGCAGCTGGCGCAGGCCATGGGCAAGGTGGCCGAGGTGCGCTGGGTGAGCAAGGACGAGGCCCGCACGCTGGGCTTCTGGAACGACGAGACGCCCGACGACAACCCGGTGCAGGACGCCGAAGGCCGCGTGGAAATTCCGCGCTGGCGCCATGCGGTGCTGAACATGCCGCATCCGCTGCTGGAGCAGGGGCTGGTGATCCTCGACACTCCGGGCCTGAACGCGATCGGCGCCGAGCCCGAACTCACGGTGAGCCTGATCCCGCAGGCGCACGCCGTGGTATTTATTCTTGGCGCCGAGACCGGCGTGACGCGCTCCGACCTTTCCATCTGGCGCGAGCACCTGATCACCGAGGACGAAGGCAACGACACGCGCTTCGTGGTGCTCAACAAGATCGACACGATGTGGGACACGCTCAGCACGCCCGCGCAGATCGAGCTGCAGATCGAGCGCCAGCGCGACGGCGCCGCCCGCCTGCTCGAAGTGCCGCTGGCGCAGGTGCTGCCCGTGTCCGCGCAGAAGGGCCTGCAGGCCAAGATCCAGCACGACGGCCAGCTGCTGCAGGCCAGCCGCCTGCCGGCGCTCGAATCGCTGCTGGCCGAAGGCGTGCTCGGCAAGCGCGAAACCATGCTGCGGCTCGCGGTGGATGCGGGCATGACTGCGCTGCGCGCCGAGGCCGAGCGCATCCTGAAGGTGCGCCAGCGCGATCTGTCCGAGCAGGCGCTCGAGCTGCAGGGGCTGCGCGGCAAGAACGTCTCGGTGATCCGCCACATGCGCGCGCGCATCGACCAGGAGCATGCCGAGTTCGAGGGCAGCAACACGCGCATCCTGGCGCTGCGGTCGGTGCAGGGCAAGCTGCTGCGCGAGGTGTATGCGGTGCTCGGGCGCACCGCGCTGAAGGCCGACATGGTGAAGCTGTCGGCCGCGCTCAAGCGCCCCGGCGTCAAGTTCAACGTGCGCAAGGTGTACGCCGAGACATTCGACTCGCTGCGCAACAACCTGCGCGAAGTGCAGGCGACCACGGCCGAGATCCAGTCGATGCTGCACGCCACCTTCCGCCAGCTCAATGCCGAGCAGGGCTTCACCCTGCAGGCGCCGGCCGAGCCCGACCTCACCGGCTTCGAGCAGGAGCTCGCGCAGATCGAGCGCAGCCACATCCATTACCTGGGCGTGGGCAATCTGCTGAAGCTCGCGCAGGCCGACTTCTGCGACAAGCTGGTCCGCGCGCTCGCCAGCCGGCTGCGGCTGGTCAACGAGGCGGCCATGACCGAGGTCGAGCGATGGAGCAAGGGCGCGAGCGCGCAGATCGATGCGCAGCTCAAGGAACGCCGCCGCAACTTCAGCAAGCGCATCGAGGCGATCGAGCGCATCCAGAGCGCGGCGGGGAATCTCGACGAACGGCTGGTCGAACTGGCCGCGCAGGAGAGCAACCTCACCGAACTCCATGTGCAACTGCGCGAATTCACTTCGCTGATCGCGCAGCACGGAAAGCCGCAGCTGGCGGCCACCATCGGCGAGCTGCGTGCGGCCTGAGGATTCCGCCTCCAAGGCGGCGGCGACTGAAACCCTGTCATTGCCTCCGGATTTCGCCGCCCAGATCGTGAGCTGGCAGCGCAGCCACGGCCGCAGCCAGCTGCCGTGGCAGAACACGCGCGACCCGTACCGCGTGTGGCTGTCGGAGGTGATGCTGCAGCAGACGCAGGTGTCGACGGTGCTCGGCTACTTCGCTCGCTTTCTGGAGCGTTTTCCCGACGTGAAGGCGCTGGCCGCCGGCACCGAGGACGAGGTGTTCGGCCTCTGGAGCGGACTGGGCTACTACAGCCGCGCGCGCAACATGCACCGCTGCGCGCAGGAAGTCGTCGCGCGATTCGGCGGCGAGTTTCCGCGCACGGCCGCGGAGCTGGTCACGCTGCCGGGCATCGGCCGCTCGACCTCGGCGGCCATCGCGGCCTTCTGCTTCGGCGAGCGCGTGGCGATCCTCGACGGCAACGTGAAACGCGTGCTCACGCGCGTGCTCGGCTTCGCGGGCGACATGTCTTCCACGGCGCAGGAGCGCGCCTTGTGGGACCTGGCAACGCAGCTGCTTCCGCCTGCGAACGACAAGGAAGCCATCGCGTCCTACACGCAGGGCGTGATGGACATGGGCGCCACGGTGTGCCTGCCGCGCAAACCGAGTTGCATGATCTGCCCGGTGCAGCAGAGCTGCGTCGCCTTGCGCGAAGGCGCGCCCGAGCGCTACCCGGTCAAGACGCGCAAGCTCAAGCGCAGCGCGCAGTCGCTGTGGGTGCTGCTGGCGCGCGATGCCCAGGGCCGCGTGTGGCTGGAGAAGCGGCCGGCGAAGGGCATCTGGGCCGGTCTTTACTGCCTGCCGGTGTTCGACAGCCGCGAGGAGCTTCTTGAAGCCTTGCCCGCGGCCGCGCGGCGCGGCGCCCATGACCTGCCGGCCTTCGTGCACGTGCTGACCCACAAGGACCTGCATCTGCATCCGGTGCAGATCGACGGCGGCCAGCCGCAGGGCGATGCCGCGCAATGGTTCGAGGCTGAGGAATGGAGCCGGCTTGGCCTGCCCGCCCCGATGCGCAAGATGCTGGAAGGCGGCGAAAGCTAGCCCGCCAGCCTGTCAGATCGCGTCTAGCTCGCGGTGCCGCTTCAGCGCGCCCCAGCGCGCACCGAACGAGCGCGCCAGCTGCTCGACCAGGAACACCGAGCGGTGCTGCCCGCCGGTGCATCCGATGGCCACGGTCACGTAGCTGCGGTGGTCGCGGGCCAGCGCGTCCAGCCAGTGCGCCAGGAACTGCTCGATGTCGTCGTACATGCGCGCCACGTCGTCGTGCTCGCGCAGCCATTCGATCACCGGCTCGTCGCGGCCCGTGAGCGGACGCAGCGCCGGCACGTAGTGCGGATTGGGCAGCATGCGCACGTCGAACACGTAGTCGGCGTCCAGCGGCACGCCGCGCTTGAAGGCGAAGGATTCGAATACGAGCGTGAGCGGCGTCTGCGGCGCGGAGATCAGCGACTTGATGTAGCTCTGCAGCTGCGCCGGCCGGATCAGGCTGGTGTCGATCACGTCGGCGCCGTCGCGCAGGTCGGCCAGCAGTTCGCGCTCGAGTTCGATCGCCTGGGTCAGCACGCGGTGCTGCTCGGGCACGTCGGTGCGGCCTTCCTGGCGTGAGAGCGGGTGGCGGCGGCGGGTTTCCGAATAGCGGCGCAGCAGGGCGTCGGTGGTCGCGTCGAGGAACAGCGAGCGCAGCGAGATGCCGCCGTCGCGGCGCAGCGCCTCCAGTTGTTGCGGAACGATTGGGAGCGAGACGCCGCTGCGCACGTCCATGGCAATGGCCACGCGCGTGGCCTGCTGCTCGTGCTGCAGCGCGATGAAGGAAGTCAGCAGCTCGGGCGGCAGGTTGTCGACGCAGTAGTAGCCCGCGTCTTCGAGCGCATGCAGGGCCACCGACTTGCCGGAACCCGACATGCCCGTGATGAGCACGAGATCGAGGGTCATTGCAGGGCTGCCGAGGTCTTGTGGCCGAGCATCTCGCGCGCGTGGGCGAGCGAGGTCTGCGAGACCTTCTCGCCGCCCAGCATGCGGGCGATTTCCCTGGCGCGGCTGTCGTCATCCAGGCGCGACACGCCGCTTTCGGTGCGGGGGCCGTCGCTGCCGGTCGCCGCCGTCTGGCGCTTGGCCACCACCAGGTGGTGGTCGGCGCACGCTGCAACCTGCGGCAGGTGGGTCACGGCGAGCACCTGGCGATCGCGGCCGAGCTGCTTCATCAGCCGGCCGACGGTTTCCGCCACCGCGCCGCCCACGCCGGAATCGACCTCGTCGAAGATCAGCGTCTGCGCCGCGCCGAGCTGGCTGGTGGTGACCGCGATGGCCAGCGCGATCCGCGAGAGTTCGCCGCCCGAAGCCACCTTGCCGATGGCCCGCGGCGTGCTGCCGGTGTGGCCCGCCACGAGAAAGGCGACATCCTCGAGGCCCGCGCGGCTGGGCTGTGCGAGCGGCTGAAGCTCGACTTCGAAGCACCCGCCCTGCATGCCCAGGCCCTGCATCGCGTCGGTGACGGCCTGCGAGAGGCGGGGGGCCGCCTGCTTGCGGATCTTGCCCAGCGCCTTGGCTTCCTTCATGTAGGCCTGCTGCGCGGCCTCTTCGGCACGCTCCAGGCCTTCGAGGTCGCTTTGCGCGTCGAGCGCCTGCAACTCGGCCTGCCAGCCGGCCAGCAGCGCCGGCAGCTCGGCCGGCGGGCGCTTGTAGCGGCGCGCGAGCGACATCCACAGGCCCATGCGCTCGTCGAGCTCGGCCAGGCTCTGCGGATCGGTGTCGGCATCGCGCAGGTAACCGTGCAGCGTGTGCGCCGCGTCGGAGGCCTGCGCCACGCAGGAGGCGAGCACCTCGCCCAGCGAACGGAACTCTGGCTCGATGTGCTCGCAGTTCTGCAGCAGCGTGGCCGCGCGCTGGAGCGCGGAGAGGGCGCCGTTGTCATCGTCTTCCAGCGCCTGGCTGGCGCCCTGGGCCGCGTCGATCAGCGCCTGCGCATTGGAGATGCGCGAGTGGTTGGTGGAGAGCTCTTCCCACTCGTCGGCGCCCGGCGCGAGCTTCGCGACTTCGGATATCTGCCATTGCAGCCGTTCGCGTTCGCGCTGCAGCGAGTCTTGCGCCGAGCGGGCGTGCTCGAGCGCGGAGAGCGCCTGCCGCCAGGCCTGCCATGCGGCGTCGAGCGCATCGGTGCGTGCGCCCGCGTAGGCATCGAGCAGGCCTCGCACTGCCTCGGGCCGCGTCAGGCTCTGCCAGGCGTGCTGGCCGTGGATGTCGAGCAGGCGGTCGCCGAGCTCGCGCAGCTGGGTCGCGGTGGCGGGGCTTCCGTTGATCCAGCCGCGGCTGCGGCCCTGCAGGTCGACGGTACGGCGCAGCAGCAGCGCGTCACCGGCCTCGAAGCCGCCTTCGTCGAGCCAGCTGTCCAGCGCCGGATCGGCGTCGAACTCGGCGCTCACGTCCAGGCGCTCGGCGCCTTCGCGCACCGCGCCCGCATCGGCCCGGTTGCCCAGCGCCAGCTGCAGCGCGTCGATCAGGATGGATTTGCCCGCGCCCGTTTCACCGGTCAGCACGGTGAAGCCGCCGGACAGGTCGAGTTCGAGTGATCGCACGATCACGAAGTCGCGCAGTGCGATGCGTCGCAGCGCCATTTCAGGAGCCTCCCTCGTTCCAATGAAGTTTCTTGCGCAGCGTGTCGAAATAGCTCCAGCCGCGTGGATGCAGGAAGCGCACGCGGAAGTCGGAGCGCCGCACCACCACGCGGTCGCCGATGGCGAGCGAGGCGAGCGACTGCATGTCGAAATTGGCGCTGGCGTCGCGTCCGCCGACCAGCTCGATCACGATCTCGTCGGCATCGGGCAGCAGCACGGGCCGGTTCGACAGCGTGTGCGGCGCGATCGGCACCAGGACCCAGCCCGGCACCGCGGGGTGCAGCAGCGGTCCGCCGGCGGAAAGCGCATAGGCGGTCGAGCCCGTGGGCGTGGCGATGATCAGCCCGTCGGCGCGCTGGTTGGCCACGAAATGGCGGCCCACCGAGACGCGAAGCTCGACCATGCCCGAGGTGGCGCCGCGGTTGACGACCACGTCGTTCATGGCGAAGGCATCGAACACCGAGGCGCCGTCGCGCATGACCCTGGCCTGCATCAGGCTGCGGTGGTCTTCCTCGTACTCGCCGGCCAGCATCGGGATCAGCGTGGACTGGTAGTTGTCGAGCGGGATGTCTGTGATGAAGCCGAGCCGGCCGCGGTTGATGCCGATCAGCGGGATGCCGTAGCTGGCGAGCTGCCGGCCGATGCCGAGCATGGTGCCGTCGCCGCCGACCACAAGGCCAAGGTCGCAGCGCTGACCGATTTCCTCGACGGTGAGGGCCTGGTAGCGCGGATGGGCGGGGGCGGCGTCATCGGCTTCCTCGCACGTCGAGCGTTCGACGAACACCGTGCAGCCCTGGGATTCGAGGAAGGCGCCGATGTCCTCCATGACGCTGTCGCGCGCATCGGCTTGCGCCCGGGCGCCGGAAGCCTGGTATTTGCCGATCAGGGCTACGTGACGAAAGCGAGAGGTCATATCTCACAAATTACAACATCAAACTCTTGGCCATCCGCTTGACCATGCGGGTTTTGCAGGCGCTGTCGCGTTCGGATTCGAGCGCAGCGACCACGATCCATTCCTTCGGATCTTGGCCTAGCTCTTCGGCTAGGGCGCCTGCAATGGCGGGTGAGAGGTGGCCTCGGTCGCGGGCGTTGTAGAGGGCCTTATCCGATAGGCCGAGGCGCTTCGTCCACGTGGCCATGTTCGGCTCGGTCTTCAGGGCGTTGGCTAGCAGGTTCAGGGTGGTTTGCATATCGGCTAAGTCCTCATGTTGTGGAAAGTACACAAGTGGAGGAAATCATAGCCCGGGAGCTTGTACACCATGTGAGTACTTGTTAGATTCCTGTCTGTACACGTGTTGTGTACTTTTCAGGGGCGGCCATGCTTTCACAAATTTCCTTTTCGCTGTTCGCCCAGTCTGCGCGGCAGCAACCCGAGTGCCCCCCTGCTGGTGCCTCGCAAGAGGTAAACGAGGCTGCGCCGAGCTTGGCCGCTCCCTCGGCCTCCGGCCAGCAGGCGGGCACACCCTCTGTCTATCCCCCCGAGATTGCTGCGCTGTTGCCTGAACTGCGGTTGCCGTTCAGTTTGGCAAAGACGATGGGTGGTTGGTATCTGGCCATCGGGTGCACGCGCTCTCCGAAGTGGGGTCGGGCTTCGATACAGCAGGCGGGGCGTGCATGACTCCCGCAAAGCCTCGTATTCGCCTCGACCGGGTCGTTCGCCCGGGTGGTCGTAGCTGGCGTGGTTGGCGCTGTGACGGTGATGGTTGTACCGGGTTCGCAGTGACGCCATGGGCCGCTTTTTTGATGTGGCGATGGGAGCGCCGTCAGCAGCAGAGAAAAGCCGCGACTCGCTAGCTCGTAGCCCTCGTGTGAGGGCTTCCGGCTAGCACGTCGCTAGAGCCCGCCGCTACATGCGGCTACTTGGAAAAGCATATGTCTCAATTCAGTTCGATCCTCGAAGTTCTCGCCATCGAAAACGAAGTCCGCACCAGCAAGCGCACGGGCAAGGACTACAACCACTTCGCGGCCCGTTGCGTGCTGCGCGACGAAAAGGGCGGTGTGGTCACCGTGGGCACGCTGCGCAGCGATCAGGTGATGCCCGAGCTGCGCGAGCAGATGAAGGTCGGTCTGTTTGCTGCCACGTTCTCGCTGCGCGTGCCCGACTTCGGCGACTCGAAGGGCGACATCGTCTCCATGCTCACGGGCTTCGTGCCCGCGCAGGGCCGTCTTCCGCAGCAGCCGCAAGCTCCGAAGGCTTCGTGATGCTGTCCCCGTCAATAGCGCTCGCGTTCGCCTTCGCTGGCTTTTTGCTGGCGCTGTTGGTGGTGACGCTGATCTGGATCGATGGTGGGCGTGCTGAGCGTCTTGAACGTATTGAGCGTGCCCGCCGCCGCGATCACTCGAAGGTGCCTCCAATTCACGCTGCTTCTCGCTGATCCGAGGAAAAACCATGGCTGCAATTGATGTGTCTGCCCTCGGTACTGCGTTGCTTGAGAACGCTCAGGCTGTGTCGCTCGTCGGCGTTGCTTGTCTCGGCATATGGGGTGCCATCACCGCGTTTCGGGTGATCCGTGATTTGCTTGAAATCGGTCCGTCGTTGTCGTCTGGTCGCGGTGCTGGTGGCGGTGGCGGGTCGTCTTCGGTGGATCGTCTGGCCGAGGCTCGCGAGCACGCGCAGCAGATGCAGTTGGTCGGCGAGGGGCAGTCTGCTGCTTACGCAGAGGCTGAGTCTCGCGATCAGTTCGATGCCGATTGGGCGGCATTCGAGCGAGAGCAAGCGGGTGAGAAGTGATGCGCTGGCTCATCCGCACATTTGGCCGTAGCTTCGTCTGGAAGCTCGGCGCCTTTGCGGCGGTCGCCGTTGTGGCTTTCGTCAAGGCGTATTTCTGATGGCTGATCCGACTGTCATCGATTGCGCATCCGCGTGCACCGTGACCGTGGTGCACGAGCTGTCTCTTCCCCCGCTTCAGTTGAGCACTGAAGAGGGGGCACAAATCGCGCTCGCCATCAGCGCGGTGTGGGTAGTCGGATGGGCCATTCGCATGGTTCTGAAGACGCTCAATTCATCCGATGGAAATCAACCTGAGTAAAGGAAATTTCGACATGAACGCAAACATCGTTCGCGGCCTGGTTGCCGCTGGTGCTCTGACCCTCGTGGGCGGCGCAAATGCTGCTGCAGTGGACGTGGCCGCCGTGGTCACCGACATCGGCGCACAGGCCGCTCCGATTGGCCTCGTTGGCGTGGCCGTGCTGCTGATCTATGGCGCCGTCAAGGCCTTCAAGTGGGTGCGTTCGGCTCTGAGCTGATCCCCCGCTGAGCGCACCTGGTGGACGCGCCAGGTGCCTTGTTCAAAGCGGTCATGGTGACTGCTTCGCACAGGGCAACGACATATGGGCCTCTTCGTCATCATCGCAATCCTGGGGGCGCTGTGGCTCATCTTCACCGCCTGATCTTCGCCGTCCTCGTGACGGTTTTTTCGTTGGCGGTGCAGGCTTCGATTCCTACGGTGCCGCAGGTCAGTGGTACTTGGGGCTGGGGTGGTCCCGGTGCCTCGGCGGTGGGGGCGAGCGCGGCGGAGGTGTGCGCTGCTTTGACGCCTGCGTTTATCACGCAGTACACGGCTCCGGGCGTGACTGGTTTCAACGTGGTGGTGGGGCAGGAACCTACGGTGACGGTCTCAGGTTATTGCCAGGGCTCGTATGTGCATCCCGATGGCGATGTGCGCTATCCGGCACGAGCGACGCTGTATCTGAGCGGTGGCGTGACTTGCCCTCCGAATAGCACGCTGTCGGGTGGTGCGTGCGTGTGCACGCCGTCGATGGTCGAGGATTCGACGCATACGTCGTGTGTTCCTCCGCCCGATCCTTGTGGTGCATTGAAGGGTCAGAGTGCGGGTAACTGGTGGCGCGATACGGGTGATGACAACGGTCTGCCCGCCAAGATTGGGTTCAGCGTGTGTGACAAGTATCAGTCGGTTGGGAGCGGGCTGTGCGTCGCTAGCGTGCCTGCTACAGGTGGCCTGTGTGTTCAGACTGAGGGCGGGTGGTGGCGTTGCACTGGTCAGGCGTTTTATACGGGTAGCAAGGCGGCTGATCCGTCGAAGTGCTCGCTTGCGGGGCCTGGTGGGTCCGGCAATAGTCCCGCCGATCCCATGCCTGCTACGCCGCCGTCGGGTAATCCGCCGCAGGCGCCGTCGCAGCCCGACCCGAATACAGCGGCGCCTGCGCCGTGTCCGGCAGGGCAAGCGCCGGGAACTATTAATGGTACGTCTGTGTGTAGGCCGACTGGTGGTGACCGGCCTGCGACGGGTTCCGCGCCTGGCACCGGTAGCACGACCAGAAACAACAGCGACGGTAGTTCCACCACGAGCACGACTTCGGGGACAACTAGATGCGCGGAGGGTCAGTGCACGACGACAACGAACAATGTCAATACCACTATCAACGCGCCGGGCAACACCACGTGTCCGACGGGTCAGACTGCAGGGACGACGATGGTGAATGGTCAGAGCCGAACTACGTGCACGGGCACGAGCTCTGCTACTACCTCTCAGGCGCAGTCTGAGTTCTGCACGGCTAATCCAAAGGACAAGCAATGCGGTGGTGATGGCGCTGACACGAGTTTTGGCGGGTCCTGTGCGAGTGGCTTCAAGGCAGTGAGCGATGACGCGGTGCTTAATGCGATGGCTGAGGAACAGTACAGGCGCAACTGCGAAGTGCTGCGGACGGATACCGAGCCCTCAGCCTGGGCGGCCGCTGAAGGCGCGAAGACGGGCAATGCTATGGACGGCAATCCGAACAACGACTCGGTGAGCGTCGGGCCGGGTAACTTTGATCAGTCTGACGCGCTTGGTGGCGGTGGCTGCAATCTCAACAAGACTTTCACGGTGCGTGGCTTGACTGTCAACATGCCGTGGAATGTGCTGTGCGACCCGCTTGCAATGCTGGGTCAGATTTTGGTTGCCGTCTCGCTCCTGCTGGCGGCTCGTATCGTCACAAGGGGGTAACCATGCCAGCCATCATCGCCTTGCTCTTGCGCGGGCTTCTGTGGGTCTCTGGGAGCATCGCCGGCCAGGTGCTGCTTCGTCTCGGTATCGGCGTCGTCACGTACACCGGCACCAATGCCAGTTTGGCCTGGCTGAAGTCGCAGGCCGTGTCCGCGTTGCAGGGCATGGGTGGGGAGTACATCGCCTTGCTCTCGTACATGAAGGTCGGCGTTTGCATCAGCATCGTCACGAGCGCCATCGTCGCGCGGGCCGTTGTGACGGGCGTCACGAGCGACAAGGTCAAGCGCTGGGTGATGAAGTAATGCTGTACCTGCGTACCGGAGCGAACGGCTCCTGCAAGTCCCTCTTCACGCTCAAGGATGTTCGCGAGAAGCAGCTCGCCGAGTTGAGGCCGGTCTGCGTGATCGTCGGCGACGACACGGATCCGACCAGGCAGTACGTGAAGATCAAGCCGGCCGTCATGGCGGAGTTCGGCTGGAAGACTTGCCAGTTCAAGGACTGGTGGGCGCAGGCCGATGGCACGATCTTCCTGGCCGATGAGTGCCACAACTACCTGCCGAAGCGCCCTAACGGCTCGGCGGTGCCGCAGCACGTCAGCCGCCTGGCGGAGCATCGTGCGCGCGGCATGGACTTCTTTTTGCTCACCCAGCATCCGAGCAACATCGATAGCTTCGTGACGAAGCTCGTGGGCTCGCCTGGTTGGCACCAGCACCTCAAGCGCGCGTTCGGAGCGTCGAACACCACGAGCGTGATTCAGTGGTCGGCGGTCAATAACCAGTGTGAGAAGGATGGCTCGGGCAAGTCTGGCCAGGTCGACATGCGCGGGCAGCCGAAGGAGGTCTACGCTTGGTACGACAGCGCCGAGTTGCACACCGGCAAGCGCAAGATTCCTCGCCAGTTCTGGATGGTGGTGTTCGGCGCGCCGCTCGCATTCGGCATGCTCTTTTTCGCCGGCAAGCTGCTTTGGGATCGCACCCAGAAGAAGCCGGCCGTCGAGGTTTCGCAGCCTGGCCAGGCTGGATCTGGCGGGCCTGGTTCACCAGCTGCAGCACGTGATCACGTGATGACAGCCGCTGAGTACGCGGCGAGCTATCGGCCGCGCATTGCTGGCCTGATGCATACGGCCCCGGCCTACGACAAGCTGACAGAGCCGAAGCGCGTGCCCGTGGCGGCGGCATGCGTCTCGATGCCGTCGAAGGGTTGCAAGTGCTATACGCAGGATGCGACGCCGTACCCCATTGATCAGGCGATGTGCGAGAGCCTAGTGAGGCACGGTGCGTTTTACGCGTTCGCGGCCGAAGGTGAGCGCAAGGTGTATGACCAGCCGCGAATGGCCCGCCAAGGCCCGGAAACGGCCCTTTCCGGGCCTGCGGCGCCGGTCTTGATCGATGGTGGTCCGAAGTCGCCGGGCGCGTCTACGACGGTCGCGTCGGCCGTGCCACCGGATCTTGGTAGTCAGCCGCGTGTCCGGCCTGGCTCGCCCTGGTCGTTTGAGCTGCCGGCGCGGTGACCTCAGTGAAGGGTGAAGCTGTACACGTTGAACGTCTCGCGGCATCGTGCCAGGTGTGCGGCGTATCCAGTCAGTTCGGTGCTGGTGCGCTCGCTGATGTGGATCTGGGCCTTCTTCACTTGTGCGGCCAGCTTGCGTGCCCTTTTGCTGGCTGCGCGTACCCAGTCCGGGGTCACGGGCGGTTCGGGGTAGCGGATGCGGCCAGCGGCCTTGAACGTTGCGCCGCGCAGGCTGCGGATGGCGCGCAGGGCTTTCGTCGTTGGGCGCGCGGTGGCCCACACCAGCATGCGCGCGAAGGGCAGCGGCAGTTGCAGCGCCATGGCGTCGGGGTGCTTGCGGTAGTTGGCTGCGATCATGGTGTGGGTCTTTCGGTAATACCTTCAGCAGTCGCTTCCTCGTTCCCCCGCAGGGCGGGGGCGGAGGGGGTGGGTTGCTCATGCAACAAGAAAAGTCCGGCCAGTGCCGGAACCCCGCATAGAAAACACCCCCGTTGCGCCCCTCGCAAAAGCGCGGGGTCAACGGGGGTGTTTGCGGGGTTCCAAGCTGGTCGGACTTTTCCGGGCGTAGCGGGGACAAAAGCACCAGGCGTGACAAAGCGAAGCGACAAGGCGAAGCCGACTGGCGCGACTGGTGACTTGTCGCCGCGGCTAGACGCTCATGGCACGTGTGCGGCTCTGCCTATGCGACTGCACGCTGCGCGTTTCGTCCTGGTGGCCCTGGGGGTTGCGGGAGCGACTGCAGCCGCGCGCGGGGGGCCGAAGGATAGGCGCGGAGCGCCAGCCGAGGCCGCGCGCAGCGCGGCCGTAACTTGTTCTTAAAACACTTTGGAACACTGTACAAATGCCGCGCTTCTCAGTCGCAATTTCTGATGAGTTGTTTGCTCGGTTGGAGGCCGCACGGGCCACGGTTGCGAAGCGCCGTTCCGGGTATTGGTCTTCGTGGGCGAAGCCCTGGTCGCGTGATGCCACTGCGGCCTATCTGATTGGGCTCGGGCTGGATCGCCTCGAGCAGATGAATCAATCGCCTCGAGGTGCTGACCTCGGTAATTTGAATCAACTGGTCGACGACGAGCGTTGACCAAAAAAAGACCCGGCGACGCGTCAACGTCCCGGGTCCGGATCGGCAGAGAGTCTTAGGAGGAAACCATGCCAATGGAGAAGTATGTTAACGGCCTTTGGTTTGAGGGGGTAGTGGTCCCTGACAAGTGGGTCATTCGCACCTGGGAGGCCAACGGTGTCATGGAGCGAAGTGCAGCGCCCTACGTTATGTGGCGCGAGGTTCACGATTTCGGGTTCAAGCGGGATGGTTGGACGCCGATTCGCCCAATTGATCCGGTCGAGGATGCCGAGCTGATCGAGGAAAGGCGCGAGAAGGCCCTCAGATCGGCCGCCAGCAGGGCTAAGACGACTTGCCGCAGGGTGATCATCACCGAGGGCTTTAACGAGCTTCTGACGCTCACCTATCGCGAGAACCAAGAGGACCGCGAGCTGTGCAAGGCCCACTTCAAGGAATGGGTTCGTCGGATGAAGCGAGCCCTCGGGGGGCAGTTTCGTTACTGCGCCGCGTTTGAGCGGCAGGAACGCGGCTCAATGCACGTGCATCTGGCGACGCACAAGCTGCCGAAAAATCCGATGTACGAGGGCGTGCGAATTAAGGCTTTCGAGCTTGGCACCAAGGTCTGGCATTCCATCGTTGGCAAGGACAACGGGTTGTGCTTCGTCGGCGGAAAGAAGCGCGGCAAATGGCACCGTAAGTGGACCCTTGCAAAGATGGCCGCCTACGTCTCGAAGTACATCACCAAGGACTACAAGGACGCGCCGAGTGAGTCCAACCGGTACAGCCGCAGCAACGGTGTCCAGGTGGGCGAGGTTCACACCATGGAGGTTGAGTGCAGCTACGCCGAGCTGATCGGTCTGTGCTACGAGCATCTGCCCGGCGACACGACGATTGCGCTGCGGGCGAACCACTTCAACGATCGGTTGTGGTTTTGTAAGGAGGCGGGGCCTCCCGAGGGTGCGTTGATGACGGCCTATGCGCGCTAGTCGGCTCGCATGTCTGGACCGGAGATTCGGTCTCGCTCGCGAGGTGTGGTCGTGCGTCGGTCGATTGCCTGTGCATCGCGTAGACCGTCGCGGATCGCGTAGCGCAGCGTGATGTACAGCAGGGCAAAGAAGATGGCGGTGCCGATGGCCGTCCACACGATTTCGGCGATGAAGATGCGCATGCCGAGCATTTCGAAGTGCTCGATGATCTTTTGCGTTTGCCTGTCGGTTCCCATGGGCTTCTCCTTTGTTGTAGTCTACAAGTGCTTACAAAGGTTTCAATGAGGCGGGAGGACTGCTGGTGTTGATTGGGTATGCGAGGGTGAGCACGGCTGAGCAAGAAGCGGACTTGCAATTGCGTGCGCTGAGGCGCTATGGCGTTCGTAGGGTGTTCTGGGAGAAGGGCTCGGGCGTCGGGCCTCGGCCGGAGCTACAGCGGTTGCTTGGATCGCTGAGGGAGGGCGATACGCTCGTGGTCTGGAAGCTTGATCGCGTCGCGCGTTCCATGCAGGAGGTGTTGCGGGTGATGGATGTGCTGAAGCTGCGAGGGTGCGGTTTCAGGTCTCTCACTGAGCCCATAGACACCTCGCATTCATTCGGTGAGCTCGCGTTGCAGATGATCGCTGCGTTTGCTCAGTTCGAGCGAAGTTTGATCAGAGAGCGGTGCGAGGCGGGTAGGGTTGCGGCAAAGGCGAGGGGAGTGCTCTTTGGCCGTCAGCCTCTTGTGACTGGCGACGATGCTGGTGTTGCCGCCGTGCTTTACCGGGAGGGGTTTACGCTCGGGGAGGTCGCCTTGATGCTTGGCGTATCGCCGACTGCTGTTCGTTCGGCGTTGGTGAGAGATGGGGTGGAAAGAAGGGCGTGGGGCGGTGCTCGGCACCGGCGGTTGAATTAGCTGCCCTGGCGCTTTCCGAATTTTTTGAAGTACAACACTAAAATCTTGCAATGCTGGACGACCGTGCCAAGTTGCTGCTCAAGACGCTCGTCGAGCGCTACATCGCTGACGGGCAACCCGTGGGATCGCGGACGCTTTCGCGTTCGTCGGGGCTCGATCTGTCGCCGGCAACCATCCGCAACGTCATGTCCGACCTCGAGGCGCTGGGGCTGATCGCCAGCCCGCACACCTCGGCTGGCCGCGTTCCGACGCACCGCGGATATCGGCTTTTCGTCGACACCATGCTGACCGCCCAGCGCGAGCAGATGACCGCCCCGAGCCTCGCGCCGGACCAGCCGCAGAAGGTGATCGCCAACGCGGCGCACCTGCTGTCGAACATGTCGCAGTTCGTCGGCGTGGTGATGGCGCCGCGGCGCGCGTCGGTGTTCAAGCAGATCGAGTTTTTGCGGCTGTCGGAGCGCAGGCTGCTGGTGATCATCGTCTCGCCCGATGGCGACGTGCAGAACAGGGTGATCTTTCCGGAGGCCGACTACTCGCAGTCGCAACTGGTCGAGGCCTCGAACTACATCAACGCGAACTATGCCGGGCTGACCATCGAGCAGGTGCGCGACCGGCTGCAGTCCGAGATCGAGAAGCTGCGCGGCGAGATCGCCACGCTGATGCAGGCAGCCGTGCAGGTCAGCTCGGAAGTGCTGACCGAGGCAAAGGAAGACGACGTCGTGATTTCCGGCGAGCGCAACCTGCTGTCGGTAAGCGACTTCTCCAGCGACATGGGGCAGCTGCGCCGCGCCTTCGAGCTCTTCGAGCAGAAGGCCCAGCTGATGCGGCTGCTCGACGTGTCGAGCAAGGCCGAAGGCGTGCGCATCTTCATCGGCGGCGAAAGCCAGGTGGTGCCGTTCGAGGAGCTTTCGATCGTCAGCGCGAACTACGAAGTCGACGGGGAGGTCGTGGGCACGCTGGGCGTGATCGGGCCGACGCGCATGCCTTACGACCGCATGATCCAGATCGTCGACATCACGTCGCGCCTTGTGACCAACGCACTGAGCCATCGCAAGTAGGCCCGTCGGCGCGCATAGAATCGTTGCGCGTGGGCCGTTAGCTCAGTTGGTTAGAGCAGCGGACTCATAATCCGTTGGTCGCTGGTTCAAGCCCAGCACGGCCTACCACCACTCCCCGAATTTCCTGGATCCATTGCTACAAAATTTGTAGCTCTGTTCCGCAATCGGCGAAGGTGTTCCGCAAATCATCGCAGCGGTTTTACCTTTTTGCCTACCTTGTGCCGGATGTAGTTCGCCGTCATCGCCTCGGTGGTGTGGCCCAGTAGGCTCTGCGCCTGGCGCGTCCCGCCATCTTCATCCGCCTCGGTGGCTGCCTTTGCCCGCAAGTCCCGGAACTGGAATTCGCTCAATGGGATCCCTGCAGCGTGCCGGGCCTGATCGAAGCGTTTCCGCAACATGCCGGTCGTGAGCGCCTTTCCGCTCTCATTCACCAGCAGCGCGGAGGTTTCCGCCTTGACCTCGCCCTTGTAGGCTTTGATTTCGGTCAGCAGCTCTTCCAACTCGCCTTCAATCACCATGCGCAGCTTGGCGCGTGTTTTCCCCTGGCGCACGTGCAACAGGGCGTCCGCGATATGGGATTCGCTCATGCGCAGAACATCGCCGGGGCGCTGGCCTGTAAGGTGAGCCAGCCGGACCGCGAACTGTAGGGGCTTGCCTGCCCGCGCCAGGAGCTTTCCTAACTGGTCGTCATGAACGAGGACATCACGTCCATGCTCAGTGAATCCGCGCACACCTGTGCATGGGTTCGCCAGGCGCGTGAATCCGGCTGAGCGCGCGTAGTTCCAGATGTGTGAGAAAAGCGCCTTCTCGCGGTTCGCGCGGATCTGGCCGAAGCCTGGCGGGATCGGGAGCGGTGGCTTGCCGGTCTTCGCCCGCTGCGCATTCTTCGCCTCGGCCGCTTTCACAGCCTCTTTCACCCTCCATTCGAGATAGAGCCGGATGTGCTTCGGCTCGATCTTGTCGATGGGGGCTGGAGGCGTGTTGAAGAAGCGCAGCAGCCAATCTCGCTCCTTCGCGTTGTCGCGGCGCGTGCGCGGGGCCTTCTTCGGAATCTCCGACTTCCAATACTCCGCGACAACTTGAGCGAATGTTCCGGCTGCTGCCTCGGGCGTGGCACGCTTCGCCAGCTCAGCCCATTTCTGAACTGCGATCACGTAGTCAGAACCTAGCGGGATCTCGTGCCGGGGCTTGCCGCCAGTGTCGAAGTAGTAGTGAATGAGCTTCCCGCGCGGGCGGGCGCGCATCCCCTTGGGCAGGTTTGCCCAGCGCGTTGGCTTTCGCCCCATGTCAGGCCCCTACAAGGCCCGGAGTCCAGCCGCTTTCTGCATCAGCAGGATCTTTCCGTCCTTCGACTGCGGCTCGCGTGACCACTGGGTGCCCAGAGGCATTTACCTGGAATGGGATGCCCTGCGCGCGGAGCCGAACGATCTGCTTGGACTTGATCTTGAAGCCGGTTAGCTTTGCCAGTTCGGGGTCGGACAGGAACAGGTCGGGCATTGTCACGCAGACGCTCCGCAGCGAGAGGCTTCAGCGACGACAGCCTTCACGACTGCATTCCGAATGCTGGCGCGTGCGCTCACGGGGCACGCACTCCAGATGGCCGGAAAGTTGGCGTCGATGTGCTCCATCACGGTGTAGGCCACCATGTCGGCGTCGATCTTGATCGCCGGCTTGGATACCAGCCGAAGTGCTGCCTTCGCAGGGGCCGCGGTGCTCACGGCAAGGCTCCCACGTTGTCGTCGATAAGTTGCTTGGCCAATACCAGCAGCGAGAGCGCACCTTGAGCTACCAAGTCAGGCGCCTCGTCAGTCACAAGCTCCAGGACTTCTATCGCCTCGTGAAGAGCGCCGCTCGCGGTCTCACAGTCGTCCTGCGAATTTGTTTCATCTGCGACGCTAACGGCATCGAGGGCGAGCTTGACCAGTGAGCGAGCGCCATAGGCGGCACCGTTGTTCATCTCCGATACGTGAGAGTCGAGGATTGCATGAGCCTCGCTTGTCCTCTCGTATGCATCGAAGATCAATCCGGACACTTCATCGGTAGGCGTCGTTGTGGCAGCAGTGGCCTCAACTCCGTGGGCGAAGTCTTGCGCCTCGGGAAGCGCGTCCTTCATGTCGGTGAAGTCCATCAGGCTGTTCGCTTCGTCGAGCAGCGCCCACGCATCGCGCAGCGTGTCCTCGATGACCTGTCCGAGTGACAGGGCGATCACGCCGTCGATGGCGGCGAGCGACGTGAACATGCCGGTGTAGGCTGCGTCCACATCCGCCCGGGTGAGGGGCTGGCGGTACATCGGCGCGATGGCCGGCGGCAGCATGTCTTCGGTCACCGCTCGCAGAAGTATCTCCGGTGCGTCGCCCGGATCCGTCAGCCCCACAGAATGGTGGGCGAGCTGCAGCTTCTCCTGGCCGAGCTTGAGCTTGGCGAAGATCTTGTCGAGCCGGGCCTGCAGCGTGCTCTTCTCGGCTTTCGGCTTGGCCTTGGCGCGGGGCTTGTCGAGTACGGCGGTCATGCTTGAACCCTCCGATAGACATTCAGGACCCGGCCGACGACTTGCATGCCGCGGTGCCCCTTGTGAATCTTGATCCACTCGTCGCCTTCGAAGATCTGAAGGCCAGAGATCGGCATATGCTGGAAACGGCGCACCCCGCACCAGCCATCGGGATAGGAGGTCACGTAGAGCCCGTCGGCACCGATCTGATGCTGATCGAAATCGACTTCGAGCACGTCGGTGACTTTTACAGCGGGCTCGTAGCTCAGGCTGTGCTCGTTGAGCAGATGGACGCCTCGCAGGGAGGTTGCGACGGCCGGGGCCACATCCTGCAGCTGGCGCGGTGCATCGGCTACGGCGATCATGCTTGCACCTCGCTGGCTGCGTCGCGGGCCTCCTTGTACTGGGCGAAGAGTTCATCGCCAGCCTCGCGGGTTTCACGGGCCAGGCGCATGATGACTCCGCCGAGCAGCGGCAGTGCGTCGCCGATCAGTTCGTAGCCATCGAAGTTGCCTTCGTTTGTTCGCTCGACCGCTGTCAGGCAAATGAGGCATGACGCGAGGCCCTCGATCTCGGTGGCGCGCATCGAGAGCGCGTCGTAGAACGACGGGTCAAAGGCGACGATCTCCCGGCTGTGTGCAGCCGGGCGAATGAGGGAGGGCGATCGCTCGTGGGTTGCGCCAACTTGTGGGCGCGTGCTAACCTTCTCCATGATTTGGGTTCCTTACAGTGGTTCTCGGATCTAGAAGCCCTGAAGCGCTCTCACCTGCTTCAGGGCTTCGCCTTTTGTGCTTTCGATTCGTCCTTTCGGGTTGTTTCGAGGCGCACAACCACCTCACCGGCCAAGCTACGACGGTTCTTCGTCGCTTGCTCAACCAGCCAGTCCTTCAGTTCGCGCGGCAAACGGATGTTTGTCTGCGGATCGCTACGGGCCATCTTCACTCCTTGCCTACTATCCGAAGCGCCGTGCTTCACAAAATGTATCACCGTGCTTTATGCAATGCAAGCACCGTGCTGCAATAATTCGGTATGGCCCGTACTGACCCCCAAGTGAATCTGCGCATGCCCGCCGAGCTGAAGGACAGGCTTGATGAGGCCGCCGAATCCAATAAGCGCTCTCTCACGGCAGAGATCGTCGCCAGACTGGAAGCGAGTTTTGATGCGCTTCCGAAAGAACTCTTCTCGCAACTAGAGAGCTTGGTACTGGCTGAGCGCGAGCGAGCAGCCGCCCTCCAAGACTCCACCGATGCGCTCCGTAGAGACGCCTCGGGAATGGCTTTTTTGCTGAGCGAGATTGCCCCGGCTGTTCCGCTCGACCACGAAAAGCGACCGTATGCGGATATCCACACCTGGTTCACAAACTGGCTAAACAAAAAGACCATCGCGGAAGCAGACAAGCGTCTGCTGGAAAAGAAGGCGCAAGCGGGCGATACCGCTCCCCCAAATCCGCTGGAGCGAGTCGCTGCAGTAACGCGCTTGATCGAAGAGCGCCGCCGCGAGCCATTCGACAAGGCCCAAAAGCGATACGACGACATGCGTGATGCGATGGCTGCCGCAGCGGATATCAACATCAAACGATGAGCGCTCATTGCCGCTCCTTTGAAAGTCTAAGAGTCGCAATAAGAAGGGAAGGAAGGAGAAGGAACATGCCTACAAGGCTACGAGTTCCGCAAAAAAATTGCGACCCACTGAAAAGCGACTTTTGAGTAACTCGCAATTTCTCTCGGGATGTGATAGCGAAACTCACGCCCATTTCGACAAGCTGCGCAGCAGGAGCGCAATGCCAAAGAGCGGCACCATCAGAGCGTTTAGGGCGAAGCGTTTCACTTCGCACACTCCGGTGCTGCTTGGTCTAGCGATTTGACGAGCTGCTCGACGAGCCGCGTGCTCTGGACTTGTGCCGGGTGCACGTCGTCCGCCATGTCTGCGATGACGACAGACACGGCGCCCCAATCGGCGAAGGTTGCTCCCTCATCGGCCGCCACGCGCCGGGCGACGGCGTCATAGGCGTCGCGGTTCGCAACCGACACAGTGGTCTGCGGGATGCCCGTGACCACTACCAGCTTGCCCAGCGACTTCGCGCGCTGCACCATGCTGCGGAGCGGCGCTTCGTAGGGCAAGGCGTTACCGGCATCGTTCAGACCCTGTTCGAACACCACCAGGCGCGTGTCGATACTGTCGTTGAGCATGATGGGCATGCGCTGCTGCGCGTTATCGCCAGCGACGGATCGATCCACCACGCGATATGCAGGGCGCATGCGCCGGATGACGGTGGCCGGCGGTTCAGTAATGCGGCCCGAGCTGAAGGTTGAGCCGTTCAAGATCGAGTCGCCGTAGAGGGTTACGCTGCAGTCGCGCACCAGCGGCGCTGGTGCATCGGCGACAGGGATGGAAACTGGTGCTAGCGCCAGCAGCGGCGCACTGCCAATAGACCCCCCACCGCCTCCACAGGCCACCAGTAGCGCGGCGATAGCAAGGGCGCCGGTCTGGGCGCAAGTTTCTGCACGGATCAAGAGCAACTCCACAACCCAAAGGGTGTGGCTGCACTTTAGTGTACTTAAGTAAAAATCAAAAGCACACTAAATAAAGACCCTTAAGTACGCTAAAGTATTTTTCCCAGCCCTGTTGAGGCGTTAGGGCTTTGATTTCTTCGATTGCCTGAGCGTCGCTGGAGGTTGCGGCCGATCTTCAGATGCCGTCCAGAAGCCGGGCTTCTCCATCGTCGTATCACCAGAGATGCGTTTGGCGATGAGCGGAAGGATGTCCAGGTTTCCCTTCGGGTCATTGATGTAGGTGACGAGCATTGACCTTGCACTTTCTCTGGCGCTGGGGTCTGCAACTAGCTCAAGCGACTTGCCGATGATTTCGAGAGCGGTGAGCACGTCCCGATTGAATGCTGGCAGAGACTCTTCAACTCGCTTCGCACCCTTACCGGTCACCAGCCATGTAGCCCGGTATCCAGTTGCGCGCTCGATCTGCGCAGCCGTGTCCGCCTTAAGTGACTGAACGGACCCATCAAGCCACTGGGTAACAGCCCCTTGGCTTCGTCCGGTCGCGCGGGCTAGCTCGGCATTGCTCAGGCCCGCGCCATCGCGGGCTTCCTTTATTCGTTCGCTGAGAGTCATGGGAACCAATTAAGCCACCTGAATTCTTTAGTGGACTATCAATTAACTTTAGTGTGCTGTAGGATTGTGACCCCATGAAAACCGAAACTGCCATTGCCCATGCCGGAAGCGCCGCAGCGTTGGCCAGGATCCTGCAGATCACTCCGGGCGCTGTGTCGCAGTGGGGAGAGCACGTGCCGGAACTGCGCGTCTATCAACTCCGCAATTTACGGCCCGAGTGGTTCGCGCAAGAGAAGGCGGCCTGAGATGCCAGTGCTTGAAGCCTTGGAACTGACCGGGCCGTACCTCGCAAGCGGGTGGGCACACTTCAAACGCTACACGCACTTCCGCCGGGGCATGCGGCTGTTTGCAGTGACATCGACATCCTGTGCGGCAAACCGCACATCCACGTCGCCATCCACCCACCGAATCACCAGCCTGCTGGTGCGTAGCATCACTCGCGCGGGGGCTCGTCCATCCGGATCGGCATTGGTGCTCAGCGTTGTGCGCGTGCTGTTGTGGATGAGGTCAGGGTCGTGGGCGGCTGGCAGGGCATGGGGTGTGTTCATGACTGGGCAGTCTGGGCGCGCTCACCCGCAAGCACCAGCAAGACGTGCAGCATGCTCTTGCACGCGCCGCAAGCGGCTGCACGGAGGTGCAACCTGGCGCACACCGTCGCAAGGAGCTGCAACGTGACCGTCGAGCCGCCGGAAGACCGCGCTCGAAAGATCGTGTCGAGCATCCTCAAGGCGACCCAGCGCGACGCCTCCCAGACCGCCATTGCTGCGGCCATGGGTGTGAGCGAGTCCACCGTCTCCAGGCTGCTCAGCGATCACCTGGACAAGCTGGCGCTGGTAATGGCCCATGCGGGCCTGCGCGTGGTCGGGCAAGACATGCGCTGCTTCCCGCCCGACTACGTAGACGCGCTGCTGCTCATGGCGAAGCAACACCTGAGTGCCGTACAGACAGTTCGCACCCTGGAGTGGGACTGATGCGCGGCCCGATCAATCGCGTGATCTACGTCGCGCACTTCCTTTGGTACTTGCGGATTCACCGCTCGTGGTCCAGTGCGGTCTGGTGCATGCAGCACGAGGGGCGAGCCTGGTCGTAGGACTTCCGTTTTTCCACGGCTAGGGTCGCTCCCGAAAAGTAGCTCCACCTCCTGCCTGCCGAGGATTTCTTTTGAGGTGTCACTTGAGAGGTGTAGATGAAAACAAGCGCTGACAGAGCCACCCTGAACGCGGGAGACTTCAAATCCCAATAACTGCTCAGGAGACCGCTATGACCAATTCCGCTTCTAACTCCCAATGGTTCGACGACCTTCACACCCCGTGCGACCCCGAGATCTTCCGCCGTGCGCTCGACGTATGGCAGGCCGGCGGGCAATTCAAGCTGCGTAAGTCAAAGCCGAAGCAAAAAGGGCTCTACCTCGCTGACATTCCCGTCAACCGCTCAGCAATGGCCACCATCGGTTTCCTCAAGGCCCGTGGCGTGAAAAACATCCAGGCGTATCTGTGGCGCACCATGCACTTCGGCCAACTCCTTGATCACCTGCAGCCGGATGGCCGCTTGGCGAAGTACGTCGAGCCTGGGAGCGACAAGGACAGCATGATGGTGAGCGAAGCATTGCTTGATGCTGTTGCGATCGCGCCAGTCAAGCTGCCCAACGACCCGGCCGCCGATGCCTGCGTGTTCGACGTAGAAGAAATTGCACGCATCGCCGAGGAGATCTGGCGAGCAGACAGTGGGGGCGACGACGAAGATGGTCGCTGATGCTCGCATCTCTGCTGCGCTGCCTGACCACCCGAAAACCAAGAAGTTGATTCGGCGACTCGGGGACTGTGCGGGCTGGTATCTCGTGCGGCTATTCCTTTGGACTGCGGCCAATCGTACTGATGGTGACTTGTCAGGCATGACCGACGAGGACATCGAACTGGCCGTCGGTTGGAGTGGTGAACTTGGCGCGTTCGCGCGTGAATGCGCAGACGTGCGATTCCTCGATGGAAATGAAGGTATGCGACGGCTTCATGACTGGGAGGAACACAACCCCTGGGCCGCAGGCGCGGAGAAGCGTTCCGAAAAAGGCCGATGGGGTGCCCTGTGCAAGCAGTACGGACGCGCAGAGGCTGCCCGGATGATGCCAGAGTACGCCAAGAGGGTGCACGCAGCAGACGGAAAAACGCCCGAGGCAGTGCCCGGTGGTGCCACAGGCAGTGCCTCGGGCACGCAACTGGCAGTGCCACTGGCAGAAACTGGCAGTGCCCCGTCTCCGTCTCCGTCTCCGTCTCCGTCTCCGTCTCCGTCTCCGTCTCCGTCTCCGTCTCCGTCTCCGTCTCCGTCTCCGTCTCCGTCTCCGTCTCCAGATACCCCCTCTACCCCCCAAGGGGGGAAGCGTCCGCGAAGGTCTCCGACTGCGGCAATCGAGAGCCTGCCGGGGTTCGAGGTGTTCTACGCCGCCTATCCGCGCAAGGCTGGGAAAAGCAAGGCGCTGCAGGCATGGCTGAAGCTCGCGCCGGATGCTGCGCTCCAGGCCACGCTCTTGGGCGCGTTGGCGGCGCAGAGGCCGCACCTCGACACCCGAGAAAACGGGAAGTTCATCCCGCACGCTTCGTCGTGGCTCAACCAAGCCCGATGGGAGGACGAGATTCCGGGGGCGAAGGCCAGAGCTGCGCCGGTCACTGACGACGGCCGGCAGTGGTGGCAGGTTGCCGGCTTCGACCATCCGGGCGAGGCGGCGAACGCCCGCTGCCACATCGGCAACTTCCGCGAGTTCTGCGACGGCAAGCGGACTCCCGAGGAGGTGGCCGCTTGAACGTCACCGAGCTGAAGCACATGCTGGCGTCGCAGGCCGGCGAGGTTGCGCGCTTGCTGCTGCCGCAGGGCAAGCAACGCGGAAGCGAGTGGAAGGCCGGCAACACCAGCGGCGAACCCGGCGACAGCCTTTCCCTGTCCATCCGCGGGCACAAGGCCGGGGTGTGGAAGGACTTCGCGAGCGGGGAGGGCGGCGACCTGATCGACCTGTGGATGGCGTGTCGCGGGATGTCCATGGTGGAGGCGTTGAAGGACATCAAGCGCCACCTCGGCATCCGCGACGACTTCCCGAAGCCGCCAGAAAAAGCCTACCGCCGGCCCGAAAAGCCCGCCTGCCAGAAGCCGAAGCAACGGGTTCACGATTGGCTGACAAGCCGGGGACTTCTGCCTGAAACCCTGACGGCCTTCAAGATCGGCGAACAGCTGCGCGGCGGCAAAGCCTACGCCGTCTTCCCGTTCATCGACGAAGCGGGGGAGGTGTTGAACGTCAAGTACCGGAACGCCGACGAAAAGAAGGACATGCGGCAGGAGTCCGGCGCAGCCCCGTGCCTGTTCGGCTGGCACCTGATCGACCCGAAGGCGCGAACCGTCGCGATTACCGAGGGCGAGATCGACGCCATGACGCTGCACCAGATGCGCATCCCTGCAATGTCGGTCAACCAGGGCGCCGGGAATCACCAGTGGATCGAACACGACTGGGAAAAGCTCGCTCGTTTCGACGACATCCTGATCTGCTTCGACAACGACGAGCCCGGCGACAAAGGGGCGGTCGAAGTCATCAACCGATTGGGCATCGAGCGGTGCCGGCGGGTGCGGCTAGGCGCGAAGGATGCCAACCAATGGCTGCAGGACGGCGCTGAGGCGGTGGACTTTCAGCAGGCCATCGAAGACGCTCGGCCGCTCGATCCCGAAGAGCTGCGCAATGCAGATGAGTACACGCAGGCGGTGGTGGACCTGTTCTATCCGCCGCCGGGCTCGCCTGTCGCTCCGGCCCTGTACATCGACAAGGAGCTGGAGTGGTTCCGCTTCCGCATGGCTGAGTACACCTGTTGGACCGGCATCAACGGCCACGGCAAGAGCCTGATGCTCGATCAGATCCTGCTGGGCCTGATGCTGCAGGGAGAGCGCGTCGCCGTCTTCTCCGGCGAGTTGGGGGCCGCGCGGCACCTGAAGCGCATCCACAAGCAGGCCACGGGCCTGGATCGCCCAACGCGCGAGTACCTGCAGGCGGTAGGCGCGTGGTTGCGCGACAAGCTTTGGATCTTCGACCTGGTGGGCGTGGCGAAGCTGGATCGGCTGCTGGAGGTGTTCGCTTATGCGGCGCGGCGCTACGGCGTGCGCCACTTCGTCATCGACAGCCTGATGATGATCGACGTGCCGCAGGACGGGCCCGGCTCGATCACGAAGCAGAACGAGGCCGTGCAGAAACTCGTGTCGTTCAAGAAGACGCACAACGTCCATGTTCACCTCGTGGCGCACCCGCGCAAGAGCCGCGACGAGGCCGAGGCGCCCGGAAAGATGGACGTGGCCGGTGCCGGCGGCATCGTCAACGGCGCCGACAACGTGTTCTCCATCTGGCGAGCCCAGAAGGACGAGGCACCTGCCAACCCGAACGACCCTGATGCCGTGGCCGCGTGGGAGGAAATGCAGGCTGACATCGACGCGAAGCTGATCCTGAAGAAGCAGCGCGAGGACGGTGTGCAGGACTACACGCAGGTCCTCTGGTTCGACAAGCCCTCGATGCAGTACCGCACCAGCCAACGGCGCTACCCGCTGCGCTTCGTCGAGTTCTCAATCCAAGATCAGGAGGTTCCCCAATGAGCATGAAGGAATTCGAGCAGTACCTGAAGGCGTCCGATTTCTTCGCCGACACCATGAACGCACACCGGGCGGCAACGGCCGAGGTGATCGTAGGTTTGGCCCAGTTGCTGAAGCGCCGCGGCGTGAGCGATGCCGAATTCAAGGAGCTGCTGAGGCGCCTGGAGGACGCTACCGGCCGTCCTTCGGTGGATGGAAGCCGGCGCAACCTTGCGGCGCGGATTGGCGACAGCCTGAAGGGTCGCGCATGAAGGTGATCGAGCGCTACGCCAGCGCAGTCCGCTCGACGAACCTGGAGATCAACGAGCGCACGACGCGATCCGACTCGGACGTGCTGGGCGCGATGGGGCTCGCCGGCCGGGAGTTCCCGTTGGCCGTGGCGCTGCAGCGGCTATTCCTGGGCGATAGCACCGCGGCGCGCGAGCTGGTCGAGATCCTGGCCGACGACGCTTGGCGGCAGGCGAGGGCGATGAAGGTGAAGCTCAACCGCGTTCAGGCCTACGACCTGGCTCAAGGCTGCGTCGCGTGGCATCGGAACCCGACCTGCGAGCACTGCGGCGGGCACGGTGCGACCGTCATCCCCGGCAGCAAGACGCTGGGTGTGAAGTGCAAGTTCTGCAAGGGCACCGGGCGCACCTCGCTGAGCAAGATCTTCAAGGACCACGCCGAGGTCGCGGACTGGTTGGTCGCGCACATGGAGAGGCATCAGGCCATGGCAGGGCCAGAAGCGATGAAGCAAATCGCGGGCTACCTGAATCTGAAGATCGCGGTGGCAGAGGCTGCGAGGTAAAAAATCTTTACCCCGATGCCAGTTCTCGTCTAAAATGGAGAGGCCTGTACAAATCCCGGGTGAGCCGGGAACAATAAGAGCAGCCCGACCGTTGATGGCGGAGCTGTCTTTATTGCGGTAGCAATCACCGCGCAGGTGCGGGAATCATGAACAACAAGCCCGTTGTCTCAATCCATTTAACAAAGGATCGTTCATGTATCTCGAAACTATTGCCAAGACGCCATCTCAAAAGTTCAAGAAGGGTCAGGTGTTTTCCAGCCCGATTTGGGATGGCATCTGGAAAGTCGTCGCTGTTGCCGACAAGCGAATCGCTGTTGTTCGGATAGACAAGTAAGCTCTGAGCTTCGGCGACTGCTCTGCTCGTCACCCGCCTCGCGCAAGCTTGGCGGGTTTTTCATTTAGGCCTTGGAAAATGCTCCGAGTGACCACCCAGCAACCTTGCTGATCCGTCCACGCCACAGGACGCTGCTCGTTACGTTCATGCTTTCGCCGCTCGCGGCAAGAAATTTCGCGCCGCGAAGATGGATGAAATTGAGTTCTCCCGCGAGAGGGGGCTCACCATCTGGATTGATGGGCATGTCAGCGATGCTTTGCTCGAACTCCGCTTTCGCGGGAGTCTGCTCATCTCGGTAAATCATATTGGTGAGAGTCTTGGCCATCTCGGAAAAATAGGTTTTCGCGCTAATGATCGTCCCCGAGATCAACATGCCGTTAATCGACAGAGTAATGGGCAGTCCTACCCCGTCTTCCGCATTGACAAATGTACTCACCAGTTGGAGAAAACCGTCTCGGTTGATCGCTGGTGGTTGGACCTTCGGTGTCTCTTGGGTTTGCTCGGAGGGAGCCTTGGTTTCATCGTCCATATCTATTCCTTGGTGATTTTTCGAATTGGTGGTGAGACGGTCCGCTTGCAGTAGCGATGCGGGTGAGGCTACGCCTGACGCTCGTAGACGGGCGTATAGAGAGTCGTCTGCTTCATCAGTTCGATGGCATGTAGGCATCCGTCCTTGTTGGTGTATGCCTCGCCAGACGCAATGATCTCGTGGTTGGCCCCTTTGAGGCGCCACCGCCAGTAGAAGCCAGATGGATAGATTTCGAAGTACACAGGAGCCTCCTTCCATGCATGAACACGCGCACATTGACGGCTGGAGGGCCCAGACGGAGTACGCAGCCGAATACACCCACCGTGGTTCTCGGTGGGCCCTCAACTTCTTCGCGATTGACGACGAGGATGCGAAGAAGAAACTTGAAAGCATTCGCAGCTCTTGCGAACTGCTGGGGCGCGTTGCGGCTCGCGTCCCTTTGGAGTGAAAGCGCGCCGGTTGACCAAAGATAGTTGTCGCCCGCCTGAACTCCCATCCCCAGATTTGGGGATGCGCGGGCATCGGACGAATGGGGCGCAACAAGCGCAGATCCACCCTTCAGGGCGGACTGCCTCAGACTATTAACTGCCGATCCCAGGCTTCGGAATCGCGCGTGAGATGACCTGCGACACGACCACGCCGATGATTTCAACCGTCTCGTCGGTGAACGGAAGTGGTGCCGCATGCGAGCCTGCACCGATTGCAACCAGCGTTTGACCATTGATACCGGGCTCACGTGAAACACGGCGCAGACCAGGACTCCCCGCGATCCCGCGCACCTTGAAGACCACATCCGAGCCATTCGGGATCTCCTCGGCCATCCAAACGGCGGTATCGATGATCACGATGCAGTTGGGCGGATATTCCTCGCTCCCCGGATAGCTTCCAGGGTAGCGAGCAGCTCGGCGCATTTCAGTGGTCGATTTCAGAACGGGCGTAAACGCAGCCATGTTCGACGACTGGGAAGGAGACTGAGGGGCGGCGGCGTATTTCGGGCCGAACCCGAAACCCGGTCCCAAGGTGTTCCAGTCTTCGATGTACAGCATCTCACACTGCATGAAGCCCAGGGCGGCTGAGTTTTTCTGATCGGCAAGGTACTTCAGGGTGCCCTTGTGGTTGCCAGTCGCCAGATAAGTGACATCGACGTGAAGCTGATCGGCGAGTCGTTGCATCGTATCTGGGCGAGGAAACATGTCCCCGGTCTCGTATTGAGAGATCGTGCGCTTGTTCACTCCGATGTTGCTGGCCAATTCGACCTGGGTCCAGCGACGCTGCGTTCGGGCATCGATGAGGCGGTGGGCAAATTCGGCGTTAGGGCCCGAGATGACGTTCATAAGACTCCGTAGTAGATGATTTTCGCAATAACATCATCTTAAACATCATCTTCGTGGATGTAAACATCATTTTTCTAGCGCTTGATGATCCGTCCAGATGGTTCTGAATGAGCTTCGCTCCGGACAAGCCAAGAGGCACCCGAGGGAGGATTGCGATGTCTAAAGTAGAACGAAATACAGCCGCGGTTCCAGTGAAGCGCGCAAAGACCGGCGGCAGGACTGCTGGAACGCCCAACAAGGCTACGAAAGAGTTTCGGGAGACGGTGGCCCAGCTCTTGTCCGATAACGCGGAGAACGTGGCGCTATGGCTTGAGCGCGTTGCTGCGGGCATTGAGCCTGTCCTTGACGCTGATGGGAAGGTTGCAAAGAAGGGCGTCCCGCCAGACCCGGGAAAAGCGCTCGATCTGTTGGCAAGTCTGGCCGAGTTCGCGGCACCGAAGCTTTCGCGCACCGAGCTGACCGGCAAGGATGGCGGCCCGGTGCAGTACACCGCCGTGAAGCGCACCATCGTTGATCCGGCGGCGTCCGAGCCGTGAAAACCCTCAACCTGCAGACGGCTCGCGTATTCGTGCCGCTGCTGGCGCCTGCTCGCTACAAGGGCGCATGGGGTGGCCGCGGCTCTGGCAAGTCGCACTTCTTCGGTGAGCTGCTGATCGAAGACTGCATGGCCGAGCCAGGCAACTCCGGCGGCGAGGGCATGCGCTCGGTGTGCATCCGCGAGGTGCAGAAAGACCTGGCGCAGTCGTCGAAAGCGCTGATCGAGGCGAAGCTGCGCGCGAACGGCATCACCGAGGCTGACGGCTTCAAGGTGTTCCGCGACTGCATAGAGACGCCCGGCGACGGGCTGATGATCTTCAAGGGGATGCAGGACTACACGGCCGAGAGCGTGAAGTCGCTGGAAAACTTCAAGCGCGCTTGGTGGGAGGAAGCGCAGACCGCCACGCAGAACTCTCTGGACCTGCTGCGCCCGACGATTCGCGCGCCCGGGTCCGAACTGTGGTTCAGCTGGAACGCCCGCCGGCGCACCGACGCCGTGGACCTGATGCTGCGCGGTGCCGAGATCCCGACCGGCGCGGCCGTGGTCAAGGCGAACTGGCGCGACAACCCGTGGTTCACGGCTGAGCTTGAGCAGGAGCGCCTGGACTGCCTGCGCATGCAGCCCGACCAATACGACCACATCTGGGAGGGTGGGTACGTCACGGTGATGACGGGCGCCTATTACGCGAAGTCGATCACCGAGGCGAGGCTGCAGCGGCGTATTGGCCGTGTCGCGGCTGACCCGCTGATGACCATCCGCCTGTTTGCGGACATCGGTGGCACCGGCGCAAAGGCCGACTCCTTCGTCTTCTGGGCCGCGCAGTTCATCGGGAAAGAAATCCGCGTCCTGGACTACTACGAGGCGCAGGGACAGCCGCTCGCCACGCATCTGGCCTGGCTGCGGTCGAGGGGCTACACGCCGCAGCGCGCACAGATCTGGCTGCCGCACGACGGCTCCACGCAGGACAAGGTGTTCGACGTGTCCTATGAGAGCGCACTGCAGGCCGCTGGCTACACGGTCACGGTGGTGCCGAACCAAGGCAAGGGCGCCGCCGCAGCACGCATCGAGGCCGGGCGTCGCCTGTTTCCCTCGATGTGGTTCAACGAGGAAACCACCGAGGCCGGCATCGCTGCGCTCGGTTGGTATCACGAGAAAAAAGACGAGAAGCGAAACATCGGGCTGGGCCCAGAACACGACTGGGCCAGCCACGGCGCTGACGGCTTCGGCCTCATGTGCGTGGCCTACGAAGAGCCAGTGGAGATGAAGCCTTTCAAGTACCCGAAGCTCAACAACGCATGAAGGAAACGCCATGAACCACATTCCGAATGCCTGCGCCTCGGGCGCCGAGGCCTGACCATGGCCACCAGCAAGAACAGCAAGGCTCTGTACTACCCCAAGGGGTGGCGCGCAGGGCCACAGAAGCTCGCCCCGAAGGTGTTCATTCCCGAGAAGTCGGGCACCTACGTGAAGAAGCGTCCTCTCACGCCTCCTTGATATGACCGCAGCCGCCCAATCCAAGCCGATGACCGAAGCGGACCTGAAGGCGCTCGTCGATTCCGAGCTGTCGCAGGCCCTCGGCGTAGACAGCACGAAGCTCTCCGAGCAGCGCCGTAAGGCCCTGGCGTACTACTACGCCGAGCCCGAGGGCGACTTGGCGCCGCCGGAGATCGTCGGCCGCTCGAAGGTCGTTTCGCCAGACGTGCGCAACACCATCGAATCGATGCTGCCGCAGCTGGTGGCCAAGTTCGTGGGCGGCGACAAGGTGGTTCAGTTCGACCCGACGAAGCCCGGCGACGAACCGAAGGCCGATTCGGCGACGAAGTACCTGAACCACCTGTTCTTCAAGAAGTGCAACGGGCACACCGTCACGGTTTCGTGGGCGAAAGATGGCCTGCTGTCGAAGCGTGGCGTTCTGAAGTGCTGGTGGGACAAGCGCCACGACGAACGGCGAGAAGAGTACGAGGGCATGACCAGCGTTGAGCTGGCGAAGCTGCTGGAAGACCCCGAGGTCGAGATCATCGACCACAAGGAATATCCGGACGAGGACGAGGCGAAGGCTCGCGCGCAGGCCGTCGAGCAGCTGCAGCAGCAACTGGCGCAGGCCATGCAGGCTGCCCAGCAGCAGGCGCAACAGCCGCAGCCTCCCGGGCCGCCGCAGGGTGGCGCAGCACCTGGCGGCCCTGCCCAGCAGCCGCCGGCCGCGCCGATGGGTGCGCAGCAGCGCCCGCCGCAACCGCCTCAGAACGGGCCGGCCGGCGCCGCGCTGCAGATCCAGCAGCAGATCGACATGATCCTGCAGCAGCCGCCGGCCATGCTGTACGACGTGGGATGCAAGGTCAGCCGCAAGGGCGGGAAACTGAGCATCGAGGGCGTGCCATCCGAGGAATTCATCATCTCGCGCGGCGCGAAGACCATCGCCGAAGCCCGGCTGGTGGGCCACCGCGTGAAGCGCACGCTGTCCGAGCTGAAGTCGATGGGCTACCCCCAGGCCAAGATCGACGCCATGGGCTCCGACGAGTCCGAGGGCGACAGCAACGCGGAGCGCATTGCGCGCGATCGCTTCGACGACACTGGCGACGAGTTCGAGGGCAACAACACCACCGACCCTTCGCAGCGCAGCATCTGGGTGAAGGAGTTGTATCTGCGCGTGGACTTCGACGGCGACGGCATCTCCGAGCTGCGCAAGATTGTGCGGGCCGGAAACCAGATCCTGGACAACGAGATCGTCGATGAGGCGCCGTTCGTCAGCTGGTGCCCGGTCCCGATGCCCCATAAGTTCTGGGGCCTGTCGGTGGCTGACCTCGCGATGCAGGGCCAGAAGACCAAGACCAGCATCGTGCGCGGTCAGCTCGACAACATGTACCTGCAGGTCAACGGCCGGTACTTCGGGGTGAAGGGCAAGGTCGATTTCGATAGCCTGCTGGACAGCCGGCCCGGTGGCGTGGTGGTGATGGACGCACCTGGCATGGCAGGCCGCCTCGATCAGGGCATCGGCGACCTCGGTGCCGCAGCGCAGCTGATGGAGCAGGAGGAACAGGCGCTCGAAAACTCGACTGGGTGGACCCGCTACAGCCAGGGCAATGACGCCAAGGGCCTCAACGACACCTTCGGCGGCGTGCAGATCATCACGAACAAGGCCGACATGCGCACCGATCTGATGGCGCGCAACTTGGCCGAGGGCTTCGTGGACCTCTTCAAGATGATGTTGAAGCTGGTCTGCCAGAACCAGAAGAAGTCGGAGCTGATTCAGATCGCCGGCGAGTGGGTCGAAATGGACCCGCGCGAATGGAAGAACCAGTTCGACACCGACATCAATGTCGGCTTGGGTGTGGGCAACAAGGACCAGCAGGTCAGCCACCTGATGGGCCTGCGCCAGCTGCAGGTGAGTGGGCTCCAGTTCGGCACCTCGACGCCGAAGAAGATTTACGAGCTCGACACCGAGATCGCGAAGACGATGGGCTTCAAGTCCGGCGATCGCTTCTTCAACGACCCGGAGAAGAACCCGCCGCCACCGCAGCCCAATCCGATGCAGGCCCAGATGGAGATCGAGAAGGTCAAGGCCCAGGCACACCTGCAGGTTGAGGGCGCCAAGCTGCAGAGCAATCAACAGATCGAGGCCATGAAGATTCAGCAGCAGATGCAGCTGGAACATGCCAAGGCCCAGATGCAGGCGCAGGTAGACATCAACCGCCAGCGAGCCGAGGCCGAGCAGCATGCTCTGCGCATCCGGCAGGAAGCCGAACTGGAAGCTATGCGCAGCCAGATGCAGGACAGCTTCGCCCGCTGGAAGGCCGAGCTGGACGCTGCAGTCAAGATCGAAGTGGCCAACATCAGCAGCAAGGCCAAGCTGAACGACCCCGCCACTCAGGCGGCCACGAAAGAAATCGCCACCGAGGTGCGCCAATGAGCCGCCGGCTACATGCGGCAGCAGCAGCTGTCCACGCCTTTCTGATGCCGTCGTGGACCCTGCGCGAGGATGGCGGCGACTCCTTCGGCATCTACCGCCAGCAGTTCGGCCGTGCGCGTCTGTTCGAGCGCTGGGCCACCCTCCGCGCCGCCGGCAAACGCCTCGCGCAGTTGCAGGGGCGGGTGACTGCCAGCGCCGAAGTCGATCCGGCGCGCATCGCCAACGCCGTCGAGCGCGATGCAGCGCCTGAAGAGTCTGCGACCACGCCGAATGCGCGCGTGTACCGCGGCAACCGTGCCCGGGAAGTACTCGAGAACGAGTCTTTCGACTGGGCGTTCCATACCCTCAAGTCGGAGATCGTCGAATCATGGCAAAACGCACCAATGCAGGACCCGCAGGGACGGGAAACGCTGTGGCTGTCCCTCAAGCTGCTGGAGAAGGTCCGGTCCAACCTGGTGAGCAGGCTGGAGACGGGCAAGCTGGCGCAGCTGGAGCTGAAGCACCTGGCGGAAATGGAGAAGAACGCCAAAGCGTGGATGGATTGACGTTCGACACCGGCGCCGCCGCGGCGCTCGCGAACGCTCCGGCGCGCGAGGCCCCTCCATGGGAGCACGTCGAGGTCGAGATCATCAGCCGCAACGCCATGGACCACCAGATCGCGACGGTCTGGCATCCGGCGCCGCGTGGCGATGTCGTGGCCACTGCCCTGGGCAATGTCCGGGTGGCCGTGGGCGACACCGCCGAGTATCAGCTGAGCACGGGCGAAAAGATCGCGCTCTAAGTTTTCGAGCAGGAGGCGGCCTGCCCGAGGGATCTTCCCTTTTCCCGCCAGCATCCGTCGCGAGACGCTGCGCCGCGCAGGCGGCATGGAGAAATCATGGATGGTTTGGACACCCCCATCGCGGGACCCAGCGAAGGCCTGAGCGTTAATCAGGCAGCAGAGGCGTTTTCCTCGCTTCTGGACGATGACCAGCCGGGTGACGCCGGCGGCCGCGTCGAACCCAAGAAGGAACCTGCAGCCGATGGCGCTGCCGCGACCGCCGATGCTGATGGGCAGACCGCCACGGCCGGTGAAGAGCAGCAGCACCAGGAGGGCGACCCCACGCAGGGCGACCAGACGCAACCCGAGATGTTCACCGTCAAGATCGACGGCAAGGAGATCCAGGTTTCGCGCGAGGAAGTCATTGCCGGCTACCAGCGCCAGCAGGACGCGACGAAGAAGACGATGGCCGCCGCCGAAACCCGGAAGGCTGCCGAGTCGGAAATCGCCCAGGCACGTGCGGAGCGAAACCAGTACGCGCAGAACCTCAACCGCTTCCAGATCCAGCTGGAAGCGGCGCTGCAACAGCAGCAGGAAATCGACTGGCCGGCCCTGATCGAACGCGATCCGCAAGAAGCGATGCGGCAGAAGCACCTCTTGGACCAGAGGCAAGCGGCTCTGCAGCAAACGCACCAGCAGTTGCACCAGATCCAGCAGCAGGCCGCAGCCGAACAGCACGAGCAGTTCGTCGAACACCTCAAGAATCAGCGAGATCAGATCGTCGCCAAGATTCCGGAGTGGAAGGACGAGGGCAAGCGCAAGGCTGAAACGGCGGCAATCCGCGAGTACCTGGTCAACAACGGGTACACGGCCGCCGAGATCGACAACGTGGCGGACCACCGCGCCATCATGAATGTTCGCAAGGCCATGCTTTACGACCAGCTGATGAGCAAGGCGGATGCCGCAGCCAAGCTGGTAGCGAAAACCCCCACCAAGGTGGAGCGCTCCGGCACCGGCGACACGGGCTCGACCGACAAGCGCACCGCGGCGTACCAGAACCTGGCCAAGACCGGCTCGGTGAAGGCAGGCGCTGCGGTCTTCGAATCTCTTCTTTAAGGAGGCGGCGAAATGGCTGCACCAACCAATACCTACACGTCCACTTCTGCAGTGGGCAACCGCGAAGACCTCGCGGATGTGATCTACCGGATCTCGCCCACCGAAACCCCGCTGCTCAGCCTGGCCGAGCGCGTATCGGCGGACAACACCCTGCACGAGTGGCAAACCCAAGCCCTGGCTGCGCCGGGAGACAACGCGCAGACCGAAGGCGACGACGCCACGGCCGACGCGGTGATTCCCACCGTGCGCCTGGGCAACCGCACCCAGATCGCGCGCAAGACCGCTCGCGTGTCTGGCACGCAGCAGGAGGTGAACACCGCTGGCCGCAAGAAGGAACTGGCCTACCAGGTCTCGCTGAAGTCGCTCGAAATGAAGCGCGACATGGAATTCGGCCTGACGCAGAACAACGTTGCCGGCACCGCTCCGCGCCGCAGCCGCGGCATGGTGGGCTGGATGGACGCGGCCAACGTCAACGCTGGCGCCGGCTACGTGGCCCCCAACTACGTCACCAACGTGGCGCAGACGGATGGCACACAGCGCGCGTTCACCGAAACGCAGCTCAAGGACGTGGCCCAGAAGATCTACGTTTCCGGCGGCAATCCGAACACCCTGATGCTCGGCCCGCTGCAGAAGCAGACCTTCTCCACCTTCCTGGGCAACAGCACCCGGTTCGACGAGAGCGAAGACAAGAAGGTCGTGGCCGCTACCGACATCTACGTCACCGACTTCGGCGCGCTGAAGGCGATCCCGAACCGCATCCAGCGCCCGCGCGATGCGTTCGTGATCGAGAACGACAAGGTGGCCGTGGCCTATCTGCGCCCGATGCAGAAGACGCCGCTCGCGAAGACCGGCGACTCGGACGCGGTGATGATCCTGTGCGAGTACTCGCTGGAAAACCGCGCTCCCACGGCGCACGGCGGCATCCTCGACCTGCTGTAAGCTCTTCGCAGGGTAGGTAGACCAAGGGCCCGAGGTTCACGCTTCGGGCCCTTTCCCATTTCGCTCCCAACGTCGCGAGACGCCGGAGGTTCTTATGCAAACCATCGACACCTCAGTCGTCTTTCGAGGCGACGAGGCCTTCATCAAGCGCACGCAGGACTGCACGCCTGTGGCAGAACGCGCGAAGGAGATGCACCGCGCCGGCATGCACGGCTCCAGCGAGGTGAAGCTGGCGGCATCGATTCCAAACATCCTGATCGAGCAGTACTGCCTCGACAACGGCATCACGTACCGCGAGTGGTGCTGCGACGAAGCCCACATTCGCCGAATGCTGGCTGATCCAGCGCTCGCGCACTTCCGCATCTGGCCAGGGCAGATCTGAGCCATGGCGATCAACAGCTACACCACGCTGCAGGCTGCGGTGGCGAACTGGATGAACCGCGGGGACCTCACCACTGTGATCCCTGATTTCATTGCGCTGGCCGAGGCCCGGATCGCAACAGATCTGCGCGTGCGCCGGCTGCTGACCACCACCACGCTGAACACCGTCGCGGGCGGCACCGTGGCGCTGCCGGCCGGCTGGCTGGAGTTCGAGGCGCTGCGATACAACGGGCGCCCGATCGATCTTCTCACCTCGGAACAGATCGCCGACCGGTTCGGTCAGAACACGGGCGAGCCCGCTTACTACACCATCGAAGGCGATCAGTTGGTGCTGGGCCCGACGCCCGCCGATGTGTACACCCTCAACGCGCGGTACTACCAGCAGCTGGGCCCGCTGGCGACGACGGGCGCTAACTGGTTGCTGACCAGTAAGCCGAATTTGTACCTCTATGCGGCCCTGGCCGAGGCCTGCCTCTTCGTCAAGAAGAAGGACGATGCGGCCTCGTGGGCCGGGCTGTACGGGGGCATCATCGACGCGCTGCACGCCGAGGACAAGACGGCGAAGCACAGCGGTTCGGTGTTGCGGGTGATCGCGCGATGAGCCCGATCATCGGTTTCGCGCCGGACGCCGACCCCACCACGATGGGCGTGCTCACCGACTGCATGAACTTCATCCCGTTCGAGGCGGGATTCAAGGGGGCGCCGTCGCCGGTGGCTGTCGCGGTGGCTGCGCTGGCTGCGGCGTGCCGAGGCGCTGTGGTGGCCACGAAACTGGCCGGCACGCGCCGCGTCTTCGCCGGCACGCAGACGAAGCTCTACGAGCTCGCTGGCACCACCTGGACGGACCGTAGTAAGGCCGGCAGCTACACCGGATCGACCGAATCCCGCTGGAGCTTCTGCCAGTTCGGCGATACCACCATCGCATCCAACCTTGTGGACCCGATGCAGCAGTCCACGGCCGCTGCGTTCTCCGACGTGCCAACCGCACCGAAGGCAAAGATCGTTGTCAGCGCTTCCAACAACTTTGTTCTCGCCTTCAACACGAACGACGCGACATTCGGCGTTTCGCCTGACCGCTGGTGGAACTGTGCGCAGAACGACCAGACGAACTGGACGCCGGCGCAGGGTGGCCCTACCACTGGCCGATTAGTGGCTGTCGAAGGGCCGATTCAGGCCGCGCTGCCATTGGGCGACTACGTGATTGCCTACAAGGCCCGAGGCGTCTTCCTGGGCTCGTTCGTGGGTGGGGATGCGCAGTGGCAATGGACCCTCATCACCGGCGCTGACGCTGGCGCGGTGGGCCAGGACGCCGTGTGCGACATCGGCGGGGCTCATTTCTTCGCCAGCGAGGGCGACTTCTGGCTCTTCGACGGCACGCGGCCGGCATCCATCGCCGAGGGGGTGGTGCGGAAGTGGTTCATCGACAACTCGAACCCCGTCTACCGGTTCATGACGCGATGCACCTATGACAAGCAGAACGGCCTGGTGCGCATCAACTTCGCGTCGAAGACTTCCATTGGCGTCCTGGATCGCACGCTCGTCTATCACGTCAAGCGTCAGCGCTGGGGCGTCGCTGATCAGGTGGCGCAGGCATCGCTGAACTACATCGCCCCGGGCGTGACCATCGACGGGTTGGATGCCATCGCCCCAACCATCGACACGCTCCCGAACGTGCCCGTGGACTCGCAATTCTGGGTGGGCGGTGGTCAGTTGCCGGCCTACTTCAACAGCAGCAACCAGCTGGTATCGCTCAACGGAATCTCCACCTCTTCGAGTTTCACCACCGGCGACCTCGGCGATGACGACGCGGTGACGATGATCGATCGGTTTCGCACGCGGTTCTCGAAGTCGCCGGCCACCGCCTTGGCTACCGGCTTCATCAAGATGAACGAGGGCGACGACTTGGTTCAAGGCTCCAGCAGCGGGATTCTCGACGGCAAGTTCGACTTGCGGCAGTCGGCCCGATTTCACCGCGTGCGCGTGGACATGACAGGCGATGTCCAGGCAACAGCCTTCGATGTGAAGGCCATTCCTGTAGGCGAGCGATGAAGAAGCTGGACGCCGAGCCACGCCTACAGGGAGCTTCCGCATCGGAGGTGGAGTGGGCGCGAAAGGTCGCGCAGGCGGCGAATGCGCTGTCTGACGCCTTCGTGAGCGACGTACTGAAGATCGTGAACGGCGGCACCGGCGCCAACACGGTATTGGGGGCACGGACAAACCTAGGGATTGCGAGTCTTGGGCAGTGCGAACTCACCTTGTCGGGCGGCAGCATCGTGCTGCTGCCGCGAGACGGCAATCTGATCTGCATCAACGGGGTGATGCGGAAGATTCCGGCAGCCGGTGTGAGTCTGTCGGCCGCAGGTGCTGCAGCCTTGACGGCCTACAACCTCTATACCTCGTGGAACGGCACGGCAATCGTGCTGGAGCGCGATACGGCTGGCCATGTGCTCGATGCGAACTATGGCCTGCGGGTGAAGTCAACAGACGCCACGCGCACGCTGGTGGGAAAGGCCAGAACGAACGTCGCGGCCGCCTGGGTGAACTCGCAGACCCAGCGTTTCCTGCTGAACTGGTTCAACCCTCGGCTGCAGCAACTCAGCACCACGCTGGGCAGCACGCTCACGACCAACCTGACGACGCCGCAGTTTCTGGGCCAAGTCGAATTCCTCTCGTGGGGCAACACGGCCATCAGCGGGAGCATCGCCGGCGGCATGCAGAACAACACCGCGGCTGCCGTGAACTTCGTAGCGCTCGGTATCGACAGCACGACGACCGCGGCGACGCCCACCGCCTACGGGCAGGCCTACGTCAACAACGGCTACTCCAGCTTCACCATGACCCATCCGGTGCCCGTGGCGGCGGAGGGCTACCACACGCTGGTGGCGCTGGGTTGGGTGAACTCAGGGACGGGGTCTTTCCTGGCTGGCTCCGGTTTCGGTGCCGCCATCCCGATGTGAGAGGCATGCGATGGACGAACCGATCCCACCCGGCGAGCCACTGCAGGAGCGCATCGATGCGCTGCATGTTGTGGTGATCGCACATCTCAACAAAGCAGCCGGCACCCGGCGCTACGACAGCATCCACACCGCCGCGCTGCGTGCCGGCTATCCCGGCCCGTTCCACGACGAGGGCCTCGCTTACGCAACTTGGATGGATGCAGTCAACGCTAAGTGCTACGACGTGCTGGCCCAGTTCTTGGCAGGCCAGATCCCCGAACCCACGCCGGACGAGCTCATCGCGATGCTGCCGCCGCTGATTCTTCCGAATCTTCAAGGAGCCTGACCATGGCAATTGACACCTCCAATCTCGGGATGGGTGGTAACCCGTTCTTGGGCGCAGACAACCCGAATCTGCAGTCCATCATCGACCTGTCCTCGCGGGACATGGTGAATAACTTCAACCGGACCATGCAGCCGGCCTTCAATGCCGCCATGGTGCGCTCTGGGAGCTTCGGCAATTCGGGCATCGACGCGGCCAACTTGGCGGCGCAGGGCCAGTTGCAGACCAACCTCGGCGATCTGGCTTCAAAGCTGCGCTTCAACGACTACAGCCAACAGCAGGGCATGTATCAATGGCAGAAGCAGTTCGACACGAACAACCAGCAATGGCAGAACCAGTTCGACCGCTCTCTCTACAACGATGCCTACGGTCAGAACCAGCAGAACCTGCAGACGGGGCTCGGGCTGCTCGGCATGCTCGGCGGCCTCAATTCGCAGGACATCACGAACAGCACCAACTATCAGAACACGCCGCTGAACTACCTCACGCAATTCTCGAACCTGGCTGGAGCCATGGGCCGCGGCGGCCAGACCTCCAGCGCGACCGGCACCAATGGCGGCGGCACCAGCCCGATCACATCTGCGCTAGGCGGCGCACAGTTGGGCAATGCCTTCGGCAAGTGGTGGAACGGTGGCGGTAACACCTATCAGAGCATCAACCAGAACGCCCAGAACAACGGCTACGGCAACACCTTCCAGCAGAACGGCAATTCGCCGGACGTGTCCTATGGTTGATCTCGACATCGCCCACCACTTCGGCGGCGGCGTGTACGCGAAGGAAACGCACGTCAAAGCAGGCCATGTGCTGGTGCAGCACAAGCACGAGCACGCGCACCTGTCGATCCTCGCCTGCGGCACAGTCGAGGTGCAGGTAGACGGCGTGCGTTCAGTGCTGGCCGGTCCTGCCTGCATCACCATCGAGGCCGGCAAGCACCACGGGATCCGCGCGCTCACGGATGTGGTCTGGTACTGCATCCACGCAACCGACTGCACCGATGCCGCGCAGGTGGACGAGGTGCTGATCGCGCCGGGCAGCGACCATGGAGAGATGCAGGCCATCGCGCAGGGGCTCGCCCGATGAGCCACATCAAGCTGCTATGGCGTGGCCTCAATGTCGCGCCGATGCGTGCCGCGCTTGATGCGCATCCCGAGCTGTGGGACCAGCAGACAGCGCGCACGGCGCCCGAGGACTCGCCGCACCACGGCCTCTCCGACATCTGGGCTCGCTTCGCCGACCCGCAGACGATGCAGCCGGACGGCTCTCACGACTCGATCTGGTATCCGCCAGCCGACGTGCTGCCGGTGCGCGACATCGTGTTCCCGCTGATGGCGGGCGTTAGGGGCGAGCGACTGGGCGGCGTGCTCATCACGCGCATTCGGCCAGGCCAGATCTGCAAGCCGCACACAGACCCGGGCTGGCACGCCCGCTATTACCAGAAGTTCGCCGTACAGATCGCCGCGGCGCCCGAGCAGGCGTTTCACTTCGAGGGCGAAAAGCTCGTGACGGTGCCTGGCGACATCTACTGGTTCGACAACGCATACACGCACTGGGTGACGAACGACAGCCCGGTGGACCGCATCACCATGATCGTCTGCATCAAGACGGAAAGGATCTGACATGCCCCTTTTCTTCAAACACCAGCGCGCGACGCTGTGCATGCCCTGGGGCGTCGTCGGGGCCATCGGTGGCGCCGTGGTCAACAACGTGATGGCGGACGGCAAGGGCGGGGGTGGCAGCAGCCAGCAGTCGTCGAGTGAGCCGTGGGCGATGGCGCAGCCGTGGATGTTGTCCAACATCGTGAGCGGCATGAACATCCAGAACGGGCTGACGGCGAACCCCTTCAGCCCGCAGCAGCAGGCCGCCTACGACAACAGCTATGCGCTGAACGACTACATGCGCGACCTGGTGCCCAGTCTGCTGGGCCAGATCGGCGGCCAGCAGGTTGGCTTCGACCCCAAGAACCCGAGCGCACGGCCGCAGGCTTGGAACTGGGCGGGCCTGCTCTCGGACAATGCCCCGGATCTCGGGCAGCGCTCGGTGCTGGGCGCGAAGCCAGCGGCCGCGCCGGCGGCAGCCACGAGCCAGGATGCGGGCAACTTCGTGCAGCAGGGCGATGTGCTCAACGGCATGAATCGAAGTGGCCAGAACCCGGATGGCAGTCTGATCGGCGCCGGCGGCTATGGCTCGTTCAAGTACGGCATGCCCACTCCGCAGACTGGTACGCAGGCCTACCGCGACATGTCGGCGTACTTTAGCAATGGCGGCGCCGACCCGAACGACCTCTACGGCCGCAAGGCGAGCGCCTACCAGATGCCGGCGGCGAACCCGCTCTCGTATCTGTGGACTTCGGGCGGCGGGCCCGGCATGTCGGCCGGTGGCGGCATCGGAGACACCGGCGCCAACGCCGCGGCCGCAGCATCCGGCAATACCGCCTGGTAAGGAGACAACATGGTAGGCTTGCTCGACATTCTCCAATCGCCTGATGCGCAGCTCGGCATGCAGCTGCTCGCCGCTGGCGGCTACTCGGCCACGCCGATGAGCGCAGGCCAGCGTATTTCCGGTGCGCTGCAGAACTTCCAACAGCAGCAGGTCACGAATGCCCAGCAACAGCTGGCGCTGCAGAAGGCCACGCAGGAGATGCAGCTGAGCCGCCTGCTGGCCGGCCGCTTTGCCGGTGGCGGCGCATCCTCCGGAGCCCCTGGTGGCGCTTCGGTGCCGGTGGGAAGCGCTCCCGCTGGCGGAGGCGCTGGTGGGCCGGCCGTTGCGACTGCCTCGGGCGCGGCCGGCGGAGGCAGTGGTGTCGCGTACCCGCTCAGCCTGAACGACATCGGCCTGATGACCGCCATGGGCATGAAGGGCGCGGACAACCTGTTCAACCAGTACAAGTACGCCACGGATGGCGTGCAGCAGGTCGCAGGCAACTACTACAAGGACCCGATGACCGGCGTCGTGAAGTACCTGCCGAAGCTCGACCCCGGCATGGAGATCGGCCCGAATGGTGCAGTGCGCCCGGCCACCGGCTACATGGAGTCGAATGCAGCCATCAAGGGCGTGGAGGCTGGCGCGACGACGCGCGCGACCGAGGCGGCGAAGTACCCTTACACCGTGGGCGCGGATCGTGAGCGGCAGACCACGCAGGCCGCGCTCGACACGCAGGCGGTGGTGGGCGCGGACGGGAACACCTATTACGTGCCACGCCTGCAGGTGGCCACCGGCGGCGGCGCTGGCCAGGCCGGCGGCGCGGGCGGTGGTGGCGCACCTGGGCAGGGTGGCTTCATGGCTGGCCGCAACCCGATCACGCAGCAGTCGGCTACCGCGCTGAACGACAACTGGATCAAGAATGGGTATCAGCCGGTGCTTGATGCTGGCAAGTCGGCTTCCGACATCTCGGCCAATATCCAGGCGCTTCGCAACATCGACTTGAACACTGGCTGGGGCACCGAAACCCGGGCAAGTGCCGCCGCGATGCTCGAAGGATTGGGCATCGCACCGGCCAACGCAAAGCTGTTCGCCGCCAACGCGCAGAAATTCCAGTCGGTGGCCATGGATCGCCTCATGACTACGCTGCAGGCCCAGAAGGGACCGCAGACCGAGGGCGATGCTCAGCGCGCGCAGCAGACGTTCGTGAAGCTCGGCAACACGCCCGAAGCAAACGCCTTCATCATGGACTTCGCGCAGGCGAAGGCGAACATGGATCAGCGCAAGGCGCAGTACTACGAGGCGGCGCTGCCACTGGCGCAGAAGGTCGGCGACCTCACGCGCGTGGACCGCGAGTGGCGAAAGATTCAGGGCTCGATCTGGGCCGATCCGCTCCTGCAGCGCTGGGGCCGGTGATGGAGCTTTTCGGCCGACTTGAATCCCAGTACGGACTGCCCTCGGGCCTACTGGATGCTGTGTGGGCGCAGGAGTCGAGCCGCGGCCGCGCGATGCTCTCGCCGAAGGGCGCCAAGGGCCACATGGGCTTCATGGATGCAACGGCGCAGCAGTACGGCGTTGCCGACCCCAACAATCTCACGCAGGCCGCCACGGGTGCCGCGCGCATGTATTCGGACCTCCTGCGCCAGTACGGCGGCGACTTGCCGCGCGCGCTGGCTGCTTACAACTGGGGGCAGGGCAATCTGGCGCGCAAAGGCTTCGATGCGGCGCCAGCAGAGACGCGCAACTACATCGAGGAGGTGACAGCCACCATGGGACAACCTCAAGCACGCGCATCGCAGCAGGATGCGCCCTCCGACGAATGGACCGCGCTGAATGCGCAGTTCGCACCTGGCGCGAAGCAGGGTGCGCAGGAGCCCGACCCGTGGGCCGAGCTCGGCGCCCGATTCGCGCAGCCTGCGGCGGCCACGGCCGGGCCGGCGCGCACCCAGCAGCCGCAACAGGCGGCGCAGGCGGCGCAGGCGGGCACCGACCCCGTGCGCCGGGCCGCCAATGCCGCGATTCCGCTGGTGGGCCCGATGCTGGCCGCCTTCGACATCAATCCGGACGTGCCGGCAATGGTCAAGGGGCTGGCCGGTGGCGTCGCGGATCTCGGTCAAACGCTCATGAACCGGGGAACGAAGGTGGGGGCGGACACCATTCCGACGAATCCGGCCGTGCAGTGGATGCTTCCTGAAAACCTGCGCCGGTCCGAGCGTGGCGTTTCCAGTCTGGTCACGGGGCAAGCGCCCATGAGCCCGGCTGAGCAAGCGAATGCAGAGCGTTCTGCGTCCCTTGATTCCTTCTACCGCGACAACGCCGGCAATCCATGGTTCACGGGCGGCCGTGTCGCCGGCAATGTCCTGGCAACGATGCCCGTAGGCGGCGCTGTGGCCGCGCCCGTGCGTGCTGCGGCGCCATTCCTCGCGCCGGTGGCCGATGCCATCGCGACGGGTGGATTTCGCACGGGGCTTGCACCAGCCACGCTGCTGGGTAAGGCTGGCAATGTGGCGTTGCGCGGCGCCGGCGGCGCGGTCACTGGCGGTGCATCGGCTGGACTCATCAACCCGGATGAGGCGTTGCTCGGGGCGGGTATTGGGGGAACGCTTCCGCCTGTCATCGCTGGAGCCGGGCGCGCTTCAAGTCTTGTTGGGGCTGGTGTTCGCCGCTTCTTCACGCCTCAGGCGGCGACTGATGCGCGCGCGATCTTGCAGGCTGGCGACATCGTGCCGGCCGACATCCCCACCGTGCGCGCAGCTCTGCAACAGCAGGGGCCGAACATCGTGGGCGAGGGTCCGACCGTCTCGCAGATCCTGCAGAACCCGGAGATTTCGCAGCTGGAGCGCAGCGTGCGCAATGCGCCTGGTGGTGCACCGGCACTGATCGCCAAGGATCAAGCGCAGAACGCCGCGCGGCTCGCTGTGGTGAACGACATCGCGCCCGTGGCCGCTGACCTGCCTGCTGCGCGCACCAATTTCGGCAACACCATCGCGCCGCTCGCGGCCGACGCGCGCGCAGCGGCCTCGAAAGAGGTCCGCCAGGCGTTCGATGCGGTCGATCCCTTCAACGAAACCAGCTTCTATCTGCCGCTGCCCGAGATGGAGGCCTCAAAGGCCAAGTTCCTGGGCCCCGGCACCTTCGGCACCGGCAGCAAGGCGCAGGCGGCCATCGATGCAGCCACCGACGTGGGCACCGAGGTGCTGCCGGCCATCACCGCCGTCACGGCGCCGGGCGTGCGTCGCCAGGGGCAGACCATCGTGGATGCCATCAAGTCACTGGGCGGCATCAAACAGGACTCCCCGGGTGCGCAGGCGCTGGCCGGCGAGATCGCCGACCTGAAGCAGGCCGGCGGCATGCGATCGATCATCCAGAACGGCCGCGGCCAGTCGCCCGACACACTCGCGCAGGCGATGCACGCACATGGCTTCATCCCCGATGAAGATCCGGCCACGCTGCTGGAGGTGCTGAAGCTGCACGCCAAGGGCGACAAGGTCTTCTCGCAGGGCGCCGACCGCAGCAACGTCTTCCGCGCCGGCATGGAAGCCGCGCAGGGGGAGGCACCTGGCGCCGAGGTGGTCCGCAAGACCGTCCCATTCCGGACCGTGCAGAACCTGCGCAGCTCGATTGGTGAAGCCGCCGAGCAGGCGCGCATGCGCGGCGCCAACAAGGAGGCTGCGGCCCTCGACGGCATGAAGGCCGACATCGACAAGCGGGTCAACCTCGTGCAGATCGGCCAGGGCGACGCGGCCGAGCACTTCCCGCCGGATGTTGTGACGCAATGGCGCAAGGCCATCGACCTGCACGCCGACAAGCAGGACCGCTTCGCGCGTGGCCCGCAGGCCGGCATGTTTCGCAAGGGCGGCGACGGCAACTACTCGGTAGAGGGCGGCGAGCTCGCCCCGAAGTTCTTTTCGCCGAGGCTGTCGCAGGCCGAGGACATCGAGTCGCTGAAGCGCATGCGCCTGGGTGATCCTGTGCTGGACTCGCTGAAGAGCTACGCCACCACCGACGCATCGCGGCGCGTGACCGGCGACGGCACGTTGCGCAGCAAGGCCTTCAATGACTGGCTCGACGCGCACGGCGGTGCGATTCGGGGTTTGTTCGATGAAGGCGAGCGGGCCCGGCTCACGGGTGTGGGCGCGGACCTCAAGCGCGCATCAGATGCGCGCGACCTGGGCCGCGCCACGGGTTCGAACACGTCGCAGAACGTGCAGAACGCACTGGGGCTCGGGATGCTCGACAGTCGCGCCGTGAACCTGCTGGCCAGCCGCACGCCGTTCGTGGGACGCTTCACGGGTCCGATGCTGGATGCGCTGCGCGAGTCGGCGAAGCGCGGGAAGGCTGCGCGGATAGGCGGCTTGTTGTCGGACCCAGCAGAACTGGATGCGGCCATCGCGGCATATCAGCGAGTGCTGGCGGCGCAGGCGCAGCAGCCGGCGCTGGCGGGTTCTACCGCTTTCGGTCCTCTTCTTTATCGGACCGCCCCTGTCCTAGCGGTCGGCCGGTGACCAGCCCATAGATAAAGCCGCCCACGACCACGATCAGGATTACCGCAAAGGCTTTCCAGATCAGGTACTGAGCGTGTGGGCTTAGGCCTTCCATTGGCGCATTTTAGGCCGCGACTTTTTCCACCTTCAAACCCGCTTCGGCGGGTTTTCTTGTTTCTGGAGTACCTCAATGGCCCTTGTCCTCACTCTTGCGGACTGCAGCACTAATCCGGCCCAGAACGGCCCGGACGGTTCGGTCGATCCGCCCTCGATGCTGGACGATCAGCAGCGCCTGGCGTTGAGCTTCATCGCCCAACTGCGCGATGGCGCTGGCATTCCCGTTGGCATGTGCGTGCCCTTCATCGGCGGCACGTCGGCGCCGGGCTGGATCAAGGGCAACGGTGCGCTGGTGTCGCGGACCACCTATCCGGCTCTGTTCGCCTACGCATCGGCCCAAGGGCTGGTTTCCGAGTCCGACTGGACAGCAGGCAGCTGCGGGCGCTTTTCGGTAGGCGACGGCTCGACAACGTTCCGCCTGCCTGACACCCGGGCGCTGTTCATTCGAGGTCTCGACGAGGGACGCGGCTTGGATACGGGGCGATTGATCGGAGTGTTGCAGGACCATGCCGTTGCGCCGCACACGCACGGCGTGACCGACCCGACACATGGTCATACCGTGGCCGATCCTGGCCACGTCCACACCACGACCGTAAATGGCAATCACCAGCATGGCTATGTCGGTCAGCAGGCGACAGGAGGCGCAGGTGGGGTTGGAGCGGTCACGATTTACAACCCAGTGAGCGCAGCGACGGACGGGGCAGGGGATCACTCGCACAACGTCAACGGCAGTTTCACCGGCGTGGCCATCGTGAACCGTGCCACCGGCATTTCGATCCAGTCGGCCGGCACTGAAGGCCACCCGCGAAATCTCGCGTGGCCCATGTTCATCAAGTACTGAGGGAGTCTCCATGTACGTCTTTCACTACGACCCCCAAACGTTCGCGTACCTGGGCGGCTCGCCGGCCGACTTCTGCCAGCTGGATCCGGGCATCGTGCTCGTGCCAGCATGGGCCACGCAGGTTCCCCCGCCTGGTGGCTGGGACAGCCGCATCGAACTGCCGTACTACGTACCGGAGAAGGATGCATGGGAGGTGCGCCGGCTTCCGCCGGCCCCGGTCGAGCAGGCGACACCCACGCCGGCCGAGAAGCTGGATCGCGTGCAGGAGATGCAGCAAACGCTGGAGGCTCATTTGCGCGCCGCGGGTGCGCTCATAGAGAAGCTGAAAGGCATCGCATGACTCAGGAGACCCAACCCGGCGAACTCCCGCGTGCCGCGCGCTTCGTGGACTTGCGCATCCCATTGTGGGGGCTGCTGTGCTGCGGCGCCGCTGCAGCCTATTTCATCATCGGCACGTGGTTCACATCGAACCAGACCTCCAAGGACGTGAGCGAACTGCAGATCACGGTCAAGGCTGGGAATCAGCAGGTCACGACCCTCGCCGGCGAGCAGGCTCTGCTTCGCTTCCGGATGGACAACCTGGATAACGAGATTCGAGCCCTCAAGGCTCAGTTGGCTCTCGCGTCGTCACAACCCCAACCCCCTACCCAATCCGCGAGGCGCCCTTGAACTTCGATCAAGCATTTGAACGCCTGCTTGGGCACGAGGGGAGCTACAGCGAAAACCCCGCAGATCCAGGCGGCAAAACGATGTGGGGCGTTACCGAGAAGGTCGCGCGCGCCAAGGGCTACAAGGGCGATATGCGTGATCTGCCGCAAGACTTCGCCAAGAGCGCCGTCTACAGGCCGGACTACTGGGATGCTGTGCGCGCTGACGAGCTGCCAGACAGTGTGCGTTTCGATGTGTTCGATGCTGCCGTGAACCATGGAGCCAGCCAGTCAGCAAAGTGGCTGCAGCGCGCGGCTGGCGCGAATCCTGACGGCGTCATCGGCGCACAGACCGTGGCCGCTGCTCGCGCGGCCGGCCCTCTGATAGCCGCGGCCTTCAACGGCTACCGCCTCCAGTTCTACACCGACCTGAACACGTGGCCAACCTTCGGCAAGGGCTGGGCCCGGCGCGTGGCCACCAACCTACAGAGCCTGAAAGGCTGATCATGGGCGCACTTCTTTCCCTCATCCCCGTCTTTTCACAACTGCTGGACAAGATCCTGCCCGACAAGACGGCTGCCGACGCTGCGAAGCTGAAGTTGGTCGAAATGGCGCAACAGGGCGAACTCGCTCAACTGCAGGCGGACACCGCCATTGCGACGGCGCAGACCGAGATCAACAAGGTGGAGGCGTCCAGCACTCGCCTGTTTGTGGCTGGCTGGCGCCCGTTCGTCGGCTGGATTTGCGGATTCGCCGTCGGCTTCAAGTTCATCGGTGGCCCGGCGCTGTTCATGGTGGCTCAAGCCATCGGCCATCCGGTCGAACTCCCGGTAATCGAGACTTCCGAGCTTTGGCCGTTGTTGCTCGGCATGCTCGGTCTGGGCGGCCTCCGGACCGTGGAGAAGGTCAAAGGCGCAGCATAGTGTCCCAAGACCGCCAACCTAATCCCGCGTGTCGGCTTTGGCTTGGGCATGCTCAGAATGTAGGAGGGCTGCGTACTAGGTGCACATCGAATTCTGACGCCAGCCAATGCTCTTTACCGCAGCGTAGTGCTCGGTACGGTTTTGCAGGCAGGCCCAAAATGTTGCGGTGAAGACAGGCCAGCCGGCAACACCTTCGCTAGCGAGTGCTGCGGCACCAGCAGCAGCGGCACCTTGAACACCGCATTGGATGCAGTCGTTCTTTACTTGATTCATCAACTCCGTGGGCGTTGTGATGTCTGCGACGATCGAGGTATGGAGTTCTTGGGGGGAGCTCCGATAGGTGGGGGATGGAGTGCCAAACGGGCCATCGTTCGTCCACTCGAGAGTGCTACATGGAGTGAGGTTCATCCAGCCGTGCCAAACTTCTACCTCCTCGGCTTTCGCAAATGTGCAAGTCATCGCAATAAAGACGATTAATGCCTTCATGTCGTTCACCTCTCGATGGTTAAAGAGCGGTGATAGCACCTAGGTTCTATCCTGGCGCCCCCAGATCCTGGGATGACAACTCCTATTTTTGCGAGTATTTGGCCTTCTCGCGGGTATCACATGGCCTGCTAGTGGACTATGACGGTTCCTTCAGCAAGTGCCTGATGCGCGTACTCAGACGCTGCTTCGATTGACGCGCGCTTCGTGCAGTAGACGCCAGGCACCCTATGCCTGAAGGGGGGACATGAATGAACCGCTCCCCGTATTCCATGTTCTGCTCGAATTCCACCCACGCGCACCATGCAGCGCCGCGCTTACTGGTCACGATGGCAACGAGGTAGCCGCGGAGTTCGAACGAGCCGCCCAGTTCGAGGTAAGCCATGCCGGTGCTCCACTGTTGAGGTCGTGGCAATATTCCGCGGCGACAGTCGATGCCGCAACTGGCAGAAAGATCAGGTGACGCGCAGCGCAGAAGCGGATTGTTCGCCGCCGGCCTGTTCGACCAAACTTGACGCGCGAGCGGGAGAACTGGCGCGCATCGCTGATGAACGCGGTGTCGCCGGCACCGTCTGCGAGCGGTACGTTGAAGCAACAGGGTTCTGAGGAATGAGCGGCCTTGGAGGCCCGTTGTCTCATACACAATGGGTTCATGAAATCCATCCGATACATTCTCTCGACCCTGATGCTTGCGGCGACTGGTCTAGCTCAGGCGGAGACAGCCATGGCCGGCATAGGCTCAGCTAGCTGCGGCGTTTGGCTCGACGCAAGGAAAAAGCCGCAACAGGATAGAGAGGCGATCATCGAAGGGTTGGTGCTTGCCTGGGTTCAAGGCTTTCTTTCGAGCAAGAACGCCACCGGGGCAAAAGGCAGCTCGGTCCTGGATGTACCGTCCCCCGAGACCATCGAGAAGGTGATCGACAAGATCTGTGGGGACAATCCAGATTGGAAGATCTACATAGTCGCAGATACCTTTGCGACCGTCCTCATCGACCAGTATCGAGGCGGTGGCCGCAAATAGTCTGGCTGGAGAGAGAAGGATGAAAAAACTTACTGCGGCACTTTTGATTCTTTGCTGCTCATCGACTATGGCCATCGAGATACGTGGTGCAACCTCTTGCGGCGATTGGGCTCGCAGCAGGCAGAGCGCAAATCCAGCGGCTGGGCCAAATCAGCTCTGGATGCTGGCATACCTCTCGGGCCTAGCCTCCGCGCTTCACAAAGATGGCCTGAAGGGAACCAGCAACGCCTCAATCTTCCTGATCGCTGACGACTACTGTCGCAAGAACCCTTCGGACCATCTCGACGACGCTGGCAATGAAGTCTTCCGTGAGCTGTTGAAGAAAAACAATCTCTGACAGCTACACCGGCGGGCGAACTCGCCGGGCGCCGCCGCTACTCCTTCAACGGATTGCGGCTGTCCTTTCGGCTTCAGGTGGCGAGCTTGCATTCAGGTCGCCCATGAAAAAGCCGCCCGAAGGCGGCACGGTTGAAATGATCTGCCGTTCATCCTGCTGCGGGTGGGCGTCGGACCTCAACCGGCCCGATGCCGCTGTACACGGTCGAACCATCCTTCAGCGAAGTGACCGTCCAACGCTCGGCGCCATGGCCAGGGGTGACCTTGTAGTCGCCCGGTGCCAGCGGCAATAGGCGCACTTCACGCTCGATGTCGCTGTACCAGGCTGGGGTGTAGAGAACGGCGGGTTCGGCAGGGAAGAATTCGGCTTGGCTCATAACCGGATTGTCGCGAGTTAGAAGGGGCGGACTATGGTGGCTACTCGATGCCTTGCCTTTCGACCGGCACCACCTGCCACACTTGCCGGTGCTCTTTGATGCGCAGATTGCCCCGTTCGTCCCGCCAGCATTCGCGCTGCAGGCCGGAAATCAGTACGCCTGGTTTATGGCCGTTGGGCAGGATGATCGGCATCGACATGTGCGCCGCACAGCGCATCCGGGCCGTGTTGAACTGCTCCCACAGGTCCACCACCTGTGCATAGGGCTCCGTGGTCCCGGCACTCCGGTTCATCTCCCCGAATGTCACCATGCCGCGGATGGGCGCCTCGCGAAGCCGAGGCGGCAGGCGGTCGCCGTCTGGGGCGAGCAGGATCGTGACCTCGGCGAAGAACATACTGTATGAATATACAGCTTTCTGCCTCACTGTCGGAAACCTGAGGCTACTGCTGAGGCAGTCTTTCGCCATCCTCTGCTACCAAAAGTATAGCTATAACATGGCGTCAGCACTCAATGTCAAGTAGGGAATAAAGTGAATCTGCGTTAGTTTCGACAGATTGAACGCCTCTAGAAACTACGGTGACTTCGAGCACGCCGAGAAACTAACGTGGTTTCGAGTGCGTCCAAAACTACGACGAGACAGCGACGCTCTCGTAAGTACTGATTTGGAAACACCAAACGTTAATAACATTTTTGATGCAGAATGATTGGCGTTGGGAATCAAACCGACAGGCGAGAAAGTACTCTTGCTGAGATGCCGACTATCTTGAAGTCGAGATTCGAGAGACGACTATGCAAGCCCACATCCATGGTTCCGGTTTCGGTACTGCGGCGTCGGTGCAAGCTTTTGCCGCCCGCAATCTACAGCTGCTTTCTGCAATCGAAACCACTCTCAGCGTGCTCAAAGCCGACACAGCACATGTTGGCATCATGGCGGGTGAGGTTGAAGACTGCCTTTCGAAGTTGAAGGCTGAGCAGGCTGAGTTCCCCCTTGATCCTGGTGGACGAGTTTGTGAACTCTTGCGTAAGTGCCTAGATTCCGCAGGGCGGATGTACGCAGAAAACAAGGGGCGCAAAGCGGCTGCGGAAAAGGACCATCAACTTACTGCGGACGATGGCGTTGTGGAAGCGTTCGACGCCTTTTTGGAAGGTCTTCGCGACCTTCATGATCGACATGCAGAGCTGTTGGACTGGATTGAAACTCACGACGCGCTGCTTGAGCCGTCCAGTGGAAAAATCTACAACTCCGTAGACGACCTCTTTGCTGCGATGGGTGTGAAGGTCTGAGCCGTGGCCGTCACGGTTGTAGGCTTTGACTTTTCTGATCGATTTCAAGCCGAAATCGCAGGCCTCGACCCCCAGATACAGAAAGCAGCCAAGGATGCCCTTGAGCTGCTGCAAAAGAATCCGTCAGCAAGGAGCCTGAGGCTGCACCCGCTGAAGGACTATGCGAAGCCGACGATCTGGAAGATCGACGTGTTCACGAACAAGTCGCACCAGATCACGTTCGAGTTGATCAGCAACATTGCGCACCTCAAGCGCATCGCGACCCATTCGGAGATAGATCGGGCGCCCAGGTAGAGCCCTCTCAGGAGGGCTTTTTTCTTTGGGCGATCACTCGATCAGCCGTTTGACCACCAATCCGCGCGCGGCCAGCCGATTAAGCAGGCTGTCTGGCCCAACCAGGTGAAGAGCGCCGACCACTAGCAGTTGCTTTTTTTCGGAGGCTCCGCGAGCAGCGATGGTGTTGGCCCAGTTCTCGTTTCGAGCTGTGAAGAATGCGTGTCGTAGCGATGGCACGTATGCCAGGGGGCTTGCTTCTTGTACCTTCGGCAGCGCGGCGTAGTCACAGTGCTCCCACGCCGCATGCAATGCAGCGATCTGTTGGGCTGCCACTGGCGCAAACTCGTGCATCGCAGTCTCCGCTGTCGCCAGATCCTCGGCCGGCACTGCATCGAATAGTGCGGCTACAGATCTTCCAGTCTCAATGTAGGTCATCGAAGGCCGGCCGCTTTCGCGCAGCGCATTAGCAAAGATCTGCTCCACGCCTGGCTGAACACGTGCCTGTGCTAACGCCTGCCCTATCTGGTCGAACAGCAGCGCCCAAGGCTTCAGAGTCTTGGTATCGGCTTCGAAGCGGCAGGCATTCAGTTCAGCGTGGTCGTGCTCCATCTCGATCAACTCAGAACCGTTGAAGGCGTCGATGGCCCACCACGGCAACGAAGAAGTGCCTAACGGAAAAACGTGCACCGCGCCGAGGATCCGTGTGTTCAGTCCAGCGATTTCATAGTACATACTGGCCTCCTTCAGAGTTCTTCGTTGGTTGTCCCACTGGAGCGCGAATGCCTCGCAAGCCTGATCCAGCATCCTTGTCAGAGTACGACATGCTCGTACTCGAATACAGCCATACAACCCTGGTCGATGACCGAGAGCCGAATCGATACCAGAGGTGCATTGATGGAGAGGTCCAGCTCCGGGACGACTCTGACGACCACATTGTGATCGGGCGCTTCTCCGTCATCATCATCGACGTGGAGGCTGCGATGAACGAGGGAGAGCGCCTGTTCGATGTCTTCGACTGCAGTTCGAACACCGTTGACTACTTCGGCCTCTATAACGAGGACATGGGCTTTATCCCCGCGGCCACGAAGGTGCTCAAGGGCGGCGAGAGATGGGCGCCGAACATGCTAGTTCTCGACCGCCTGGAGATATTTCCCGAGCATCGCGGCAACCGCCACGGGCTTCACGCTCTCCGATGGATGCAGTTCCACTTTGGCACTGGTTGCGGGATTGTGGCGATGAAGCCGTTCCCGCTGCAGTTCGAATACAGGATGAAGAGCGAGGCCGGCCAGAAGGAGTTCGCGCAACTGGAGTTGGGCAACTTCACAGGCAAGCGGGATGCGGCGCTTCGGAAGCTCCGGGCCTACTACCGGCAAGCTGGATTCGTCAGTGTGCCTGGCACGGAGTTCATGGTGTCGGACCCGCAGATGAAGCTCCCGCAACTCAAGACGATTCGGGCCGTCGAAGAGCCAGATCAGTTCCGCAAAAAAATCTCTCGTCGCGCGGGCGCTTGAGCGCGGCACAGCGAAGCCGGTGAGGTTGCGGAACATAATCTGTCCTAAGTGGTTGATCCTGCTCGGAACTGCGATGGACTCATAATCCGTTGGTCGCTGGTTCAAGCCCAGCACGGCCTACCACCACTCCCTTGACGATTCGATCCCGCATCTTTCGTCGTGCTTTCGGGGAGCAGCCCAAAACAGGCTATAATCGAGAGCTTAGCGGCTGTAGCTCAGCTGGATAGAGTACTTGGCTACGAACCAAGGGGTCGTGGGTTCGATTCCTGCCAGCCGCACCATCTTGAAATGCCCGGGAGATTCGTCTTCCGGGCATTTTCTTTTTCGGGTTTCGATTTATTCAATTTGCCCGAATAGTTCGAGAGAGGGCTCCAAAGCGGGCTATAATCGCTAGCTGTGCGGCTGTAGCTCAGCTGGATAGAGTACTTGGCTACGAACCAAGGGGTCGTGGGTTCGATTCCTGCCAGCCGCACCACTATAAAGAAAGCCCGCAACGCGAGTTGCGGGCTTTTTTCTTTTCGGAGGATCAGCGTGAACAAGGCATTCACCAAGGAAACGGATTCCGACGGAGACGACGACGGCGCGGATGGCGCCCTGGCACCGATTCCCGCGGGTGGCAAGAACTACATCACCCCCCAAGGCTACGCGCGCCTGCGCGACGAGCTGCTGCACCTGATGGACGAGGAGCGCCCGAAGATCGTCGAGACCGTCCATTGGGCCGCCAAGAACGGCGACCGCTCGGAAAACGGCGACTACCTCTACGGCAAGAAGCGCCTGCGCGAGATCGATCGCCGCATCCGCTTCCTCACCAAGCGCCTCGAGATCGCGGAGGTCACCGATCCGTCGGTGCACCACGGCCGCGACCAGGTCTTCTTCGGTGCCACGGTCCTCTATGCCGACGAGGCCGGCGAGGAGCGCAGCGTCACCATCCTCGGCATCGACGAGGCGGAGAGCGCGAAGTCGCAGGTCAGCTGGATTTCGCCGATCGCGCGGGCGTTGCTGAAGGCGCGTGAAGGGGACGTCGTGAAGCTCGTCACCCCGGGCGGGGCGCACGAGGTCGAGATTCTGTCCGTGAGCTATCCGGCGCCGCGCTCGGCCACTGACTGACGGCAGCTCAGGGCGCGGGGACCGTCCTGGAGGCGGTCAGCACCGATGCCGTGCGCCGCGCCGCTCGCAGCACCGCATCCAGATGCGCGCGGTCGCGCACGGCGATCACGAAGCGCAGGTCGGTCGAATCCTGCGGGGTTTCGTCGGCCATCTCCACGTGCGTGATGTCGGCTTCCGCATCGGCCAATGTGGCTGCGACACGCGCCAGCACACCCTTGTCGTTGCGCACGGTGATGACCACGCCGGTCTCGAAGGCGCGTGTCGGCTCGTCCGCCCATTCGACGGCGAAGAAGCGTTCGCTGTCTTTGTGGCGCAGCCGCTGGCCGACACCGCAGTCTTCGGTGTGCACCACCAGGCCTTCGCCGTGGCCGAGATAGCCGACGATCGGGTCGCCGGGAATCGGCCGGCAGCACAGCGCGAAGCGCACCGAGGAGTTCTCGCTGCCGTCCAAAGTGACGGCGCCCTGCGACACCGTCTCGTGCGAGATGAAGCGCTCGCGGCTCAGCAGCAATGCGTCAGGTCGCTCGCCCAGCTCGGAAAGCATCGACACCAGCCGCTTCGCGACGATGCTCGCGATGCGCTTGCCCAGGCCGATGTCGGTCAGCAGCTCGGAGCGGGTGCGGTTGCCGGTGAAGCGCAGGAGCTTCTCCCACAGGGCCTGATGCTCCTCGTCGTCCTCGGGCAGCTTGCTCAGGCCTTCGGCGCGCAACGCCTGCGCGAGCAGCTTCTCGCCCAGGCCTTCGGACTCGGCATGCGCCAGCGTCTTCAGGTAGTGGCGGATCTTGGAGCGCGCCCGGCCGGTGCGAACGAAGCCCAGCCATGCCGGATTGGGCGTCGACACCGGCGCCGTGATCACCTCGACCACGTCGCCGTTCTTGAGTTCGGTGCGCAGTGGCACCTGGTCGCCGTTGATGCGCGCGGCCGAGGTGTGGTCGCCGATGTTGCTGTGGATGGCGTAGGCGAAGTCGACCACCGTGGCACCGCGCGGCAGCGCCATGATCTGGCTCTTGGGCGTGAACACGTACACCGCGTCGGGGAACAGGTCGACCTTGACGTGGTCCCAGAACTCAGCGGCGTCGCGCGTCTCGTCCTGGATGTCGAGCAGCGACTGCAGCCACTTGGTGCCCAGCCGGTCGTTGCTGGCGGCGTTGGGCTCGGCGGCCTTGTACAGCCAGTGCGCGGCCACGCCCGATTCGGCCACCACGTGCATCGCCTCGGTCCGCAGCTGGAATTCCACGCTCACGCCGGCCGGCCCCACGAGCGTGGTGTGCAGCGATTGGTAGCCGTTGAGCTTGGCGATCGCGATGTGGTCCTTGAACTTGCCCGGCAGGGGCTTGTACATCTGGTGCAGGATGCCGAGCCCGGTGTAGCAGGCGATCACGTTCGGCACGATCAGCCGGAAGCCGTAGATGTCGGTCACCTGGGCGAAGCTCAGGTGCTTTTCTTCCATCTTGCGGTAGATGGAATAGAGCGTCTTCTCGCGTCCGGCGATCCGCAGCGTCATCCCAGCGGCGGAAAAAGCGGCCTCGACCTCCTTCTGCACCTTCTGGATCAGGTCTCGCCGGCGGCCGCGCGCCTTGGCGACGGCCTTCGACAGCGTGGCATAGCGCCACGGTTTCAGATGGCGAAAAGAAAGTTCCTGCAGCTCGCGATAGGTCTGGTTCAGCCCCAGCCGGTGGGCGATGGGCGCGTAGATGTCCAGCGTCTCGCGCGAGATCCGGCCCCATTTCTCGCGGGGCGCGTCGGCCAGCGTGCGCATGTTGTGCGTGCGGTCGGCCAGCTTGACGAGGATGACGCGCACGTCGCGCGCCATGGCCAGCAGCATCTTGCGGAACGACTCGGCCTGGTTCTCCTCGCGGGTGTTGAACTGCAGCTTGTCGAGCTTGGTGAGCCCGTCGACCAGCTCGGCAACCGGTGCTCCGAAGCGCTCGATGAGCTCGGGCTTGGTGACGCCGCAGTCCTCGATGGCGTCGTGCAGCAGGGCGGCCATCAGCGCCTGCGCGTCGAGCTTCCACTCGGCGCATTGCGCCGCCACGGCGATAGGGTGGGTGATGTACGGCTCGCCGCTGTTGCGCAGCTGCCCCAGGTGCGCCTCGTCGGCGAAGCGGTAGGCGCGGCGGACCAGCTCGGTGTCTTCGGGGCTCAGGTAGTCCAGCCGCGCGGTCAGCGCGGCAAAGCTAGCGGCGGCCGCATTCAGCGCCGCCGGGCTCGGCTTCGGCGTGCCTTTGGGGGCATGGGACTGAGATTTGGCGACCGCGCTCATGCCTATCACTTTAGCGTGACCGATGTGTGGACGCCTCCGGCCATAAAAAAAGCACCGCTTTGCGGTGCCTTTTCGTTGCAGGGCAGCGTCAGATCAGCCCGGCACCTTCTTGAGCATTTCGAGGCCGATCTTGCCTTCGGCGATCTCGCGCAGGGCGGTCACGGCGGGCTTGTTCTTGCTCTCGATCTTGGGGGCGTGGCCCTGGCTCAGCATGCGCGCACGGTAGGTGGCAGCCAGGACGAGCTGGAAGCGGTTCGGAATGTTGACGAGACAATCTTCGACGGTGATGCGGGCCATGATGAGGATCTTTCGGTCGGTCTGGGAGCGGATGGGCTCGGAAATCAGGGGATGTTCAGTGCAGCGAAGGTGTCGGCACGCGCTCGGCGCTGCGCGGAATACCGGAGCCGCTGAGCGTGGACAATCGCCTTGAGATCGAAAAGTGCCCGCTCAAATAACTCGTTGATTATAACGAAGTCGAATTGCCCCGCCTGGGCCATCTCTTCGGCCGCATTCTTCAGGCGCAGTTCGATGACCGAGGCACTGTCTTCCCCGCGCCGTTCGAGCCGGGAGCGCAGTTCTTCCCAGCTGGGCGGCAGGATGAAGATCATGACCGCGTTGGCAAAGGTCTTGCGGATCTGCAGCGCGCCCTGGAAGTCGATCTCGAGGATGACGTCGGCCCCCTGGGCGATGCGATCCTCGACCGCCTTCTTGGAGGTGCCGTAGCGGTGGCCGTGCACGTGGGCCCATTCCACGAAGCCGTCGGCCGCGATCATCGCGTCGAACTCCGTCGGCGAAGCGAAGAAGTACTCGCGGCCGTGCTTTTCCTGTCCGCGCGGCGACCGGGTCGTGTGGGAAACCGAGGGCTGGACAGCCGAATCGAGCTCCATCAGCGCCTTGACCAGGCTCGACTTGCCCGCGCCGCTGGGTGCCGCCACCACGAAGATATTGCCGGGGTAATCCATTCTTTCGCTCGTCTTCGTCGTCGTCATTCGATGTTCTGGACCTGCTCGCGCATCTGCTCGATCAGGACCTTCATGTCCACGCCGATGCGCGTGAGTTCCAGCGCCGCGGACTTCGAGCCCAGGGTGTTGGCCTCGCGGTGAAGCTCCTGGATCAGGAAATCGAGGCGCTTGCCGATCTCGCCGCCCTTCTTGAGCAGCCGCTCGATTTCGTCAAGATGCGAGTTCAGCCGGGTGAGTTCCTCGGCCACGTCGATGCGGATCGCGAAGGCCGTGGCCTCGGTCAGCGCGCGGTCCTGGGCGGCTTCGGGCAGCGTGCCGCCCGTGCCGGCGGTCAGGCCCATGGCCTCCTGCCAGCGCTCCAGGAAGCGGGTGCGCTGCTGCTCGACCAGTTGCGGCACCAGCGGGCCGGCCTGCTGCACCAGAGTGCGCAGCTGGGCGAGGTGGTCTTCGAGCATCTTGGCCAGCCGTGCGCCTTCGCGCTGGCGGGCCGAGACCAGGCCTTCGAGCGCCTTGCCCGTCACTTCGAGCAGGTCGGGGCCCCAGTCGCCGCGGGTGGCGCTGTCGCCCCCGGCCAGGCGAAGCACGTCGGCCACGCTGAGCTCGCGTGCGCTGGGCAGCCAGGCCTTGATGCTGTCCTGCACACCGTTGAGCCGCTGCAGCAGCTTGACGGAGGGCTCGACCACGCCTCCCTGGGCCGCGCTTTCGATGGCGGCGCGAACTTCGACCTTGCCGCGCTTGAGCTTGCCCGTGAGCAGCTCGCGCAACGCGGTTTCATGCTGGCGGAGCTCTTCCGGCAGCTTGAAGGTCAGATCGAGGAAGCGGCTGTTGACCGAGCGGATTTCAACCCCGAGCCGGCCCGTGGCGGAAGGCCGTGCCTCGGCTTCGGAGTGGCTGCCTGCGGACCCGTTCTGGCCGCTGGCGTAGCCGGTCATGCTGTAAACTGGCATTGCGCCTCACTGTGGTTTTGCTTGCATGCACCGAGGCGTCGGCACGGCGTTCGCTTGCCGCACCATCGCCTTCGGGCGAAACTCCCGGATTATGTCAAAGGTCAAGCCTACGCCCCTGCCGCCCGATACGGTCATTGGTGGTTACCGCGTTGTACGCCGGCTTTCCGCGGGTGGATTCGGTGTCGTCTATCTCGCCATCGATTCCAGCGGACAGCAGGTTGCCATCAAGGAATATCTGCCGTCGTCGCTCGCCACGCGGGGGGCGGGCGAGCTTGCGCCGCAGGTGCCGCCGGAGAAGCTGTCGCTGTACCGGCTGGGCCTCAAGAGCTTCTTCGAGGAGGGGCGCTCGCTGGCACAGATCTCGCACGCATCGGTGGTGAGCGTGCTTAACTTCTTCCGCGAGAACGAAACCGTCTACATGGTCATGAACTACCTGGAGGGCGCGACCCTGCAGGACTTCGTGGTCACGGCGCGCGACCTGAAGAAGCAGAAGGTGTTCCGCGAGTCGACCATCCGCTCGCTCTTCGACGAGATCCTGCGCGGCCTGCGCATCGTCCACCAGTACAAGATGCTGCACCTGGACATCAAGCCGGCCAACATCTTCGTCACCGACGACGACCGCGCCGTGCTCATCGACTTCGGCGCCGCGCGCGAAGTGCTCAGCAAGGAAGGCATCTTCATCCGCCCGATGTACACCCCTGGCTTCGCGGCCCCCGAGATGTACCGGCGCGATTCGTCCATGGGCCCGTGGACCGACATCTACGCCATCGGCGCCTGCATCTACGCCTGCATGCAGGGCTATCCGCCCAACGACGCGCCCCGGCGCATCGAAAAAGACCGCCTCAGTCTGTCGCTGTCGCGCCTTCGCGGCGTGTATTCGGACAACCTGATCGAGGTGGTCGAGTGGTGCATGTCGCTCGACCCGCTGTCGCGCCCGCAATCGGTCTTCGCGCTGCAGAAGGAGCTCAGCCGCGAGGGCGAGCGCCGTTACACGAAGCTCACGGTGGGCGAGAAGGTGCGCCTGTCGATCGACAACATCCGCTCCTTCGACAAGAAGGGTCTGCCCAAGGCTGCCGCGCCCACCACGCGCCCCGCATGACATCATGAAATTCTCCGTCTTTCAGGTCAGCCGCAAGGGCGGGCGTCTCAAGAACGAAGACCGCATGGGCTATTGCTACACGCGGGAATCGGGGTTGTTCGTGCTCGCCGACGGCATGGGCGGCCACCCGGAAGGCGAGGTGGCGGCGCAGCTCGCGCTGCAGACCATCGCCGCGCTCTACCAGCGCGAGGCGCGCCCCACGGTGAAGGACGTGAAGTCGTTCCTGGCCGAATCGGCCATGGCCGCGCACCAGCAGATCATGCGCTACGCGAGCCACAAGGCCATGCTCGACACCCCGCGCACCACCGTCGTCGCGGCGGTGCTCCAGGGCAACACCGCCACATGGATGCACTGCGGCGACTCGCGCCTGTACGTCGTGCGCGACGGCCGCCTGCTGGTGCGCACGCGCGACCATTCGCATGCCGAGCGACCCAAGCCCCACGGCTCCGACATGCCCGTCAACCGCAACCTGCTGCTGACCTGCCTCGGCTCGCCGACCACGCCGCTCTTCGACGTTTCGGCACCGCTGCAGCTGCAGCGCGGCGACCGCATCATGCTGTGCTCCGACGGCGTCTGGGGCGTGCTCGACGACGAACTCATCGTGCACACGCTTTCCTCCGGCAAGCCCGTGTCCGACGCAGCGCCCGACCTCGCCGAGATGGCCCTGCGCAAGGGCGGAAGCCACAGCGACAACGTCACGCTCATCGCGCTCGAATGGGAAATGCCCGACAGTGCGGACGACCGCAGCGGGGTTTCCACCGAGACCATCGAGGACGGCGTTTTCGCCTCGACCATCCAGGCCGGCATGCCCGCGGACAACGAGATCGACGATCTCGACGAAGACGCCATCGAGCGCTCCATCGCCGAGATCAACGAAGCCATTCGCCGATCGGCAGCGCGCAAGAGCTAGCTGAACGGGCCGCGCAATGGCGGCCGACTTTTTTCTTTTTTTGGATTCGACAATGACTGCTTTCACACGAAGCGGCGGCCGCGCCGCCGACGAGCTGCGCCCGGTGCGCATCACCCGCGGCTTCACCATCCATGCCGAGGGCTCGGTGCTCATCGAGTTCGGCCAGACCCGCGTGCTGTGCACCGCCTCCGTTGAAGAGAAAGTGCCGCCGCACAAGAAGGGCAGCGGCGAAGGCTGGGTGACGGCCGAATACGGCATGCTGCCGCGCGCCACGCACACCCGCAGCAGCCGCGAGGCTGCCAAGGGCAAGCAGACCGGGCGCACGCAGGAAATCCAGCGCCTCATCGGCCGCTCGATGCGCGCCGTGTTCGACCTCGCCGCGCTCGGCGAACGCACCATCCACCTCGACTGCGACGTGCTGCAGGCCGACGGCGGCACGCGCACCGCGGCCATCACCGGCGCCTTCGTCGCCGCGCAGGACGCCGTCAACAAGCTGCTGGCCTCCGGCGCCATCGCCACCTCGCCCATCAAGGGCCACGTGGCCGCCATCTCGGTGGGCATCGTCGGCGGCACGCCGCTGCTCGATCTCGAATACACCGAAGACTCCGCCTGCGACACCGACATGAACGTCGTCATGACCGGCGCCGGCCACTTCGTCGAAGTGCAGGGCACGGCCGAAGGCGTGGCCTTCACGCGCGAGGAAATGAACATCCTGCTCGGCCTGGCCGAGAAGGGCATCGGCGAGCTCGTGGCGCTGCAGAAGCAGGCATTGCTCGCGGGCTGATCCATGAAGCTGGTCCTGGCCTCCAACAACGCGGGCAAGCTCGCCGAGCTCCAGCAACTCTTTGCCGAGCTGGCCGTCACCCTCGTTGCGCAATCGGCGCTGGGCGTTGGCGAGGCCGAGGAGCCCTTCCGTACCTTCGTCGAGAACGCGCTCACCAAGGCCCGCCATGCCAGCGCCGCCACCGGCCTGCCGGCCATGGCCGACGACGCGGGCCTGTGCGTGGACGCCTTCGGCGGCCTGCCGGGCGTCGACACCGCCTACTACGCCACGCAGTTCGGCTACGCCAAGGGCGATGCCAACAACGTGAAGGCGCTGCTCGAGCAGCTGGACGGCGTCGCGAATCGCCGTGCGGCGCTGGTGAGCACGCTGGTCGCGCTGCGCAGCCACGACGACCCCGAGCCGCTCATCGCGGTGGGCCGCGTGGTCGGCGAGATCGCGCCCGCGCCCATCGGCGACAACGGCTTTGGCTTCGACCCCGTCATGTACCTGCCGTCCTTCGGCAAGACCTTTGCGCAGCTGCCGCCCGAAGTGAAGAACGCGAACAGCCACCGAGGCCGCGCGGCGCAAGCCATGCTGGCGCTGATGCGCGAGCGCTGGCTGCAGTCCTGATGGCCACCACCTTCCCGATCAAGCCGGCGCAGCCCGCCGGCGCTGCGCAGGCCAACGACGTGCTGCACTGGATGCGGCCCGGCCCGCTGCAGCTCAGCGCGCTGCCGCCGCTGTCGCTGTACATCCACCTGCCGTGGTGCCTGCGCAAGTGCCCGTACTGCGACTTCAACTCGCACGAATGGCGCGCCGCCAGCGAGGCGGATATCGACGGCATTCCCGAAGCGGCGTACATCGACGCGCTGGTTGCAGACCTCGACGCCGCGCTGCCGCTCATCTGGGGCCGCACCGTCCACACCATCTTCATCGGCGGCGGCACGCCCAGCCTGTTCTCCCCTCAGGCCATCGACCGCCTGCTGAGCGACATGCGCGCGCGCCTGAAGCTCGCGCCCGACTGCGAGATCACGCTCGAGGCCAACCCCGGCACCTTCGAGCGCAACCGCTTCCGCGCGTACCGTGCCGCCGGCGTCACGCGCCTGTCGGTGGGCGTGCAGAGCTTCAACGACGAACACCTGAAGGCGCTGGGCCGCGTGCACGACCGCGCGCAGGCCATCGCAGCCCTCGAAGAGGCCGCCGCCACCTTCGACACCTTCAACCTCGACCTGATGTACGCGCTGCCGGGCCAGACCTTGGAAGGCCTCGACGCCGACCTGTCGCAGGCGCTGGCGCTCGCGCCGCCGCACCTCTCGGTGTACCACCTGACCATCGAGCCCAACACCTGGTTCGCCAAGTTCCCGCCCACGCTGCCCGAGGACGACATCGCCTACGCCATGCTCGACCGCATCACCGAGCGCACCGGCGCCAGCGGCATGTCGCGCTACGAGGTGTCCGCCTATGCCCGCGAAGGGCACCAGTGCGCGCACAACCTCAACTACTGGCAGTTCGGCGACTACCTCGGCATCGGCGCGGGCGCGCACAGCAAGCTGAGCTTCGCGCACCGCATCGTGCGCCAGGTGCGCTTTCGCGAGCCGCGCCTGTACATGGACAACGCCCGCGCGGGCGCCGCGGTGTCGCAAAGCGACGAAGTGGCGCTGGCAGACCTGCCGTTCGAGTTCATGCTCAACGCGCTGCGGCTGAAGCAGGGCTTCACGCTGCCGCAGTTCAGCGAGCGCACCGGCCTGGCGATGACCTCCATCCAGCGCGGCCTCGAGGAAGCGGAGCGCAAGGGGCTCGTCGCGCGCGACCTGTTCCGCGTGTGGCCGACCGAGCGCGGACTGGACTTCCTGAGCGACCTGCAGGCGATGTTCCTGCCCGACGAGGAATAGGACCGCGCGGTCGGCTTAAAATCACAGGCTTCGGAGAGTTGGGTGAGTGGTTTAAACCAGCAGTCTTGAAAACTGCCGACGTGAAAGCGTCCGTGAGTTCGAATCTCACACTCTCCGCCAGGAACATCTTTTTCGACACACCAAAACGCGCCGCAGGGCGCGTTTTTTATTGGGAGCGTGCCTATACTTGGCTGCCCCAAGCAGCCGTAACACGCCGTGAAAGTGCTTCGGGAATGGCCGGTTGGATGGCCGGTAGGAAGCAATGCCCAAGCGATCTCGTGAACTGTCTGCGATGGAAGTGGGACGCCTGAGGGAAGAGGGCGATCACAACGTCGGCGGCATCCCCGGTCTCTATCTTCAGATCATCGACGGATCGCGCTCATGGATCCTTCGCTTCAAGTTCGGCGCACGTCGGCGGCGCATGGGCCTTGGCAGCTTTCCGGCAGTGCCGCTCGCGCAGGCGCGAGAGCGGGCACGGGAGGCCCACAAGCTGCTCGATGAAGGGGTGGACCCCATCGACGCCCGCGACGCCGTCAAAAAGGCTGCGGTGGCTTCTCAAGCTCGGGCGCTAACTTTCAAGGTCGCTTGCGAGCGCTTCATTGCAGCGAAAGAGTCCGAATGGCGCAACCCGAAGCATCGGCAGCAGTGGGAAAACACGCTGGAGACATACGCCGAGCCCGTGATCGGACAGCTCGACGTTTCGGCCATCGGACAGGATGAGGTTTTGCGCGTGCTCGATCCGATCTGGCGCACCAAGACCGAAACAGCCAGCCGGCTGCGGGGCCGGATAGAGCAGGTGCTCGACTGGGCGAAGACGCGTGGCCATCGGCAGGGGGAGAACCCGGCCGCTTGGCGCGGGCACCTGGACAAGCTGCTGCCCAAGCCAGAGAAGATCGCGAAGGTGAAGCATCACCCCGCCGTGCTGGTCGCGAAGGTGGCCGACGCGGTTGCGGCAATCCGGGCGGTCGAGGGGGTGAGCGCGCAGGCCCTTCTCTTTCAGGTGCTGACGGCAGGCCGTTCGGGGGAAATCAGGGGCGCGCGCTGGCCAGAGTTCGACCTTGAGGCGGGGCAATGGGATGTGCCAGCCGAACGAATGAAGGGAAAGAGGCCGCACCGGGTGCCGCTCTCCAAGCAGGCCATCGAACTGCTTGAATCGATGCCCCGCTACGAGCAGTGCGATCTGGTGTTTCCCGGCCGGAAGATGCAGCCGCTATCGGATATGTCGCTCACCGCGTGCATGCGGCGGCTGAACTTTCTGGATGCAGCCGGCCGGGTTTGTGTGCCGCACGGCCTTCGGTCGACCTTCCGAGACTGGGCAGCCGAGCACACCCACTATCCGCCTGAGATGGCGGAAATGGCCCTGGCGCACGCGATCGAAAGCAAGGTTGAAGCGGCCTACCGGCGTGGCGACATGCTCGGCAAACGCCTTGCGATGATGCAAGACTGGGCCGACTACTGCATGCCGGCGCCCCCGCCGAAGCGGAAGCGCCAAAAGGCCTAATCGTCGGTACGTGAGCTGGTGGACGTTGCCACCGGGCGTTCTTCAAGCCAGGAGTCAACCTCGGCCGCGACCCATCCAACGGCACGCGGGCCGAGTTGCCGCGGGCGTGGAAAACTTTCACTGGACATCCAGCGGCGCAGCGTGGTTTCCGAGATCCCGAACTTCGCGAGCACGATGTTCTTTCGATAGATCAACGGGGCCGCGCCGGCGGTCATCCGTGGACTCTGACTGCTGGATATGGAGATAGCGTGCTTTGTGCTCATGCGACCTCCATCACCGCTTCGATAAACGCTTTTGCGGCCTCTGCATTGATTGCATTGCCGTAACCGCGCAGGCGTCCCACGCGGGCGGGAGCCCCATGAGCCAGCGGGAATGTGCCGGGTTCAACTGGCCGCCACTTTCCATCCCGGCAGAGGAGCCAGTCAGCATTTCGCCAGACGCTGTTCGTCGGACCGGTCCGCAAAGCGCTACTGCCATGCTCAGATCCTGCGGCGAGCCCTTGCGGGCAATCTCCGACAACGCTCCATCTAGCGTCCGCACATTCTTCTCGCCGTCTGCGGCTCGGGCTGTCGGCCAGCCCGCAAGGTTCACAGCGTGGTTCAGCGTGATGTTCGAGGTTGTCGCTTCGATCGCGGGGTGCCGCAATGCATCCGTGCTGGTTGCAGTTGGCCAGCCTGCCAACCGCACTACCTCGTTCAATGGCCGGGCGTTGTGTGTCAGGTCGTTGCCCGCCGCGTTCGCACCTTTGTGGTCGCGTGCCTGCGGCGTTGGCCATCCAGTACGTCCGGTCTCGGATGTGCGGCGCACCGATGCCCGCAGACGGAAACGCGATCGCCCCGAAGGCATAAGCCAGGGCTTCCAAGTCAGCTTGTACAAGGTCGACCCAAGGGTTTGCGTCTTTGCTCGCAACCTGCTCACCAATGAGGATTCCAGGGCGGCGCTGGCCGATGAGGTGATAGAGGTGAGGCCAGAGGTGCCGCTCGTCAGCAAACCCAGCGCCTTCGCCTGCCTGGCTGAAAGGCTGGCAAGGGCAGGATGCGGTCCAGACCGGGCGATCGTCGGGCCATCCGGCTCGACGAAGTGCATAGCTCCATACACCGATGCCGGCGAAGAAGTGGCATTGGGTGTATCCCACAAGCTCATCTGGTACGACATCCTCGATGCTCCTTTCGTCCACGGTCCCCGGGGCGATGTGTCCTTGCTTGATGAGTTCGCGCAGCCAAGCCGCGGCCTTCGGGTCGAACTCGTTGTAGTAGGCGATCAAGAGGCTTGCCCTCCCAGATCGAGCTGCACGGGGCGGCTTCGCTCTTCGGCGAAGATGCTCTCGAGCGCTTCCTCGATTCGTCGGCACGCGATGTCGAAGTACTGCAGGCTCTGCTCGCACCCGATGAACCGGCGGCCCAGCTTGAGTGCAGCGACACCGGTGGTGCCCGAGCCCATGAACGGATCCAGAACCAAGCCGCCTGGCTCGCAGATCTCGACCATGTCGGCCATCAGCGCGACCGGCTTCTGCGTCACGTGCTCGCGATCTGTTGGCGCGTGGTATTCGTAGAAGCCAGGCAGGCACCCCACGCCGCGATCGACCGGCATTGGCCCAGCCGAACCCCAGACGACGTACTCGGCGGCTGACGTGAAGCGCCCCATCTGCGGCCGCGGCGACTTTTTCACCCACGGCACCACTCCGCGCCACACCCACCCGCCGGCCTGCAGGTAGTCGGACGAGACTGGTAGTTGCCGCCAGTCCGAGAAGAACGCCGCGGGGGCGCCCGGCTTTGATGCACGAAGCGCAGCCGCTGACCAGAGCGTCGACCAGAAATGGAATGAGCGTTGATCGCGGTTGTCGCCACCAAAGTTCGATGTCTTCTCGTGATTACCGGATCCGGTGCTGAGGTACTTGGCCTTGGTGTCCAGCGCGCGATCGCCCCGGAAGGCGCCGCCGCTAGAGTAGGGTGGGTCTGTGATGACGGCGTCGGCCGTTCCAGGCATGAGAGCCTGCAGTACTTCGAGAGCTTCGCCGTGGTACAGCGTGGCGCCGCCGATGGTTTCGACCCGCATCACGCACCGCCTTTCTCGGCGACGCTTGCGCCAGCGTAGATCTCGGCGCCAGCCACGTCGGTGAGTCGCGCTACGCCGTCGCGTATCCGCGCCGCAATGTAGTCCCCGCTTGAGATCTGCTCGACCCCGATGCCGGGATGCGCGATCAGCAGGGCGCTCGCCTCGTTAGCTGCGTCCGCCAGCACGCCGGCCTGCGCCGCCTGCCATGCGTTGTCCGTGCTGAGCTGGACCACCGTGCGCAGCGCGGCATGGAGCCGCTTGGCTTGCGGATGGCCGGGCGCAACCGCGGCGGCGATCTCGGCACCGATGCCAATGACCCATCCCAGGTGCGAGAGCAGGTCACGCGCGGGCTCGCCGTCGGCCGTCATGTAGACGGCGATGCTGACTGTGGTCATGTGGCTGGCCATCCGCGCGTTGGCGACCGCGGTTGCGACCGGATGGCTGTGGCAAGGCTCACCACCGTTGCGGCGAAGGCGGTTCTTCGCGCGCCTCACAGCAGCAGCTCCAGCAGGTCGATGGTCGGCAGGGCTGCGACAGCCTTGCCAACCCGTGCCGCAGCGGCCAAATCTGCGGCGTCGAGGTTGCGGCCGGACGCCTTCCTGATGACATCAACCAGCTCGCCCTGGTTGCGACTGTCGAGGTTGCGACACGCCCACATCAGCGCGTCGCTGGTCGACAGGTCTTGCAGTTCGAACGCCTTGCCGGTGGCGTAGCTCGGGCCATGGCCGGGGCGGCCGGACTCGGCCAGCATCTTCACGATGTGCTGCGCGAGCGGGCACAGCTTGGGGGACTTCCTCCGCATCGTTCAGCCCTCCGCCCGAGCAGCGATTCGAATCGCCTCGATGCATCGGCGCGCGCCGAGGTACTGGTACCCGTGGGCCTGCGTCACCACCGAGTGATAGCCGTTGGCTTGAAGCCCCGCCCGCAGCTGGGTCTGGTGGTAGTTCGCCACGTTCTCGCAAATGGCGAGAGCGGCCTCGTGGCTGACAGTTGTCACGGCGCGCGAGGCCCAGGCGTCTGCCTCATCGGTGGCCAGCACCACGCGGTTGAGGAACTGGCTCACGAACTCGTCGGCGCTGCCCTTGAAGCTGAATTGCTCCGGCATGCTTTCGGCGCCTTCCGCCAACGTGACCAGCAGGCCCAGGGCGCTTGCGATGTGGTGCTCCAACGCGGCGCCCTTGCTGTTCGACCAGCCCGGCAGCAGGTGAATGCGATCGCACGTCACCAGCTGCGCGATGTCGGCGCGCATGCAAGCGGCCCAGCCCATGTTCGGGTCGACGTTGATCTCGGCGGGGTTGATGACTTCGAGGCCTGCGACTCGCAGGGCCTTGGCCTCGGCGTGGAAGGCCGGAAAGTTGAGTTCGGCGTAGCCGGTCATCGGGCCGGCGATGTAGACGCGGCCGGCGCGCAGTGAGTTGTGTGCGGCGCTCATTGCCCGAGGCCTCCCGTCAGGCTCAGCGCGAGCAGCGCCAGCGTGGCGAGCGCGCAGCCCACCAGCGTGATGCGATCGGCGACGCGCGCCGCCCGCGCTTTGCGCTTGGCTCGTTCCTCGATGGTCTTCACTGCCTGGATGTCGTGGTGGTTGAGGCGGTGCGCGTTCATGCGGCCCTCCGTTGCTGCAGGGCGGCGATGCGGACGACGGTCGACGGGAACATGTCGGCCTGCTGTTCGGGCCGCACGTCCGCGCGGCGCGGCTTGCGACGGCCGGTGGCCTGGGCTTCGAGCAGGCCGCGCACGCGCTCGATGGTTGCGCGCACGTCGGTGGCGCAGGCGGGCAGGTAGGGCGCGGTGATGTGGACCTTGTGCGCCATCGGCGGCGCGTAGGGCTTGTGCTGCGCGATCTGGACGATGGCAGCGGTGCTGGTGCGTGGCATGGTGATGCGGCTCCGGTTGGTGGTTGAAAGGGTGGGTTGCATGGGGGAACTCATCGACCGGCCGCGGCCAGCTCGCGCATGACCGGCGCAAAGGCCTTCATGCGAGCGAGCAGGGCGTCGAGGTCGTTGGCTGGTGGTGCCGTGGCTGGGGTGGCGGGCGCGATCCGGACGCACTCAGGCATGCGGAACGTGGTTCGCTCGCCGGCGATGTGGTTGACTTGCTCGATCGGGGCCGGCGGAGCGGCCTTGCGCGGCGCCGGCGGCTCGATTTCGAGGGTGTCGTGGGCCTTTGGCCACGGCAGATCGCCTCGCATCAGCAGGCGCTGCGGTTCTTCGTTGAGCCGGACCGTACAGTTATTGAAACGAGTCCAAGGGCGGCCCAGCGCTTCGCGCTCGGCCTTGTCCTGCGCGGCTTCGCTCGCGCAGGAGCGCCACGCCTGGCGGCGACTCACGAGCCAGTGCCCGACGCGCGTTTCGACGCCCACCACCGTCTTGCGGTCGATGATTTCGCCGTAGCTGTTGGTCGTGTCCTTGGTGACGCGGACGGCGCTGCGCAGCATCCATTCGCGGCGCTTGCGGCACATGCCGCCCTGGGCGCGCACGTAGCCTTCCCACGAGGCCTGAATGGCGCCCTGCTTGTGGCAGGCCCACCATGCCTTGACCGCGGCGGCGTCGCCCAAGTCGAGGCGCATCTGTGCGTGGTCGATCTGGTCTTTGGTGACCCGGCGCATTTCTCGCCACACCGACACCGGTGGCTGACCGAGGGGCTGAAACTGCCGAATTCCCCAGGTGCTGGCCCAGGCGTCGACGCGCTGCCAGCCCTTGAATTCGCGCGTGTCCATGACGTGCTCGAAGCCGTCCATGGTGTCGGTGTGCCGGCCTACGCCGGCATCGCCGCCGTCCTCGGCGCCGATGTTCTTGGCCACGTACTTCGCAACGTAGCCCGCGGCGCCGCCGCGCTCCATTGCGATGAACTTGCACCGGTTGCGCACGGCGCCGGGCTCATCGCCCGCGTCGCTGAGCCAGTAGGCGCTGATGATGTCTTGAGCCTGCTGGGCCTGCTCTGGTGTATCGAACCACAGCAGCGCATGCCAATGCGGGCATCCGTCGTGATGCGGCTCGGCGACGCGGAAGCCGTAGCCCGCGATGCCCTTGCGGCCCATCTTTGCGCGGGCCTTAGCCCACATGCTGCACAGCCACTGCTGCGCATCGCGAGGTGTGGCGCCCTCGTATTTGTTGTTGCGGGTCGGCTTCGCCCACCGAGACTTCTCGCCCGAGAGCACGGCATGAAAGCGGCTCGGGCACGTGAGCGTCAGGAAGAGGCCGTGGTGCCCGTTGGCGTCGGCGAATTCCTCGCACCCGCGAATGCGCGTCATCAGCTCGCCGCGGCGGATGTCACGATTGCTGGGCGACAGCGCGGCCAGCTCGGCCAGGCTGTAGACCTGGCCGGCCTCGTTGCGCATCTTCACGCGGGCCAACAGATCGGCGTTGCGCTTGTGCTGGTCGACGCGCCGGCGGCAGGCCTCATCGCTTGCATAGCCGCCGTTGCGGTGATGGACAACGGCCAGCTTGATCGCCGCATGTTCCACGGTGCGCGCCACCTTGCGGCGCAGCGCGCGGCGCCACCATTGCTCGGTGATGGCGCGGGCGATCAGGCCCTCGGGCGTCTTGGAGTTGGGCTTGTCGACGCCCAGGCGCTCGCAGTAGTCGAGCACCGTGTCCAGCTTGTCCTGCAGGCTCATCGGCAGGGGATGGCCGTTGAGCATGTCGTCGAGCGCGCTGGCGCAGCGGCGGGCGCGGGCGCACACCTCCGAATCGCCAACCGCCCAATGCAGGATGTCCTTGTGCTCGTGCTCGAAAGCACGCATCGCGTCGACGCGCGCGAGGTTCCAGCTCAGCCAGTCGCCGCCCACGGCGCGCACGGTGGGCTTGAGCGGCATGATGGTGTCGAACGCCGGCCCCCACTGCGGCGGCAGCTCGCCGCGCATGCGCGCGTCCATTTCGCGCGCCACCCGCGCGACGTGCTGGTCGTGCGGGAGGTTGGAGCGAAGCCGCATCCAGAAGACCGGATCGGGCTTGGCGTGGCGTTTGGCGACGATGCGCATACGGTGCCTACAAGGTCAGCGCGAAGACCGTGCGAAGGTCGTTCTGCAGCTCGCGGATGGCCTCGCCAACGGCGTTGCGCTCAAGAGGCGGCAGCTCGCGCCAGGCGCGCTCCACGGCGAAGGCGATGCCGTTGACGTCGTAGCCGGCCCAGAAGAGCAGCATTGCCCGAGAGCGCTTCGAGATGCCTTCCCACTCGCGCTCAGCCGCGGTGATGTTTCGCGCATGGCTCGTGCCCTGCGCGAACTCTTCGCGCAGCTCCGCGAGCCGCGCCGCGTGGCGGGCATAGAACGGGTTGGGAACGCCATCGGCAATGTGGGCGGTGGGCTTCGCCGGGCCAGGGTTCTCGTGGTGTTGCGTTGGCTCATCGCGCGGCATGCGGTCAGCGTTCGCCGGCGGCCTGTGTGTCCGCGTCGAGGCTGTCGTTCAAGGGCTTGCCGGTATCGGTGGCCGGGTGGCGCCCCGGGGTGTCGGCGGTGATGTGCCCGGCCTCGATGGCGTCGATGACCCACTGCCGCATGCACGTCGTCTCCACTGCGCGATGCCCATGCATGAAGGTGACGCGATCCAGCCAGACCTCGGAGCTGCCCCCCTCGACGTGCACGACGCGCCAGCCGGCGGCCTGCAATGCGTTGGCGACGGCGTTGATCGCCTTGGGATTGCGCCAGCTCGAAATCGTGTCCGCGGCCTGGAGCACTACCGCATTGACACGCCGGCCGAACTGGCTGGCGCGGTAGTTGAAGAAGCTCTGCCGCACATGGTCGATCTCGATGTACGCGCCATCGGCCTGCGCCGCCTGCACGATGTCATCCAGCGCGCCGAGCTTGTCGGCCACGCGGCGAATATCCGCAAGCCGGTTGGCGTGCCGGTCGTGTTCCCGCAGTAGCACACGGTCGAGCAGCGGCAGGCGCGCGGCGTCTTCGCGAGAGAGCTTCGAGACCTTCGGAACGTCGATGCGTTGGGCTGGCTTCTCGGCGAGGCGGCGGGCGGTGAGGGACATGACTTCGACTCCTGTGCTGAAAAAGGCGTGAGAAGGGCCGCACGCCTTGAAAAAGGCGCGTGGCAGGGGTTGGGCGGTGGTGGGTGCGCCGCGAGGGCGCGGACTAGATCAGTCGGGCGGGGCGCCACTCATGGCGCCGCCCGTGCCCCAGTCATTGGTGGGGGTGTGCAGGTTCGCGACGTAGGCCGCTTCGTCGTCGGCAACGTTGCCTTCGTCTGCCAGCGCCAAAGCGAGCTGGCCGCGTTTGATATGGCGCGAGAGCGGCAGCGAAACGTCAGCCGCAGGGATGCTGGAGAGCACCAGCACCCGCTGAAATTCCAGCGTGGCCACGCCCGTGAAGCCGCAGCGCCAGTTGCGGCAGCGGTACGTGATCTCGCGCATGGTCTTGCTCATGGCGCGGCTGTCACAGGCCACGCACCGGGTGCCGCAGTGCGGACACTCGATGGTGATGCGCATGTAGCGGTTGCCGGCTTCGCCGGCCTGCTCGTGAAGGCTCTCGCTCATTGCCGCTTTCCTCCCGAGGCAACCAGACGGGGGCCGCGACGGCGGCCGGTGATGTGTTCGATGCCCTTGCGCAGCCGCGTCCGCACCAGCCATTCGATGGCTTCGGCGACGTCCGCCAGACCTTGCTCCCGGCGCACCCGGTCGAACACGTCGTGCTCGGCGTCGGTGAGTTCGATCTCTGTGGACGTCATCTTTTCGTCAGACATTCGGCGTTTGTTGCGCTGGCTTCAGGCCGCGTTGATGCGGCTGGGCTTAGCCCGCGGCGCGGGGCAGACTGGCGTCGGCCTTGGGTACCTGGCCGAAGAAGGCGTCGGCCAGCATTTCCTCGGCCTGGCGCATGGCCAGCTCGCGGATGAGCGTCGAGGTCTGCGCGCCGGTCATCTTGGACAGGATGCGCAGCAGTTCGTCTTCGTAGTCGTCAAACCGAACGGTCTGGCGGTTGTCGCGCACGCGCTTGGGATCGGGGTACATCGTCGAGAGTCCTTCGGGCAAAGGAGGGGAGAGACTGGTGCGGTGGGTCAGGCGCCGGACGTAGCGGCGCCGGCCTGTTCGGCCTCGTACTGCGCGAGGCCCTTGAGGTAGACGCGACGCGCGAAATTGCCGAGGGAACGGCCCTCGCGCGCTGCGTATCGCTGGGTGCGTTCTTTCTCGTCCGGGGCGAGGCGCATGGCGATGGGCGCTTCGTTAACGAGGCGGATCTCGGGTGGAAGCTGGGGGCGACCACGGCGACGGGCGGTGTGAGCCATGCGTTTAATATCCGAACGGATTAATTTGTGTGTGCGGCGGACTTTATCACTCAAATGGATGAAGTTCAACTGGTTTTTATCCATATGGGTGATTTTTCGTCTCGACTGAGGGAAGAGCGCAAGCGCCTTGGCCTGTCGCAAGAGGCCCTGGCCGAGCTTGGCGGCGTGAAGCTGAACGCTCAGTCGAACTACGAGACGGGGAAACGCGCGCCCGATTCGGACTACTTGACTCGTGTGGCTGCGCACGGAGTCGATGTGGCGTTCTTGTTTTCTGGCCAGCGGATGCTCGCCGGAAGAGGTGCGCCTGCAAATGACGAGCAGCAACCAGCAGCGACGGGGGACACCGTCATGCGGGTTGTCACGCGGGAAGAGGCCGCACTGCTAGACAACTATGAAGCGGCGGACGAGCGAGGCCGAGCCGCTGCGCGCAGCGTTCTTGATGCGCTCGCGCAACCGAAGAGGGCCAACGGGTAGGTTGGGTCTGGTCCTCTGGACCCTGGCCCGTTGGATGTTCATGGCGATGGGGGACGCCGCGACCGAAGCGGCGGAGTAGGGGAACTGATGCGACGCTTGCTTGTAGCGCTATCGATCGTTAGCGGGCTGCTGTTCTCGGCGGCGCCTGCCGCGGCCCAGGCGGAGCTGAAGGTCGGCATGTTGGTGAAAGCTGCGCCCGGCGATCAGTTCTTTTGCACCACGGAGGCCGATGTTCAGAAAGCCCTCAAGCTCCGAGCCCAAGGCGGCATGAGCCGTTTCGATCTCCATAAGGCGCTCTACAAGTTCGTCTGCTTGGCGCTCACAGAGTCCCAGGTTCTCAGGATCGTTGCGATAACGCCTGGGGCCATTGAGTTCGTCAACTCCGCGAGTAAGGCGGATACACCGAGCCTGTGGACGGATCGCTCTGCGTTCGTGCCATACACCCCGACGCGCTGAGAGGGCTGCGCCGAATGAATGCACCGGATAAAGCGATGTAGGAGGGGCTGATGCAGCGGGTTCTCTTGGCGCTGTCGATTCTCTTTGCGATCTTGCCCGTAGTGAATGTGCAAGCCGCCCGGGTTGACCAGCTGATCGAAGAGATGGCGCGGCGCAACCGCGCCCAGGATGAGGCTGAGCGTCGGGAGGCAGAGGCCGAGGAGCGGCGGCGCGCTCAAGCAGAGGCGGATGCTGCCCCCGCACCCGCGCAGCGCGCGCCTCAGCGCCGGGTCGTCACCCCAGAGCGAGAGAGCAAATCGGCGCCTCGTCCGGCGCGGGCCGAAGTGCCTCGTAGCGCACCCCGTGAAGCCTATCGGTCTGGTGGACGTGGCTCTGGTGGATGCGGAAGCCGCGGCGGCCCGGGTTGGCGCAAACCGAATGGCCAATGTGCGAGTTGGCGAGACTGACGGTTCGTCCAAGTCCGAAAGACTTATTTCCCATCACCGTCATTTGGTGGAGTCGTACAGCATGACAGCAACTGCCGATCGAACAGAGCCGGAGGGCACGCCTCTTGTGATGGCGATAAGCGCCCCGCTAAAACTCATCGCCAAAGACGGCCGCGATTACTGGAAGCCCACCCTCCAGGATATCAATCGTTCGACCTATGACTACCTGAAACTGAATCGTGCAAGTGGATTCATTGATGGCAACGTCGCGCCCTACATGATGCTCGTGGGCTTCGATGGAAGCCTTGCGATGCCTGCTATGCCTCAGTTCGCAGCTCCAGATGTTGCGCTCAAGATCTTCAATCGAGTGTTCTTCGAAATGCTTCTTGGCGGAATCTACACCGAGGGAGCCGCGCCCGCTGACATTTGCAGCGGATGGCTGTTCAAAACCGGCTATATCCGCATGCTCAGTGGTGCAAGTCGAAACTTGACATTGCATTCATCACTTCGAGATCGAAGTGCCAGTATCAGCGACAACATAGTTCTTCTCGATCAAAAGACGATCACGTTGACCGCACTCCAAAAGGCTATCGATCGCGGGCGATTGATCTTGACCAAATGTGATGGTCTAAGTCCAGAGATTGCATTGGCTGGAGCAACACACTACGTTGCGGGTGCCTTCGCCGAAGCGTTGACGTGCTTGTGGACTTCGATAGAGCAAGTGATCAGTCGAATATGGCGCCTTGAGGTGGAGGGGAAAGCTCAAGCGGATGCGATTCCCAGTCGTGGCGGCTTTCTCAAGGACTATCGTGTCTGGACGACGTCCGCTCGCATCGAGGTTCTCTATCAGAAGGGCCTTGTCTTGGCCGAAACATACCGCGTCCTAAATCAAGCGCGCAAGGCGCGCAACGAGTTTATTCATAGGGGTTCCCAGCCTGAACTCGAAGATGCAACTGCTGCACTTCATGGGCTCTTTCATCTTCTATCTGCTTGTGCGAGCGACTACACGGACGTAGCTTTGCTAGACGAAACATGCCAAAAAATAGTTGCCCGCTGCGCCAGGAGACCGCGAAGCAACGATGAGGAGATCGAACCGTCCTATTGGCGGGACATTGCACGTCTACCGGGCGAACCCCAGTTCAAGGGAAAGTACAAGCCTTTCGATCTCCAACTTAAACCGATTGCGTCATTCGATCCGACCTACCCCGCGAAGGCCGCCCGCGTCAAGCCGACCCGAAATTGAATGTTGATGTCGACTCCAACGAAGGTCTAAGGAAAATTGGCTCTTATGAACAGCAAGCTCGATCCAGACCTCGCCGCGATGAAGCTCAGCGAGAATGAGAAATGGGGACTGCAGGTCTACAGAAACTACTCGCGTGCATTCGAAGACCATCGCATTAACGAGTTCGTTGCAACATCGTCTCCGTTCCACGCCGAGGTAAAACTCTTCGAACAAGTTGCTGCACTTCTAGTCTCTGAAGAGGCCCGCGTTCTACCGGTGATCGCTGCAGCATACGCAGACGACCGTCTGGAAGAAATGTTTAAGCGCGAGATCCCGATTGGTGTCCCCGGAGGTCGGAGCGCGTTGATGTCAGGATTCGGGCCTTTGGCGCGACTTTCGCAGCGGCTGCAAATGGCCTTTGCCTTTGGTTGGCTAAGCTCTGATTTGGTCGTTGAGTTGGATCACATCCGGAAGCTTCGTAATGATTTGTCGCACCGGTGGGACATCGAGTTCCTTGAAAGAAGGATGGATGAACTCATCCGGGAAAAGCAGATGCCTATCGAAACGCAGTTGGGCGATGGTGTGCATCTGCCAGAAAGCTTCCACGAGTCGCTGCAACCCGTCGACCGGTTTCGGGTTCGCGCCATCTGGATGCTCGGGCGATTAACCTATGAAACTCGGCTTTGGGTTCCAGCGTTAAAAGCTCGGATCGCGCCGGAGAAGGCCTTGTATGGCCCGAATGCTCCTGCGATGCTGCGCGCGATCGCTGCAGTGTCGGTTGACGCGACCAGAGCGCTTGCTCGCATATGACGTTCTCTTCACGCCGTTTCGAGCCACTGATGAGGCGATTACGTCCATGCCGGTATCTTCCAATCTCCAGTCAAGGTCAAATATTTTTCCTCTATGCACTACACGCTTGAACTACTTCTAAGCGGCGACCATCGCGTGCTTGACTACTATGTTATTGCGCGGGATCGCTGGCGGGACATTTTGGCGAGTGACGATGCCCGATCAGTAGAAACGCTCGCGTCACGTCTAACGGTAGAGCAAATGTGGTTTGAGCGTCACTGTGGCGGCCGATGGCAGGGACAAGAAATCATGGCTATATCGGGCATCGGCCATCTCTATGATCCAAACATTGGCTTTGAGCAGAGCGGCGATGTGGCGCTTCGCGTCTTCGACGCTTTCATGGCGAGTTTTTGTAGCATCGAAGTCAAGTGGCACGCCAGGCGAGCGTCTGAGGTGTATTTCCTGAGTGATCTTCGTCAGGAGGAGTCTGATGAGTAGCCCTCCAGTCTCCTTTGATCAGGAATCCTACGTCGCTTGGCACGAAAGTGAATTCCCTGCGGACGCTCCGTTGCTTGATGGGCTGGAGGCGCTCCGAAATAGACTGATTGGCGGTGCACATCCGCGATTTGTGCAACTCGGACAGCTACTTTCGCAGATCGCGCGCTATGCAAAAGTTGAAGCAAAAGTGCAAACGAAGAATCTGCTGTCCGGTGATTTCAGCTTACCGTTGGACGAACTCTCAAAGAAGAGCGGATACAGCGCTACAACATTTAAGTCTATAGCTTCGATTTTGGACAAGCTGTGGCGCAAGAACAGATCTGCCGCGAATGTGAATTTGGTCAATCTTCAGGCCGAGATCACCGATCTAGTGCGAGTGTCAGTAGTGGCTCCGACTCAAATGCACGCGAGAATCTACGCCGATCGTCTGAAGCTGTGGGATGAACTAATTTCTGATGCTGACAGGGAGACGTACCTTGCCAGCGTTTCCGCCGTAAATGTCGACGCAGAAGCTAAGCTTGCAGCTGGTTACTTCGCCTACCACGCGCTTGTCAGATTCAGCGATGGATATGTGGTCGAGGTGCAAATATATTCAGCGATCGCCGCGGCTTGGCGAGATCTTTCGCATCACCTGTATGAGCGTGTCCGCGTCGGCCAGCACGCTCACTCTCCACCGGGCGGCGCATCGACTCGCTTGGTCAGTCTCGGGCATCTTCTTCACCTTGCCGAGTGTGAGCTTGAGCGATTGACGAATGATCTCAAGTGAAGAGTGGAAGAATGAATCAAAGTGGCGGCTTAAATGGGGCACCCCAGACGTCCGGAGCCAACAGGGTCTTTGCCAAAAAAGAGCGCTAGAGCCTGTACTCCGCGTTGGGAATAACAGGATCTGACCGTTCGCAGACTGCTCAGCTTGCCGAAGACGAGGCAGGCACCTTGTCGCGATGCCGCTTGAGGCGCATTACTGCCGAGCAGACATCGTTAACTAGAGATCTTGCGGTTGTGCTGAGAAGGTAGGCCATTTTGTCAACTTCAGCCATCGTCTTTGTTCCATCGGCGAGCGCGTGGGTCAGATCGTTTCGGTCTTCCTTCCACTTATGAATTCGATCCATTAGCTCCGTCGTAAAGTAGGCGGCCAGGAGTTTGTCTTTCTTCTTGCGAAACGTTATCTCCTGCATTTTTTTCCCGAGCATGCGGATGGGCCTGTGGTTGGCGTAGTTTTCACCGCCTGATTGGCGGAGGGCAGACAGGAGTCGATCCTCCAAGACTGTGTATGCATACCAAGATGCTTCCAAATACACCTCAGAGCTGTGGGACTTGTTCATCCGATCAAGCAATTCTTGATAGTGCTCTCGCTTAGCTTGCGCTGACATCGAACTCCCTCGTGTTTGGATGGTACTGGGCTGCAACTAGCGAAGCCATTTGCATGCCTTACATACTGTATGCGCAAATTCGATTTATTGGTGCGCCCGGGGAGTGGTGATCAGGGTAACTACGACACGATCCAGCCTTTCTTATCTGGTGCGTAGTGTCGAGGAAAATAGTCATTCGCTCGCTCCTTCTTGCCCTTCGAGGCCTTCGGCCTGCTCTGTTTCCATTGTGAGCTGGCTGACGTAGCCAGTTTGGTCGATGGTGTGGCGCACACTGGCGACGATCCAAGGCGTGTCGTCGATCTTCCGCTTGTAGCCGGCGACGCGAGCCGGACGTTGGGGCGTGATATCGGCACGGCCGTAGGCGAGGGTGATCTCAAAGTCGAAGATCCCGCGCTGAATGCGCAGCCACTCGGCGCGCGCTGCGGCCAGGGCGTCCGCTTCGCTCGCGAAGGTCGTGCGCAGCTCCTTCGCGCGCCCACTCAGGCCGGCGATTACGCTGCTGCGTCGCCCGGTCTTGATGTTGTTCCACCATGCCTTCACGCCGCTGTACGCATCGCGGTCGGCGCGGCTCCAGCGGTGCCTGTCGCCGTCCTGCCGGGTGATGACCACAGGGGGCAGCATCTTCCCGCTCGGCGTGCGGGCGGCGCGCGCCTGGCTGAACAGGAGCTTGCCGTTCTTCACTGTGCACAGGCAGTCGTAGGTCTGCGCGAGCCGGCGAAGAAAAGACGCGTCCGATTCGCCGAGCTGGTCGGCGTGCTTGACCTTGCGCGAGGCGATTTCCTTGGCGACGACGGCCTCGACGCGGTTGCGCTTGGCCACGCTGTTGACGATGGCGCCGACGGTGGTCTTGTGCCATGACTCATCGCGCAGGGTGCGCAGGCTGTCGAGCAGGTTGGCGGCGCGGGCGCGGATGGTGATTTCGTCGGGCGTGCCGGCGTATTCGACCGCCTGCACGGTGTAGGCGCCTTTCTCCACCAACCCGACGGGGAAGCCCATTTCTTCGGTGGTGAGTTGGCGGTAGGGCGCTGCGTTGGGCTCGGCGAGCCAGCCGATGGCCACTTCGACGGTGTCGCCGGTGTCCGGCAGCTCGACGGCGCCGTCATGGTCGCTCACGACGAGCTCAACCTCGTCGGCATCGTTCTGCCGGTCATCGGTGATGGTGAGGCGAACGAAGCGCGGCAGGATGCGATCGGACACGTTGGCGCCGTTGACGGTGATGCGCCAGATGGGGGTAAGGTGCGCCGCGGCGCGCCGGGTGTCGCGTCTGCAGCTGTTGGCGCTGACGTTGACGGTCGGCAGCGTGGCGGTGATGGCATCTACGTCGGACATGGTCTGTTCACACCACGCTAGCGCCGACGCCCAGGGACAGGCCCGTGTTGTCCGCCGCGTCCTGCAGCAGGGCGCCCAGGTCGCCCATGCTGTCGGCGATGAGCTGCTCGGCGACTTCCTGGGCGTCTTGGTCGACGCGCTGCAGGGTGAGGGTGAACTCGATGCGGCGCGCTTCGCCGGTCTCGAAGAAGAGGGTTCGGGTTTCCTGCAGCTCGGTGATGACGAAGGCGCCGTAGATGGTGCCGGTGCCTTCCACCAGCACCCATGCGGCGCCCTGGTCGGCCATGAGGCGCAGCACCGAAAGGCTTGCCGCGGTGCCGGCGAACTCGGGCACCACGATGCCATTGAGCGTGATGATGTCGTCGCCGGGCCCGAGGTACTGCGAGGCGTTGCGCGCGCCCACGAGCGGCTGCGAGGCGTGCTTCCAGCTGCTGCGCCGCTGAAGCTCTTGGTAGCTCATTGTGTCGAGCATGAAGACGAAGAGGCCGAGGCAGAGCATGGCGGGTGTCAGTTGTCGTAGTCGATGAAGGCGCCGCGGGCGCGGGCGCGCTTGTCGGCGTCGCGTTTGTCGAGTTCGGTGCGAATGGCGCGCGCCAGCTGCGCGGCATCAGCGCCAGGTGCCGCGGTGATGTGGATGGTGATGGTGTCGCCCTGCACGACGACTCCGCCGGCGGCCCGGCCGGAGGGCGCTGCGGCGAGCGGCGCGCGGGTGTCGAAGTTGCCGGGGGCGCGGGGGAACTCTGCCGCCATGGCCGGTATGCCCACGGCCGTCGCGCCGGCCAGGCCCAGCGCCGCGGCGCGCAGCAGAGGCCGGGTGCGGTCGATGCCGATGGCGGCGCCCTCGACGATGTTTTCGCCGGCCTGCATGAACACGCGCGACGGGCTGCGGATGCCGAGCTTTTCCTTGAACCGGATGAGGGTCGATTCCGCGACGCCAGCGATAGCATCTTGCACCGTGCCGAGCATGCCGGTGATGCCGCTCACCAAGCCCTGCATCATCTGAGCGCCGAAGGTGGTGAACCTGGCCGGCAGGTCGATGCCGAACCACTGCAGGACGCCGGCGAAGGCCTGGTAGAACAGGCCGAGGGGCGACCAGTTGACGATGGTCTGCGTGATGGTGGTCACCACGCCCGAGAACGAGCCGCCGAGCTGGTCCCAGATGGTCTTCAGCCCGCCGACGATTCCGCTCCAGTTCCGATAGATCAGGTAGGCCGCGCCGGCGAGCAGCGCGATGGCGATTCCCAAGGGGTTGGCCAGCAGCAGCAGGCCCACGCGCGCGACGGCCATGCCGACACTGAGGAACGCGGACCCGAGGCGCACGAGCAGCCCAGCGCCGGAACTCAGCAGCGGGCCGACGCGAAGCATCTGGAAGCCGAAGAGGCCCAGGCCATAGCGCACCACGGCGAATGGCCCCAGCAGGGCGGCGGCACCCAGGCTCAGCGCGCCGAAGCCGGCGGCGAGCAGGCCGACCCATAGGACAGCCTTGCCGATATAGGAGGCGAGCACAGGGTTCTCTTGCGCGAACTGCGTGATGCGCTGCAGAGCGCTGCCCGCGGTGTTGAGCAGGCTGATGTAGGCCGGCAGCAGGGCGCGGCCGGCCTCTTGCATGGCGTCGTGGAAACGGGCCTGCGCTTCGAGTTCCTTCCCGCTCAGGCTGTCTCGCGCCCTGGCGTCCAGTTCGTCGATTCCGAAGGCGCCAGCGTTGAGCTTCGCGTTCTTGTGGATCTGGTCTCTCATCATGTACATCTGAGAGAACAGGCTCGATGCGGTGCGGTTGCTGAAGATGGAGCCAATGGCGTCGTTCACCTGGTCCTGGGTGGTGAGGCCCTTGGCGGCCAGAGCGGGCAGGAGCACCTTCTCCATCCATTCGAATTGGTTGGTGCGGAAGAGGTCGCTGCCTTTCAGCGCGCCGGGGTCGAGGAACGAGACCTGCCCCGTCTTGTCGTGCTTCACCTTCGACGGGTCGCCGATCAGGTCGTACTTCATCAGGTTCTGCGCGGCGCGCTTGGTGGTGCGACCCTGGTAGAGGTTCTGGTAAGCGGACATCGTGGCCACGCCGGCGCTTGCACCACCCATGATCTGAACGATGGGCTCAAGCTGGTAGTACATCGCCTCGCTGGAGAGGCCTTTGGCGGCAATGCCGCCGCGCTTGACGAAGTCCAGCCATTGGGTGGAGTCCACGCGGCCACCGGTGGCGGTAATCACGCGCTGCACCATGTCGGCCTGCTTGGTGAACTCTTCCTTGCTGCTCAGGCCGTTGCGTGCCTCGATGACCTTGAGCATGTCCATGAACTTGCGTTCGTTCTCGGTGCCTTGTTCCTCCCCGAACATGGCCTTGTTCGCGAACTTCATCTTCGCCATCGCTGGCATGACCATTTCGGCGTGATGCACGTCGGCAAAGGCGGTGGTCGCGTCCAGCATCAGCCCGAGGTTGTCGTTCATGCTGGTGCCGTAGGTCTTCATCCGCTTCGCATAGTCGATGGCCTTGTCGGACTCTTCCTTGCCGAGGCCAAGCGACTCGATGCGCGCCGTCGCTGTTTCGTATTCGCGAATCTGATGCAGCGGCTCGGTGACGGCGCGGCGGATGCCGTAGGCGGTGCCGACGCCGGCGGCGCCGGCCATGGCCAGATGCCCGGCCGTGGCGCGGGTGCCGTTGAAGCTCTTCTGCACCTGCGCCTTGCGGTTGCCGGCGGTGGCCAGCGCTTCGAGGCGCGCCTTCTGCTGGGCAATGGCGCTGTTGGTGGACGTGATATCGGCCTGTAGGCGGTGCTGGTCCGCCGACAGCTTGCCGATGCCGCTGGCCGTGGCCGCGGTGCGCAGCTGCACGAGGGCATGGCGCTGCTTGTCGTAGGCGGCCGTCGCGCGGTCGACCTGGCCCTGCAGGGTGCGCGCCTGATCGCTGTTCGCGCCGTAGGTGCGAGTGACGCTGTCGAGGTTGGCGCGCAGCACCTTCAGGCTGTTGCCCTGCTTGGCCAGCTCGGCCTGGTACTTCCGGATGGCGTTGACCTGGCCGAGCTGGCCGTTCAGCAGCTTGAGGGCGTCGCGCGACTGTTTCAGGCTTGCGGCCGTGGCCTTGCTCTGGGCGTCGAGCGGCTTGAGTTCGTTGACCGCCTTGGCCGCGCCGGCCAGGATCAGCTTGAGGGTTAGCGCGGTGGCCATGGTGGTTCGAAGGTGTTGCGGTCAGTCGTCGTGCTTGCTCGGGGCGTAGCGCTTGCGGGCGGCCTCGCGCCAGTCCATCAGCTCGGCCAGGGGAAGGCCGTCCATGTCCTGCGGGCGCCAGTGGAAGACGAGCGCCAGATCCGCCATGGCGTCCTCTACGCGCTCTGCAAGACCGCGTCCCGAACTGCTTTCTTCAACAAAAAACTGATGACGACGCCTCCCGCTTCGGACAGGTCCGCGGGGTCGAGCTGCGCGCACTCGGGCGGCGTGAGGCTTGGGGAGGTGATGCGCGGAAGCAGCTTGAGCAGTTCGTCGGCGTCGGCGGCGTGCAACCGCTGCAGCGAGAGGCCGCGCAGCTCGCCGGCGTTGGGCTTGCGCAAAACGATCTCGGCGATGGTGGTGGCGCCGCGCTGGATGGGCGTGTCGAGGGTGATGATGTTTGGCACGCTGGGCGCGATAGTGGCGGTGGGCTGTTGGGCGTCGTTGTTCATAGTGGTGGCTCAGTTCGAAGGGGAAGGGCAGGGGGCGAGATTGCGGGCTGGCGTCAGTTGACGCCGAAGGCCATGCCGATGGCAGCGCGGATGGCGTCGTAGTGGTCGGTGCCGCCCACGCGGAACACCATGCCGGGCACGTCGATCTCCAGCAGTTCCTGGGCATTGACGGTCAGCTTGTAGTAGCTCGCGGCGATGGTGAACTCGTGGTCGTTGTCTTCGCCGGCCTTGGCCTCGTTGGGGTTCCACTCGCGCAGGCGGCCGCGGATGACAACTTCGGCCGCGGTCACCTGGCCGGTGGCTTCGTCCTGATAGGCGCCGGCGAACCGGAAGATGTTGGCGCCGACGGTTTGCGAACCCAGCATCGCGATGAGCTGCGTCTTCAGACCGCCGGCCTTGATGCCCAACTCGAGCTTTTCGTGGCCGAGGTCGATCTCGACTGGGCCGTGCATGCCGCCGGCGCGGTATTCCTCGGTCTTCTTCGTGATCTTGGGAAGCGTGACGCTGGGGATCTCGCCGACCCAGCTTTCGCCGTCGCCGAACATGGCGAAGTTCTTGAGTTTCTTGGGCAGTGCCATGGTGGTGCGCTCCTATGCGTGTTGGGTTGACGCCGTTCAGGCGGCCTGCACGGCCGCGGCGAAGTTGGCGAGAAAGTCGTCGGTGATGGTCTGGCGGAAGCCCAGGTCTTCGAGCGGCGGCACCGGCGTGTAGCGGTAGCTGATGCGCAGGCGGCCGACGAAGAGTTCTTCTTTTGGGTTGAGGTCGGGATTGATGAAGGCCTCGAAGCCGATCAGGTAGCCGCCCGTCACAAGGTCCTTGCCCTTGGCGTTGATGTTTTCGAGCATGTCCTTCACGAGCGTGGGATGCATGGGCTTGTCCACGAACGTGAAATGCGCCTCGGCCATCGTGTCCGCCAGCACCTGGGCAGTGCGGGTGTAGTTCTCGAAGAAGAACCTTCCGCCCTGGGCCTCGGTGGTGCGGTTGCCCCAGAAGCGATAGCCGCTGCGGTTGATGATGGTCGTGACTTCGAGCGCATTGAGGTACGTCGTATCGCTGCTCGGGCTCTGCAGGTCGAAGAACACGTCGGCGCTGATGCCCTGGGGGCCGTTGACCACGATGTTCGACAGCGTCTTGTGCCAGCCGATCTGCTGGTCGAGCTTGGCGCGCACGCCAAGCGCATAGGCGACGGCCGGGTCCATCTCCACGTCGTTGTTGACGGTGCTCCAAGCGAGGAAGTTGGGCCAGATGACCATCAGTTCGCGATCGCCGAACTTGGCGCGGTAGGTGGTGGCCTCTTCCTTCGTGGTGGCGTAGGTCATGCCATCGGCCTTGCGCGCCGCTACGTAGCCGAATGCTTTCAGCGCCTTCGCGACGACGCCCAGTTCGATAGCAACGGGTTCGGTGTCGAGGTCGGGCGCACCGATGATCCGCGGCTTGTAGCCGAGCTGACCTTGTGCGGCCAGCAGCGCTTGGAGGCCGGTCTTCTGACCCGCGGCCGTGGTGGTGCCGATCACGTTGCTCGTGGTTGCTGCGGCATCCGCGCCAGGCTCGACGCGCACCACGATGGTGACCGATTGAGCTTGCCGGGAGATTGCCTTGAGCGCCTTTGCCAGCGTGCCGGTGGCGCCTGCCTTGCCGATGCTGCCGCCGGGGTTGGTCAGCAGCACCGGGGTGTTGAGTGGGAAGGCCGCCGGATCGGCCTGCGGCGCGGTGGCCACGATGCCGATGATGGCCGTGCTGACGACGCGGATGGTCGCGCCGCCTTCGTCGACTTCGAAAACGCGTACGCCATGGTGGTATTCGGTGGACATAGTGGAGTGCTCCTGAGAATTGAGTCGGGGATGTCTGCGTCAGAGCTGCACCGCAGCGAGGAAGAGGTCGTCGAGCGCGGCGTCGTCCAGGCCGATCAGCGGCCCGAGGGTCTTGAGAAAGGGCGACGTCCGCTCGACCGTGGCGCCGTAGTTCCAGTCGATCTCGGCGGCTTCCCTCTGCGGGCTTTCGAGGGCGGCAATGGCCGCATCAACCGCCTGCAGTTTGTTGATGGCCAGCAGGGCGCGGCGTGCCTGTCGCATGGTCACTTGGTGCGGAACCAGGGCGGGCAGTGCTTCGAGCACCAGCTTCGGTCGGCCGCCCGGTCCAGGCTTGATAGTCCAGCCCGCCGCTTGCTGCGTAAGCAGGCTCTCATGCTCTTCGACGGTGATAGGTACTGCGTCCAGCGGCAGCTCGGCATGGACTTCGTCGTCGAAGAACCCGCCTCTTGAGGGTGAATAGAAAAGCATGGCTATCTCCCGATTGCGAGCCAATAGATGGCGAGCGCGGTCTGGGCGTTGTTGAGGGTCGGGTATGCGCTAAAGCCGCTGAGACTGGTCGTGCCCACGTTGACGACATTGCTGTTGTTGCTAGCGCTGGTGGCTTGGGCGCTCAGATAGAGCAGGGCGCCGGGGAACGCGATCGGGAAGGTCAACGCCTGATTGCCCGCGAGGTTCGCCGTTCCCCACTGCAGGATGATCCCGTTGGGCAGCTTCTGGTAGTTGTTCGTCGAAGTGAACTGGTCCTGCCGCACGGCGTGGCCGGCGCCGGTGGACGCAGCGACGTTGAAGGTTTGCCCGGCATCTCCAGCCTTCGGGGCGAAGCGAGCATCGGCCGTATCGCGATTGAGGGCTTGGAGCCCCTTGGTGGCCGCTGCGATCTGCAAGCCGCCGCCGTAGCAGGAGATGAGCACGAACACGTCGAGGCTTGCATTCCAGCTGACCTCGCAGATGGCATTGGCGATGATCTCGCCGCCCTGCAGCTCGGCGCCGCCGAGGCCCAGCACATGCTTTGCGCCCAAGCCGTTGAGGTTGAGGGTCGTGGCGCCGGTGTTGGCGGCCTTCGCCTTGAGCCACAGCACCATGCCGTCAACGCGCGCAGTCAGCGCGGGTGCGTAGTCGACGACGATGGCATTGGCCGCGCCGGAATCCACCGCGAACATCGGAGCGTTCTTCTGGATCAGGGCCACGGCCGTGCCCGGATCTTCCGCGCCGATGTTGGCGCGCGCCTGCGCAGCCTGCGCCGGCGTGAGGCCCTGGGCGGCGTCGTGCCGGACGTATTGCGTGTGAGGGTTGGCCGCTGCTACGTGGGCGGCAAGGTCCGCATCGGTCGCGTATTGCGGGTGTGGGTTCGCCGCCGCGATGTGGCCGGTCAGGTCGGCGTCTGTGGCGTACTGCGGGTGAGGATCTTCCTTCGCCTCGTGCACGGCAACGGCGTTGCCAAGCTTCAGCGCGAGTTCGGCCTCGGTGAAGGCCCAGCGCACCCACTTTGCGGCATCGGCGCCGGGTACCACGTTGAGGCTCTCGCCCACGCTCTTCCACGTGCTGCCGCCATAGCTGACATAGGCGACGTTCGCCGGGTAGGTGAACGTCGCATCCCACGGGCTGACTCCCCGAAGGCGCAGGTAGCGCGTGCGGCTCGCGAGTTGCCGCGGGGCGAGGTTGTCGATGCCGGTGGGCCCGCCCAGGACCGGGTCATCTTCCTCCAGCTGGTAGATGCCGCCTTCGTAGACGTCGGCTTCGTTGAGGTTTGCCATGTCAGGCGCTTCCGTGGTTGTAGGCGCCGTCGCGCATGGTCGCACCGTTGTGGCTGTTGGCCACGGCGGCATACCGCAGCGCGACCAGATGACAGCGTGCGGGGGCGACGGACGGCAGGAGCTTGCGCAGCCGCTCGGCCTGCGCGTTGGTGATGGGGCGCTCAAGGGCGACCATGTAGGTTGCCCACGTGCTAGCGAGCGCGGCGTGGGGATAGATGCCGTCGCGGCGAATCGTCCCGTTGTGAGTCCGCCCGCCGACTCGCTCGATGATGTCCACTTCGCCGAAGCCCAGCGAGCGGATCAGCAGGCGAATGGCCCAGGGCGTTCCCTTGTGCCGGTGGATCTCGATGGAATTCAGGATCAGTGCACGCTTGGCGTCGTCGGACCTGGCGTCCTGCCAGGCCTCCACCGAGAGCGTCCACGAAAGCCATGGCAGCAGTGGCGCGAGGCAAAGCATGGCCGTCCACAGGTGCCGCAGGCCATCTGTGTCCAGCTCCAGCGGCGAGGCGCCCGCGAGCGCCAACTCCAGCGGCGTGCGATTTGGCGGAAGCAGCCGTTGCGAAGGCGTGAGGCTAGGCACGGACTACCTCTTCGAGGACGTTGATGGCCGTGACGCGAACCCATTGGGTCTTCGTGCACAGGATGTCCGCTGGCGGTTGTGTGATCTCGACACGGTCGACGCCTGGCTGATGGAGCGCCGCGTCGATGCCGGAGTGCGGCAACCCCTTGCCGAGCTTGCGGATCTGCCGGAGCCACTTCGCCAGCGCTGCCTCGCCGTTCTGCAGGGCTACTTCGCCCGCAGGCCCTTCGTAGCGATACACCTTGGCCGAGATGGCGGTCTCGAAGATCTCCGGACCCTGCACGGGCACGCTGTCGCAGAGCGGGCGGATCTTCTCGGCATTGAGCGCGGCGCTCACGGTGCTGAGCAGCGCTTCGGAAGCAACGCCGCTCGCAGACGTGGACAGCACCGTGATGCGGACGGTTCCCGGGAGCGGGCTGTCGACCTGTGCGTCCGCCACTTCGGCACTGGCCGAAAGGGCGTGGTAGCGATAGCTTTCCGTCGGGCCCGCCGTCGTGATGCCTTCGGGCGCCAGCTGGATGCGCTCGCGGAAGCGATCGTCATCCTCGTAGACGGCCTCGATCGGTGGCACCGCGTCCGGGTCGGCCGGCGTGACCAGCAGGCGGGAAACGCGATAGTTCGCGCCCAGGTTGTCGAGGTCCGTCTTCGTGGCGTAGGCGAGCATGCACGCCTTGGCCGCATCGTTGATGCGCTGGCGCATCTCCAGTTCTTGGTAGGCCTGCACCTGCAGCAGCTTCATTGCCGGATCGGATTCGAGCAGCAGCGTGTAGTCGAAGCCAACCTTTCGGCATTCGGCCTGAAACAGAGCAACGCGCTTTGCGAGGATCGATTCAAAGTCCAGCGCTTCGATGACGGCCGGCGCCGGCAGGAGCGACATGTCCATGCTCATGCCATGCCCCCGACGATGACGGTATAGGTGGTGCTGTCAACGCTGTTGGTGTCGCGGCGCACGATGTGCAACTGGCATTTGCCCTGCGCGTTGAAGCCCACTTTCACGCTCAGCAATCGCGTGCGTGGCTCCCACTTCATGATGGCCTGGGCAGTCGCCGCGATGAGTCGAAGGCGATTTGCGGCGGTGGCCGGGTGGTCGACCAGCTGCGGCAGGTAGCTGCCGTAGTTGCGGCGCATCAGGCGTGACCGGATGGGCGTCGTCAGAATGTCATTGATGGACTGCGCGATGTGATCGCGGCGCGACAGCACCTTGCCCGTGGTCTTGGAGATTCCACTCATGGCACGGGCTTCCCACTGATTTCATCGCCACCTTGCACGCCGGATGTGAGGTGGTTCTGCAGGCTGATGTCGCCAGCGACGACGTCGCCGCCATCGGTGGTGATGCCGTGGCCGTTGATGAAGGTCATATCGCCATCGATCTCGGCGGTCTTGCCGCCGGGGCCGGTGCCAGATCCGGCCATGCCCGCGGTAAATGTGAGCAGGCCCAGCACCAGCAGCTGGCCCGTGGTGATGGTCTTCGGTGCGTCGAGCGTTATCTCCTGCGAGTGCACCTTTGCGCTCTCGCTGGCCGTCACGTCGGCCGTCTTGCATTTCACGGTGATCGCGTCGGGAACCTCGATGTCCGCGGTGCCGGTGGCGGGCAGCGTGACCTTGAGCTTGTGGGCGGCGTGGTCGTACTCCACGACGGCGCCGTCGGGATACTTCGTGACGGTCTTGTTTGGGTCGGAGCTGGGCGCCGGGTGGCTCTCGGTGGGCAGGCCCGGCAGCGCATAGCCGCCTTCGGTCATTCCGTTCGGCGACAGGAACAGGACGCACTCGCCAACGGTCGGCGGGTTCCACGTGCCGGTCTTGCCTGCGCGCAGCTCCACGTAGGGACGCCAGTCGGTGCTGCCCTTCTCGGTGAGCTGCACGCGCACGAGCGGCGGAGTGGCGCTGTGGTCGACGTCGGTGATGGTGCCCATGCGCACGACGTTCGCCATCTGGCGCTGCAGGTCAGCAAAAAGTTGCGGCGATTCGGTTGGTCCGGGCATGCGCCCAATGTGCCGAAAGGCTCTCGCGTGCGCGAGCGAACGCAACGGTGCGTGCGGCGGGGACCGAAGGGCGTTGCGCGGCGCCCTCAAACGTCAGCCGTTGGCGGTGACGTGGTGCAGCAAGATGCCGGTGACGGCGTCTTCGTCCGCTGGTGTGAAACCCAGCAGCTCGCGTTTCGGGTACTGCACGGTAGGGCTGTTCGGCTTGCGCCAATCGACCTTGTCGCGCAGGCCGCGCTGGTGCACGCGAGCGATGCGCGCGGTACGCCCGCCGATGGTGATGGTGGCGCTCTCGGCGGTCGCGGCCTTGCGGAGGTACTTCGCGGTGCGCAGCTTTTCGAACATCTTGCGGCGGATGGCGCCTTTCTTGTTCCGCAGCTGCTTGCGCGGCTTTCTCTGTTCGTAGGACGTGCCATCTGGGTTCAGCTGTGCGCCTATGCGCTCGGCCTGGCTTCGGCGCAGGTAGGTCGAGATCTGCACCATGGCCGCACGCCGGCGCTCGGGCGACAGCCCGGCCACCAGAGGTGCGGCCCAGTTGGCGAGTCTGCTGAGCGCGTCGGCCACGATCAGCCTTCGTCGAGCGGCTGAATGCGCCACTCGGCTTGCAGGTCGACGACGGACTCGATGGGCTCGATACCCGCAAGCAGCGGCTCTCCGATGTGCCGGGCGGTGAGCCTGTTGATGCCGTCCACGGTGCCGCCTTGCACCGCGACCGATTCGGTCAGATCAATCTCGAAGCCGATGTCCGATGTGGTGTGGTCGATGATCTCGACTTCGAAGCGGAAGGCCTTGGCGCGCCGATCGGGGTTGTCGAAGATGTCCGGCTGATTGCGCTTGAGCCAAGCGACGACAGGCACGACGAGCACGTCTGTGCTGCCGGTCCAGTCGGTCACGACGACATTCAGCGTGTACCGGTACTCGAAGGAGAGCGCTGGCGTGCCGGTGTGGACGATGTTGCCGCGCTCAATGAAAACCGTGAGCTTTTCCGGGTTGGTGGCGAGGTCCGGGCAAGCGTGTGTGATGTGGTCGCGCAGCAGCTGCGGCTTCTTCATGGGTCAGTGCTCGATCGCTTCGGTGGCGGAAGCGTCAGCCAAGAGGGCGCGGTCGGCCCTGATGACGTCGGCCAGGAGCTGGATTCGCTGGTCGCGATCGACAAGATCCGCGCGGAGCTGTTCAACCACGCGTCGACCCTCTGCAAGGCTGCTGTCGAGTCGGGCCGCATGGCTTGCAAGACGGTCTCGCTCAACTGCGCCGGCCTTGGACATAGCGAGGTACTGGGCGGCGCGGCCCTCGGCGGCGCGCTGCAGGCGCTCAGCATCAGCAATGCGAGCAGCGCCGTGGGCAGCAGCAGGAGCTTGCACGGCTTGGAAATCGTCGATGGCCTGGGTGATGCTGGTTGCATGGCCTTGTTCCTTGGTGCGGGTGGTTTCGGTCTCTTCGAGTGCGGTGGTGGCTTGGCGCTTCGTGTCGTTGTCCCACGCCTGCTGAACTCGCGCGGCGCCGCGCCCGTCTCCGACCCAGTAGGCGGGCAGGGCCGAGCCCGCGGCGATCAGCACCGCGGCCGCCAGGGCGACAAGCGCGGTTTTCATGACGTGGACAGCAGAGCGTCGAGCGCGCGGTTGCAGCGTTCGACGCGGTCGGTGCGGCCCGCCATCGCGGCGCCGTTGATGCCGCGCGTGATGGCGTCGAGGTGCCAGCGATCGGCGAGGGCGTTGAGGCCGTTGTTCTTCCAGTACCAAGCACCGACGAGAACGGCTGTTTCCGGTTCTGCGACTCGGTCCGGGTTCTGTTCAAGCGGCAGGCCCAGCGCAGAGCCTGCAGCTCGATAGTTGCCGCGGCCGGTGAGATGCGGCAGGCCTCGGCCGCGGTAGCTCCATCCGTCGCCGCTGGCCTCGCTGCCGTTGCCGTTCCGGTTGGCATAGACGCGGCATGCGAGCGCCTTGGGCTGGCGCGTGAAGGCTCGGGCCTTCTCCACCTCCCGCAGCGCGGAGAACATCTGCGCGATGCGTGCGGGGTCGGTGTAGAAGAGGTTTTCTTCGAGGCGGGTGAATCCACTGGTTTCGTGGCTGTACTCGCCGATGAAGGCGGCCATTCGCCGAGGTGTACCGATCTCGAAGCGATCGGATGCGGCGATCAGGTGCGGCAGGAAGACACGCGCCACCGTCGGCGTGATGCCGGCGGCAATGAGCTGTTGCAGGGTGAGCATGGCGGCTTCAGGTCTTGGTGGTGGTGTCGGCTGGGCGCGCTTGTTCGGGCGTGGCGACCACGGGAGCCGGCACGCGCGGGATGCCGATGCCGGCGCGGATCTCGGCGGCGAGTTCGCCGATATCGCGATCCTTCCGGCGCTCCAGCCAAAGGAAGACCGCGGCCACGATCCACGGGCCAGGGATGCTGCAGAGCACGAACACGCAGCCCGTTATCACGAAGAAGCCGGCCTCGGGCGGGAACGTAGCGAGGCGGGCGAGGGCGGCGCCGGCGGTGAAGATGTCGGGCTTGTGTTGCATCAGCAGCACGAGCGCGATGGTGCCCAGGATGAAGGAACTGGCCAGGCAACCCATGACCCGATTGATGAGGTCGTTCCACGCCTGGCCGGGCCGCAGTGGCACGAAGCGGATGCCGAGCCAGAAGGCGATCAGGCTGGCGATGACGGGCAGGGAGAGCAGGGCCAGCTTGTAGCCTGCAGCGGTGCCGGCAGCCGCGGCGGTGGTGGTGGGCTCGGTCATGGTGTGGTGTCGTAGGGTTGAAATGGGCATGGCGATGTCTCCTAGTCCCAGAGCTGCACGGTGTCGATGCGAGCAGCATTGGCGGGGAGGTCTGGCAGGACAACGGTGAGGCCGATCGGCAGGATCGGGCCCAGGTCGGCGAGGCCGGGGTTCAGTCTGTAGGTCGCTTCGGTCACACCGGCCGTTGCGCCGAGGTGGCGCAGGCACAGCAGATCGACGGTGTCGTGCTGTTGGGTGAACACGGTCCGCGGCATGACTAGATCAGCTCGACGGTGAGGCGCGTCACGCCCAGGATGTCGCGCACGGCCCATGTGGCATCACGGCGATGGTGCTCGGCCTGGTCTTCGCGCGCCTCGTCCTGATCCTTACGGCGCTCGCGCCCGGTGGTGTCGTAGTCGCTGTAGCGCTCGATCAGGTTGGCCTTCGCGTGGCAGTAGACGGCGCGGCGAAAGCGCTGCACGTTGACGGACTCGCCGTCGATCATGAGCGCGGGCACTGCAGCTAGCGATTCGTGGCTTTCGTCCTTTCGGCTCTTCGCCCAGGCGTCGAGCTGGGCCACCGTGGTGGCAACCGCCTCCTGCACAGCCGTCAGCAGTCGCGGCGGCGTGATGGTCCCATCGAGGCGCACGGCGTCGCGTAGTGCGGCGAGGTCGATCTCGGGCCACCACGCGCCGGCGGATACCTTGCCCAGCGGCGCGGGGTCGCTGGGCGGCGTGGTGCGCACGAGTGGCGGGGCTGCAGCGATGAGGGACATGGACGGTCTCGGGCTTGAGGTCTTCGGCTCGGTATAGGTGGGCGGTGGCCGTGGCGCGTTGTGGTGAGGGCTCAGCCTTTCACGCGGCGCCACGGGCCGCCCGGCACGCGGGGGTGCTCGGTTGCGCTACTTCGCGGCGGCGCGCTTGCGCGCGGGAGCCGTCGACTTCCTCGCCGGCGCCGTGCTCTTGCGGTCGCTGGCCGGCGGGGCCGTAGCGGGTTGTTCGGGTGGGGCGGTGGTCACCGCCTCCGCTTTCGGCTCGGCGCTCGCGCCGGCCTTGCTGAGCGCGCGCTCGACGCGCTCGATATCTTTTTTGACGCCGGCATTGCTGTCCAGCTCCAGCGCGCGCTGCAGGCGCGCGAGGGCCAGCGACAGCGCCGCGGGCTCGATCGCGGACAGGTCGGGCTCGTCGGCCGTCTGCACCTTGCCGAGCGCGGCGTAGGCGATGGCTTTCTGCAGCTTGGCCCGCGCCTGGTCGGGCGCGTCCTGCTCGGCCGTCAGGGCTTCGGCCTCGATGAGCAGCGCGGCCGCTCGCGCTCGTGCGCGGGCGCGGTCGTCGTCGACCGACACCGGCGCGAGATGCCGCACGTTCTCGGCGTCGAGCTGCACGAACAGGGGCGACCATTGGCCCTTCAAATAGGCGTTGGCCAGTTCATCGATCACGATGGCGGCCGGGCTGCGCTTGTAGTCGTCTGCCATGGCCATGCGATGGCGGATGACATAGGCCGCGATGTCCAGGCCCAGACGGTAGGCGCCGGCGTCGAAGGCCCACACCATCACCGTCGTGAGCACCTGGTCCACCGCGCCCTGGCCTGTGTCGAGCGAGGTATAGATCCAGTCGAAGTACTCGGGCAGGAGCCGGGCTTTCATCTCGGCGCGGCGCTCGTGCGATTGGATCTGCGACAGGCGCGTCTTGTCCTGCGAGAGCTTGACGCGCATCAGGCCGTAGGCGTCGCCCTGCAGCTCGACGCCGTAGGGGCTGGCGGTCTGGGCCTGTTCTTGCAGGACGCGCGCGCGGTGGCGCTGTGCGGGGCTGAGTGGACGCATGGTGGTGTTCCGGGCTGGTGGGAAGAGAGCGCGGGCCGGGGGCGGCCTGCGTGACAGTCTTTCGTCAGACTTTTGGCGCGTGGCTTAGTCGACGATCTCGATGTTTTCGACGAGGGCGGCGCGGCCGTAGTCTTCGACGACGTAGGCGTCGTTCGAGGATTCGTAGTTCTCGATCTGGTCGCGCTCGGGCACGTCCTTGATGTTGCGGCGCCGTGCATCGCGCTGCCAGTACAGCGACAGGTTGGCCAGGGTGGTCACCATCACCTTGCCGGCGGGGAAGAAAGGCACGGTGACCGCCTGCAGGCCACCCACGCGCTTCTGGCTGATGATGATGTCGGCCGCCAGCGATTCGGTCGGCGGCTGATCCTTGTTGACCAGCGGGAAGTACTTGTCGTGCATCAGACCGCGGCCGACCACGGCCACGAGGTCCGGGTCTTCCTGATTCCACGGGTCGAGCAGCGTGATGGCGTCGTACACGACGGCATCGAGGTTTGCGTAGTCGCTGGTCGCCTTGTCCGCGCCGACGACGACCTTGTTGGCCTGCTTGCCGCCCTGGGTGACCACGTTCTCCGGTGCGTGCTCGCGCATCTGTTGCAGCCACCCCTTGTTGACGTCCTGCAAGAGAGGGTTGGCTGCCAGGTCGGTCGTGGCGGCAATGCTGGTGCCGTTGAAGCCGATGCAGATACGGTCCAGTGCCTGGCGGCGCAGGATCGCGTCGCGCAGGAGTGTCTGGAAGTTGGGGAAGCCGGCCCAGGCATCCAGCTGCGCATAGCGGATGGCCGTGTCGAAGTTGGTCTGCACGCAGCGGTATTGGTTGTCGTCGAGCGACGCGACGTTGCGCGGCTTGCGCGTGCCGTTGCCGCTGGTGTCGGTGCGGCTGGCCACCGGGCCGCTCACGCCGACGCCGACCTTGGCGGCCATCTGCTCGGTGACGCCAATGACGTTGATGCGCTGCAGGAACGCGCTCGATTCCTGCATCTTCGATTCAAGGGTCTGCTGCACGCGCGGCACGACGTTGAATTTCTGGACGACGCTGGCCACTTCGTTGAGGGTGGCCAGTTGACCGAAGTAGGCGTCGAGGGCCTGGCGGGTTTCTTTGCGCATGGTGTGTGCTGCCTGTGTGGTGTTGGGGGTGGATTGCTTTGGGGTGGTCGACGTGGCTCAGCAGTCGGTCTTCGCGGCGCCGTTGCCGCCGGTGGCCAGCGGGCGCGTGCCGCCGACCGGCGTGTTGTCGAGCGCCGAGTACTTGGCTTTCAGATCAGCCACCGAGGTCTGCAGGTCGCTGATGGTTTTGTCGCGGGCGGACAGCTTCTTCTCGGTGTCGGAGGCATGGGCGGCGAAGGCGTCGCCGATCTGCTCGAAGCCTTCGGCCATCGCGGCGAAGCGCGCATCGTCGGCGGTGGTCTTCGCGCCGAACTTAGCCAGGGCGCCCGCGACAGCCGCGCGGAACTTGGCCAGCGCGCCTTCGTCGGGCGCGTCCTCGAATTCGAGGGTGAACTCTTCGGCGGCGGTGAAAAGATCGTCGGGCTTTTCCTTGCGCGCGGCGAAGGGGTTGGAGTTCGGATTCTTGGCAGCGAACTCGAGCATTTCGGTGCCGAGGCTCGCCGGGTTGTCGGTGACGGCCAGGCCGACGAGATAGGCCTTTTCACTGTCGGCGAAGCGCGGGCGGACTTCCATCGACGAGTAGATCTTCTGGCGCTTCTTGTTGAGGTCGATCAGCTCATCGGTGGGCGAGATCTGCGCGAAGAGGGCGAGCTTCTTGGCGCCGCCGATCTCGACCTCGCCGGTCTTCACAGCGGTGACATCGCCATAGGCGCGGAAGTCGCTGTTCGGGCTGTAGCCGCGCATGTGCTCGATGTTGACGCGGGCGCCGTAGAGGTTTGGGTCGTAGCTGGCGGCGATCTGTTCCAGCATCGCGCGGTCGATGACGCGGCCGTCGCTGGTCGCGCCTTCGACGGCGACGCGGAAGAACTTGGAAACCGGCTTCTTGGCGGGAGTGGACATTGGTTGGCTCGTTGCTGGTTGAACGTTCATCGCGTGGTGTTCGCGATGCGGTGAGCCAATGGTGTCTATGCGTCCGTCCGCTCTCAAGCCGCTGCGCATGTGGCAGTGGCGGGCACTGTTGGACGTGGTGGCGATGCTTCGCGCGCGCGGGCAACCTCGGCGGCATGCCCCTGAAATCCGCTGCGTCCGGCCGTACTCGCCGGACTGTTTCTGTCGCTGCGAAGAAGTCCGCGTCGCACCAGCGTGGACGGGCATCGAGCGCCTCCAAAGCGGCGGCGCCTGCTGCCGATGTCGGCAGCGTCGCGAGCACTGCGGCGGGCCAGATTGCCACGTTGACGCCGCAGGCGCAACCCCGCACCGCGGCGCGGTTTCTCGCGTGGACGGGTTGGAAGGTCAAGCAGATCGCGGAGCACCTGGGCGTGCCGGCGTCGACGGTCTATGGATGGAAGGAGGTCGACAAGTGGGACGACGCGCAGCCGCTGGACCGCGTGAACGGCGCGCTCGAAGTACGGCTCATCCAGCTCATCCTGAAGACCGAGAAGACAGGTGGCGACTACAAGGAGATAGACCTACTCGGTCGCCAACTGGAGCGCACCGCCCGCGTCGAGAAATACCAGCAGACGGGGCGCGAGGGCGACCTGAATCCGAACATCGCGGCGCGCAACGCGGCGCCGAAACGCAAGCCCAAACGCAACGAGTTCAGCGAAGACCAGATCGCGCTGCTCGAATCGAAGCTGCGCGAGTCGAACTTCCCGTTTCATCAGACGTGGTTCGATCAGCAGTACCAGCGGCTGCGCGCGATCCTCAAGTCGCGGCAGATTGGCGCGACGTTCTATTTCTCGCGCGAGGCGCTGCTGTCGGCCGCGAAGGAGGGGCGCAACAAGCTGTTCCTGTCGGCCTCGAAGGCGCAGGCGCACCAGTTCCGCAGCTACATCGTGGACTTCGCGAAGGAGGTCGACGTCGAGCTGAAGGGCGAGAACATCAAGCTGTGGAACGGCGCCGAGCTGATCTTCCTGGGCACGAACGCGATGACGGCCCAGTCGTATCACGGCGACTTCTACTTCGACGAATTCTTTTGGGTTCCGCGCTTTCGCACGATCAACAAGCTGGCGAGCGCGATGGCCTCGCACAAGCACTGGCGCAAGACCTACTTCTCGACGCCGTCGGCGATGTCGCACGAGGCCTATGGCTTCTGGACTGGTGACGATAGGAACAAGGGCCGCGCGAAGAAAGACCATGTCCGCATCGACACGACGCACCGGGCGTTGCGCGGCGGCGCGCTGGGCCTCGATCGGAAGTGGCGCGACATCGTCACAGTCGAGGATGCCGTGGCGCTGGGTTTCGATCTCTTCGACATTGCCGAGCTGCGCGAGGAATACAGCGTCGATGAGTTCGCCAACCTCTTCATGTGCCAATTCATCGACGACAGTCTTTCGCTGTTCACGCTGGCGCAGATGCAGGCCTGCATGGTCGACAGCTGGGAGACGTGGAGCGACGTCAAGCCGCTTTGGCTTCGGCCATACGCGCATCACCCTGTTTGGGTCGGCTATGACCCTTCGGACAAGGGCGATGCGGCGGCGCTGGTGGTCGTGGCGCCGCCGCGGGTGCCCGGCGGCAAGTTCCGCATCCTGCACCGCGAGCAGTTCAAGGGCTCGGACTTCGAGGCCCAGGCCGAGGCGATCCGGCGTGTCACGCAGCAATACAACGTTGTGCATATAGGCATCGACAAGACGGGTCTTGGCGCGGGCGTGTTCCAGATCGTCGAGAAGTTCTTCCCCCAGGTGAAGGGCTACCAGTACAGCATCGAGGTGAAGCAGCGCCTCGTGCTGAAGGCGCAGCAGGTGATTCACAAGGGCAGGCTCGAATTCGATGCCGGGTGGACCGACATCGCGGCGTCGTTCATGGCCATCAAGCGCGTGCTCACGGCTAGCGGTCGGAACGTGACCTACGACTCGGGCCGCTCGCAAGAGACGGGGCACGCGGATCTTGCGTGGGCAACGATGCACGCGCTCGACAACGAAACACTCGCCGGCGATGTCGTCGGCGGCAGCTCTCGCATGGAGATTTTTGGATGAGCAAACGCAAGGGCATCGTCGCCCACCGATCGGCGGATGTGGCGCCGCCTGCCAACGCCGGTGCCAGCGCCGTCGCGGCCTTCAGTTTCGGCGACCCCGAGCCGATCAGTCGCATCCAGCTGCTCGACTATGTCGAGAGCACGTTCAACGGCCGTTGGTACGAGCCGCCACTCCCATGGGAAGGGCTGGCGAGCGCGTTCCGGGCGTCGCCGCACCATGGCTCCGCGATCTTCCTGAAGCGCAACCTGCTGAAGGGGATGTTCTTGCCTCATCCGCGGCTGTCGAGCGCGACCTTCGGGGCGATGGCACTGGACTTTCTGGTCTTCGGCAATGCCTACGTCGAGCAACCGTGTGCCGTCACCGGCCGGCCCCTGGCGCTGCAGCACACGCTGGCCAAATTCACGCGGCGGGGGGAAGAGGCGGGCCGCTACTTCTTCGTGCGGGGCTGGCATCAGGAGCACGAGTTCCCGGCCGGATCGGTGTTCCATCTGCGCGAGGACGACGTCAACCAGGAGGTCTATGGCCTGCCCGAGTACATCAGCGCGCTGCAGTCGGCCTGGCTCAACGAGTCGGCCACGATGTTCCGGCGCAAATACTACGCGAACGGCTCGCATGCGGGCTTCATCCTGTATCTGTCGGATGCCCAGGTCAGCACCACCGATGCGGACGCGCTGCGCGAGGCGCTGAAGGGAGCGAAGGGACCGGGCAACTTCCGGAACCTGTTCCTGCATGCGCCTGGTGGCAAGTCCGACGGGCTGAAGCTGATCCCGGTCAGCGAGGTGGCGGCGAAGGACGACTTCGCGGCGATCAAGAACGTGAGCAAGGACGACGTGCTTGCAGCTCATCGCGTGCCGCCGGGCCTGCTTGGCATCGTGCCGACCAACGCCGGCGGGTTCGGCAATGCGCCGGACGCGTTGGGGGTGTTCATCGACAACGAGATCCGGCCGCTGATGCAGCGCTTTCGGGAACTCAACGAGTGGGCGGGGGAGGAACTGGTGCGGTTCGTCTTGCCGCCGCGGCTGGCGGCGGAACGTCAATGAACTTTATCGTTCGAAACTCCCAGGGCTATCCTTCGATTGCACCGCTCGCGGGTGGCTTACCGTTTCTGTTGTGAGCGCTTGCCCCGCTGGAGATACGTTCTCGTGCGCTCCAGACTCGCATCGGATTCGACAGTCCGCTCGCGTGCATACATATCCGTTCCCATCGACGGCAGGAAGTGCCGCAATTCGTCAAATGAAGGCACGCTGGAAAAGATGAAACGAGTGGACGAGAAAGCTTGGCCGGCATTCTCGTGCTCGACCATCCCCGCATCGAGCTCGACCGGCGAGATTGCGCAATCCAGAGGCCTGAGCGCCTCCCACCTCGACCTCTCCTTACAGTACAAGACCACATCAGGCGCCAGCGGAAACACGACATAGCTGCCGTCTTTAAGCGGCCCCAATCCTTTGAGCCACATCGTGCTCTCCCCGTTCTTGATGCAGACCGGGTGGTCGGAGGTGAACAAAGGCGTCGCACTCGCATTCTTGGCGAACATCCATACACCATCATGGATGGACTCGGACATCTCCTCGATAACGCCTGCCGCACCGAGCGTGGCAAATGCTAAAGCCTTCTTTTCCTCGTCGTTTGCCAGACTAATTTTCGAACCCATCTCTTCCACGAGGAACGCAAGCAGTTCGCGCATTTCGCGCGTTCTGAAGTATTGGGACGAGATGAACTCGGTCAACAAGATGCGTTCTTCAGCTGACAGCGCAACGACATCCTTGGCGCGACCACTTCGGACTGCAGACAGTATTCGGGCAAGCAACGGCGCGACCTGGGATTCCATCGACGCGAATGAGCGCTCGACTTGAAGACGGTCCGTGCCTGCTTGCAAGAACTCGGGCAACGTGTAGAAGCCTTGCTCCGCCGCAATCTTCTCCGGGCTAACTGCAAACGTCGAGCCCGACTGCTTGTCATAGACCCAAAGGCGATCGTCCAAGTTGACGAAATTGCGAAGATACAGACGCGGTACATAGTGATGGAGCTTGGGTTCGGTCATCGAGTGTCTTAGGGCAGGAAAGCGCGAGGGAAGTGCTCGCCAGCACGTTGCTACTACGCCTGACGTTTACCAGAGCGCGTTCTAGTGGAGAACACCACAAAAATGCTGGGCGCCGATGCTGACTTTCTCTGCAGCCACGCCGATCTCCGCTTCAGTTCTGTCTCAGCGTGCGTGACAGCGGACATTTACGACCGATTGGTTGTGACCGGCTGTCGGTCGCATTCTGCACGTTCCGTGTCGTGCCGCGCCGATCGGCTAACCCTTCGCGCCGTCCGACGAACGGCCAAAGCAGCTTGAAGCCCTTCACCATAGCGACCCGAGGACGCGCATAGCGCCTTTTTTCGCCTCGGTGTCCCCGCGCCCCCGTTAGTCCGCTCGGCCTCTCCACGGGCCTGCCACGGGCCTCGTCGCGCCTCCGGTGCCACAAGGGCCTGCCCCGGCGGTGGCGGGCCGCCCGCTCCGCCGGCGCGCGGTCTAGCCCCCACCGAGCCTGGTCGCTTCGGGTTGCGATTTTTACGAGACGGTTGGCGGCTGCGGGGGCGCGGCAACGCTGGGCTGGGGTGGCAGGCCCCCGAGGGCGTTTCTGTTGCCCGTTTTTACGGAATCGGCCGCCGATGTGCGCCGGAGCTAGGGGGCCGGGCCCTTAGTCGGAGCGCCCCAGGAAATGGGCGGATTGCGGCAGCACGGTGGATGCCAAATACGTGCGGATATCGCGGAGAACCTCCGCGTCGGTCTCCGGCCTTACCTTGCATTTCTCTGCCCATGCACGGCCTGGGTGAATTAAATCCCAGCGCGGCCGCAGGCCTTCATAACGGCCCTTGCCCGGATCATGGTTGCCAAAACCCTCGACGAAAAGATTCCACAGTGGCGAGAACTTCGCGATCATCAGCGACTCCCCTAGTGGGATCCAGATCTCGTCAACCACCAGGTAGCGGCAGGAGAAATCCTCAATTGATAGCGTCTTGGTGGCCGTCACCGACTCAGCGTGTTCGATAAGCCGATTGAACAGCGCCTTCGAACGCGTGGGGTCGGCCATTACCTTGCCCTTTCGAGCGCCTTGAGGAACGGCCTTACCCACGTATATCGGGATGATCGGGTCTTTCCTATCTGCCTTGTTGGGTTCCGAAATCGGGCTGTAGGCCTCGAAGTCGCCGTGGTAGTAGATGGCGTAGATGCCAGTCCCCATGAACGGCTTGATTCCGCCGAGCGAATGGGCCGGCTGACTCACCAGAGCCTCGGCCACGCTTGCGCCGAGGTTCTTCTTGTCCAGCGGGTTGAACGGAATGATCTCGGCGGTCGTCACGCGGCCGCCCTTGTGTCGCCATGTGCGGAGGAAAGACGACGGCCCTGTGATTCGAGCAGAGCTTGGCCTACCGAGGAAGCCACCAAACGCCCTAAGGCGACCGGCACGGCGTTGCCGAGCTGGCGCATCGTCTCAGACCACGAGCCATGGAATACATAGCCGTCGGGGAACGTTTGAATGCGGGCCGTCTCACGAGCCGTGAAATAGCGCACTGACCCATCAGCTAGCACCATCATGTTTTCGCCGCCTGGCACACCGTGGTCTCCGGCCTTTATGGTCTTGGCCGGCTGATCGAGCGGGCTGCCCGTGTGGCCTGGGTACGACTTGGCTCCGGCTTGAAAACGGTGGTCGCGAAACTCTCGCGCGGCTCGTGATTGCGGATCTGGCAGACCCGCGATCGCGTCACGCACGGTACGCCAAGGCAGTTCGCGAGGTGGGTTGTCGGCCAGTCGGCGAACACGGGTCAAGAGCTTCTCTGGCATATTGGGCCGGCTCTTCTTGGGAATGCCGTGGCGTTCCCAATAATCTCCCGTCACCCACTGCGAGAACAGCAGCGCATCCTCGCTATGCGTGGCATCGGGGAAGTGCCAGTCGATGTCGAGATCAGAACGCGTACCCACGATAAAAACGCGTTCGCGCTTCTGCGGGACACCGTAGTCGGCGGCGTTCACCAGCGTGGAGGTGACGTTGTATGTGAGGCCAGTTCCGTGCATTCGACCGGAAGTCTTTTCGGTCTGCAAGCGCATGAAGTGGTCAAACCACGTTTCAGTCTTCCGGCGCGGCGCCTCGGGAAACTCCAGCTGCAGCTTGATGTAGTCGAAATAGTTCGCGAAAGTCGAGCGTGTCAGCCCCTTCACATTCTCGAGGATGAAAGTCTTCGGGCGAAGCTGTCGCACGATCTGCACCGTCGGGGGAAACATGTCGCGCTTATCGTCGTGCGCTTGATGCTTGCCGCCCATCGAGAAGGGCTGGCAGGGAGGTCCCCCAGCGAGCAGCTCAATATCTTGCGGGAGTGAAGACCAGTCAACATCGCGCACGTCGCCCTCGCGCAAGGGCCAATGCTCCACCAAGGGATATCCCCGGCGCTGGTTCTCGCGAACGGTATCGCAAGCCCACTTATCCCACTCTACGACCGCAAGAGACTCAAAACCGGCGAGGCTTACTCCCATGGCCAAGCCACCGGCACCCGCATAGAGCTCAACTGCGCGCATCATTTCGCAACTTTCTCGTCATTCAAAAAACCTTCCAATCTAGACGCGAGGGCTTCGAGATCGCGCAGCTCGCATTCCCATACGGTCATCGCACTCCAACCCAGCTGCGCAAGGGCCGCCAACTTACGTTGATCGCGGGCTCGGTTGCCGTTGAGTTTTGTAGACCAAAAATCGATCCTGGACTTTGGCATGCGGGCAAGTTGGCATCCTTCATGCCGATGCCAAAAACACCCGTGCACGAAGATCACTTTTCGCTTTCGAGGAAACACGAGGTCGGGTGAGCCGGGCAGCTTCTTGTCGTGAAGGCGATATCGATACCCACGGGAATGAAGCAGTCGTCGCACAACTAGTTCCGGCTTGGTGTCTCGGCCACGAACGCGCGCCATGCGCTCCGATCGTTGCTTCGGAGTGAGCGTGTCCATGCTTCCAGATTCTAGAGGGTGCCGGCGACCCTGCGGGCGCTCTCGATCGCCGCGAAAAGGTTCGACGAGTCAGGGATTCGGGACCGCTTTCCCTGCGTGGCGTGCGTCGGCTGATCTAGCACAATGTGTGCTTCGGAGAAAAACAAGAGGTGGAGATGAACAACGAGCAATCGCGACCTACAGTCGCTGTGGAGCGACGCAATCCTGCTCTTACGAAGACCTTGCGTGGCCATCCTGGCAAAACTTCGACGTCGAGGTGCTGATGAGCAAGCCAAAATCGATAACTATTAGCACTCTTGCTGAGTTTGCTAAAAACACCGAGCAGCTAGTTGAAAAAACGATAGTAGCCGGGGGCACGTTTCAAGGTCACTGGTATCGGGGTGTTGGAAGTGTCGCACATGAACTAGCGCCTAGTCTGTTCAGACACCCAACCCATACGGATATTGAAGACCTCATAAAGGTTGAAGCGAAGATGCTGGAGGATTTTCGGCGGCAAGCCGTTTTGATGCCAAATGAATTATCCGGGTTGGATGATGACAACGATCTAAGAACACTCGTCTACATGCAGCACTACGGCGTCCCCACCCGTTTGCTGGATTGGACAAACAACCCGTTTATTGCCCTCTATTTCGCGCTAACGTCGGCTCGCGTGGATGCCTCCGGTGCATTTTCGAATGATGCCGCTATATGGGTGTTGAATCCAGTGAAATGGAATAGTGTGGCACTCTCGCATGCAAGTCATGGCGATTCCGGTGCGCTTTCATCGCGAAACGCTGTAAAAGGTTACGGGCCTAAAAAACTGTTTGTAGGGGACCAGTTAGAGCCTAATGCACTTAAATCGCTCAACGAGCAATGCGCATGCTGTTTGGGCATCGCAAATAACGCGAGAATGTTTGCGCAACGAGGTGTGTTTACTGTATTTGGTCGTGATACTTCACCTATGGAAAGGCAGTTTGAGAAATTCAAACACCCTCCAGAGTCGTTGATAAAATTTGTGATACCGAAAGACAAAATTGGGTCGCTTCTAACATTGTTATTACATCTCGGATATACGGACTCGGTCGCATATCCCGATATGCATGGATTGGCAATGGAAATCAAACGCCTGCGCGGATTCAGGATGTAACATGCTCAAAGTAACCCTACACGAACCCAAGAGCCTGCGCTGGTGGTATGAGCAGTACCTCAATAAAAAGATAGATATGAATCCGTCCTACCAGCGGAAGGCGGATATCTGGAGTAAGTGGAAGCGTGGACATCTCATTGACTCGGTGCTCAACGATTTCGATATACCGAAATTTTATGTTGCCAACTTTTCAGTGGGAATCGCGCAGAAGTTAAATGAGCACAAAAATGCGTATGCGATGATTGACGGGAAGCAGCGCATGGGTGCGGTATTTGGGTTTTTTGCTGACCAATTTAGGCTCAATCCATCGTGTGTTTTGGATGACGATCCTTCAATCAAGCTTGGGGGGATGCTGTATAGTGATTTGGCTAGCAGATTTCCGGCGATAGCTGAGAAGATTGATGAATATGTTCCGACGGTCATGAGTGTGACTGCGGATTCCAAGCACAGAGTGGAAGAACTATTTGTCCGTTTGAATATGGGTGAAGCAGCAACGGGCGCCGAACGCAGGAACGCGATGGGCGGGCCGGTCCCGATGATTACCAGGGAATTGAGCTTGCATCCTTTCTTTGTAAATAAAGTTAAGTTCAACAAGACAAGAATGCAGGAGCACAATCTTATTGTGAAACTGCTCCTTTTCGAATTCAAGGATGGTTTCTCTGATACCAAAGCAAAAAATCTGGACGATTTCGCTAGTGCTGCGGCCAAGTGGTTTGATGCGCAGAATGAAGAGAAGGTGCAAGAGTCAGCGAATAACCCATACTATGCAGCTCGCGACAAGGTTTATGAGGTTTTGGAAGTGTTGAATAGGGAGTTTTTAGAGAACGATACGCTACTAACTCGCCAAGGAGAAATTCCAATTTACTATTGGATGGCGCGAGAAGAGCCCACCTGGGCCAATGAGTTGCGTGATTTTGTTTTGCATTTTACGGATGAATTGCTGGAGAACATGCGCCAACAAAGGAGTAATGCAAACGCGGGCACTTCGGAGCTAAATAGTTATTACCTGGCGTCAAGGAGCACCAACGATCAGGCCAGTCTGGAGTTGCGATTTAAGATTTTTAAGAAGCGGTTTTCGGAGTACAGACGGCCTAGGCGGCGGTAGTGATGCGAGCGCGCGGTTTTACGTTGGTTGGTCGTCCAGGCGGGCTTCCCTACGGTTTCGGGAGCCGTAAGTCTGGACTGCTGATTCGAGACCTCTGCTGCGCGCCTTGATCGTTCTCCCACTGTTCGTTGTTGGCCTGTGGGATGGCCGGTTGGAATCGATGGCTCTCTGAAAGGCCGCATGGTTACTAGATTCTCGGGGGACACACTCTCCGCCAGAATCAATCTCCGGCAGTTTTTGAAAGTCCCGCGCAGCCTCTGCGACGGGACTTTTTCATTGAGGGATTGGTCCTTTTGAGTCTTGAAAGGTCCATCGCGAACCCTCTCCAGCCCGGCTCCCAACATGGCATCAGTCATGGTATTTTCCTGCCGATACCATGACACTCACCGTTAAAGCTGTTGATGCGGCCAAGCCGCGCGAGAAGGCGTACAAGTTGGCGGATGCCCACGGCCTATACCTCTATGTTTCGCCTAAGGGCGCAAAGAGCTGGCGAGCCAACTACGTGGAAGCCGGAAAGCAGAAGACGAGGACATACGGCCTCTACCCTGGGGTGAGCCTAGCCGAAGCGCGAAAGGCTCATTCAGCGGGGCGTGAAGAGGCTCCAGCGCCAAAGCTGGCGCCGACGTTCGAGACGGTCATGCGCGATTGGCTGAAGGCGAAGCTGCCAACTCTTTCCAATGGCAAGCATCAGATTCAGGTTGCGAACACCTTGGACCGCTATGCGCTGCCGTTTCTCGGCAAGCTTCCTATCAACGCCATTCCGCGGTCAGAGCTGGTGAAGGTGGTCCGCGCTGCTCAGGAGGGCGGAAAGATCGAAACGGGACACCGCGTCGCGAGCCGTATTTCGGCAGTATTCGACTACGCGCAGGACACCGGACTGATAGAGCAGCACGGTGCGGCCGGCCTCACGCGCGTGCTCGTTGCGCGCAAGACGAAGAAGCCGATGGCGAGCATTCCACCGGAGGAGGCTGGAGCGCTGATGCGCGCCATCGATGGGTATGACGACTCGGTAACCCGGCTCGGGTTGCTACTGCTCGCGCACACCTTTGTCCGCGTTGGCGAGTTGCGAGGGATGCTTGGGGGGAGCTGAAAGAAAGCGGAGCGGTTTGGGTCGTGCCTGAGACGCGCATGAAGATGCGCATGCCGCATGTCGTGCCTCTCTCGCGACAGGCACAGTCGATCCTCGCAAAGCTGCGCGAGATGAGCGGCGATGGTGCGCTCGTGCTCGATTCGCCCATTCATCCGGGGCACGCGCTTTCAGAGAACACTTTTCTCTTTGCTTTGTATCGCCTCGGCTACCGCGGGCGAATGACGGCCCATGGGTTCCGCGCATTGGCTTCGACAGTGCTCAATGAGCGGTCGGGCTTCCCGCATGATGTGATCGAGCGACAGCTCGCGCACAAGGAAACAGACGCTGTTCGGGCGGCGTACAACCGGGCGGAATACCTTACGCAGCGCCGAGAGCTGATGCAGTGGTGGTCCGATTGGTTAGACGCCGCGCTTTCTCACGCAATAGGTCAGTAGTTTTTGAATGACCGGATGATTCGACTAAGTTGTGGCGCTCGCTGCTACAGTGCCTTATGGTTCCGAACACGCATGGATCTACAACCTTAATCGGCGATGGCTTTCGCGATGCTGTGTGTGCGCTTCTTCGAACGCAATATCCTGATGCATCGACTGAAACCTACATCAACGGCACGAAGGTCGATATCGTCTTTACTCGTTCTGATTTCGGTAGGCGACAGCGAATAGCTGTTGAGTGTAAGAACTACGACACGCCGCTAACAAAGACAGATATCGAGCGTGAGATTTATCCAAAGTATCAACCACTGCTCGAAGAACGGGAGATCGATAGCGTTCTTGTGGTTAGTAAGAAGCCCATCAATAGCCCCGCGGGAGACTACATCCGAGGGTGGCGACATGCCCGGCATTTGACGATTCAGGAGCTTGAAGAGTCGCTGCTTGGAATTCGTCGATATATTGAGGCTATCGCAGAACTACAGCCGACCGACGATGCCGCGTATATCGAGGCACGTTTCGCGGACATGGATGGCGAAGCACTCGAGAATGTGAAGGCTTGGGTTGCGTCTCCAGCGGCGAGCGGGCTAGCGATTCTTGGAAGCTACGGACAGGGAAAGACGAGTTTGGCTCGGCGTATCGCTGGGTACTTCGCCAAGAGCTATCTATCGGACTCAACTCAACGGATCCCAATCCTTAAGAGATTGGGCGATGTAGTCCACGAAACGCGACTTGAAGGCCTGTTAGGTGCTGAATTTACTGCGGATAGTCCCGCACGGGGCTACCAGTTCAAAACGTTCGAGCACTTGAATCAAAGCGGGCGATTACTAGTGATTCTTGACGGCTTCGATGAAATGAAGCATGCGATGACTGCGTCCGATTTTTTCTCGAACTTCAGAGAATTTAACCGGTTGTTGCAAGGGCAGAGCAAGGTGTTGCTGCTGGGTAGGCCGAACGCCTTGCCGTCGGATGCGCAGGACTTGGTTTTTCGCGGAGTAAGAAAGGTCGGCGGCCAGATGGTCGCCAGCACCGAATTTGCGCAGTGGAAAGAGTGGTCCTTGGCATTCTTCGATGAGGTCGAGAGTTGTGAGTTGCTCGGAAAGCTGCTTACTAATCTGACTGCGAAGTACGAAGCAGCAGGACGCTTTAGCTATCAAGTTGGATTTGTAGAGAGGCGCACTGATGAAGTACTCCAGCGGGTGCCAGGAGACTTGCTCGCGCGTCCGGTGCATGTGCAACTTATCGCCGAACTCGCCGCAGATCCAAACTTTGACTTCGAGGGGTTCAACCGCTATCGACTCTACGACCATTTCATTCGGTCGATGGTTGAGCGCGATACGAACCAAAAACGGGCAAGAAAAGCCATTTCCTTGAATGATCGTTTGCAGTTTCAGCGGGATTTGGCGTGGTGGGCATGGCGAAGAATTGGTAAAGGACAGGGGAGTTTTATTCGAGACGAAATCCCTCTCAGCCTGCTCGCCGACCTTCCCGACGGGAATTCAACTGATTCAGAGGGGAAGCTCAACGAATACATCGTGTCCACTTTGACCGAAGAGAAACACTCTGGGGTCCTGTACTTCGCACATCGATCGTTTCAAGAGTTTCTAATCGCCGAGCGGTTGCGATTGGCTAGACCTGACCCGAACGCGCACTCTGAGTATTCCGCGCACCTCACTCCAGACATTTTCTCGTTTCTCAGCCAAGCACCAGATCTTTCATACGTGCTTGATTGGTACGACACCCTGCGTGCGGCTCAGGGAATGCTCTGGCCTCCGTACATAAGATTCTTTGCCACATTTCCGCACTTGGTTAGTCACGTCGTTAGAACCGAACTGACAAGACCCGCAGAAGTAGATCTGTGGACCGTGATGATTTCCGTCATCTCTTCATGGCGCCATGTTGGCGGTGCTTTGGGTGCCGCGCGGCTGCACGAGTTTCTTCACGAAGTCTTGCGATGGGGCAACGCAGACGCTGCGGCGACTGCCGTGCTTGCGCTTGTGGCTGCCTTGCCCGATTCACCAGTAGGCGCTGCGCATACGTCGCTCGCAGCGGGGTTGATAGAAAGATGCCTGCGTAGGGCTCGCCCGGAGTCTGATGGGACAAGCATCTCTATAGAGTCAAAGCAGTTCGACTTTGCTGCGACTTGGATGGCAAACCTGCTGGAGAAGAACATGCCTCGTCAAGGTGCCTTGGATGCGATGAAGCTGCAGTTCGACAGAAACAAGCTGCTGGCGCTGTGCCAAGCTGAAATCAATGACCGTATACCCGCCACCATGTCGATTTTTTCCGAAGAGCATCCCAGTCGACCGTCTGTGGCTTGGAGTGTTGAGGCGGCGAAGACATTTCAGGGGATTGATCCGAAACTCCGGAAGGCGCACGATGGCTACCTGAACCAGCGCCGGATCAAGTTCAGTGTCGTTGCATACGACAAGGCGCGGAAAGGTTACGTCAAGTTGGAGCCGAAGCCTCGAAGTGGGCATGCTGCTTGATCTATTCGGCTCTGTCGGGGAGCTGGCAGGCGTCAACGAAGCTCCGTAGATCGGAAACACGCCATCGAGTCAATCCTGCGATCTTGACCGGCGGTGGCAGCTTGTTTTCTTTCACCTTGTTCCAGAACGTGGAGCGACCCATTGACAACATATTGGCCGCTTCCGCTGCTGGTACCAGAAGTTTCTCGTTCATGCTTCGCCTTCTAGGGTCATGTTTGATCTTGGCGTCAGACCTTCATTCATAGCCTTCGGTGAGCACATTCCATGCTGCAGCTGCCACGCGAGAAACCTGTCCGTTCCCAATGGCTTTAAGTCTGTGAGACCGATAGGCCACCCCATCAGCAGTTCGGTCCATTCCGGATTCAGGGGGCCATGGTGTTCGGCAAATACTGCGTGGTCCAGCCTGTCGTTTGCTCTGCTGCGGCCATCCTTCCTGGTGAGCGCGTGAAGTGAGCTGCTCTTGTGCATGCTTGCGACAGGCGTCGGCCAGATGCGCGACCACCCAGATTCGTTCGCGCAGATGGGGAGCGCCGATGTCGGCCGCAGACAGCACTCCCCATTCCGCATCGAACCCCATCGCGGCCAAGTCTCCGAGTACTCTAGAAGTGAGCATTGGGGAGTTCTCCACGCGCACGAATCGAGGTCGTATTTCGCGAACGATCCGAACCATCTCCGACCAGAGTCCGCTGTGTTCGCCGTCGAGGCCATCGCCTTCACCCGCGGCGCTGACGTCCTGGCATGGAAACCCGCCCGAAACCACGTCAACAGAGCCTCTCCACGGTCGCCCATCAAAGGTGCGCACGTCATCCCAAATCGGGAAATGCGGGAATGTTCCGTCGGCTTGTCTGGCCAGTAGAACTGATCGGGCATAGGCGTTGTTCTCGACTGCGCAGACGGTTCGGTGATCGCCAACGCACGCAACGAATGGATTCGCTCCACTGAAAAGCTCGTCGCTTCGGAGTTGGACAGGATGAGCCGTGAGGCAGACGAAGAGGAGAGCGAAGGCCACGACGGCGCAGCACTCGAAGACGGAGCGGAGGCATCGACCTGATGGCCGCACACGTTTCGCGTGAAACATTCACGGCAGTGCTTCACGCCGTGACTCTCGGCCTCGGCAGCCTGCGCGCGGAGGTCTTCCAGACGTTGAGCGAATGGGCCGCAGATCACTTGTACGCGGTCAATTAATCACGCCCTTGTTGAGTGAACGATGAGCTGTGAGGCTACGTGCCCATGTAGAGCAACATGGACATGTAGACATGACAGAGCAGTACGCAGAGTTGAGAGGCCGGCTGGTTGTGGGGCGCAAGAGTGACGGTCGCAGCGTCTACGACGAGGCAGCCAAGAAGGAGTTGATCGTTGCCTGCCTCAAGCAAGGAGTTTCGGTGGCACGCATGGCGATGGAGCACGGTGTCAACACGAACTTGCTGAGGACGTGGATCACGGCCTACCAGCGACGAAGCGCCCAGGTATCAGCGGGCGACACCGCGCGAGCGCAGGATGCGGCATTCGTTGCCGTACACGTAGAGGGCAAACAAGTTCAGAGTGAACGAGTGCCTCAGCGCGAGTGTGCGGTGACGGTGCCCGCGCTCGCCCACACGCCGGCTACGGCAGTGGCGGTGATCTCGGATGAAGGCCCCTTGGCAGCACCGACCCCGATGGTCGCTTTGCAGGTGCGACTGCCCAACGGTGTGCAGCTCGATCTCAGTGAGACGAGCTTGCAGGAATTGCCCACGCTGGTGCAGATGCTGAGCCGATTGTCATGTTCCGCTTCGACGAAGGGCTGAAGGTCTACCTGCACCGCGAGCCCGTGGACTTCCGGCTGAACATCAACGGCCTGGCCGTGCTGGTGGAGCAGGCGCTGGGCCTGGACCCGTTCGCCTCCTGTGCGTATGTATTCAGCAATCGCCGACGCGACCGAGTGAAGATCCTGGGTTGGGAGCGCAACGGCTTCTGGCTGTTGCTCAAACGCCTGGAGAAGGACAGATTCATCTGGCCTTCCGCCGAGGCGGTTCCCACGCTGACGGCCGAGCAGCTGCACTGGTTGCTGGAGGGCATCGACATCGCGGTGGTGCGACGCCACCATCATCGGCGCTACACCAGCGTGGCTTGAAGGAACGATGATGGGGGCATGCCGATCCAAGCTGGCGTGTCGTCGCCTGCCACCATCACCGCTGAAGAACTCGCCGCGCTCATTGCCGAGCGTGACGCACTGGCCGGCGCGCTTCGAGTGGCGACCACCGAGCGGGACCTCGCACTGGAGCGGCTGAAGGCGCTGCAGCGCCAGCTGTTCGCGGCCAAGAGCGAAGCCCGCGGCACGGACCAAAAGGACCTGTTCCTCAACGAGGCCGAGGCACTCGCACCCACCGATCAGACGCCGCAGGCCGAGGTCGAAGACATCGACGAAGAGGAGTCGACGCCAGTCGCCGGACATCAGCGCAAGAAGCGTGGACGCAAGCCACTGGACCCCGCGCTGCCGCGCGAGATCGTGCGCCACGAGCTGCCCGAGGCCGAGCGTGTGTGCGCACATGACGGACACGCGCTGGTGGAGATCGGTGCCGAGATCAGCGAGCAGATGGACGTCATCCCCGAGCAGGTGCGTGTGCTGCAGCACCACCGCATCAAGTACGCCTGCCCTTGTTGCGATCAGAGCCTGAAGGTTGCACCGACGCCGGTGCGCATCATCCCGCGCGGGCTGCTCACCGAGCAGGCGCAGGCCTGGGTCATCACCGGCAAGTACCAGTTCGGCATGCCGTTGTATCGCACGGCCGTATTGCTACGCCGCTTCGGGGGCGACATCGCGAGCAATACGCTGGCTTCGGGCATCGTGCGCATCGGCCAGGCTGTGCAGCCGGTCATCAACCTGTTGCGCGACCACTTGCTGGACTCGGACCTGATCTACGGCGACGAGACCACGGTCCAGGTGCTCAAGGAGCCCGGACGCAAGGCCCAGACGAAGAGCTACATGTGGGCGCAGACGAATGGCACCGGTCCACCGGTGCGGCTGTTTGCCTATGCACCGGGGCGCGGCGCCGTGCATGCCGAGAAGCTGTATGCCGGCATCCGCCCCGGCACCGCGCTCATCACCGATGGCTACGAGGTCTACAACGGCATCGCGAAGGCCGGCGGTCTCACGCATCTGGGATGCTGGGTTCATGCACGTCGACCGCTGATCAAGGCCGAGGACGCTATCCCGAAGGCGGCGCGTTCGCCCGATCAGCTCGCGACCCGGTTCGTACGGCTGATTGCCAAGCTGTACCGTGCGGAGGCGCTGGCCAGGGACTGGACGCCCGCGCGCCGGCTGCGACTGCGTTCGCGCTACAGCGCCGTCGTTGTGCGCGAGATCGAGCGACTGCTACTTGCGAACCTGCACGCCGTCGCGCCATCGAGCCTGCTGGGCGAAGCGCTGCAGTACCTGCACGGGCAGTGGCCCAAGCTCGTGCGGTTCCTGGACAACGGCACCTGGCCGTTGGACTCCAACCCGGTGGAGAACGCGATCCGCCCCTTCGTAGTTGGAAGGAAGGCATGGTTGTTCGCTGACACCGTCGGCGGTGCCAACGCGAGCGCCAATCTCTACTCGCTGATCGAGACCGCCAAGGCCAACAATGTCGAGCCCTACCGCTACCTCGTCGCGCTGTTCAAGAAGCTGCCGCTGGCGCAGACGGTCGACGACTACGAGGCGCTGCTGCCCTGGAAGATCGAACTCGGCTCGCCGTAGAACATCCCACGGACTCCGGTTCCGGCTCCACGCGCAAGGGCGTGGTTTATTGACTGCTTACGATCACTTCAAGCTAGCTGGCGAAAGCTCGCACCAGAAAGGCGGATGGATCGCGTGGTCGTTTCAAGTCGGCATCCTCGATTTCATGAGCGACGACCGCATCGAAGAGCTCGATGTGATGAAGTCGAAGCGCGTCGGCTACACGAAGATGATTACCGCCTTCGTCGCCTACAACATCGCGCACCGCCGTCGCAAACAGGCGCTCTGGCAGCCGACCGACGACGACCGAGATAGCTACGTCAAGAGCGAGATCGACCCCATCCTCGATGCGCGCGACGGCGTGCCGTCCGTGCAAGCCGCGCGACGCAAGGGCGGCGGCAACGACGACACCATCAAGATGAAGAAGTTTCGCGACAGCGTGCTTCATCTGCTGGGCGGCAAGGCGAAGCGCGCCTATCGCCGCATTACCGTGGCCATCTCGATCCTCGACGAGTGGTCGGCCTTCGATCAGACCATAGAGAAGTCCGGCGACCCCGGCGGCCTGGCGAAAGGACGTCTTGAGGGGGCGCCGTATCCGAAGTTCGTCGGAGGCTCCACGCCTGGCGTGAAGGGCCTGTGCCACGTCGAGCGCGCCGCATTGAACGCGGCTGGCTTCGTTCGCTTCTATATCGACTGCAAGCATTGCGGCTTAGGGCTACGCTGAAGTAGCCACCCTTCTTCGGCATTGAGCGTGCTGCAGGCTTTGCATTGCGCTGATCGTCATTCAGGATGGCGGGGTTTTTCCCCGTGTTGCGCATCGGCGGGCCGCGTTGCGAGGCCCCGGACGTTTTACGGGCGCACGCGCACCAGCAGCAGCCCTCGGCTCATGTAGATATTGGCCAGCGCAAGGGCCGTGAATGCCCTCGTCGCGTTCTTGTGAAGTCCACGATACCGGACCTTGCTGAAGCCCCACAGCCTCTTGATGACACCGAACACGTGCTCGACCTGCGCGCGCACCTTGGACTTCTTGCGGTTGCTCAGCCGCTGGCTCTCATCGGGCTCGCCATCAACCTTGCGCACACGCTCGTTGGTGCAGTCCAGCGCCGCAGGCGCCTTGCTGGTGATCAACTCCTGCTGGCCCGCATAGGCGCAATCTCCGTAGACCTTCAACTCTTCGCCGTGCAGCAGTTCGGGCAACGGGTGCTTGTCGTGCACGTTGGCCGCCGTGACCACCGCGCTGTGGGCCAGCCCCGTGCGGCTGTCCACGCCAATGTGCAGCTTCATGCCGAAGAACCAGTTCTTGCCCTTGGCCACCTGGTGCATCTCTGGATCTCGCTTCTTGTCAGCGTTCTTCGTGGAACTGGGCGCGCTGATGATCGTCGCATCTACGATCGTGCCGGTGCCTACCTTCAGCCCTTGGCCTTGCAACACTTCGCCCACCTTGGCGAACAGCGCCTGCCCAAGGTGGTGCTTCTCGAGCAATCGGCGAAATCTCAGCAGCGTCGTTGCATCGGGAACACGCTCACGGCCCAGGTCGATGCCCACGAAGCTGCGCAGGCTTGCACTGTCATACAACGCCTCTTCGCACGCCTCGTCCGCCAGATTGAACCAATGCTGCACGAACAACATGCGCAGCATCCGCTCCAGTCCGACGGGCGGGCGCCCGCCTTCGCCCTTGGGGTAGTGCGGCTGCACCACCGCGCAAAGCTCCTGCCAGGGCAGGATCTTGTCCATCATGTTGAGGAACACGTCCCGCTTCGTCGGGCGGCGGAATTGCTCAAAGCCTTTGTCTGCAGCCATCGCCAAGGTCTGTTGCTTCATGTTCGGATCAACGAATCAGCCGGGGTGGCCGTGGACCTTTTTCAGCGTAGCCTTAGACGACTGCGCCGCGCGACCCAGTCTGCCAATCGTGAAAAGCTCGTGGTAACGCGAGAGGAAGTCAGCGCGACACTGGCCGAGCAAGCAGTGCTGGACGAGATCAAGACTGTCGTGAATAACAACTTTCAGGGCAATCGGATGGGAGCCGTTGTCTTCGGTGCGACCTTGTTGGCTTTGAAAGATCTTGAGCCAGGGTTTGCTCTGACCGATGGCGCTGCTCAGGTGCTGACCAAGTTGCGCAAAATCGACCCCAACCTTGACTGGCTGGAGCGCGTCGACGCATCGCCATTGGCAGAGATTGAGCGTCATCTACAGGATTTCATTGAGCGGGGTCTGCTGACGCAGAAGGAATCCAATCGCCGCCTAGGTGATCGAGAGTATCGCCTACGCTTCCCGCATTTTCTGACTGTGCTTACTCGCCAGTCCGAGGTGGCGTTGGAAGTGCGACAGCAGATTCAAGCTATCCGCGCAGGCGGTACGCAGCGACGTGTCGCGGAATGCGTGTTGTCCGAGAGTGCACTGAGCACGGTCCGCTATTGGTATCGAGAGCGTGACACTTCTACGTGCAAGCTGATTGCCGTCGGTGGACATTGGACGCGCGCCCTCCTAGATTCGAAATGCGGAGTCCCCGACCGCCTCGGCTGCGACAGGCACGGGGTAGTGGACTTGACCACCATTAAACGGAATCCATTCTTATTGACCGAGAATGCTCGCGTCCTGTGCAACGCGTCAGCGGAAGATTGGTCCCTGCTGTTGGAAACTCCAACGATGCGCCCGTTAGTGGTGATCGGAAGCCTAGACCTTCAACGCGTTGCGATGAAGCATGCTCTTGAGGGCGGGGAGGTTCCTGTAGAGGTTATCACGCTCGGGCGCTTGACCCAAGCCACGCTCGCGTGGTGGTTCGAGGATGCGCGGGCGCTCCACTTCAGTTCTAGCGACGCGATTGCGCGTATCGCGCGAGCGACCGACCTCGTGCCTTACTTGGTCGATGCGTTGGATCGGCAACTTCCGCAAGCGCCAGGCACGGACGTCTCGACGGCGGAGCTTGAGGCTGCACTTCATCAGCTCGAGGCATCCCTCCCAGAATTGGCTTCGAACCTGTGCGATGCGTCCCAACCTGGACACCTTCTGGCACGCGAGGCGCACCTGCTGACCATGGCGGGGCAGGTGGCGGATGAGGTAACGGATGAGTTCGATCTCGAGCGCGAGTTCCAAGACTGCTGGATGATGCTGGGCTCCCAGGCCGATGGTCTTGACGCTCCCTTGAGTGAAGCTGGCGATTGGCAAGCGCTCAAGCTCCTTATTGAGTCTGGCCTCCTGCCGTCACAGATGGAACCCGATGACAATGCTGCCGCACATTCTCTGGGGCGCGTGCGCTTCGACCGCAGCGGCCCTCTGGTGCGATTGATCAAAGCCATGGGACAACCCCGTGCAGCTTGATGTGACGTTGGCCGGGTTTACGTCGCCCTGGTCATTTCGCGGATCTCGGACCTTTGCGAATTGGGCAGAGGATAGGCCTTGGGCGCGTGAGGGCGCCCTTTGCGTACTACGTACAGAGGGTGCCGAGATCGGCAATCTGATGCGACCATCAATCGCGCGATTCGTGCACGGAGTTAATGCTGGCCTCTCGCGCTTGGACATATGTGACATCGACTGCGGGGGGGCGCTCGGAACGCCTATTCAGGCCATGATTCGGGAGTTCGAACTCGACCCCTCGATTCCTGCCTTCGAAGCCTTCGGACGGATCGAAGCGCGCTTGCGAGACAGGCAACTATTGTTGGTGTTCCAGGAAAAGTCAGCTGTTCTTCCGGACGACTGGCTTCAGCTCGTATTGCTCCTTGAACATTTTCGTAAGTCCGGCAAATCCACTGCGCTAGCCGTCATCGTGATTGACCATCGCGGCGTTGTCGACGTGCAGCCGGTCTGCGATTTTCGCAGCGGCTTTGCATCGCACAACGTCCTTGCTGAGGCGTCCTCGGTCAGCAATGTGGAAACGCTATGGTCTGCGTACGTTCATCACCGAGTCGCCTGGGAGGCGGGCGGCAGCGTCACATACGCGCTGTCGTTGAGTCAAAGAGTCGCCGCCTGTGCGCCGGGGAATGACGAAGAATTCGAGCGACGGCTCCAAGAGCACGCCGTTGCCTGCTTGCAATCGCATCCCAGCAGGGTAGACCTCGAGGAACTACACACCATCATCGGCGCGGAGAGCACCTTGACATCCGACCGCCAAGCTACGCTGATGGCTCGGCTGTTCGCCCGGCACCTACTTTGGCGTCCGCCGGCGCTGAATGGCCTGCACGTCGTTCCTTGGGCCTCTCGCAGTCTCCTCGCACACGCAGCTTTGCCCCGGAAGTACGTATGGGGCATGCGGCATCAGCTTGTGTGCGCACCCTTAGCAGGCGAGATTCTGGCGCTGTGCCTCAAATTTGAGAGTCAGATCCTCGTTCGCCTTCATGGCAGGCGAGGTGCGAAGACGGCGTCGTTCGAAGCGCTTAACAATCAGGATCGCTTCAGGCGTGGCGAGGACCTATTTGTTGTGTATCCTGCCGCTTTCCCAGCGCGCCCTGTAGAGCCAGATGACGTGTGGGCATTCGCGTCCCTCGGCGAGAACCTCAATAGCAGCACTTGGAGGAATCGCCCAATGCACCACAACACACGCCTGCTGCGCAATGCGATTGCGCATGGACACTACGTCAACTGGCGACACGTGGACTGGGCTCGCCAACTGCTCGAGAGCTTTGACAACTAGTTTCGCGATTCCGAAGCCGTTGCGAAAAGGCCAATGTTCGACGGGCGTTCAATGCCCGCCGCCACCCCAAGGCGCCGTCGCCCTCTTCTCTGTGCATTGCGCGCGCCGAAACGGTGACTCGCAGGATGCCCGCGGCAGGCATCTACGCGCGCGTCAGGCTTGGCCAAATTTAGGTAGCAGCGGCTTGATGTCCGCCAAGTTTGAGATGACAAGTTGCCGCTCGCCTTTGCGGGGTTGCCCGTTCATCTCGAAGTTCAGCGTCCTCAGGGTGTAGAACAACATCGCTTGTCTGCAGGGGACGACCACTTTGCCATTGCGCATGCCGTAGTCGATTTCAAGGCCGCGGCGCTGCCCGGCGCTAAGTGATTCGTCCGGTGCGAGGACCAAATCCACATACGTATGCCATTCCTGATCGAGTTCGGGATCGATCTCAGTCGCCTCGGGCGTGTTCGCAGACAGTATTCGCCCAAACACAAAGTCCCGGAAACCACCGCGCAGATGGCAGTAGGCGCGCACGTGCCAACGTACGCCGTCGTAGCCGAACGCGTGTGGGCTGATGTCTCGCTCGAGTTTTTCGTCTCTGGAGATCGACTGATAGTGGATCTTGATCTTCGCGTGTTCCGCAATCGCACGGAGCACTAAGGTGAGGATCTTCGCGTCGATTGCGCGAGATGGCACTGGAACGGATGCCATCGGCGGACGAAATCCGACGAACGCCTGATCGCTGGACAGTATCTGACGCTCCAGGGCCAGCAACTGGGATAGGTACTGTCGCGCGCCCGACGACTCGAAGAAGGGCATGAAGCTCTCGGCGGCCACATAGGTGCGCGAAGTGCCGTCGTAACGCAGATTTCCGGGCGCCAACTCGTCATAGCGCGACAGGTCGCCTGAAGCCTGGGGGATCGAGATATTGAAGAACTCGGTCAGGTCGCGTCGATTGATTCGGCCTTCCCACTGAAGCCGGAAATCGATGAACCGAAGTCTTCGCTCCTGGCTCCACTTGACGCCGCTCGAATTGGCATCTTGATGCTGCAAAGGCGAGGCTGGCGACGCTAAATCCTTCTGAATGTCGCTCAGCGTGTTGTCCGAGGCATCCGTATGACGAGGGAGGTTGCGCTTTGCGCCTGCCTGGCGGGGTTTTGGCTGATTCGGCATGGCGACAGTATAGTTTGTTGACTAGAATAAAAAGTATGCGCATAATAAGTAGACGGTCTGCATCCATCGTACCGGTTTTTCGCTTCATGCGCCTCTGCTGTTGAGGTGAGGCGAAAGATGCGGTCTCGGTCTGTCGCGGGCTCATCGCAGTGTCGGTTGTCCATCACCACAAGATTCCAAAGGATCACATGTCATCGAACTACGCAGATGTCCCCAAGGGCATTCACCGCTCTGTCAAGCTGCCCAATTCCGACCTCGGAGATTTGTGGGACTCCATCGTCTTGGACGACGCGATCAAGGACCAGCTCCTGTCCCAGGCGATCGTCAACTTCACCGTGCGCCCCAGGGTCGCGCGCAGCGTGCTGCCGCTGCACGGAACGATCTTGCTCGTGGGCAAGCCCGGAACCGGGAAGACATCGCTTGCGCGCGGTCTCGCACACCGTACCGCGGAGACGTTCAAGGGCGGCAAGTTCACGCTGCTCGAGGTTGACCCGCACGCACTCGGCAGCTCAATGATGGGCAAGACGCAGAAGGCCGTCTCCGATCTCTTCTCGCAGACCATTGCAGAGTCCGCGATGGCCGGCAACACGATCGTGCTGCTCGACGAGGTCGAGACGCTGGCAGCCGACCGCAGCAAGCTGAGCCTGCAGGCGAACCCGGTGGACGTACATCGTGCAACCGATGCGGTTCTCGTTCAACTCGATGCCTTGGCCGAGGCGCATCCGAACCTCCTCTTCATTGCCACCAGCAACTTCCCCGAGGCCGTCGACTCCGCGTTCACGTCTCGCTGCGACTTGGTTCTCGAGATTCCACTGCCGAACAAGACCGCCTGCGAACAGATCCTGATGTCTTGCCTCTCCGGCCTGGAGAAGACGTTCAAAGCGATCGGACGTCTTCCTCAAGCTGATGGCTATGCGAAAGTGGTGGACGCGCTCGTGGGCTTGGATGGCCGAACGATCCGCAAGGTCGTCGCCAGTGCGATGACGATGAGCAAAGAGGTCGCCATGGCGCCGGAAAGGCTGACCATCGCTGATCTCCTGGCGGCAGCCAAGGGTGCGAAATCCGCGCGCCTGTCGACGGAGAAACAGAAATGACGACCGTCGCCAGTCGCATTGTGCGCAGTTCGCCGCATCGCAACACCTCCGCCACGTGGGAGCTCATCGTTGAGCTACTCACGCAGGGGAATGGCGGTGCGGCAAAGACCGAACTCATGGCGGTGGCGGGCATCGCGAGTTCGCTCATCGCCGAGCGATCCCCCAAGGACTCGGCCATCGTCGTGACCTGCGACGGTCCCCGAACGCGGATCTATTGCCTCTTTGATGAGGATGCCATCGATGGTTCCGATGCCAAGGAGGACGCGCTGGGTTATGAGCCACTCAAGGGTGACTGGAAGGTGTCGCTTCCATGTGCGGCAGACGACCTGGAATGGGTCCAAGGCGCCCTCAAAGCGAAAAGCTCGCGCATCACCGCCCGTGACCTCGCAACGAAGTTGGGCGAGGGCGAAGAGGACCAGGCGTCGTCGAAGGCGCTGACCCTGAACGTGGAGGCATTCCTGAAATCATGAGCACAGTCGCCGTTTACTCCTATACGCAGTCGGTCACCTATGTGGCCGACAACATTCTCAAAAGCCTGAAAGACGTCATCAGGCTCAGCGGCCTCGACCCGACAAAGCTCGTCGGGGACTGGGAGGTCCTGCTGCGTGGCATCAGCAAGTGGATCGAGTCCAAACACCTCAAGACGGTGAGCTTGGAGATCTACGACCCGTCCACCGACGAGCCGGTGACGCGGTGGGACATCGCCGTTGTCTACACCTGGAGTCTGGATGCCGGGACATTCTGGACTGACACCGACCAGCTGCGCATGGCCATCCGGAAGAATGGCCTGGTGCCGTCGCAGTCGGCCTATCGGGTCGTCGTTGACAACAAGCCTGGCTGGCCGGACGTGGACGGTTGGAGCAAATGCAGCTACAGGCCCACCGACGGCATGGTTCGCCAGAGCTTGGGCGCCACCGTCGAGCACAACGGCCTGAGCGCGAACACGACCTACTGGAGAAAACTCTGATGCTGACCATCGACGAAGCCTTCCGAAAGTTCAAAAGCCGGCTCGAACTCAAGGACAAGGAGCAAAAGAACGCCACGGACCGACACACCGAGGTCCGCGAATACATCCGCACAAAGTTCTCGATCGACCGTGACTTCCTCACCGGATCGTACGCGCGGTACACGAAAACCAAGCCACTCAAGGATATCGACATCTTCTTTGTCATGAACTCCAAGGAGAAGCACTATCGCGATAAGACCGCGGGCGTCGTGCTCGATGAATACGAGAACGCGCTGGTGGAAAAGTATGGCCGCAAGGCGATCCGGCGCCAGAGCCGCTCCATCAATGTCGACTTCGGCGTTTTCGTGGATGAAGACGAGAAGACCGACTACAAGATCCTGAGCGTGGATGTTGTGCCAGCGTTCGACTGCGACGAGGACTTCGAGATTCCCGATGGTGACACCGGCAAGTGGATCAAGACCAACCCCAAGATCCACGCCGAAAAGGCGACCGCCGCGCACCAAGCCTATTCCAGTGAATGGAAGGGCCTCGTACGGATGGCCAAGTACTGGAACAATCACACCAAGCATGGCGAGAAGCCGGTGAAACCGTCATTTCTTATCGAGGTGATGGCGCTCCAATGCCTCTACGGTGGGTGGGGTGGCCAATTCGACCGTGAGATGCAGAGCTTCTTCGCGACGATGGCCGACCGCATCGGAGAGACTTGGGCAGACCCGGCTGGACTCGGGCCGCCCATCAGCAATTCCATGGATGCCGCGCGCGTGGAGAAGGCGCGTCAAGCGCTGTCTGCGGCGGCGAGGCAGGCAGGCATCGCCATCAATCACGTTCGACAGGGCCGAAACGGTGAGGCGTTGAAGGTGTGGCGTGATCTGTTCGGCCCGATGTTCCCACTGAGCTGAGCCGACAGGAAAGATGCCGACATGACTCAAGCAGTTGCAGTACTGCGCGACGGTTTCGCGTTTCAAGCCCGAATGTTCTGGATAAAGGCGGCCAAGCTGCTCAATCCGAACGGTGCGATCGTACGGGTCGGCTTCGAATCTGGCCCGCGAGGCTTCGACGATGTCTGGGTGGAGTACGACCCCGCACGGGCCCGCCCTGGCCCCTACGGGAGCCCGATCTTGATAGAGCGGATGCAGTGCAAGTGGCATGCCCGTAACGGCTCGTTCACCCACGTGGATCTGACCAAGCCGGATTACATCGGCGCGACGGAGGTTTCGCTGCTGCAGCGTGCCCGCGACGCGCATCGGGCCGACCGCGCGGCAGGACGCAACTCGCTCGTCAAACTGATGACGAACCATCGACTCGACGTCGCAGACGCACTCTACAAGCTGGTGCGGTCCAACGACCACACCCTGAGAATCGACAAACTTTTCGCAGGCAAGACGGCGAGGAGTGCAACCGGTGCGTTGCGAAAGTTGTGGCAGGACCATCTTGGCCTCGACGAGGAGGAACTGCGTTCGTTGTGTTCTTCGTTGGGGCTTTCGACCGTCAGCGAATCGCTCGACGATCTGCGCGAGCGCATGGACGAAAGCTTCCTAGCGCATGGCATACGACCCACGGCCACGAATGCCAGCGCGACGGCTTATGACGACACGGTCTATCAGTGGGTAGCTCAGGGCAATCTCGAATTCGATCGCAAGACCTTCAGAGCGAAATGCGCTCAAGAAGGCTTGCTTGTCGAGGCCGGGGGGCTCAGAGGCCCCAAGGTGTTTGGAGTCAAGTCGTTCGAGCACTCGTTCGATAAACTCGAAGACCGATGCGACGAGGTGTTGAATCTGGTGCCGTCATTTGAAGATCGCTTCATCAAGCCCGGAGCGTCTTGGCACGATGACCTGCTGCCAGCCCTGAGGGCATTTCTCGCCGACGCGGCGAAATCCGGTCAGCGGATCCGCCTTGCCGTTGACGTCCACTCCACGCTGGCGTTCGCGGCCGGAACGATCTTGGATACCAAGTCCGGACGGGTGGTGGAACTGGAGCAGAGAACGCCGACCGCCACAGTGATTTGGGCGCCGGACGATGCTTCGCCATCACCTGACTGGCCAGGGTGGAGCTTTGTCGAACACGACCTGAAGACGGGTGGGAGCGAGGTGGCCGTTGCGGTCTCACTGACGCGCTCGACCGAGGCGGATGTGCGCCGCTACGTACAGGGCAATCAGGCGATCGGTCGGTTGCTGGTCGCCGTACCCAGCGGCGGTCCTTCGCAGCGGTCGGTTCTTTGTGGTGCGCACGCAGACGTGCTGGCCGAAGCGCTGGCAGCCCGACTGAAGGAAGAACATACTCGAGGGGAAGCGGCGAAGCACACGCGAGCTCATTTGTTTATGGCAGTCCCTAACGCGTTCCCGTTCTACCTCGGAAGACACATTCACACGCTGAAACCCATCACCCTGTATGAATTCGACTTTCATGCCGAGCGAGACGGGTCATACCAACCGTCCTTGTCGTTGCCAGAGATAGCGTAGGTGCTACCAACTGCGGATCCACCCTGATTGCTCACGGAGATTAGTTAACGTCGGCCTCGCAAGAACTTGAACGAGCCCGCTCCAGGGATGCACTTTTTCAACCGACGATCACAGCCAATGAACTGTGTCACTTCCGGTTCCCACACCGTAGGCGGCCAAGCGGCCAAGCGGGCAACGAACGCGACGATCGAACAAACAATCGAAGAATGACCAGGGGAAAAAAATGAAGCTCTATCGACACTTCAAGGAGGCCGGTGCCACGTACCAGGCATACATCATTGCCAGCTTTTTGGGCCTGCTGGGGTTGATCGTCACGTCGAAGTCTCTCGCCATTCACAGTGGCTATGGCTTCGCGGCTTTTGGTGCCTCATTGGCTGGTTTCGCCTTCGGCTTTATCGCATGGAGCCTGCCTTGGTTGCGAAGCATGTGGCATCACACGATTGGACGCACGGTCATCCTTATATTGAACGTACTCGTACTTCTTCTCTCGACGGCACCCTCTCGTAACATTGTGGCCTCGGCGATTGGCCTCCCGCCTCAGGATTTCGAACTGAGCGTGGGCTTCGTCGCCCTGGCCATGTACTCGGTGGCGTGGTGTTTCGTCGTCGCCATTCCGATCGGTATGCTCGCCATCGCTTTTCAGCTCGCGGCATTTTTTCAAAGCTTGCTGCGCGGCTCGCTGAACCGGACCGCGGCAAGAAACTTTGGTCATTTTCTCGGGGCGTTCGCCTTATTGATGGCTATCGCCCTCGTCGCTGACGGGTATTCGACGTTGCAACAGCGTGCTTATCCCGCCGTCCGATGGATCGCTTTTTTTTCGGACTATCAGGCTGCCCCAGCCTATCCAGGCGTGCATGCCGATGAGCGGATCCGGCTGCACGAGAACGGTGTCATTTCTTTCCCCGTCATAGAGAATGAGGTGCTCTCCATCAGAACGAGGAAGTACGAGTAGGCATGTGACCTGAGTGTTCTGGGTCGGTCCAACGGCCGGTTCAAGGCTGTGCTCCCGGTCGCCCTGGAGGGAGCGTGTCCTTCTTCCTGCACCGTGCAAGCTCGCTCGGCATCATCCAGAAAATTGTCTTCGACCTAGAGCTGACGGATCGAATCCCCGACGTGCTTTACGAAGGGCTCGACCGTGCAATTCAACTCGACAGCGTGTTCGATGAGAGGGTCGTCGCTCGCAAGCTGGGCGATTTGCGGTTCTATCCGTGCGCCTCCCCGGAATTCCGCCACTGTCAGAGTCACCGAGCAACGGGCAGAATGCACCCATGCCAAATATCGCCTCAATCCTCAAAGCCGAAATTTCTCGCGTCGCTCGCAAGGAAGTGCGAAACGAAATTGAAACGCTCAAGAAGGCGTCAGCCGCGCATCGTGCCTCCATTGCCGAACTGCGCCGCCAAGTGAGCAGCCTCGAGAAAGAGCTTCGACGCGCCGCAAAGGGTACATCACGCTCTACTATGGCTGCAGACTCCGAAGCTGACGAAGCAGGCACGAAGCGCCGTTTCAGTGCCGCCAGGCTGGCGGCGCACCGCTCAAAGCTGGGCCTTTCCGCGGCAAGCTATGGCCAACTGGTTGGCGTCTCTGGGCAGACGATTTATCACTGGGAGCAGGGCAAGGCCCGTCCGCGGGCGGCGCAACTCGAAAGCCTTGCAGGAGTACGAGGGCTTGGTGCGCGTGAGATTGCCGAGCGACTCGCTGTATAGAGCCGCTTTTCCGCAGTGGTGAGTCATTGCTTCGATAGCTTGAGGAGCCTCCGCTCAAACCTTTGTCCTGGCGGACCTAGTCTGACGAAGGTAGACAAGGCTGTCTAAGGTGATGTCATGCGCAAAAGCACTAATGTCAGCGATCTGTTCGCGAGGGATCGCATCCTGGCGACCTTGAAGCGGCTGCCAGAGATTTTCCTATGGCTGCATCGGCATCTTTTCGTCATGTGCGCACGACATCGAGTACCGCCGGTGCTTCTCCTGGGCGGCTTGCTCATTGCCACACGGGTCTTCCAAGTACAGTATCCGACCTATTCGCGACCGCTTCTCCTCTTTGGCTTGGCGCAGTTGTGGGCCTTGGCCGCGCTATTTCTGCCAAATCGCCGGGATGAACCGTTTCTCATCATTCATCATCCTTTGTTGCCAGGTCGACTTGACATTCACCTCAATAGCGGCTTTTCTGCCATGATCGCCCGCAGGAGCCTGCCAGGCATCGCAAAGCTGGCAAAGGCTTGCAAGTGTCACACGCTCACCATGGACTCACCGCTGTTGGCTCGTGGGCCGACGCAGAGATGCGTAGCGATGCTGATGGAGCGAGCGTTCCGGAAGGAAGAGATCGACGCAGAAGTCTTTCTCGGAGATGTGCGGCCTTGGAGCGCGGTCTTTTCCTGCACATTCCGCTACTTCTATGCCGAGCAACTCGCCAAGCTAAGTAAAACGAGGATTCAGCGGGTCGGTAGATGGAGGATAGCGAGTAGTGTCATCGTTGTCCGACAGCGTCGCCATCATCCATAGCGAAGTCCTTTCGCTTCTGAAGCGAATCAAACAAGTTTTTATCCGCACTCCCAAGTCAACAGCGCACCATCACCGCAGGTGATCGGCCGCGCCAAGATCGTTGGTCCACTCATCAGATCGTCGTTCGAATCGCGCAGCGGCCAGAGTCATGCTGGCTAGCGGTCTTCGACAAACTGCGCATCGGCTCGATGCGTAGTGCCGAGACTCATGTTGGCCTGCTGCGTTTTCTTCGTTCGTACGCTGCCCGCATTTCGTTAGTCGCTCTTAGCGAGTGCGGCGATCTCCACGGCACCCAGTGCGCCCACATAGATGCGGAAGTCCTGCAGGCGGCCGTTGAACGCCGGATGCGCCCAGTTGCGCCCCAGGAAGGTCACCTGGTCGCCCACCTGGCGCGGCGTCAGGGTCATGTAGTCCGCATTTGCCACTTCGACGCCATCGAGATAGAGCCGCCCGGTCGTGCCCTCCTGCGTGTACGCCACATGAACCCAGCGCCTCGTGGGGAGGGCGCTGGGGCCTTCCAACGCACGTGCATCATTTCCGGTTGCGCCGAATATGCCGAACCGCAGTCCACCTCGGCCGGCCTGAGGAGCAATACCGAGGGCGGAATTGGCATCGGTCCCGGCGAACAGGATGCAGGTGTCCCAGCGATACCCGTTGGCATAGGCCCATATCGACACCGTGAAGTCGTCCAGGTTGCTGAACAGGCCTGCCGGCAGTTGGATGCCCGATGACTTGCCATCGAACATGGGCGCCTTGTCCTTGTTGCGCCCTTCGCCCCAGGTCACGCCGTCCACCAGCTTGCCCTCCACGACCGTCGTGGTGCCATCCGGGCGCAGCAGCGTGCCGGTGGGGACCAGGCCGCTCGCCCCGTCCAGCGGCATCCGAAAGCACAGTTCGCCGGGGACTGCGACCCGGACGATATTTGAACCGGTCCCCGGTGCCCCGGGACCCTGTGCGATGACCTGGTAGAACCACGTGCCGCTGGAGGGCGCATCGGTGTAGGTCAGCAGTTGGTCCGCTGCCACTGTGGCCACCGTCGTGAAGGGGCCGCTGGCCGAACTGCCACACTGCACCACATAGGAAGTTGCTCCCACGCTCCCCCACCACGACAGCAGCACGCGGCCGTCATTCAGATAACCCGTGAGACCCGAGGGCGGCTTCATCGGCCCGGCATACGGCACGCGGCGATGGATCAGCGTCGGCCACCAGATGTCGTCGCTGCTGCCGCCGTACTTCGCCTCGCAGTACGGCACCATGCGCGCAACGTTCGGTGCCGCGATGCCCAGGCGGTTGACGTAGTGGTTGAAGATCGGCTCCCAACAGTTGCGGCCGTGCCCGGGGACGCCCTGGCTCACCTGCGTCCAGAAGCTGGGGTGCGGCTGGGTCGGATTGTGCTCAGGCACGTACGGCATGGCGTAGGGCGTGCCGTTCTCGTCCTGCAGGTTGGTCCGCGCCACGTACTCGGCGGCCGAGAGGAAGCGGTTGTTGTACAGCGCGTAGAGGTCGTCGCCCTGGTTCCAGGCCATTTCCATCACGTCGCCGCCGAGCGACATACCCAGTGTCGAGTGGCCCTGGTCGCGCCCGCTCTCCTCCCATTGCCCGAAGTGGCCGGGGTGCATGTAGTACACGCCGTGCAGGGCCGCGCCGTTGCCGAAGTTCGCCAGCTTGCCGCGGTTGTTGGCGGCGTACGCATCGCAGGCCAGCCGGTACATCTCGGGGTTGTCGCAGAAGATGCCGACGGCCATGGAACCGACCATGCAGGCCATGTCCCAGTTGGCGTGCGATCCCATGTGCCCCCCATCGATGAGCCACTTCGACGTGATGGACCCGAACACTGCCATCAGCATGTCCTGGAAGCGCTTCAGTTTCTCCGGCAGCCAGCCGGGGTAGGTGCGCATGATCTCGCCGATCTGTGCGAACTGGTGGCCCTGCATGCCGCCCATGAGGACACCGGTGTGGTCGTCATGGGCCGTTGAACCCGGCGCGACCGTACCAACCACCTTCAGCGTGTCCGCCCAGGCGTCCAGGAACTCCACCGCCTTGTCGGCAAAGCGATCGTCGCCCGAGAGTTTCCAGCGCAGCGCCAGGCTCCAGGCACGCCAGATGTCGACGTACAGATTATTCTTGCTGCCGTCCTGCCGGTAGGCGCCCGCTACCGGGTAGGGCCGGGTTTCCAGGATGCTGAACTTATCAGCGCACAGCTTTTTGTACCAGTCCGTCCACGGTTGCTGGCCGGTCTTGATCAGCTCGCGGATACGCGCGAAGTCTGGCTCCGTAACCAACAGTCCGGGGTGTTTGAACACGCCCGTGACGGACGCGGGCTGGCGCTCAGGAACCGCTGCTGGCGCCGCAGCCGCCGGCTGATCTGCTGGCGCGGCAGCGGCCGGCAACTGGGCTGCATCGGACGCAGCAGGCTGCGACGAGATGGCGGCTCCCCCAGCCTGAGGTACGCCCGCCGAAGAGCCTCCACCACCACCGCAAGCTGTCGTGCTGAGGGCGAGTGCGCTCGCAGTGCCGATGAAGAAGGTGCGACGGTCCAGCACGGCCGCCTTCTTGTCATCGTCGTTCGAGTAATGTGTCATGGGCGCAAATTTGTAAACAAATGCTTCTGCAAACCGCATGCCATCCGCTCCGATGAATCAAAAAATGAAATCGGTAAAACCGATGAATGCATTGCATGCGTTGCAAGAGACACGCTGCGGCAAGAAGTGACATTCGTTGTCACATGCGACGTCAGCGACGCGACATTGAATGTCACTACCCTTGTCATGCCCGCATGGATTCGACGAGAAGTCCATGCGGCATCGACCTGCACGTCAGGCCGGGGTTTACGAGTGTGACCCGTACAAAGGCGGTAACGAGCGTTGAATTGCCTCTGAAAATGAGCGACTGAATTTCATTTTCGAATGGCCGAAGGCAACGCAACCTGCTTACGTTTATCGCGTAGCAATGATGCATTAATGCCCGAAAGCTGTTACCGATCGAGTAATGGTGGCTCAGTTCTACTTCGGCGCAGATAACTTATAGCTCCATCAGACATCGGGGCTGAACTGCTTGCTTTCCTGGTCACAGCCATGCCGTATGTATCCCCCTGGGATTGCACACCACGCGGCAGTTACGCATCATGCAGACCAATGAGCTGCGCGGGCTTCTCTATGAGTTCGGAATCATGTTGCCCGAAGGTCACTAGGCTTGATGAAGGTGTCGACGGCGTTGGAGCAGGCGCAACAACGATTGCCTTCGATACTGATCGACAGCCTGCATGAACAAGTGCGGCGCATCGGGCAACTGCAGGCCGACATCGGAGCAATCGAGCGTCGCCTCGCGCAGCAGCTTCGCCAGAGTAGTGCGTGCAAGGCAGTGGCCGAGATTCCCGGCGTCGGGCTCATGACGGTCACGGCGGTCGTCTCCAGCATGGGCTCGCCAACGGCGTTCAAAGATGGTCGGGAGTTCGCCGCCTGGATCGGTCTGGTGCCGCGGCAAACCGGCACGGGCGGGCATATGCGGCAGCTTGGAATAAGCAAGCGAGGCGACATCTACTTACGAACTCTGTTGATGCACGGAGCCCGGGCGATCGTCCGGTCGGATCGAGCAACCACATGGCCGTGGCTTACTGCGCTGCTCAAGCGAAGGCCCTACAGCGTTGTGATCGCTGCAGTGGCCAACAAGATCGCTCGAACGATCTGGGCCGTACTCGCTCGTGGACAGGAAGGGCGAGCCGCATCATGGCAGGCCGCGTAACCGATTACCGACACAGTTTAGGAGAGCGAGCGACGCCACAGTGTGATGGGCCAGACAGGTCGGACCGGGACGGGAACACTCCGGTAGGGAAGTTGAGCCTTGAGCTCGATGTTCAGATGGGAGTCTCGTCAGCGAATGCCATCAGGGCCAGCAGGCTTGCCAGCCTGCAGAACAGGCCGGATATAAGACTACAGCCCAGCCTCCAGCTCCATCACGCATCAACGTCCTTGCAATCCGGGAGGCGCCCATATAAGACCTTCCCTAGGTCGTCTCCGGATTTAGCAGTTTTCGAGAACTCCATCGCATAGTCGAGAAATCTCTGTGCCGCGGGGGAAGGGGTGCGACGCGCCTGGAACACGACGCTCACATCCCGCCGTACCACTGGTGCCCGGATGCGGCACACCGACAAACCTGCGAAGAATGGCAGGCGGGCAATTTGGCGAGGGGCAATCGTGTTGGTGAGCCCCTGCGAGGTCAGGGCGAGCGCGGTAGTCAGCAGTCCAACCTCATGGGAGAGCTGCAGCGAGATGCCGGCGGCAAGCGTCGTCTTGTCGATGATCTCTCGGATGCCGTAGCCCGGGCGCGTGAGTGCCACCGGGATGCGCTGCAGGCCCCGCCAGGTCACGTGATCACGCTCGATCCCGGGCATCGTCGATGGCATGACGAGGCACAGCTGGTCCTCGAAGACGCGATGCTGCTTGAATTCGGTGTCGTCATGGCCGAGGAAGCCGAAGCCAATGTCTGCCTGCCCCGAAGCGAGCGTCACGGCGAAGTGCTCCGGCGTCACGTCGATGACATCGACGCGGACCTCTTTGTATGACGCCGCAAAGCCTGCGATGAGACTGGGCAGCAAGGTCTGGGCCAGCGTTGGGGTGGTCACGATCGACAGCCTGCCGCCGCGTGCCTGTGTGTGTCGGAACATGTTCTCCATGTGGCGGCTGTCCCGCAGCATGCGTTCTGCGACCGGTGCAAGTTCGATAGCCGCCAGGGTCGGCACCAACGAACGTGTGGTCCGGTCGAACAGCGGCGCGCCGACCGATTCCTCCAGCTGCTTGAGACTCATGCTGACCGCCGATTGGGTCATGTGCAACTGCTCGGCAGCCAGGGCGATCTTCCTGCGCTGAAACACCTCGAGAAAGCAGCACAGCTGCCGAAGCTTGATCCGCGTCATCAAAATTTCTGAAGAAACATTCGAAAAGTTGAACTTTACCGGCTCCGCTGCACGACGGCCTAATTGCGCACCAAAAGGAGACAAAAAGATGAGAGTCATCACCCTCGAGGAGCACATCACAACCCCCATGCACAAGGATGCGTCCTTCGATGCGGTGCGCCAGACTTGGTACGCCGCTCGTAGCGCCCATGTGGGCCACGACATCGAGAGGGAACTGCTCGATGTCGGTAGCAGCCGCTTGGCGAGCATGGACGCGACCGGCATCAGCCTGCAGGTTCTGTCGCTGACCACCCCAGGGTGCCAGGCCTTCGCCGGCGATCAGGCGATCTCGATGGCGAGGGACGCGAACGACAGAATGGCTGCAGCCGTCGCCGCGCATCCTGATCGCTTCCGTGCGTTTGCCGCCTTGCCGACGGCGGACATACGCGCTGCCCTCACAGAGTTCGAGGCCCGCCTCGACCAAGGATTCGTCGGGGCGATGATCAATGGGCACACGTCGGGGCGCTTCCTCGACGACAAAGCCTTGTGGCCGCTGCTGGACATGGCGCAGTCGCGCGACGTTCCCATCTACGTGCATCCCGGCGCGCCACACCCCGGGCTGATGGGAAGCTACTTCAAGGGTTACGAGGACCTGGCGCGACCGGCATGGGGATTCGCGATGGATGCGAGTATGCATTTCCTGCGAATGCTATTTGGGGGCGTCTTCGACGAGTTCCCGCGCTTGCGGATCATCCTGGGACACATGGGCGAAGGTCTGCCCTTCGGCTTCGAACGGATGGAGGATCACACGCCCTATGTCGTTAGCCGCCGTGGCCTGAAGAAGAGTCCGCGCGATTGCTTCCGCGAGAACCTCGTGATCACTACGAGCGGCGCATTCTCCGCGCCGGCCTTCCAGTGTGCGCTCGACATCATGGGCGAAGACAACATCCTGTTCTCGGTAGACTGGCCGTATGAGTCCAATGCGGTCGGCATCAGGTTCTTCAATGCGCTCGATCTGCGCGGTGCGCTGCGAGAGAAGCTTGCCTGGAAAAACGCCGCGCGGGTCCTCGGGCTTGACCTCGCCGACACGGTGCATTCGGCATGAGGCGGCGCCACCTCCTCCAAGCAGGCGCGCTTTGCGCCTGGTCGGCCTTCGAGCCGCCCGCTCGTGCCGAAGGTTACCCGTCAAAATCCGTTCAGATCGTGGTGCCGTTTCCACCAGGCGGCACCAACGACCTCCTTGCGCGCGTGATGGCTCAGAGCCTTGGCGAGCGAATGCCAGGCAATTTCGTGATCGACAATCGCGCCGGCGGTGCGGCGGGCTCGGTAGGAGCGCAGGCGGTAGCCGCTGCAAAGCCAGACGGGTACACGCTTCTGCTGGGCAACACGGCGAGCCTCGCCATCAACCAGAGCGTCTACCCGAATCTGCGCTACGACCCACAGCGCGACTTCGAGCCGATCAGCATTGTGGGCGGTTCGTCGCTGGTGCTCGTAGTGAACAGCAAGGTGCCCGCCAGGAATGTGGCGGAGTTCGTGCAACTTCTGCGGTCGTCGCCGGGGCAGTATTCGTATGCATCCGCCGGTGCGGGGTCGCCCCTTCATCTGGCAGGGGAGCTGTTCAAGTACCGGACTGGTGCGGAGATGCTTCACGTTCCCTATCGCGGAACGGCGCCCGCGTACACGGACCTTCTGTCGGGGCGCATCTCTGCAATGTTCGACAACACCACGACCGCGGTGCAGCACGCCCGCGCGGGCACGATCCGGGCGCTGGCGGTGACGGGCGCACGGCGCAGCGCGCTGTTTCCTCAGGTGCCGACGCTTGCAGAAGAGGGGTTCAAGGACATCGAAGTTCTCGTATGGTTCGGGCTGGTGGCGCCGAAGTCAACGGACGCGGCGATCATCAGCCGGCTGTCACGAGCCGTCGCGACAATCGCGAAGGGCGACGAAACCCGCCGCCGGCTTCTTGAGTTCGACATCGACCCTTGGGGCAGCACCCCCGAGGAAATGCGCCGGTTCATGGCAAGCGAGTCTGCGAAATGGAAGGCGGTGGTACAGAGATCGAACATTCGGCTCGAGTGATACGCGGGGCGTCTTGGACTAGCCATGGGTTTGCCCACGCGATTTCCTTCTGGAAATCCGTGGGCTTTGTTGCTTTCTTGATCGGTGGGTTCGCGGTGCGTCTGGGCTTACTGCGCAGGCGTGATCTTCCGGGCCTTGACGACGTCGCCCCACATCTTCGTCTCATTGCGGATCAGCGCGTCGAGTTCTTCGGCCGTGCTGCCGACGGCGACGGCCGACAGGGCCGCGAGGCGCTCTCTGATCTCCGGCTTCGAAGCAACGGAGCGCCAGGCTTCGGTCAAGGTCGCGACGATGTCTTTTGGTGTCCCAGCCGGCGCCCAGACGCCGTACCAGGCATCGATGACATAGCCAGGCACGGTCTCGCTGACAGTCGGAATGTCCTTCAGTCCCTCTGCCCTCCGCTTGCCCGTCTGCGCCAGAGCACGAACCTTGCCGCTCGCCACCAAGGCGGGCACCTGCGCGGCAGGACTCATCGACAGCTGGACCACGTTGGAGATCAGGTCGGCGCTGAAATTGCCGGCGTAGTTCACCGGCAGAACCTCCGCGCCGGTCTGGTAGGCCAGGAGTTGCGACCCGAGGTAGGCTGCAGACGCAAACCCGGTGACGCCCATCGCGAGCTTGCCGGGCTGTGACTTCGCATACGCCACGAGTTCCGGAAATGTCTTCACTGGCACTTGCGCATTGACGATCCAGACGAAGGGCGCAGCCGCGAATTCGGAAATCGGCAGCAGTTCCTTCTGAGGGTCGTAGGGCAAGTTGGCGACCACATGAGGGTTCATGGTGATCGTCTGGTTGAAGGCGAAGAGCAGGGTGTAGCCGTCCGGCTTCGCACGGGTGACCTTCTGCACGCCGATGACGCCGCTGGCACCCACCACGTTCTCGATCACCACCGGTTGGCCGAGCACTTCCGACAGCTTCTGGGCCCCGAGCCGACCGATGATGTCCACGCCGGTCCCCGCACCAGCCGGGAGGACCATCGTGATGGGCCTGGATGGGTACTTCGTCTGAGCAATGGATGCCCATGGGATGCCGATGGCAGCTGTCGCCAACAGGGCCGTGAACGACCGGCGTGCTGTGTTGTTCATGCAGCGCTCCTTGTGAGTTGCGCTAGGCGCGCTTGGTGGCTTGCCAATGGAGCAGCTTCAAGCCGTCCCCAGTCCGTTTCCAGACAGTCGTGAAGGCGTTGTCCATGACCTTGATCTCACCCTCGACATCCAGCGTGGTGCGGGTTCGGCCGTGCAGCAGGACCAGCGGGCCGGCTATGCGGATCTGTTGCTCGGTGCGTTCGGCGTCGATGAAGCGATACCGTGCTGCCTCGATCGACGCCAGAAAGGCTGCCTTGTCATCGACCTTGCCGTTCGCATGAATGTGGACGTAGTCGGCATCGACCAGCATGGGCCCGAGCGCCGCCACGTCCTGCCTGTACAAGGCTTGGTACCTCGATTCGTCGGCCGCCAGGACTTGTGATCGGATGTCGGAGTTCTCGAGGGTCATGCGTTCTCTCCGATGACATCGTTGCGGAGCACGCCCACGCCTTCGATGTCGATCTCGAAGATGTCGCCGGGCTGAAGCGGGCCGATGCCGCCGGGCGTCCCGGTCATGATGAGGTCGCCGGGCATCAGTGTGATCGCCCGGCTCAGATAGGCCACCAGCGCGTCCACTCCGAACAGCAGGTCGGAGGTCTGGCAATCCTGGACGACGTTGCCGTTCAGACGGCCCCGCATCCGCAGTGTCGAAGGATCGATCGAAGTCTCGATGCAGGGGCCGATCGGCGCGAAGGTGTCGAATGCCTTGCCGACTGTCATGAGGCCCAAGGTCATTTCTTTGCGCTGGATGGTGCGTTCGCTCACGTCGTTCCCGCAGGCATAGCCGAGTACATAGCCCAGGGCATCCTCGCGGGCGACGTTCTTGGCCTTGCGTCCGATCACTGCGACCAGTTCGGTCTCGTAGTGGACGATGGTGCTGCCGCTCGGATACACGATGCTCTCGCCGTGGCCGATCAGCGCGGTGTCCGGCTTCATGAAGATCGACGGAATCTCCGGCAAGGCGCGCCCGGTCTCCAAGATGTGAGACTTGTAGTTGAGGCCCACGCCGAAGATGCGCGGGTGTGCGACCGTGGGCGGCAGGAGGACAAGCCTCGACAGCGGCCAGGTCTCGTCGCCCAGTTCAATGCTTCCCTCGAACGGCGATGCCTTCATGGCCCGGATGGTGTTCGGCTCCTCGAGCACCCCGAAGCGAGGCTTCCCGCCTTGCAGAAACTTGTAGATCTTCACGCTGTGGCTCCTATGGTTGAACTTTGATGGCGAATATGCGAGCAACCGAGAGCACGCCGTTGCCCAGCAGGACCAGAATGGTCGCGAGGAGGATGCCGTAATAGACGCCGACCGAATCGCTCAGCTGTCGTGCTTCCTCGATGCCGTGGCCGATGCCGACCTTGGCGGCCAGATACTCGGCGACCAGCGCGGCACTGACCGCCCACGGCAAGGCCAGTTGCAAGCCTGTGAATATGAAAGGCAGGACGCTGGGGATGACGATGTGCCGGGTGAGCTGCAGCGGCGTGGCGCCAAACACTCGCGCCGTCATGGTGAGCCGCGGGTTTACGGTCACCAATCCTGCGTAGGCCAGCGAGAAGACGATGAACAGGACTGTCAGGGCGACCAGCATCACCTTGGGCGCCCACCCAGCCCCGAACCACAGCACGAGCAGCGGGACAAGGCCTAGCTTCGGGATGCTCATGACGGCCGTGATGAAGGGTTGCATCATGGCGTCGAGCCGCGCCGACAGCCGCAACACGCAGGCCAGAGCGCAACCCAGCACGGCGCCGATGGCCGTGCCTGTCATCAGCAACTGGCTCGTCGCCCAGAGGTCGACCAACAGCTTGCCAGCGAGCAGTTCCTGCCGGAACCGGACGGTGACCTGTCCGATGCCGGGGACCCAGTAGTCGCCGACCCAGCGATTCGCCAGGACCCACACCGACGCAAAGGCGGCGAGGCCCAGCGCCTTCGCCAGGAGCATCCGTCGTGGGGTCATGGTTGGCTGGCCGCGCGCAAACAACTGCGGACCGCGTCGTAGTGGCCCGCAAACGTGGGCGCCTTGAAGACCAACTCCGGGTCGCGAGGCCTTGCGATGTCGATCGTGCGTTCGAGTACCACACGCCCCGGCGAACCCGACAGCACCACGATGCGGTCGCCCAGCGCGATGGCCTCGTTGATGTCATGCGTGACGAAGAGGATGGTCTTCTTCTCGGACGCCCACAGGTCGAGCAGGTCGGCCTGAAGCTGCGCGCGCGTCTCGGCGTCGAGCGCCCCGAAAGGTTCGTCCATCAGGACCACAGGCGGGCCGTAGGCGAGGGTACGGGCGAGGGAAGCGCGCTTGCGCATGCCACCCGAGAGCTGGTGCGGGTAGTGCTTCTTCCATTGCGTCAGGCCGACTTGGTCAATGACACGGCGGGCGCGCTCGACTTCTGAAGCTGAAGGCTTGCCAGCCAGCGTGAGCGGGAAGATCACGTTGTCCCAGATGGTGCGCCATGGCAGCAGGTTGTCGTCCTGCGTGACGTAGCCGATCTGCCGGCCGCTGCCGGGGTCGGCTGGCATGTCGGCGCCGCCGACCACCTTTCCGCGAAAGGCTATCTGCCCCGCCGAGGGCTGGAGCGTCTGCGCGACCAAATTCAGCAGGGTGGACTTGCCCGTGCCGGACGAACCCATGATGGTTAGGAACTCGCCGTCCCGCACGTCCAGGTTCAGGTCGCGTAGGATCCAGTGGCGCTCGCCGGAGCTGCCTGTGCCGTAGGAGATTCCCAGTTGCCGCAACTGCAGCAGCGCGCCGGGATCGGTGGTTTCGGGCAGATCTCGTTTCATGGTCATGCGGCGCCAGCGTGCGGATCCTGCGAGGAACCGGTCTGCCATCTCAACAGGCGTTGCTGAACTCGCGACAGAGCCGCGCTGACGGAGAGAACGATGAGCATGACGGTGACCAAAGAGACGAACACCAGCGTGGTGTCGAAATCGCTCGCACCGAACTGGGCGAGATAGCCCAGTCCGCGATTCGACGAGATGATTTCGCCGACGATGGCGCCGGCGATGGCATAAGGGACGGCGACGCGCAATCCGCCGAACATGTAGGGCACGACCGCAGGCCAGACCACGTGCCGAAGCAGTTGCCATTCGGATGCGCCAAAGACGCGCGCGGACGACAGGAGCTTCTGATCGACTGCATCGACGCCGTTCAAGGTGCTGTAGAACACGATGAAGAAGATCGCCGCCGCGACCAGCGCGACTTTCGCCGCCGGGCCGACGCCCAGCCACAGGATGAACAGGGGAACCAAGGCAGTCTTCGGAACGGCATACCCGATGGAGGCGACCCCCAGGAACGCCGCTCGGACGAAGGGGTGGCTGCGCAGGCCCATGGCGACGGCACAGCCTGGAATTGCGCCAAGCAGGAAGCCTCCAAAGGCTTCAGCGAGTGTGAAGCGGCCGTGGAACCAGAGGTCACCGTTGAACGCCAGTATCCAGATCCGCTCGACGACCAGCGTCGGCGAACTGATCCAGTACGAACCCCGAAACCGGCCGATGGCTTCCCAGGCGGCCAGCGTCACGCAGGCCAGCGCGATCCGGTCGATCCACATGCGGCGCGGGCTCACGTCAGTCCACCTGCTTGGCAGAGCGGACGAAGTCGTCGGTGTAGATCGTCTTGGCGATTGCCTTCAATGCGACCTTGTCGTCCTGTGGGCCGAACATGACGTCCACGGTGTGGTCGAACGCCTTGCCCATTGGCATCAGGCGCGCAGGCGTGTTGCGCTGGAAGCTCTCGAAGGCCTGCTTGAGCAGTTCGGGGTCCATCTTGTCGAACCGTTTGGTCAGAAGCGCCAGTGCCTTCTGGGGATCGTTCGAGATGAGTGCGAGGCTCTTGTTGAGCGCGTTGACCATGCTCCGGCAGGTCACGGCGGCGCTGGTGCAGAAGCCGTCGCGCGCGACCAGCACGTTGTAGGTGGTCGGGTTCACATCCGGAAAATCTCCGCGCGGGCCACTGATCCAGAGCGTGGCACCCCGGCGTACGGCTTCGAGGGTGAAGGGGCTGGAAAAAACGAAGCCGTCGACCTCCTTCTTCTCCAGCGCTGCGCCCATTCCGGGTGGCGCGATGAAGACCAGACGGATGTCGCGATCCGCGTCGAGCCCCGCTTGCCGTGAGACGTAACGGAGGTAGGCGTGCGGCAGGCCGTTTGCCGCATCCACGGCCAGGGTCAGGCCCTTGAGTGCCCGAGTCCTGTCGACCGGTGTCTTGGCGGCAGCGAGGCGTTCGGCCGCCGCTGCAGACAGCACGATCTCGGTGGTCGCGTTTTCCTGAAGCCCGCCGATGGCCAGCGTCTTCTGGCCGCGCTGGGCTGCCCGCAGTTGAACGAGCCCCGCGATCGCTGTGAAGTCACCGCTCCCGCCAATGAGCGCGTTGAGCGCGGCCGGCCCAGCCAGCTGGCTGAGCTCGACGTCGACACCTGCACTCTTGAAATAGCCGGCATCCTGTGCAATGTAGACCGGCGCGAACAGGATGGACAGCGCTGGAAGAACCAGTTTCGGCTTGGCAGGCTGGGCGGTGGCGGCGGCCGTCGCAAGGGTCATGATGACGACAATGGCCGCGTTCTTCAGGATTCTGCTGAGCATGGTTTGTCTCCGTGTTCTGGCTGCGTGCTGCTTTACTGGATCGAATCGGGTCTACGCATAAGTTCGACTTCCGGCGTGCCGTCGCGCAGCCGCTGCAGCATGTCGTCCGGGTCGAACTCGATGCCGATTGGGTTGCGCTTGAAGGCCTCGCTTTCCATCCAAGCGTTGGTGGCTGCGGCATCGGGGAAGCTGTCGACCTGAAGCTCGATCTGGTTGCCCTCGGGGTCCGCGTAGTAGAAAGAGACCGTCGGTCCATGATTGATCGACCGGTAAGGAAGGATCCCGAGTTCGCGCAGGCGCACGAAATGGCTGAGCAGCTCGGCCAGCGAGTCATACGCGAACGCCGTGTGGTAGTAGCCAACGCGGATGGTCTCGTCCTTCGCCGGATAGTCCTGCAACCCGATCAGCGCGATGCGATGGTGCTCGTCGTCGTATGTCAGGAACGCGACCTTGTCGGACGCATGGGAGATGCGCGCCCCCAGCACCTTGCAGTACCAGTCGATGAGTTCGCCAAGCCGATTGGTGCGCAGCGCGATATGGGCGAGTCGGCTCGGCGATCTCGCGGCGGTGGCGGAAGATGGATTCATGCGGAGACCTCCGGTTGGTGATGTGATGAATGCGCCGCGAAGCGGCGGCCCCGGTTCGACGCGAAGACGCCGATCACGCGGCTCATCGCCTCGTCAGCATCCGGCGCGGCATCGCGGGAGCGCCAGGCCACATGGCCGTCCGGGCGGACCAGTACCGCGCCGCGGGGAGAGATTTCGTAGAGGTCGTGGAAGGCACCCATGTGGTCGCGCAGGTCGCCGGAGGCGCCGACCACGAACGTTTGCGACCGGAGGCCCGCGCTGGAGGCTGCCTTCGTGAACGCGTCAGCCCATGGCTGTCCGTCGCGCCCTGCGAGCAGGGTGAACCGCAGGTCCTTGAACAGGTCGATGGTCGAGATCGTCGGCCCGCCTTCCGGCAGCGTCAGCCAGCAGTGGGGTGCACGTCCACCGGGGGCTGCGCTCGCCTCGTAGGTATTGATGTTCTCGGGCTCGGCTGACGTGCCTTCGTCGAAGATCAGCGCCGAACGATAGGCGTAGCCGAAGGTCTGCCCGTAGTACTCGAAGTGCTCTCGCTGGCCGGGAATAGCATCGCGCATCCGGGCGATATCGCTTTCGCAGAAGTCCTCGTGCGTCTTCATGATCCCGCCCAACCCCGCGGCCTCCATGCGTCGGGCGTTGCGCACGCTCTGCGCCACGTTGAACCGGATTACGGGCAGGCGTTCGACCTCGTAGGAGTCGAGCAGGCTGTCGTCGGCAATCTTATTGAGGACCAGCGCGAGCTTCCAGCAGAGATTGTGGACGTCGCCGATGGCCGTGTTCATGCCCTGCCCGCCAGTCGGCGGCAGTGGGTGCGCGGCGTCGCCTGCCAAGAAGATGCTTCCTACGCGCAGTTTTTCCGCAACGCGGGCCTGCATGCGCCACACACGGACGTCCTTCACCTGCAGTGGCAGATCCTCGATGCCGATGGCGGACCTGACGATGTCGGCGCATCGCTCGGGGGTGAAGTCCTCGGGCGTGTTCCTGGCCGGGTCATAGCCGAAGTTGTAGGTCCAGCGCTTGCGCCCATCTAGCGCGATCATCACGCCGACGGTCGCCTGGTTGTAGATCCACCAGAGTAGGTGGGGACGCTCTGCTACCCACGGCCATAGGTCGGCCTCGAAGTAGACGCCGATCTGGTTGCCGAGTGCGCCGTCGCCATTGAGAGCAATGCCCAGCTGCTCGCGAACGTTGCCGCGCGCGCCGTCGGCCGCGATCGCGTAGCGTGCATGGACGGCCCGCATCGCGCCGTCGCGTGCAGCGATCGTCGCCGAGACACCCTGCGCGTCCTGGCGAAGATCCTGCAGCACGGTCCCGAAGCGGACGTCCACACTGGCCTGACTTTCGGCGGCGCGGCGCAGGACAGGCTCCAGCACGTCCTGCGGGCAGGACGTCTTCGCGCTCGGGCCGTAGGTTTCGAACTGTCGATTCCGTTGCCGATCTGCGTACGTTCGGATCTCGCCGATCACCTCGCCCACAACCGAGCGTACGAAGACAACGCCCTGATTCCGGTCGTGCGGAATGCCGCGGGCACGAATGGCGTCCTCCAGCCCCCATGTCCTCAGGATCTCCATCGTGCGCGCGCTGATCACGTGCCCGCGGGGGTGGAAGCTGGTCGACGGGTGCTTCTCAACGAGGAGCACCCGCACCCCGCAGCGTCCGAGCGCGATGGCCGCGGCCAGCCCGCACGGTCCGCCACCCACCACCAGGACGTCGTAACTCACGGAGGCCGCGTGCAATGAATGCTTGGTCATGAAATGCAATGGAATGCCTATGAATTGACTGACAGTCAGTCTATGTTGATGTACAAGGAGTCGTTTGCTGGTATTCCCTGATGACTGCCGATTGCGACCGTCGCGAGCCCCTATGATCGAAACGATGACTGATAAAGGGCCTCGTTCCGACCTCCGGCAGAAGGAGACCTCTGAGAGGCCGCCGTCGGGAAAGCAGCGCATCCTCGACGCGGCGGAGCGGTTGTTTGCGAGCAGGGGGTTCACGGACGTTTCCGCCGCAGAGATCGTGCGCGAGGCAGGCGTCGCACACGGATTGCTTTTCCATCACTTCCGCTCGATGGAGGCGCTGTACGCCGACGTCAGCCGGGCCGCCGCGCAGCGGATGAACGAGACGCAGCTGGCGTCATTTCGCGGGAGTACTGCGCGCCAACAGGTTGCATCCTTCCTGCGTGCGCACCTCAAAGCCGTGAAGGACCGTCAGGGCGATGCGTTGTTCAGGGCCCGCTCCCACAATTTGGCGATCAACGCCACCATTGCCGACATCTGGGAGGCTTCGCGCCAGCGGGCGATCGATCGCATCTGTGATGTTCTCGGGATACCCGATCCCTCTAGCAGGACGCGTGCTTGCCTACGCGCCTGGATTGGCTTTCACGACCAGTTGGTGCTCGCCTGGCTTGCCGATCAAGCAGTCAGCGAGGCAGAGGTGCTGCGGTGCACGCTCCGGCAACTCGACCACCTAGCCGAAGAAGAGTTCGCCGTCGACCTCGATCGCAAAGTTTTGGTCTCACGCGAATCGCCATCCGTCGATTGAAGGGGCCTCGGCGTTCAGAGATTAATCGTCAGCCTGTTTGCATGAACCCGGTGAGTCCGCGCGCATGGACGTGGGCAGCGCAGGAGATGTGCTCTTGATCAGACCTTCGCCACCGGGCGACGTGCAGGCCTTGGGAGCACTACTCGCACCCGATCTCCGCTACGCGCACTCGACCGGCACGGTCGGCGGCGCGGCAGCCTGCTGCACAGGCTCGCCACGGGCGTCATCGCCTATCAACAGCTCGAGCTTGTACCGCTGGCCGTGTCAGGTTGCGGCCATTGGGTCGTCGTTGAGGCGTGCTAGGGATTGGGTACCTTCTGAGGTCGGTCATTGGGTGTTAAGTACCGCACCGCGCTCGAAGAATGTTTGGTACTCATTCTCTGGCACGAAAAGGCCGCCTGTTGTCCAAATCAGGTGCGTCGCCTTTGGAAGATGCCCGGTGAGTCCATTGCGTGCGAGGTAGGCGTTCCCAGGCCCAGATGAAGTCAGCCACCGAGGGCCTTCAAAAGCGGCTGTTGCCGAAGGCTCGACACGGATTTCCTCTGTGATTGCCGCAGCGTGCAAGTTCCTGAAGAGCGTGTCGTCTTCCACCGTGAAAACGCCGCCTATTCCTGATCTCATCACTTCGACTACGCGCGCCGACGCGCGCGGTACTGCGAGCCCATCAGCTTCTGTCGCGTTGTCCAGGCCGATGTCGTACACGCTCGGGTTCGAGCGACTCTCGTCGAGCAGCGAGAGGAGCAAGCAGGGCGAGGCCGTTGGTTCAGCAAAGAAGCAATGCACATTCGGGCCGAATGCATGGGAAAGACCAAACGCGATTCCCCCTGGCGCCCCTCCGACTCCACAGGGAAGGTAGACAAAAAGTGGGTGCTCTGCATCGACACGGATCCCGAGGCTATTCAACTGGGTCCGAAGCTCATTCGCGGCGGTGCTGTACCCCATGAACAAAGACAGCGATCCTTCGTCATCAACAAAATGGCAGTTAGGATCGATTGCAGCGGCCGTACGTCCGGCTTCTACAGCCGCACCATAGTCGCCTTCGTGCTCTACGACTTGAACTCCTCGTTTGCGAAGTCGATCCTTCTTCCAGCGCTTTGCATCCGCAGACATGTGAACGGTGGCTTCCAAGCCCAAGGCCGATGCAATCACACCAATGCTGAGGCCGAGGTTGCCCGTGGAGCCAACTGCCACCTGGTACTTTCCGAGCACCTCGCGAATCGTCTCTATCGAAAGATCGCCAATGCCGTCCAGCGTAACGTTGGAAGTTTTCAGCAACTGCTTCTCCGCGAATTCCAAGACCTCGTGAATGCCGCCTCGAGCCTTGATGGAGCCCGCGACGGGCAGCGCATGATCCGCCTTGATAAGTACGCGTCCCGACTCTAAGGGGACGCCCAAGTGGTGCTGAAGAGTCGGAACTGGAAGGACAGCGGACTCAATCGCCCCGCGCGTGCCCTGCAACTCCGGAAACATGCCCTGCAAAACGCGACTAAACCGTCGAAATCTGTCTTCTGCTGCTTGTACATCTTCCCGGCCAATCGGCCGGTCACCCCAAGTGCTTCCCATGCGTCCGTCTTCTGCCCGGGCCGGGTTCGTCCAGAACACTGGTTTGCGCGTTCGAACGTTTTTGAAAACTTCAGAATCGCGCTGCTTGTGATTGAAAGTCATGATTGCTTGAACGGCTCCAGGTCCGAAAGAGGAAGGCTCATTTGTAGCTGCGGCTTGCTGGGGGACACAGCATCCGCAATAGGTAGCGATGCGCCGGTGGGCGCGAGCAATGCATTTACTCCCGACCTAGCCACATCGCTGCTGCCTTGGCAGCGAGCATCATGACGGGAATGTTCGGGTTGGCGGATACAAGGTTGGGCATCACTGATGCATCCGCCACGCTCAGGCCATCGATGCCCCGAACACTCAGGTCTGGATTAAGAACAGAGTCGGTCTCATCCTTGCCCATCTTGCAGGTGCACGCGGGGTGATATTGTTGAAACGCGTGAGACCGAATGTATGCGTCTACCTCTGCGTTGTTTCGCAGAGGACGGTCGGGCATGATGGGTTTGCCTCGGAACGCAGAGAGCTCGGTCGACTCGATCATGGCTTGTGCGCGCATCACACCTTCCCGCAAGGTTTCAATGTCTTTCGGCTCGGACAACGAGTGATAGACGATGCGTGGCCTCTCGGTCGGATCTGCGGAACGAAGCAAAATTTCACCTCTGCTCTGCTGGCTCAGCAAGTTCATCTTCACGCTGAGTGTGTCTTGATAAGGACGCTTCAGCCCTGGGAACCACACGTCGGCATAGGGTGGGGGGGTCTGCAAGTAGTACTGCAAATCGGGCTGCTGCAAAGTCGAGTCTGATTTCGCGAAACCAAGTATTACGCCTGGCAAGCGCGAGGCAGGGCCGCTGCGAAACGCCAACCCTCGAAATGTGTTGATGGCTGCTCGGTCCAGTCTGAGCGCTTGATGAAACGTCCCGGGATGCTTCCGTTCCCACATTACTTCAACACCAAGATGGTCTTCTAGGCCTTGGCCAACAGGAAGGTTCACCAGAGGCGAAATACCCATGGCGCGCAGATGCGTTGCAGGTCCTATGCCCGACAGCATCAGAAGGTGCGGCGTATTGATCGCTCCCAGGCTGAGCACGACCCGGCCAGCACGCGCCGATTGTTGCTGGCCCTTGGTCACGTATTCGACGCCGACGACCCTTTTCCCTTCGAAAAGGAGCTTCGTTGCCATCGATTCGACTTGGACTGTCAAGTTGGGACGCTTGAGTGCGGGGTGAAGAAACTCCCGCGCGGCGGAAGAGCGGCGGCCGCCTCTGATGGAGTACTGCACCGCGCCAAAGCCTTCTGGGTGCGTTCCGTTGCAGTCTTCAGTCCTTTCGTAACCAAGGGATTGAAGTGCATCGAACCATGCGGCGAAGACCGGATCGTCAAGTTGCCCATACTGAGCGCCGATCTCCCCGGCACCGCCTCGCGTGAAGTTCTCTCCGTGCTCCCACGCCTCGCATTCCTTGAAGAATGGTGCAACATCCTTGAATCCCCAACCATCGGCGCCGGCAGCGACCCAGCGCTCATAGTCACGGGGATGGCCGCGTGTGTGCGCCATGTAGTTGATCGATGAGCCGCCCCCGATCACCTTGCCGTGGGGCACCTCGTTAATGCGATCGTTCAGACCTTCATCGGGCTCAGAGGAATCCGTCCATCGATACTGCTTCTTGGCGGTCATCGGTTTGATGCCGATTGGAAGGCCAATCATCGGATCCTTATCCCATCCGCCGGCCTCCAAGAGCAGGACGCGCACATCGGGATCACGAGACAGGCGATTTGCAAGCACGCAGCCGGCAGATCCGGCGCCCACGACGATGAAGTCGAACATTTGATTCATGACTCTTTCCGATTCGAGAACATTCAGTGGAGCCGTCGTTCCCTTGTGAAGGGCCCAACATGCCTGGAGCGACCGCTTGGGTTGCGCCCAAAGGATTCGGCGCGCGCTCTGCGCCGCCCTCAAACGCGAAACAGAGCTGGTAAAACGGATATTAGTCTACTATTAAACGACAGCATTCTGTTCACTCAGAGCCGGACGGTACCAAAACCCAAGGGCGGACAGGCTTCATTTTTGGTGAGTGGGCCGTTGCGCCGCATCTGAGAAGCGACTAATATCCGACTAACAACGGATTTGAATGCGCGTAGACGGCCGCTGTGGCGAAGCTGCGCACTACTTTGGGGTATTGCTATGGCGAATGGTGTCGGCGCGATCATGCAGGTCGCCTATCTGGTGGAGGACATTGATAAGGCAGTGGCGCGCTGGACCGCCATGGGCGTAGGGCCCTTCTTTGTCAGTCGGCATCTGAAGTACGAGGCGCAAATGCATCGTGGCAAAGAGATCTCGGCCGATATCAGTGCCGCGTTCGCATACACCGGGGATCTCCAGATCGAACTCATGCAGCAACACAATGATGCGCCGTCCTCGCTCACGGAGTTCAAGTTGGTGCACGGCTTTGGATCACACCATCTCGGCATCTTGTCGCAAGACATTGACGTTGATGCAACTTCACTTGTCGAACGCGGTTTGAAGCCAATCAGTCGTTGGGTTTCGGCAATGGGTGTCGAGACGAGGTTCTTCGAGGCAGACCTGGATGGGGGCAGCGTTATCGAACTGATCCAGTCCTCACCGGTTGTGGAGGGAGGCTTCGCCCAGATGAAGGCTGCCAGTGCTGCTTGGGATCGCTCAGGGCCCGCGTATTTCGAATTCTGAGGCAACGGAGTCCGCGCGACTCATTGCGTTTGACAACTTACTTTGGAGCAGAGATGGACTTGAAGATCGGTGATACCACCTACCCCTCGCTGAAGGGAAAGGTTTCGGATGAGGAGTGGAAAGTCAGGGTCCAGACTGCGGCACTCTTCCGTCTCATTCCGTTGATGGGATGGGATGATCTTTCCATGCAGTTGATCTCAGCGCGGGTGGGGGAGCACTATCTCGTCGGCCCCAATGGTCCGCTGTTCGAAGAGGTCACAGCGTCGAGCCTGGTGAAGATCACAGTCGATGAGCGAGTAGTTTCGGAAACGCCTTTTGGCGTCATCCCCTGTACCTGGTACCCCATGCGCGCGGTGCACGAATCTCGGCCCGATGCCAACTTTGTGATTCACACGCACGATGACATCATCGCCGCGGTGGCTTGCAATTCCCAGGGTCTTCTTCCTATCTCGCAATCTGCTGCTTTCGCCCTCGCTGACGGGCTCGGCTACCACGCTTACGAAGGAGTGGAGACCCACCCGGAGTGCGCTGCTGGCCTGCAGGCGAGTCTGGGTGCTCATAACAACGCTCTGTTGTTGCGAAATCATGGGCTGATAACGCTTGGATACTTCGCAAAGCACGCCTTTCTTCGGCACTACAACATCAGCAAAGCGTGCAGGATCCAAATGATGGCGACATCGGCCACGGGTGGAGAGTTGATCCAGTTTGGACCGCAAATGCTGGAGATGTTCAAGACCGAACTGCAGCGAGTGACCAACGGCGACGGTACAAGCGATCCATGGGATGGCTTGGTGCGAAAGCTCGTGAAACTGGACCCCAGTTTCATGGACTGAGGACCCATCTTCCACGCCTCGCTTCTGCGCCGAGCGGCAATCGGGGGAGGGGGCAAGGTCGACCGGCGTAGCACGCACCTCCATTAATTCACGTCTCCTTGCCAAGGATTCCACCATGAAAAGCAAGCTCGTCGGTTTTGAGAAATGCGCAGTACTGTATCTGGCGACTCTCGGCTGGTTGCCCAACTACCTGCTTCCTTACGATGTGATGACTGCAATGAAGCGATTCAGTCTCACCGAAGATCATGTCGGTTGGCTCGCTTCCGCTCAGCTGTTGGTCCTGTCATTCACCGCGCTGTTGATGAGTAGACGAATCTCCCAGCTAAGCAAAAGAACATGGTCCGTGGGAGCCTGCTTCTTGGGGTTTGGAGCCACGGCAGCCATGATCTTTGCGCATGATCTGTATATCTACGCGGCACTGAAGATCACTTTCGGAGTCGCTGCCGGCGTTCTTGTGGCGTGTGTCTACGGTCTTGCCTCGCACTACGAGCATCCAGAGAAATGGTTCGCGCAAGCTGCAATAGTGATCGCCGTGGTTTACGGTATTGCCATGTACATTGCGCCTCTCGTCATCGGAAGGTACGGCCCCACGGGCGCCGAGATCGTTCAACTCGCGATGATGGCATTTGGGCTCGTCCTCTCCCCGAAGATGCCCGTAGCCAAACTATCTCGGACAGTGAGCGTGATCCGGGAGCCCCGGACGCGAAGCGTCGGCGTCTTTTGGATGTTGATCGCCGTGTTTGCCCTGTTCATCTCCCAGTCCGTCACCATCAGTTTTGCAGGGCCGGCGAGCCACTCTTTGATGATTGACGATGAGAAGCTCGGCCTGATCTTCACAATCGCCGCGCTGATTCAGATTCCTGCCGCTGTTTTCACAAACTGGATGGGTCATCGGGCGGGGGCATTCAAGCCGATCTATTGGGGGCTTGCGATCCTCATCGGCACCGCCCTGGGAATGTACGAGGGCTGGAGTCGCTGGGGCTTCTTCGTTGCTCTGAGCCTCATGAACGCGGGTGTTGTGATTGCGAATCCCTACGTCTTGAGCGTTCTTGCCGAGATGGATGAAACTGGAGAAAGCGCCGCTTTGGCCGGGTCGATAACGAACTTTGGCTTGGCGGTAGGGCCGGCCCTTGCCAGCATTGTGTTCGGCTTCGGCGGCGTGCGGCCGGTTGGTTGGCTTGCAACTGGTCTTCTGGTCTTGGCCATCCTCATGGTGTGGGCCGCTTCTCACGCGGTCGCCCAGTACGGACGTACGCCACAGCTTGCAGAGCGGGCCTGAAGATTACATCGACTGCCGCTGCCATCAGCCATTTCTACAATGAGAACGCTTCGATATCTGGTGTGCAGGTCGGCGGATGTCAAAGCGAAGTGCGGGGGCGCGTTCCAATGGCCGTTACAGGCCTCTGCGTAGGGATGGCCGGCAGCCGGATGCAGGTGGAGAACGCCGCTGTAAGCAACGTCGACATATTCATTGCGCTCGGGCTGCCACCGGAACTCGCCGATTGACAGGCTCCCCTCCTTGCACACGGTCTTGTCCCACACAGGCACGTGAGGTTCGATCTGCTTGCTCTCGACCGTCCAGCCGAGCAGTGGCGCGGTGCCGTACGCGGTGCCCATGACTACTTTCGGGTAGTTGAATCTTTAGTTGCAAATGTTTACATTGCGCCCGTTTTTGCCCTTTTGGTGAGGAACGGCGGAATGAATCGTACTTATCGCGTTGTCTGGAACGGCGTCCTGGGCGTCTGGCAAGCCGTGTCGGAACTGGCCGCCTCGCCGGCGCGGCGCTCGACAGTCAAAGGAAGCCGCAAAGCGAAGCGGCTCGCGGCGGCCGCGTGCCTGCTCACGCTGGCCGGCATGCCCGGCGGCGTTTGGGCTCAGGCTGCGGGCGGCGAGACGTTCGTCGGCCTTGGCGGCACAGGCGGCCAGGGCGGCGTGGGCAACGGCAGCGGCGGCGGAGGCGGCCGCCTCGGTGAGTTCCCCGAGACCAACGGCCTGGCGCCGTCCGGCGGCACGGGGGGCACTGGCGGCATCGGCGGGGGCGGGCCTGGCGGAACGGGCGGTGCCGTGGGGGCGACCAGCGTGGCCGGCTCGGTCACGGGGGGCACGGGAACCGACGGCACGCCCGATGGGGATCCGGTCTACGGCGGTGGCGCCGGCGGTGGCGGCGGTGCTGCCGTGTACACATCCGATACGGGCATCACCGTGTCGGGCAGCACCATCCTGCGGGGTGGCAATGGCGGTGCCGGCAGCGTCGCGCGGCTGGCCGGCGGGGGTGGCGGTGGCGGCGCGGGCCTGCAGTCCACGGCGGCCGGCGTCAACCTGAACAATGCGGGGCAGACCATCGGCGGCAACGGCGGCGCGGGTGGCGTCGGCCAATGGGCCGGCGGCGGCGGCGGTGGCGGCGACGGTATCGTGCTGCAAGGCGGCGGCGCGACTGTCGCCAACAGCGGCGCGTCCGTCGGCGGTGACGGAGGCATCGGCACCGTCAGCGGCGGGTTCACCGGAACGTCGTCATTCGGCGGCGAGGGCGGCGCGGGCCTCGCCCTGGAGTCCAGCAACAACTCGGTTTCCAACACCGGCTCGCTGACGGGAGGGGCGGGGGGGGCCGGCGGCATCGCCGTGCGTTTCGGCGTGGGTGGCGCGGCGCTGCGCGTTCGCGGCAACTCGAACACCATCGTCAACACGGGGACGCTGATGGCCGGCATGGGCGGCGACGGCACCACGCGCGGCGACGCGGTGCGGATCACCGGCAACGACAACCTGCTCGAACTGCGCGCCGGCTCCTCGATCACCGGCCTGCTCAGGGTGACCATCGGCACCGGCAACGTGCTGAGGCTGGCGGGCGACACGACAGACGGCACCACTGGACTCAACGCCGGCTCCTACAGCGGCTTCACGCGCTACGAAAAGACCGGTGCCAGCACATGGACGCTGACCGGCACCAATACCGGTCTCACGCCATGGTTCGTGAGCGGCGGGGCGCTCTCCATCGCCGACGACGGTGCGCTCGGCAACTCGAGCGGCGGGCTGACGCTCGACGGCGGCACGCTGAACGTCACCGGCGACACCACGGCCACCCGCACGGTTGCGATCGGCGCGGGCGGCGGAACCTTCGACGTGGACCTGGTCCGTACGCTGACGCTGAATGGCGAAGTCTCCGGCGGCGGGGCGCTGCAGAAGACCGGCCGTGGCACGCTGGTGCTGGGCACGGCCAACTCGTACGCGGGCGGTACTGCAGTGGCTGCCGGCAGCCTGCAGGCGTTGGCGACCGGCGCGCTCGGTGCCGGGCCGGTGTCCGTGGCCGGCAACGCCTCGCTGATCTTCGGCAGCAAGGCCGATGCGGGCAGCCTGACCATCACCGCCGCCGCGCGCGGCCCCCTGCCGACGGACAACGCAGGCTTCGTGCAGTTCCGCGACAGCAGCTCGGCCGGCACCGCACATCTCATCATGAACACGGATGCATCGGCCGAGTTCAGGGACAGCGCCTCCGCCGGCAACGCCGTCATCGAGAACCGCGGCGGGCTGACCAACTTCGTGTCCAACGCGACGGCCGGCAACGCACGCATCACCAATTTCTCGGGCGGCCAGATCAACCTGCTGGACGACGCCAGCGCAGGGCAGGCGACCTTCGTCAACGAAAGCGGAGGCCTGATCGACATCTTCGACCGCGCGACCGCCGACCAGGCCACGGTGGTCAACAACGCGGGCGGGCGCCTGCGCATCCGCTCGCTGACTGCGGCGGGAATCTCCATCGGCTCGCTGTCCGGCGCGGGTGACGTGATCCTCGGCGCCAAGGCGCTGACCACGGGCGGGCTGAACGCCAGCACCGAAGTCTCGGGCGTGATCTCGGGCACCGGTGGCTCGCTGGTGAAGGTGGGCACCGGCACGCTGACGCTTACGGGCGCGAACACATTCACCGGCGGCACCGCACTGCGCCAGGGGCGCCTGAACCTCGGCAACAGCCAGGCGCTGGGCACCGGCACGCTGTCGATGGACGACGACACGACGCTGGGC
>Ga0102588_1000101_pt1 | contig 157679 bp, 176 predicted proteins | sample AraplaMF_Col_mMS_FD_76854 | JGI IMG/M metagenome (GOLD analysis project Ga0102588, IMG submission 76854) | Arabidopsis root microbial communities from the University of North Carolina, USA - plate scrape MF_Col_mMS (SPADES assembly) (version 2) | ecosystem: Host-associated > Plants > Roots >...
GAAGGCGAGCCACCACGCGAACGCCCAAATTGCCGCGTGCACCGCACGTACTAAGCTGGCACGTAGGAATCGGGAGGCGACTATTGCCTATGCCAGATAGGTTGCCCCGAAACCATGGCGTGACCACTCGCAAAACTGGCATTGCAACGTCGCCACGGGGCCCATAACGTCAGGCTGTTGCTGCATAGACAGTGGCCTGCAAGCAAAACAGGAAGGGACAGGGCTTCGACCGGTCGGCGTGAATCCACAGAAAGACCGACCGTGCCCATGGTAATGCACAGAAGAGCCGCCACTCCACAGAGGCGTCCCCATCGCCGTCGTGATCCCGGCAGGTCCGAGAGGCAGGCCAACATCCTCCGCGCGCTTCAACGAAAGGAGGAAAGTCTGATCCCAAGCCGATCGGCAACTGCCGAGTTCACTCGCGCGCGCCTTGCCAACGGCCATTTCATTGCGTGATATGCCCGCTTCATCGCCTGATCTTCTTCATACGTGCGGAAAGCTCGTCAAGGTCGAAAGGTTTGACGAGGAAATCGTCCGCCCCTCCCTCAATTCCTGCCAGTCGATCGCTGTATTGGTCCTGCGCCGTCATGATGATAACCGGGGTCTTGTCACCTTCCCTTCGGAGCTCGCAGGAGGGATAGGCCATTGCCATCCGGCAGGCACAGGTCCAGAAGCACCAGGTGATACTTCTTCGATGTCAGTCGACAGGCAGCGTCCTTCAGGTTCACACACCAGTCAACGAGATGCCCATCAGCCAGCATATGAGACGATACCGCGTCCCCGATGTCGACGTTGTCCTCAACGACAAGCACGTTCACCGGATCGCGCTCCTATCTGTTGTGTTGCTGTCGCGTGGAAACGATGTTCACCAATTTCGACTCCTGCACTTTGCGAATACGTCGAGCCGCTTGTCGTAAACCGACGTCTCCACGTTCATCATACCGAGCACGCTGTGGAACAGGTTGTCGTGAGACGTCGGGGCAAGTGCCTCTTTTCGGAGGCAAGCCGTGTCCAGATCCATCGACTTACTGAAGTCGTTGTCAAACCACGTTAGGAACGGCACGTGTGTCTGCTGCGAGGGAGCAAACATGTACGGTGTTCCATGAAGGTAGAGCCCCTTCTCGCCGAGGGACTCCCCATGATCGGACATGTAGATCAGGCCCGTCGCCATCTTGCCCGAACGGGACTTGAGGCGGTCGATGATGGTCGCGATGAAGTCGTCCGTATAGAGGATCGAATTGTCATAGGCATTGACGATCTCCCCGGTCGAACACTTGCCAAGCTCCGGGGTACGGCAGTCCGGAACGAACCTACCTTGATGTTCGGGATATCGTAGATAGTAAGCGGGTCCGTGGCTGCCCAGCTGATGGAGTACCAGAACGCTATCGCCTGTGACATGGTCCAACCAGCCATCAAGCTTGTCCAGGAAGATGCCGTCCAGGCACTCGCCCCCCTGGCAGAATCGCGGATCTTTCGAATTCGCCAAGTCGAGGTATTGGACACGATCAGCAACGCCCTTACTGCCCGTGTTGTTGTCAAACCAGGCAACGTCAATTCCTGCATGAGCCAGCACGTCTAGAAGTGTTTCATTCGCCATGGCCTTTGCGTGGGTGAAATCCGCACGCGTGAACCGCGAAAACATGCAGGGAATAGAGGTCGCGGTTGCCGTGCCGCAGCTGGTTGTATTGGGAAAATAGATGACATTTGCGGCCTTGAGGCGCGGATTGGTTTCGCGCGGATATCCACCAAGTGAAAAATTCTCCGCACGCGCAGTCTCGCCGGCGACAATTATCGTAACCCGCGGCTTGTCGATCGGCGGTTCTGACGGTTTAACTGTGGCGTCTGCTCCGACGGTCTGAACAACGAGTGCTGCCTCTTTCCCGGCGCTCATGAAGTAGCGGGCGGTGCTGACAATCGGCGCGACGGGATTGACGCTCTTTGCGATGTCCCGACGTTGTCTGACGGCAGCGGTATACTCCCGCGAGTAGGTCACGCCACAGATTCCGAAGATCGCGAGTGAGGCGAGGATTGCTGTCAGGTTCCAGAAAACCTTTCTCATGAACGGGCGGTGATCAACCTTCGCCCAGCCGATCACAAGAGATGGCATGATCCCGAAGATGGCAACGTGAACAATGAATTGGGACGTGATCAGGTGTTGCGCTTCTGCAGGCGTTGTCTCCATCGCGTTGCGGATCATGTCACTGTCGAAAAGCGCCCCAAACGTGTCTGTGAAATGGGACGCCACGGCGGCGACGAGGATCAGGAAGATCAAAACCGGCTTGACGAGGTACTTGGTCGAAAATGGAGTAATTACAGCGACGAACAGGGCCAGCATCGCGAGGTACAACGCCCATAGCGAACCGCTTCCGCTTCCGAGATAGTCGGTTGCCTTCCGCCAGAACGTGTTGTTGCAGAATAGGAGGATGTAGCAGCTTGTCAGTATGCAGAGCGGGATGCTTCCGATCCTCGGCCGCAGTGAGCTCAAATATCCGGGCATTTTCGTCAATTTAACCACTCCACCGCAAACGCGCTTTTTGGAGACGGTTGCTGACAGTTACCTGAAACGGAAAAGACGACGGTGATCCGATTGTCGCGGCCGCCATCACGGGAGCCCTTTGCGTCGCTCAACGGCAATGTCGCCAAGGGGATGAAACGGACACAGATGGCGCCTGTACCAGGAATTGGCCGATGGCGACGCCTCCGCCCATATTGGACGCCGTCATAGATGCCTCGCGATACGTTCGATACGGCAAGGAGCCGCGATCGCCAAAATGATGCCTGAGTTGAGCGTGGAGGCAGAGTCAAGGCCGGCAAAGTGGAGGCCCGGCAGGAAGCCCAGCTAACGGATGGTCTCAATCTATGGCGGGTGCGATGCAGGGAATCCGTAATGTCTCTCCCTAAGCCGTTATCAACGAATTGGGGCGTCTCTCTCGAGCTTTCGCGCGTACTCAGTCAACGGATAGCACAGGGCAAAGAAGATTGCAGCAACGAGGCCGTAAACCTTGAAGGGCTCGAACGTGGCGTTGTTGATCGCATTTGCTGTCCTCATCAGTTCCTCAAAGCCGAGAATGGACGTCAAGGCGGTGCTCTTGATCAGTTGCACCAGAAACCCGACGGTCGGCGCGCGAGTTATCCGGAAAGCCTGTGGCAGGATGATAAGCCGAAGTTCCTGCAGGCGGTGCAGACCAAGGCTTGCGCCCGCGTCCCACTGGCCACGCGGAAGTGCCTCGACACCGCTGCGCCATATCTCGGCCAGATAGGCACTGGCATAAAGCGTGAGCCCGCACACGGCAGCCGTCCAAGGCTCAATCCGGAAGCCCAACATGGGCAATCCGAAGAACATCAGGAATAGCTGCATGAGCAGAGGTGTTCCCTGGAATAGCGCTATGTAGCTTGACGCGAGCCGCCGTGGCCAAAAGGACTGCGATATCCGAGCAAAGAGGATTGCCATGCCAACCGTTGCCCCGCCGACAAAGGCGGCGATCGACAAGAGAACTGTCCAACGCGTCGCGAAGGCAAGATTGCGCAAAATATCCCAGAACGTGAACTCGATCATGATATTCCCGCCCCAAGAACCCGACGACCACCAGCGATCAGCAACCGCCTGAGGCTTGCCGACATGGCAAGATAGATCATGGTTACGACCAGATAAGTCTCAAATGAACGAAACGTGCGGGCCTGCAAAAGATCGGCCTCCTGCGCCAGTTCCCGAACAGAAATCTGCGAGACCACGGCTGATTCCAGCATCATGATGACGATCTGGCTTGTCAGGGCCGGAAAGATTACCTTTAGTGCCTGGGGCAAGACGACCTTGAAAAACACGTGTCTCGGCTTCAGCCCCAGCGCGAGGGCCGCTTCGCTTTGCCCCTTCGGGATAGCATCAAGGCCAGCGCCGACGACCTCGGTCGTATAGGCCGCCATGTTGAGGGTCATGGCGAGAATTGCCGCTGTTACAGGATTGAGATGGATTCCAATGCTTGGAAGGCCAAAGAAGATGAAGAACAGCTGGACGAGAAACGGCGTGTTTCGGATCACTTCAACATAGATGCCAACTGCCCGTCGCAACCAGCCGAACCGACCTCTTCGCGCAGCAGCACCGAAGACACTGAGCACCGTCCCGAAGACCGTGGTGACTGCAATCAGGAAAAGCGTCATGCCCGCACCATATGCGAGCGCTCCCGCACCGCCCCAGAGCCAGTCGAAGCCAAGGCTATAGGACATCGCAAATCCTTTCACGGCGGGGAGCACTCATTTCGATCAATCCTTGAGATTTTCAGGGTTGAGTGGCGTCTTCAACCAGGCCTTCGAGCTTGCGTCGAGTTTCCCCTCGGAGATCATCTTGGCAACAACGTCATTGACGGCGCTCTTGAGACCCTCCTCGCCCTTGCGGAGGGCGATGTGCGAAGGCGACGTTAAGAGCTGGAACTTTTGCTCGGGTTTCAACGCGTCCTGGCGTGCCAGGACCTGCGCTCCAACATCGTTTCCGACCACCATCAACTCCGTTTGACCAGAAATGAAGGCCTGTATGACGGAATTGTAGTTTTCAAAGCGCTGTATCGTTGCCGATGCCGGTGCTGCAGCCGTCAACGAGGTGTCTTCGAGCGTGCCGCGGTTAACCGCAATTGTCTTGTCGGCGAGGTCATCCTTGCCTTTGATCGAGACAGCTGCCGGGCCTATGACCGCGATGTAGTACGGGGCGTAGGCAGCAGCAAAATCGATGACTTCGGCACGCTCCTTGGAAAAACCGACGCTCATCAGAATATCGACGCGCTTGTCGTTCAGGTAGGCAATTCGGTTTTGTCCGGTGACGCTTACGAGATTGAGCTTCACACCAAGGCTGTCGGCAATGCTCTGGGCGACATCGACATCATATCCCTTGAGGCTCATGTCGGCGCTGGCCGACGAGAATGGAGGAAAATCAGAGAAAATGCCGACACTGATTTGGCCGGCGCCCTTGATGTCGGCGAGGTCGTCGGCATGTGCCGACAGTCCGACCAGAGTGAATGCGGCCGCAGCGGCGATGGTTCTTCCTAGTTTGCTCATAATCATTTTATGTTCCCTTTTTCTTGGTTCTGGATTTTGACGACAAGTCCGACTGTTTCAGGCGGCCCGCTTGCGTGCGGACGGACTGAACATGGCAAGGCAAAGCAGTTCAAACAGCACCTGTGCGGCTATCTGGGCAGTATTGGTAGTCGCGTCATACTGCGGCGCGACCTCCACCACGTCGCCGCCGACGAGATTAACGCCTCGGAAACCGCGCAGCATGGCGAGAACTTCTCTCGGAAGCAATCCACCAACCTCCGGTGTTCCAGTTCCCGGCGCAAAGGCGGGATCCAGGCTGTCGACATCAAAACTGATATATGTCGGGCCGGAACCGACAACCTCGAGGGCGCGCGCGATGACGGCCTTGATGCCCATCTCCGCGACTTCCTCGGCGTGTATAACCGTCATGCCCGAAGCGAAAGAGAATTCCCAGAGGTATTCTGCTCCGCCTCGAATGCCGATCTGGATCGTTCTCTTGGGGTCGAGGACACCGGCGAGGACAGCTTCCCGGAACGGTGCGCCGTGATGGAACTTGGATCCCTCATATGGCCCGGCCGTATCACAATGGGCATCGATGTGGATCATTCCAACGGGAGTACGGCTTGCAAATCCCTTGAGGATCGCGCCGGAAATGGAATGGTCACCCCCCACGGACAAGGGGATCACTCCGGTATTGGCGACCATGCGGTAGCAGGCCTCGATGTCCGCGTGGCAACCGGCGAGATCAAAGCGGCTTCTCATCGGAACGTCACCGACATCAGCGACCTTGAGCTTGCCCATCGGCGCGACCCGAAGAACATGCTCGTAGGGTCCGACACGTTCGATCGCCCGGACAGCCCTCGGGCCCAAGCGTGATCCGGCTCGATTGGTTACGCCAAGGTCCATTGGCACGCCGATTAGAGCTACATCAAGGGCCTCCAAAACCTCCGGCCTGATGCCGTTCTCGATGAAGGACGCGCCAAGGAAGGTCGCCGGATCGGCAAACGGCCATTTGCGGCTGTCGCCATCCTTGAAGACGCTTGCCGCAACTTCGCGAAAATGTGGATCCTGCATTTCACCGCCGGCGGCATTGCCGAAGCGACGGCGTAGGTCCTCCAGAAAATCCTGGTCAATCGTCAAGATAAGCTCCTCCGTTTGATCCGAGATGCCATCATTCGCCGAGCCAAAATGCTTTACAACCTTGATATTTCGTGAGGGCCTATAACGATTTCTGATACTCAGGTCGCTCCCATTGCAGCATTCAGCAGCGAGTCCGTTCAGAAAACCTTATAGGGCTGGGCGTGGGGGCGATTATGAGATTACCGACGAGGGCAAAGCTTCTGGCCGTTGCGAATGAACTTCAGATCGTACAATGTCCAGCTTAGCCGAAGACGGAGACCGTCGCACGGCTGGTTTAACGCAGACGAAGAACCCGCCTTATGCTTGATCTCGATTCATATTTGTTGCGGGCGTTCCTGACGGTCGCCGAAATAGGCACGGTCAACGGCGCTGCTGCCAAATTGCACCGAACTCAAGCGGCAGTGAGCATGCAGATCCGCAAGCTCGAGGAGCTCGTCGGAGTAACGCTCTTTTCCCGGTCGTCCAAGGGACTTGAGCTCACCGCTCACGGCCAGATCATGGTGGCCTACGCCCGAGAGATCGTGGTCCTTTCCGACGAGGTCAGCCGTAGGCTCACCGGAAAGATACTTCAAGGGCGCATCCGTCTCGGCGTCGTCGAGGACTTCGCCGCCAGTCGACTGATAAATATCCTTCGTGACTTCAGGGCTCAGAACCCCAAGGTCGACATTGACATAATCGTCGAGCCGAACCGGCGTCTGGCAGAGATGTTTGAAGAAGGGAAGCTCGATATCGTTGTTTGCGATATCACCGTCCTCAATCGGAAACCCATCCTGATCTGGACCGAGTATCTCACCTGGGTTGTCAGATCGGATTTCGTGGTCGACGCAAGCAGGCCGCTTCCGGTGATCATGTTTGATGAGAGCTGCCCCTGGAATGTCCGCACCATCGCGACGTTGTCGCAGCGGAACATAAAATGGAAGACAGCATGCGTTGCCTCCACGTTGGTCGCGATGGCAACGGCGGTAAGGGTCGGCATTGGTGTCGGTCCTATGCTTGAAGCCACTATCCCCGAGGGATGTCGTGCGCTGGACAAGGCCGCCGACCTACCTGGCGCAGTGCGGATCGAGATTGGATTCTATGCCCAGTCCGAGGCATCCGAGGGCGTCCGTTATCTTGTCGAGTTCGTGTCACGACACACCGCCATGGCGGACCGCCCATAACGACCCGTTATAGCCGCGAAAAATAAAACAGCCTGTTCAACTGGCGCGATGGCTGCAATCTGACCTTCGGCAGCAACCGGCATGCCAAGTGAAACAGGGATACCGGCCGATGGCTATCGAGCGCTCGTCCGTGCACGAGGAGTCGCCACTCCAAACAGTCCATATTATCGGCCAGATCGCCAGCTCCGCCGCAGGGGACAGCGTAAGTGCGCAGACGACCGAAATTCTTCATCGCATTGATGCCCTTCTCAATGAGGCGGGCACCGATAGGGACGAACTGATTCAAGCAAATATCTGGCTTCGGGATCTCATGGGTTTTGACGAAATGAATGCCGTTTGGGAAGGATGGGTAGCTGCCGGCACGACACCTCGGAGAACCACTTTTGAAGATCGGGCTCTGCCACGCTTGTGCGATATCCGGGTAGACGTGATCGCTTGGCGCAAAAACGAAGAGTTTACCTCGCCGTGAAGGTGTTGACGGTATGCTTGTTGCAGTGACAGTCGTCGCGACTTGCGCCAACCTGACAATGCTGGTCGAGGAAGCGCCTGAGCAGCGGCCTACCCCTTGCGCCCCGCTCATTCAACTCGGCAACCAGGCTGTCCAACGTGGGTGACTGTTCTTAATCAGTAGTCACACGCGTGGTCGTGCGTGCCTGTAGGAACAAACGACGTGTAACGCCATTTACCCTCTATCAATGGAGGAAATGCAATGCCCTATGATCCTAATTCTGAGAAAGGCCTCGATCTTCGCACGACGCCACTTGAACGCCGTGGCGGAGCCTGGGGTCCCTGGATTGCTCTCGCCGCCATCATTTTGGTAGCTGCATTTGCATGGACCCAGTGGGGTGGCACGGCAACCGATCCAACTTCAACAGCCTCCACAACGCCCCCGATTTCTCGATCTATTCCGAAGCCAGTGATTCCCGTAACCCCGCCGGCGGCGGCTCCTGCAAATCCGTCAACCGGTAGTCAGCCGTAATGGCGCGACGATGGGATGGCCGCTTGGAACCATGGTGGCAGTTTGCTCGAGACCTTCACTTCACCTAAACCGTCGTCATTTTCCTCTGTAAGGTGTGGCTTGGATGGCGGTGACTTTGCCATCGGGCGATTAAAGTGAAAGCTCAAGAAAACAATTAAACCCGATATGACAATGGGCAAAGGAATACGCGGTTGAAGAGGGCTTGGCGTGATGGGCCATCACGTCGGCATGTCTTTTACTCTCGGGGCCGGAGCTCTAACCACAATCATCGACAACATGCGGCCTCGGCAACCTCTCAAGGAGCATGGTGGCTATCGGCACTCGTTACCCGCCCACGGTGTCGTCCATCTCCAAGCGCGGAACGCCAAATTATTCGCCAGGATCATTAGCAGCTCCTTGGAAATCCCTTCGATTCAAGGCAAATTTAAGCCGCTCTAGTGTTTGGGGAGGTTTCGATGGAAAACCACGAGCCATTTTTGCACGAGGCAATTGCGCTTTCGAAATCCGCGATGAAAAACGGTGACGAACCGTTTGGCTCACTGCTCGTCAAGGACGGCGACGTAATCCTGCGCGCTGTAAACAGTGTCTATACCGGACACGACATGACCAACCACGCCGAGCTGAATTTGGTTAAGCTGGCGGCGAAGCATTACGATACTGCTTTTCTCGATCACTGCACCATTTACACAAGCACGGAGCCTTGCGCGATGTGCTCGGGAGCAATTTACTGGTCCGGTATCGGACGCATGGTGTTTGCGTGCTCGGAAACGCGGCTTGGCGAGATCGCTGGGATCGGGTTGAACGTGCCGAGCCGGTCGATTTTGCAAACCGGCGCGCGCGTCGTCACCGTGGTTGGTCCGACGGACCTTCAAGACGAAGCCGCAAAAGTACATCAGGAATTCTGGCCGAAGCATCTTGGAAGGGCATAGCTTCGTTTGGGTGGTCAAAATCAATGGCGCAGACGGAGGCCGCTTGCGGTCGATGACCCTGCGGATGACTCCAAATAGTTGGGACAGTGGAAAAGTTCCCGCAGTTTTAAACGGCCAATTCAGAACGCGATGCGCAGCAAGGATTATGCGGCAAGCTAACAGCGGAAAGCAGGCACCAACCATCGAAGCGACACGGAAATACACGGAAAAGCTCCAAATTGATAGCAATGTCCTATGTGCATTTTTCCAGGTTTGGGGGGCACTGGCAGGTTGTCACTATCATCGGTGTTTTCGACACCTTTATCTCGGACACCAGTTTAGAATAGTGGCAAAGGCTCGCGCGTGCGGTTGAAGCGATTTCACAGGTAATCCGTCGCACGCAGCACGCCCATGCTTTCGACTGTGCACGGCCGCAATGATCGGGAAAAAGCTGGGCGGGCAAAGTCAGTGGATTGTGTTAGGACGACGTCTTCAAACGACACAGGTTCCCTAAACATGATTGAGCTTACCCCATCGCAGATTGCCGCATTAAAACTCGCCAAAGAGGGAGATCTATATCCGCAGCCGTCGAGTAAATGGACGCACCAGAATGCAACGGTGACTTACGCAAAGTCAGACCGCTGGAAGGAACGGCCCCAGAAAGTGAAGTCCGTAACAGCTAAAGCTTTGGATGAGCTAAGTGGACATGGCTTCCTAGAGCGGCGGCATCTCGACGATGACAACTCGAAAGACGTCTACGGGATCACGATGGCCGGGAAGGTCTGGCTACTTAAGAACAAGTAAGACGCAGAGCGGCAAGCGACGACCGGTGTACCAGAGCGAGTGCGCATCATCTGGTAGGGACACCGAACCAATGCATCCCGTCCCGAGAGGCTGCGATAGAATTACCTCCTCCGGCCCTGCGCACTCTCGGCCCCTGGAACCGATAGCCGCGTGTTTCGTTTCGGTGGATTGAACGGCAAGATATTCCGGTCTCTGCTCCATTCTCAAAACTGTAAGCTGCCTAGGTGCCCCGTTCGTCAGCACTCCTCTGAGGCACTTGTTTTTGCCCCGCGCGACTGGAACATTCCCCGATTCCGGTGTTATGGCGGGTTTCCTCCCGCTGTTTCCTAGCGTCCAAACGTCCCATCGCCCCAACGGCCCCGCTCTTCCCGAACGATACCGCGATTGGTAGCTGATCGCGGTGGCCCATGAAGCCGGAAAGAATAGCCACATCCGCGCAGTGCTTGGCAACGACATCGCCGTGAAGGCTTTCCGCGAGAGCACCCTCCCCTTTCCGGACGGAACGGTGATTGCGCGTTTGGCATATGTCTATAAGTCTTCGCCTGGGATCGACGCCGTATTTTCCGGCCGATCAAGGGACTTCGTGTTCAGCCATTACTAGCTATTCCGACAGTATCGACCAGATCATTCAATGGAGGCAGCAATGATAGCTCGCTACAATACAAGCGCGGATTGAGCCCCTCGGAAAAACCGCTTGTGGAGGAGCTTCCTTTGGCTCCGTCAGGGCTTCAGATCCAGCAGAGCGCGACCGCTGCCATCCATGGCGAACGGAACAGACTCATGCTGGTGGGCAACCAACCAACGGCCATCGCGCTTCACGAGCCCGAGCGTCTGCCGGAACCAGAGATCAACGTTTGTCCCCTCCGTCTTCGTACCCGTCATATGTACCAGCCCGCTCCAAAAGGCTACGTCGACGCCGATTGTCAGCTTTGCATCCTCGACCTCGCCGCCGATCGGACCATCCCAGGTATCGAACCACGCTTGGAGACCAGCCTTATCCTTTCCGTGATGAACGAGGGGCGGCGCCAGCGAGAACTCGACAGAATCCTCAGCGTCATAGGCCAATGCATCCTTGGCGTTTCTTTCCCTGATCGCGGCCGCGCGCATCATCAACATCGCGGCAATTGCTTCGTCGTCGCTGGTGCTGGCTTTTTCATCGTTCATTCTGGATCCTCCTTTTCTCACCAAGGACGAACAAGAGTCGGGCTATCCGACATCGGGACTAAAGATCTATGGGATCGTGTGTGGCCGTCCTAGGGCATGAGCGATCAAAAAGTGCCAACTACAGCTACTCGTCACTCACAAGCGCGGAGCAAAAGGCGGATGCGTCGGTGCACCGAGGCGGAAGATAGCGCGTTGACGCACGTCGCAGCCTGCCCGACATAGGTATCGATCAACCTCGTCCCCGTGTCGTAGTATGTCAGAAATCGGAAGATTGAGCGCGAGGTGATAGTCGTTGAGGTCAAGCGCAAATCAATCATGCCCCACGAGTGGCGCCTTGCTCCGAACAACGCCCGCTTTAGCCGCAGAGCAAGCGGGCGTTGCGACAAGCCGGGATCGAGCCACGAAAGAGGAAACAAACCCGGCAGTTATCGGGTTAATGCGTTTCAGTCGTCAGAAATCCCACCACACCGGAACCCAGCGAAATAGATCGTCAACTGCCGCCACCCGGCCAACGGACGGGAATGGCAAATGCGTGGAGACAAGCCACGAGCCGTTCTTCGCAAGCTCGCGCATAAGGCGAAGCCGAACGCGGGTTGCTTCCTCTGGATCGTGTTCGAAGCCGTTATGCCATTCCGGGTGTTCGAACGAAACCGGGAATATGGCGTCGCCCGCGAACATCAGTCGTTCGCCACCTGACGTCAGGCGGACAACGCTGTGTCCTGGAGTATGGCCACCCGTGCGAGTGACGACGACGCCCGGTGCTACCTCGGCCTCGTCGATAAATGTTCGAAGGTGGCTGCGGTATCTGTCCAGGAATTCGAGAGACGCACGCCGTGCGAGTTCCACAAGTGGCGGGGGCATTGCCGTACGAGAGAAGTCGGGTGACTTCCAGAATTCGGCTTCTGCGGACGACACGTGAACCCTCAGGTCCGTGCGCAGCCGTTCCTTCACGCCTTCAGCGAGCAATCCGCCAACGTGGTCGAAGTGCATGTGGGTGAGGATTACGTCGGTGACCGCCGCGAGATCGATTCCAGCCGCCTCCAGCCGCTGGACAAACAAGCCCGCCCGCGGGAAGTCCGGATATTCCTCCCCCAGACCGGTGTCTATCAGTATCGTCTGGCTGCCACTGCGCACGACAACCGCATTCAAAGCCCAGTCGAAAGCCTCTTTCGACAAGAACATGTCGTCCAGCCAAGCCGAACGGGCTGCTGGGTCGGCGTTGGTGGCCATTGACTCGGCCGGCGGCGTCAGCACGCCGTCGCTGATCACAAGTACGTCGATCTCGCCGACGCGCACTGCATAGCGCGAGGGGACCAGCTCGTCTTGCGGGTTACCGAGCATTGCCCCAGGGATCGACGTGGTGGTGGGTCTTGCTTCTACCGTTGACATGATAGGCTCCTGATTGGGTTGTTGAGAGCTGTCGGGTCATAGGTCGCGGTGGGAACCCTAAATCCGGGGAGCGATGCGGTCGAGCTATGCTTAGGTTGGGGGCCTCGCTGGCGGTGGACCTACGCAGCAACCTCAGGGCCTACGTTTTCCAGCATAACCCACTGACTGCCATAGCCTCCGACGTGCGTGATCACAGGAAGGCGTTTGTCGACGGTCTTCCCCGACGGTGGTCACTAACCTTGGTATATCTTTTTTTTCTCCTCGTAGGTCGCATACGATCCGCACCGGTCATAGGCAGGATCAAAAGCGAAGGAGAAGCATGATGCGAAAGCTCGCGACCTTTTTGTTTTGCTCGGCGCTGATTGCAGTCCCGGCCGCCGCGGCGGACAAACCTCATAACGCCAAAGTCACCGTGGTCTTCGACCACCCCCTCCCCAACGTGCCGGGCAAAAGCATGCGCGGCGTGCTCGTCGAATATGGGCCAGGTGGGCATAACCCATCGCATACCCATGCCAAAAGCGCATTCATCTACGCTACCGTCATCGAGGGCGAGATCAAGAGCCAGCTGAACGACGGTAAGGTGACGATCTACAAGACCGGTGAAAACTGGATCGAAGTCCCCGGTGACCACCACCAGGTCAGCGCCAATGCCAGCGATACAAAGCCTGCCAAAATTCTCGCTGTCTTCGTTGTCGACACTAGCGAAACGAAACTTACAATACCCGAAGGCGCTACCGATTAGGGTTACGAGCGTTACGGTTCAAACCGAACTCTTCTCTGAACGTGGGCGGCCACATCCGAACCTTGATGTGCCGCCCCCAAACAAGGTATAGACCCATGAAAATCGTCATCATCGGAGGCTCCGGCCTGATCGGGACGAAGGTTGCCGAGCGCCTGCGAAAGCACGGGCACGAGGTAGTTCAGTCCTCTCCCTCTACTGGTGTTAACACTCTCACCGGCGAAGGTCTCGACGGCGCGCTCGCTGGCGCAAAGGTCGTAATTGACGTCACAAACTCCCCCTCCTGGGAACCGAGCGCCGTTCTTTCGTTCTTCGAGACGTCAACGACCAATCTGCTCAAGGCGGAGCGTGCCGCCGGAGTTCGCCACCATGTCGCGCTCTCCATCGTCGGCATCGAGCGATCTCCGGAGAACGGCTACTTCAGAGCGAAACTCGCACAGGAAGCGCTTATCAAGAAGGATGGCGTTCCCTACACGATCGTTCGGTCGACGCAGTTTCTCGAATTTCTGGGAGGCATCGCTGATAGTGCTACGGTCGACGGAACCGTCCAAGTGTCTCATGGCGCGTTCCAACCGATAGCCGCCGACGAGGTTGCAGGCTTCGTCGCGGAAGCGGCGACCGCTGCCGCCGAGAACCGAACGATAGAAATCGCCGGACCCGAGAAAAAACCGATGAGCGACTTCGTGATCGAATATCTCGCTTCCATCGGCGATAGTCGGAAGGTTCTTGTCGATCCTCAGGCGCGGTACTTCGGCACGCTGGTCGATGACCGGGCACTGGTGCCGTTAGGTACGGCCAAGCTCGGAACCCTCGACTTCAGGACGTGGCACGCGCAACGCTCACAAGCCGCGGCCTGACTCAGAAAAATGCGGCCGCCGGGCGCGTAAGACCGTGACCGACGGCCAAGCGGACCTGCCAACCTCAGTGTTGAAAGGACAGGGCCATGGTCGAGTTGCCCAGACAGGAAACATTCGGCAAAAGCGTAGAGTCTGGCCGGGAGAACGAGGATGCGGTGCCCCAAACGGCAGAGTCCCTCTCGCAGCTACCGACCCGATCGCCAAAACTCTTGCTCAAAGGGAGCGCATACGCGATCGCCATTACTGCGGCGGCTGGATATGCGGCTCACTTCGGCTACGACTACTGGACGACGGGACGGTTCATAGAGTCGACGGATGACGCCTATGTTAAGGCGGACTATACCACTATCGCTCCTAAGGTGGCGGGTTACATCAAGGATGTTCTGGTCAACGACAACGATTTCGTAAATGCCGGTCAAGTCCTTGCGACGATCGACGACCGGGACTTTCAAATCGCCCATGACTCCGCACGAGCCGACCTGCAGGGCGCTGAAGCTGCGATTGCCAATCTCGACGCCCAGATCGACCTCCAAGCTTCCGTTATCGAGCAGGCGAGAGCCTCGGTCGACGTGTCCAAAGCCTCCTACAACTTCGCCAAGTCAGACGCGGCCAGGAATGCTCGGCTGACCTCGAACGGATCGGGGACCTTATCGCGCGCGGAGCAAAGCAAATCCATCCTGGACCAGGCTTCCGCAGCGGTCGATCGGGATCAGGCTGCTCTCGTTTCCGCCCAGAGCAGGGTCCAGGTCCTCAGAACGCAGCGTGATCAGGCGGTAGCTCAACGGGACAAGGCCACCGCTGCCGTCGATCAAGCAGCCGTCAATCTCTCCTATACGCGGATTGTCGCAGCCGTGGACGGGACGGTCGGTGCACGATCGGTCCGGGTTGGACAATTCGTGTCGTCAGGCACGCAATTGATGGCGGTCGTCCCCTTGCATGCGGTCTACATCGTGGCGAACGTCAAGGAAACCCAGCTCACACATATGCACCCCGGCCAACACGCCGAGATCAGGGTGGACAGCTTTCCCAAGCTGAAGATCAAGGGACACGTCGACAGCATTTCTCCTGCCAGCGGCCTGGAGTTCTCCCTGCTCCCACCCGACAACGCTACGGGCAACTTTACGAAGATCGTTCAGCGCATTCCGGTAAAAATCCTCATCGATGACGAGGGTCTCTCCGCCACGCTGCGGTCAGGCATGTCGGTGGAGCCGCGAATCGACACGAAAGACGCCTATGCACCGGAAGCGCCATAGGAATTTCGGAAACGAAGGTCACCCGCACGTTCGTAACTACGGAGAGGCATGTCATGGCTACTCTTCTGATTTCCGCGAACAGCAGTCGTCAATTTGCGATGCCAAAGCAGGCGACCAGCACGTTTCGGGTCTGGTGTGCCGTCGTCGCTTCGACACTCGGCGCATTCATGGCTGTTCTGAATATCCAGATCGTCAACGCGTCGCTGGCGGACATCCAGGGGGCGATCGGTGCGGGAAAGGACGACGGCGGATGGATATCTACCTCTTATCTGATCGCCGAGATCGTCGTCATTCCTTTGAGCGCCTGGCTTGCGCGCGTGTTCTCCGTCCGCAACTACCTTCTCGCCAGCGCGATCCTCTTCCTCGTCTTCTCTGTCGCATGCGCGTTTGCGACCAATCTCCAGCAGATGATCGTGCTGCGCGCCGTCCAGGGTTTTTCCGGCGGGGCGCTTATCCCGATGGCCTTCACGATTATCATCACCCTTCTTCCCAAACCGAAGCAGCCGACAGGGTTGGCGCTTTTCGCGCTCTCTGCCACCTTCGCGCCGGCCATAGGACCAACCATCGGCGGCTACCTGACGGAAAATTACGGCTGGGAATTCATCTTCTACGTGAACCTCGTCCCCGGAGTAATCATGGTCGGCATGCTTTGGGGATCGCTCGATCGCGCGCCCATGGACCTCGGCTTATTGGCGAAGGGAGACTGGTTCGGGATCGTCACAATGGCAATTGGCCTCGCCGCCCTGCAGACCGTACTCGAAGAAGGAAACAAGGAAGACTGGTTCGGCTCCGACTTCATCGTGCGTCTGTCCATTGTCGCGGCAATCGCGCTGACGCTATTCCTCATCATTGAATTTAGAAGCAAGCACCCACTGCTCAATCTCCGGCTTCTCGCCAGGAGAAACTTCGGGTTCGGGATCGTTGCGAATTTCCTGCTTGGAATGGCACTCTTCGGATCAGCCTTCATTCTGCCAATCTACCTTTCCCGCGTGCAGGGCTACAACTCGCGGCAGATTGGAGCAGTTCTTGCCTGGACGGGCACCCCGCAGCTCCTCCTGATACCGCTCGTTCCGCGGCTGATGAAGCTTTTTGATGTCCGCCTTCTGATCGTCCTTGGCTTCGCGCTGTTTGCGGCCTCGAACTTTATGAACGTCTACATGACGGCAGATTATGCGGGCGATCAGCTCTTCTGGCCGAACGTCGTCCGCGCCATCGGCCAGGCTCTGGTCTTTACCCCGTTGTCGGCGGTCGCCACCGCAGGGATCGAAGAGCAGAACGCCGGGTCAGCATCCTCTCTGTTCAACATGATGCGAAACCTCGGCGGCGCGATCGGAATAGCGTCGTTGCAGACATTCCTCACCAAGCGAGAGCAGTTCCATTCCAACATCCTGACGAGCTCGATTAGCGCTTTCGACGAGATATCCCGTAACCGTATTGCCAAGCTGGCGGCCTACTACATGAACCACGGCGTCAGCGACCAAGCCGCTGCGACGCACAAGGCAATCGTGACCATCGCCCTCAGGGTCCGGCAGCAGGCAAACATCATAGCGTTCAGCGATACGTTTTTCCTGATGGGAGCGGCGCTCGTCGTTGCATTGCTAGCGTCGCTCCTGCTGAAGAAGCCGGGCCAGCTTTCCGAGGGTGGTGGAGCGCACTGAGACGCCTCGGTCGAGATAAGTCAGCCAGAGGCCAAAACTGCACGAAACGTGATTTCGATGAGCTGCTCGGGGAAGGCGAGCCGTGAAATTCCGATCAAGTTGCTGGCGCACTGCGGCTGCTCTGTTGCGTACACTTCTTTCCGGACCTTTCCGGCAACCGCGAAGGCGGCATCGACGTCCAGAACGAACAGGGTTTCCTCGACCACATCGTCAAGCGTGGCTCCGAATTTTTCGAGGAGTAAAACGGCGTTGGCGTAGGTTTGCCGCATCTGAGATTCCATATTCGAAAAATTCAAAGGACGACCGGATGCATCGAGTTTGGCAGGAGCGACGAGGCTGCCGTCGCTGCCGTGGCTGAGCTGCCCGGAAAGATAAACGATATCCTTGACTTGGATCGCTTGGCAGTAGCCATAGGCAGATTCCCAAGGAACTCCGAAGTTGACGGTCTTCTTCGACGGTTTCATGACATCTCCTTCTCGCGTCTTCACGGGACTAGGGCGGCCGCTGGGAACGCTATCTCGCTGGCCCGCCCGACAGAGGCAGGAACAGGGTCGCGCGCGTACCGATGCCCAGCTCGCTGTGAAGATGGAGCCGTCCTCCGATTTCATCGGCAAAATGACCGACGATCGTCAGGCCGAGGCCCCCAAGTCCAGTAGCTTTTGTGGTGAAGAATGGCTCGACGGCACGCCGGAGAGTCTCGCGTTCCATGCCAATGCCATTATCGACAATTCGAAGTTCCACGGCTCTTGCGTCGGAACGATGGTTATTCGAAGCTTCGATTGAAATCGTCCCGCCCGCTGGCAAGGCTTCGCGGGCGTTCGCAAGTAGTTGGATAACGGCGTCGCGAAGTCGGTCGCGCGAGCAACTCACCCGGGGAATGGCTGAACGAGCAACGATATCCAGCATGATATCTGGACCCATCATCGTTTCGACCTCCAGCGCGATTTCCGCGAGAAGTTCAGCGACCTCGAACTCGCCTGGTTCGCGGCCGGGTGAAGAAGAGATCCGGGAAGCCGAGTTGGCGGGATTGTTGTCCATCTCCATAACCTCTTTCAGGAACCTCCATATCGCGCCGCTTTGAGCGACTGTGATATCCTTCGTACGGCGGGGGCGCGGCCTCAACAAGTAAACTGAAGTTGGGGTATTCTCCTTCCGAAGTTTGGTAGCGGCACACCATAGGGACGGCTGTAACGTTGAAGATCAGTTCCTTCTGCGTATAATACGCCATCCCTTCCACAAGCCGCCTGATCGCCAAACCAAGCGAAAGGTGGGCCTTAGTGTTTTTTTGACCGGAGGAGCCAATGTCTGAAGGCAAGGCGCTGTCGAGGGTTGATTTATCCGGAAGCGAGCACGATTTCGCGGAGCTGCGTGACCTCGTGGAAGCGTTGCCTAGCCATGTGTGGTCAACGGATTCGGCTGGCCAGATCACTTATAGCAACCCCAGTATGCAAGAGTACTTCGAGGTCGGGTCTTCGAACGAAGAGTTTGACTGGCTGTCGCGGGTCCATCCGGACGACCGCGAGGCCGCGGCAGCCAAGTGGCGGCATTCGCTGCATACCGGTGACATTTTCGAGAGCGAGCATCGTTTGCGGGCTGCAGACGGTGAATATCGCTGGTTTCGCACCCAGGGACGGCCATCGAGGGACACTTACCACCGGGTAACGGCGTGGCACGGTCAGAACGTCGACATCGAGGATCAAAAGGCGGAGCTGAAGGCGCGTACGCTCGAGCTATCCTTACTCGTCGATATGGTTCCAAGCCATTTGTGGCGGCTGACGCCTGACGGAACGACGACCCTGGTCAACAAGCGCATGGCCGATTTTCTTGGCCTTGATTTGTCGAACGTAAGCTCTCTCGAGTCCGTTATGGACACAATTTTCCATCCGGATGACGTCGAGGCCGTTGGTACCGAGCTTACCCGCTGCCTGGCATCAGGGGACAGATTCTCAATGAGGTATCGTCTGCTTCGCGCGGACGGCGCTTATCGATGGATGTCGGGTCGAGCGGAACCCTTGCGGGATCAGGACGGCAATATAGTCCAATGGTTCGGCCTATGCCACGACATCGAGGATCAGGTACAGGCGACGGCGGCGCTGCGCCGATCAGCGGAAAAGCTGGCGCAGGCAACGCAAGCTGCCAACCTGTCACAGCTTTCGGCGTCTATCGCCCACGAAATCAATCAGCCGCTTGCAGCGATCGCCGCTGACTCCGAGGCCTGCTGGCGATGGCTGTCAAACGACCCACCGAACGTAGAGAGGGGCAGGCGTGCTGCGGAACGTATCACCGCGGACGTTGGGGCGGTCATGGATGTCGTCGGTCGAATCCGCGCCCTGTTCGAGCACAGGCCCCAAACGCGAACAGTCGAGGACTTGAACCATCTGATCGATGAGGTTTTGAGTCTCATGTCGGACGAAATTGCCGCAACAACCACCCGTATCGATACCGAACTCGATCCAACGCTTCAGCACGTTTTGGTCGATCGCGTGCAAGTGCAACAGATTTTGGTGAACCTGATCCGGAACGGAATTCAGGCGATGGACAGCACGAACCCCGTGAGGAAGTTGAGGATAAAAACAGATCGAGATGGTCCGAAGGCCGTTGTCATCTCCGTTGAGGATTCCGGGAGCGGATTCAGCGATCCTGACCGCGTTTTCGAGCCGTTCTTCACGACGAAGAGCACGGGGATGGGGATGGGACTTCCAATTTGCCGCTCAATGGTGGAATCCCACGGGGGCCGCCTTTGGGTGAAAAACAACGAGACGGTGGGCGCGACAGTTGCGTTCACTTTGCCGATCGAGGTGTTCGACTAGACAGGTCTAGGCCACCGAGCTTGGCAGGTGCCCGGGAAGGCTCCGACCGTTGTACCCGCGTCCTATTATATACATGGCCAGCACCCAGGCGGCAGCGATCATCGCGCTGGAAACCACCGCCAAGCTCGCATAGCCGGAAGCCCCGATCACGACACCCGCAACAACAGGACCTGCTGCAAATCCGAGGAGATTTGCAGAACCTGCTGCTGCCGCCCACCGTCCGCTGGGATCGAGCGCGGCAGCCAGGCCAAATAGATACGGCAGCGAGAAGTAGTAAAGGACGGCCGATACAATGACCGCGACACTGTAGGCCACCGGGTCAGGCCAGAGGCAGAGCGCCAAAACGACGAGGATGTAACCAACGCAGAACCCCGTGATGGGAGTCGCCCTTCCCCAGCGGACGTGAAGAACCGTGGCCGCACCTGCTCCCACCAGACCAACGAGTGTGGAGGCGGTCAGTATGTATCCGACCGCGCTGGTATCAAGGCCGACCCGTTCGCCCAGTGGTCCGCTAAAAGCGAACAGCAGGGCGGAAACGGCCACGTACAGAACGATTGCGGCAAACAGCAAAATTCCGAGCAGCGGCTTGGTTGCGGCAACACTGGTACTGCCGTCCTTCGCTGCGCGGACGTCGGGGACGAGCAAAAGAAGCGGTGCGAATGCCAGGGATGTTGCCGCAAGGAGAGTGAAAATGCCACGATGTGCGAACGCGGCGGTGACTTCACCTCCGACGCTGAAGAGCGCAGCGCTTCCTATCGCCCAGACGAGTTGGAAGTAGCCGAAAACCTTCTCGGGGTTCCGAGAGTGGGAAGCTACGATACTTAGCGAAATCGCGTAAAGAACCCCCTCCCCGATGCCCGCCAATCCACGCAAAAGCACGAGCCCGCTCCATCCGGCGGCGAAGATCGATGCGCCTTGCGCAGAAAGCGTTAAAATAATCGCGAATAGGCTGGTCCGTCTAAAGGAAAACCGCGACAAGAACGGTGCGATAAAGATCGCGGCAGTCGCGAGAGACAGCAGTTCGACGGACGCAACGAAACCCGCATCGCGCTCCGAGAGCGAGAGACCGTCGATCAATCCAGCGACAACAAATGGCGACATTTGAGGGACGAGCCCGCCGATGATCTGGGCGGCTGTCGCGCCTATCACCAGAGAGGCAGGATCGCGAGATGTGGCGGCATTGCCTGAAACATCGCCCATATTCGGCGGTTCCTCGACCGCGTCTGTTGTCGGCCGGCACCCTACCCCGTCATTGGGCAGGTGTAAATTAGACGACTACACCGTTGTCAGCTCGTCGGCGTGATGAAGCTTCTGAACTTTGAGGACAAAATCGGTGAGGGATTGGCTTTCCATCTTCCCCATGACGTTCATCCAGCTTGGCCGTCAGAAGTAGCGGCGGGCGGTGAGTTCCAGGCTGCGGACATCGAGACCGTCGAAGTACAGAAGGTCGAAGGCGAACATGATGGTGTTTCCGGCCGGCAGCTTCCCTCCCCGGCCGCCCAGCGAGTTCTGCAGCATGCCAAAGTGCGGTCGCCCCTCCTGGTCAAGTACGACTGCTTCACCGTCCAGAATTGCGGTGCCGACGCCGAGTCGCTTGGCAGAATCCTCGATGCCTGGAAAGCGGTGCGCCCAGTCGTACCGCGGGTGAGAATGCGGGTATGCTTGTTGTTCAGGTGCACCGCTATCCGGTACCCGTCCCACTTAACCTCGTAAAGTCAATCCGGCCCGACTGGCGGACGCGGCTTCAGGAGCGCGAGACAAGGCTCAACACGGTCAGGCATTGAATCGAGGGGCAGTCGTGGTTGCGATGGGTCTCGCGGCTTGCGCGCTCGGCTACGAAGCGGCTTTTCGTCTGCCAGAAGTGGCTTGGAAGGAGACTTTGCCATCAGGCGCTTAAATAAGGGAAATCTTAATACGACAATTAACCCGATGTGACGATTAAACGCCGGCCACCTGGCTCACTCTGTCTGGCACGACGACGATGTAAAAGCCAAGATCGCAACGCTAAGCGGCAAATTTGAACTAAGGAAGTTAGTGACACATCAGCAGCACCCGCCGTATTATCGACTGCGTTCAGGCAATCGTTTGGGTGACAGCCGGTGTTCAACTCATCAATCGATCACATTCATCACGGATGGGCACTACTTGCGATGCGGTTTCCGGAATTTCGATCGTTGAACGAAGCTGCGCCGTATATTGCAGAACTTTGCGAGTCTTATAGCCTCACGGTTCTTCATTTAGAAAAGCTCAACCGTGAAAATGCGGCGGCTTTTGCAATTGCGGAATACGAGGAATTATGCACTGCGATTGAGGAGGAAGCTAGCTACTTCCTTCAGCAGTTTTCGTCTGATGACGGTATAGGAAGACTGATCGACGGCCGTCACGGCACCTCATAGATGGCGGCATTGCCCGGCACCTTGGCGGATACAGAAGAAGATCGAGAAGGGATTGACGGCTGGGTCAACTCGCCGGCGTCATGCGCTGCAAATGCGGGCATAAGGGCGCTAGGCTAATGCCTAGGCATTTGTCCCGACAAGCACTCAAACTGAAACAGCCCAAGAGCGCCGCTTGGCCTCCACGCCGGCGGGGTCTCTTTGTTGACTACCCGCGAAAATCAAAGTTGGATTTGTTGGAAATCGACTATATCCTACTGACGTCCAAACTTCTGACCTTGCCCCGCTCTTCGCGGGGCTTTTTTTAAACTTCGGTCCAACGAGAAGCCGACGACAATCAAGCGTATGTCGATGCCGCTCTTGGTCAATTGAGCCAACGCACGGAAAGGAGCGCCTCAACCCATTCCCTGGGCAGGCGACGTACACGCTGGGCGCTCCTCTTCGGTTACTATTGTGAAAAAAACGGCTTCGCAGAGTTCATCTTGCATGGGCGGTCGAGCACGGGTTGATAAACCGCGGGGCAGGGTCTTGATCCTTGGCCAAGGGTTGCGTCGAATCGGCCCTTGGCCTGAATCTTGAACACGTCGAACCCATCAGTTAATCTCAGGCCGTCCTTCCCAGGACAGTAGTTAGTTTCTGTTGAACTCCCACCTCCAACCCCGCACAAAAGCGGGGTTATTTTTTAGGCAGGAACATCGGACCTTCGCGGAATGCTCTGCGCGCCCCTCGCGCTACACCCATCGGAGCCTTCCAAAATTGTGCTATCCTGTGATCTGTAGGTAGGAGGACACCGCATGGTCGCTCGCCGAGACTTCACGTACGAAGTTCCAGGGCGGAGGCACCCATCCATCGACCTGCGGCAGTCGATTCTAATGAGGGCACGCGCATGCGATTCGTATCCGGGGTTCGAACTCCGGCTCTCTCCACTACGCCCCGCACCTGAAGGAGAAATGAGCATGAAAGAGATCAGGGTTGGCGACGTAGTGCGCGCCAGGTATATCCGGTCACCATCCATGCTCGTGATCAAGCTGCACCTGCAGAATGATGACAGCGAGGTTGCCGAGCTGCTATGGTTCGACGCCAACATGAACGCCAGACAGATCGCATTGAACACGTCGCTCATCGAACATGTACCCTCTACGCCAAACCAGGCCTTCTGATCAGTAGGGCACGACATCAACAATCGACATGCGGCGGTCGATAAACCACGAGACGATTTCGTCTGTTCACTGCGGCCAAACACCAATCCTATCTTTCCGATTACAAGGGCTATCGGCTGGAGGCGACATGCGCCTATTGCAGACGGTGTAAGGTCTACCCGACGGATGACATCCTGGAGATGGTCGGGGATTGCCAACTCGACGGTCTGAAAACAGCGATCGCCACGGTCTGGGGCTGCGTGGAGTTTATAGTGTCCATGCCGACCAATGCGGCCTGCGCTTGGAGATCACCGGGAAGATCAACAAAACAACCGGCCCCATTCGGAAAAGAGATGATGAGCCCAGGTCCAAGCGTAAATCGAGCTAACAGGTCAGCCCGGGTGGCCCAAACACAAATGGCGCCGAACAAAGATCGACGACAACGACGTGCCGACCGATAACGAGTGGTCCGGGTATGACGGGGAGATTGTGATCGGGAGGATTCAGCTACTGCCGCACGGCCCGATGAAAGGGAAATGGCTGTGGTCCGCGCATGGGCCGAGAGTGCCTAGGCGCCTTCTTCCGCATCAAGGCTATGAAGCCGAAGGCCGGAAGGCGATGCGGAAAGTCGAGGAATACTACGAGCAGGCTTCTCGAATATAATGGACTCAGGCTATAAAGACCACTCGGGCGCTTGGGGACGCGTCCAAGCAGGAGCCCGACCATGATCAAGATGAGCGTCTACTATCCGGCCGATGGGGGCTCGAAATTCGATCACGATTACTACCGCACCCGCCATTTGCCCCTGATCAAGGACCGCATGGGCGTTGCCTGCCTGCGCTACGAGATTGATAAGGGCCTCGGGGGTCGCGACCCGGGAAGCGTGCCGGGGTTCGTCGCGGCGTGCCACATCTACTCGCCGACCCTTGAGACATTCCAGGAGGCGTTCGGTCCTCACCGCGCGGAGATCGTCGCGGATGTCGCCAACTATACGGACATCGTGCCAATCGTACAGTTTAGCGAAATCGTTGGAGGTTAAGGGCTTCGTCCCTGCGAGACCTGCGCTCAATGAGCTGAATGATGGTGTCTGCCTTTAGTCGAAAAAAGCGCGCCACCAATTAAGGCAGCGGGGCGGGATCAGCCGCGCGTGGTGCGCCTCGGCTGGTTTTAGTCGACGTCTTCCAAGCGCATCTCGATCTGAGCGCCGTGCCTTGGGAAGGCCTCATCAAAATTGCGCTTGAATGCATCCCAAGTCCGAGAAACCCGCATCACTGCGATGACCTGCAAGAGATGATCTCGAAGATCTGGCTGTCCCAAGTCCTGTGACAGAAACTGGTAATGCTTCCACTTTCGGCGCTTGGCAAGCCGTCCACGATCGAGCGTATGTCGATGCCGCTCTTGGTCAATTGAGCCAAAGCACGGAGAGGAGCGTCTCAATCCATCCCTGGGCAGGCGACGTACACGCTCGGTTCTCCTCTTCCGTTACTATCGCGAAAGAATACGACATTTTACGAATATCGGTTTCGTAGAGTTCATCATGTATGGGCGTCGAGCACGGATTGATAAACCGCGAGGCAGGGTCTTGAACCTGGGCCAAGGGTTGCGTCGAATCGGCCCTTGGCCTGAATCTTGGACACGTGGAACCCGTCAGTTAATCTTGGGCCGTCCTTCCCAGGTTTGTTTCTGTTGAACTCCCACCTCCAACCCCGCGCAAAAGCGGGGTTCTTTTTTGTGAGATTATACTGGCTTGTCGGTACCCAGGGGTTTGAATTCAACCAGCAAAGACTTTAGCTCGACCTCTCGAACGCGACGCGCTGCCTCGTCCGGGCTTACCCAATCCAGAGTTCGCTCCCCGCGCTCCTTGAAATCATTGGCCGCCTTCTTGATCTCAATTTGGAAAATATCAACGATGCAAGGAGCGACATCCCCGTCTTGCATTAGCTTCAGGTATGTGTACCTGCCGATCGGCTTCTTTCGGACCTTGCCCCGAACGCCAGCCTCCTCCCAAGCTTCGGTAGCTGCTGCTTCATGTGGTGCCTTTCGCTCTATGGGCCATCCTTTTGGGATGATCCAGCGACCACTATCGCGTGACGTGACAACGAGTATCTCAATCGAAGGCCCATCGCCCCTGTAGCGGAAGCATAAAGCGGCATATTGCTGCTTCCACTTTCCGTCAAAGAGCTTTTCCGGCTTAGCCGCAAGCTGTTGCAACAGTGGTTTGGGTTTGCTTCCGGCTTTTGCCGATTTCTTCTTAGAGACCATGAGGTTGATGAAATATGGGAGACCTGGCGAGAGATCAAGTTGCGTACTTCTGTTGAAACACCGGATACTAATGGTCGGAATGATGTTGCCGTGTCTGCCACCCATGGAAAGACCGGGAGGTTCTGACGCTTCAGACGGAATGTGGGCCCGCGGCGCGCGCCGGAGCGATTTCGCGATTAGTCATAATGTGCATCAGACCTTAGTCCGTAGTGGTACGGCACGATGGGCGTAAAATACCTTGTCCCGAAAGCTTAGTGGCTGGGGCGGGACTATAGGGAAGTCTTCGTCAATTCCCAGCCCGCGGAGGCTTCCCGCAAATCCAGCGTCTGCTGTTCCGATACTAACCACCGGATCACGCTGCATTGGCCGACGACTGCGAGAAAGAGACGCCTAGGGAAGATACCTGCCGCCACTCAATACGGCAGGAACGGAAAACGCGACCGTCTGAAAGGTGCAAATCGAAGTCCGCTGGGACCGCGATAGCGCCGTCCATCACCAGGCGCGCGCCGCCGTCTGAAAGGTCCTTGACGACACAATCAAGAACGCTGGAGCCTCCATTGAGGAGGATTTTCGCGCCGATGAGCGTGCGCCTCCGATGAGCTTTTCTGCCGTCCATAAAATGCCCTGCCTATGCCATGCCACCGTACGCAGGGGATCGTAAAGACCGAGTATACGATCAGGCCATTGCAGACGTTCCACGTCGCGATGGCCGCATATTTCTGATGACCTCCGTGTCGAGAAGAGTAAAATGTGGAGTTGCACCAGACGTAGGGCACGGTCCAAGATCCTGCGCGCTCGGGTCATTGTGGGGAGATGAAATGCTAGTCCTTACATTCCCGCTGAGCGACGAAGAGGCGGAAATCCTCACCTCCGTCATTCAGACCTAGTGCCAACATAATCGAATCGACCCGGGAAGTGAGTGCGCCCGGGCGGTGACCACCACCGCACTTGACCTCGTGATGTCCGGTTTCAGCACGCACGAGAGCCTGCCAATCGCGCGCTCGCCAACGCGCTGGCACCCGATGACTTGAATATCAGGCGGCGCGCATCAAAACCCAGACAAGGTGAAACCAGCATTGAGGAGAATGCCATGTCGACCAGCGATAGCTCGATATTCAAAAGCATGTTGAAGCACGCTAACGTCCGAGAATTGAACCCAAAACAGCGTGAGCTTGTCGATGCTTATCGGCTAGGTAAACTCGACGAAACGGATTTCCAGTTCCGGCTTTCAAAAGATCCCGCGTTGGCCAAGTGGGTGCGCGAGGTATTGGAAGCCGCAAGCACTGACTCACTGAGTCGGGAAACGCATAGAACGTGACGCGAAACGCCACTCTCCGGCTCTACTTCGGCGCACTTCCCGACAGAAAGAATAGCTAAATCGCACCCGCCGCGCTGGTGAAGGCGGTGATCAGCCCCATCAGCCTTATACTGAACCTGCCGGACCGCTTCATCGAGGCTGACGTTGATGACGGCCAGATCGTTCTTCTTGAAGTTCTTGAGCATGAACTGCAGCGCCTGACGCTCGTCTTCGTCCAGACTTGCAACAAGCTTCAGGTTGTCGATCTCGTCCTCCCGAACGGCAGCTAAGAACAGCCGCATTTCCGAGGAAAGATCCGGCAATCGCTGTGGGAGTTGCGGGTTCGGGTCCATGAGTCTTGCATCCATTCTCTCTATTGCCCCTTGAATCCAACGCACAGTCGACGCGCCGAACGGAAGCGCCGACGCCACGGCAACCAGGCTCATCGCATTGTTGAGGATGACGGCCTCCACGGCCGAAGACTCCGATCAGAAGAGGAAGCCTGAACTCCGCGCCTCCGAGTCCAATCGGGCCGCCAAGTGCCCGGTCACCGACCCCTGGCGTTGATTGGTTTGGACCGGCAAGTTTTTCGCTGTTCTGCGATAGTTGCATCCCCTGGGCGCAGGATCGACAGCGTTTGTTGGTCACCTTCAGCTCCTGCTCTCTCGCCAGTATACTTTACGCCAGTCACCAGATTGAAGAGGCCGTCCATCGCGCTAGATGCCGCCACGCGGACCAAGACCGGTTCAAGGCCCGTTGCTGTGGCGACGTCGCGACACGTGGATCCTGGCACAACGAAATCTGAGGAGGGTTCAATGCCGAGCATGCGCTGTGTTGAAGTAAAAACCGCAAATCAATCATTGCAAATGGTCGAACGCGAGATTCCAACCCCGACCGCTGGCCAGGTTCTGATCAAGGTTCAGGCATGCGGAGTATGCCACAGTGACAGTTTCACCGTGATGGGAGCGTTTCCCGGCATCGCCTACCCACGCGTGCCGGGTCACGAGGTGGTCGGCCTGATCGATAAGGTCGGTGAGCGTGTGCCCAACTGGAAGCCCGGTCAACGGGTGGGTGTTGGTTGGCACGGAGGCCATTGTGGGCATTGCCCGTCGTGTCGGCGCGGCGATTTCGTAACCTGTCAGAACGCACAAATTCCCGGCATCAGTTACGACGGCGGCTATGCAGAGTATATGATCGCACCATTTGAAGCTCTAGCCGCAATCCCTGATGAGCTCGATGCAGCCGAGGCCGCTCCACTGCTATGCGCCGGGATCACGACCTACAACGCGTTGCGCAACAGCGGCGTTCGGGCAGGCGACACGGTTGCCGTGCTCGGCATCGGCGGACTCGGTCATCTCGGCGTACAATTCGCCGCGAAAATGGGTTGCCGCACGGTCGCTATCGCGCGGGGAGCCGACAAGGGGCCATTGGCGCGTGAGCTCGGTGCTCATCTCTATCTCGACAGCACCACCCAAGACGTTGCGGCCGAATTGGGAAAGCTGGGCGGAGCCCGCGTGATCCTGTCGACCGTCACCAATTCGAAGGCGATGAGCGAGGTGCTGGGTGGGCTGGCGGTTAATGGCAAGATGATCGTGCTTGGGGCGTCATCCGAGCCAATCGAAGTCTCGCCATTCCTGTTAATTGGCGGACGTCGCGCAATTCAGGGATGGCCCTCAGGGACGTCGAGCGACTCGGAAGACACACTGGCATTCAGCGCTCTCGCCAACGTTCGTCCGATGATCGAAACAATGCCGCTAGAGCGGGCCGCAGAGGCTTATGAGCGGATGATGAGTGGAGCGGCACGCTTCCGGATGGTGATCACGACCGGTAGGTGACCCAACGCAGACTATGCAGCTCTGTCCTTCCAGGAATCGCACGCATAAGCGCGTCGATAACCTGCGGTTGAGCCCTCGATTAAGCCATCGATGGCAGCGAAGGTCAGACGGGTCGCGAGACAGATTAAGCAGCTGCCGTGAACTATCGGACCTGGGAGAGCCTACCTCGCGTCTCTGGGAGCCCCCTTGGCGCAAAAAAACCACCCGGACGAGATCTGAACGGGACGATCTCGTCGAGAACTTTGGCATGTCGCTTGTCGTTGCGCCTGAGCTTGAGGGAGAGAACGACACGTCGACGAGCACGGCCGCTACCTGCGGAATCGCTCCTCGGGTGCGGCCATCTGCGTCCAGTCCGGCACGACCACCGAACTGAACTTGCCGATTACAAAGAAGCGCACGAAGGTTCAATCAGTTCCGGGAAGCCGCGTTACTCATTCATGTAGCGAAATGAGGAGACTTAGGACATTCGCCAGTCTCCCTTGTTTTCGGGAGTCCGGCGCACGAGTCCGAAAAAGACGAGGAGCGAAGGTCCGGCTTACTACTGCTTCGCCAGCTTTACCTTCAAGGCCTCAATCTTCGGGGTGATCGTGTCGCCGCTGGACAGCTTCGGCGTGAACTTCGTCCAACTTCCGCCTTTGCTGGGCTCCGCGCGGTATAGAACCTTCGGCTTCGCGGTATCGCGCGCCCAGAGCTGACATTCGTCGGAATGGTTCGTTCCCCATGCTCCGGCCCACTGATCCGAGACACAAAGCTTCCCGTCCGCTGTCGACCAAGTGCCAGCGGCATGGGATGGTCCGTTTCCCGTATAACCCAGCATCTTGCCGTCGGCGCCAAGGTACCAGGAGATCGGTTCTTTCTCGCCCTTGTGGCCTTTCTCGGTGAAATTATATGTCTTCCCGGAGAACATTTCCTTGATCTCGGCCGCCGGAATCGGCGCGGCGCCTTTGGGCGCGGCCTGAGCGAGGGCCATGGTGGGGACGGCAGCAAGCACTGCCAAGGCAATGATCGGTCTCATGAGAACCTCCAGATGTCAGCATGATCAAAACCACGTTCGGCCCGGACCGACAAACGGCGCCACAATGCGCGCGGAACGGCCACAGCTCGAACGGGCCAGCACGGCAGTCCTGTCCAAATCGGCGGCCGGACACCTTCCCGGCGAAATCCCTCGTCAACGCCGCAAGGGCACCCCTCCGGCCACCACAGTGCAGGCTATCAAAAGGTGGGTTGGCGCGCATATATCATTTGATAGACGAACGCTTCAGTCGCCGCACTTGGCGAGACCGAAAATCAGCCGAGCGAGCTCAGCCTGCCGCTTCGAACCCGTCTTGTCGAAGACCGAGTGCAGCTGGGTTCGTACCGTGCCCACGGAGACTTCGCGGGCCTTCGCCACTTCGTCGACGCTCTTGCCGAGGCCGATCTCGCGGGCGACGGACGCTTCGGCAGGAGTGAGGTCGTAGAGGCCAGCAAGAATGCTTTCGTCGACCGTTGCCTCCTTCGACAGGGGCGTGATGGCCAGCAGCAGATCGGCTGCATTGAAGATGTCGTTTGCGGCTCCGGCTATCGGAAGCGCGTGGACGACCATTGCAAGCTGATCCTCTTGTGCGGCGATCGGGAAGGAGCCGCCGTATTTGGTGACCCCCGCTTCGAGCAGCGACTCCCAGCGGGCGTCGGCTGTCTTCTGGTCGATGACCAGCCGATGTCGACAGTCGCGCATGGTATTCGGGATCAGGCGTTGGAAACTCTGATTGGCTACGACCAGCCGACCGTTCTTTAAGGCGCCAGCCCAAATGCCAAGCGCTTCCATTGCGTCGATCGTCGACTTGATCTGCTCGAACTTCAGCCGCGACGCCAGGAGAGCGGCACGAGCGAGGTGTGGCCTAATCTCCGTCAGCGATGCGGTAACGTTTCTCGGGAGCGGGCCTTCCTCGAAACTGCGATGGATCGAGAGCTTGATGATGTCTCCAGAAGGTGAAGTTATGCCCGTTCCGGCATGCCAGAAGCATCCATGCGGTCGCATGAAGCCCTGATAGTACTCGCTCGCCATCATTTCCTCGTAGGTCATAATGTCCGTGTCCATCAGGAATCGCGGTTCAGAGAACCTGCGGGTTCGCTCCTCGCTCAAGAGATATGGGTTCTTCGAACCCCAGTTCTCTGCGATGTAGACCTTCATCTTCGGAACGGCGGAGTCGTTCCCAATCCAACGGAAATCACCTTCCGGCGAGACGCCCATCAGAACGCCGTCGTGGGCATGGCTGCGGCGTGCCAGTTGATCGAGCAGTCCGCGACCCTTCCACAATTCGGGAATGACTGCTGCTTCGTATATCGATGCGATGAAATCGTGGTCCATCGGCGCCTCCGGTGCGACATTATCACAACGGTCAGCGCTCGGAAGCAACATGGTCGACGAGGAGCTACCTTCGATGGAAGTAGCCTCCCCGCTGTGTGGGTTCAACGCGGTTGATACGGCCATCGGCTCGCCGAACAGCGGTCGTAGTCTGTCGTCATGGCCCTCGACCTAGAGGCAATCGCCGCCATGCGTCGCCGGATGCAGCGGACGGCACGTAAAGACACCGCTTTGAACGCATTGCACGATCTCGCCTGGACAAGGACGGTCTTCGCCACTGCATCCACTGTCTGCTTCCAGAAATGAAGCGGACGACGTCCAATACGCCTTTCCGGGGTTGATGATCGCCTGTTCCTTGACGGCTACTATTTCGGGCTCTACACCCGCTTCAACATTCCAAAGTCTGGGACCAAGGTGGTCAACCAGCGCTATCCTCGAATCAATCGTCAATGAAATTTCGTCAACTTGGCGCCTCGACGCTCAGACTGTCAGAAATCGGGTATGGCGCCAGCCGCATTGGCGACCTCGGCAGTGTTCTGGATTGCAAGGCTGTTCTGGAAGCGGTCTGGGATTGCGGGATCCGCTATTTTGACACAGCTCCCGGATACGGGCTGGGGCTTTCCGAACGGCGGCTCGGCGACTTCCTCAGAACACAGGAACGGACGTCCTACGTCCTGTCCACCAAGGTCGGCAAGATCCTTATGCCGGTCGGCGGGCGTCCCTCGAATGTGATGCCTTTCGACATCGCGTACGACTACTCCTACGACGGCGTGATGCGCTCCTTCGAGTTCAGCATAGCCAGGTTGGGATTGTCATCAATCGACATTCTACTGGCTGATGATCTCGAGGCCCCTACCCTTGGTCGCGCGGACTATCGACGGCACCTTGCCAAGTTCCTTGAAAGTGGCGTCAAGGCGCTGGACGAACTAAAGGCGAATGGAGATATTGCCGCCTTCGGCATCGGCGTGAACGACGTTGGGGTATGCCTTGACGTAATGCAGCGGGCCAAGCTCGACTGCATCATGCTAACGGGCCGCTACACGTTGATCGATCGGACCGCCGGAACTCGCCTCTTGGGACTGTGCCAGCGAACAGCAACGCCTCTGATCGTTGCAGGGATTCTGAATGGAGGAACGCTCCTTGAGGACAAGGCAGAGCGTGACGTCTCGAATCCTCTAGCGCCTTTTGCGAAAACAGCACAGGAAATTGCGCGTGAGTCAGGCGTCAACTTGGCAAGCGCCGCCTTGCAATTTCCTCTTGCGAATTCATCCGTCGCTTCTGCTGTACTTGGAACCACCGATGCCCAACGCATCAAGGGCTTGGTGGCGGGCATCAAAGACGCGATCCCTGATCACGTCTGGTCAAGATTCAATTCTGTGGCCCTCAACTAGCCGGCGTCCAACACTCTGGATTCTTGTGGCGATTGCCGCAATCGCGGCGCTCATATATCAGCAACATCTTATTGATCTAATTGCGTTCTTTTGCGTTCCGCCAGAGATATCGAATTATCACACCGCTCACCGAGCTTTTCGCAGCTAGCTGGAACTTTTCCCGCCGCCATCAGTTTTCTTCACCGTAGCGAATCCCAACACGCTACACGGATCAATGCATCGCCCAAATGCTGGTCCAACAGTAGGCCCGGCGGGACCCCCTCCCTGCCGGGCTTTCGCTTTCTCATCACAGGGAACCTAAAGCACCCTCAGCAGTTTTGGGAATGCGATGACCATTCAGCCGGTCAGCGCAAGCTCGAATCCAGTCCCAACTAGTGACCAGCCCAATGAAAGGCTCGGCGCATGATGTGTCGGGCCTTTTCCATTTCAGATGTGTCCGGCGGGGGCGGGGATCTTGCGCTTTGAGCCCTTCACATCGCAATTGGATTTTGACGTCCGACGGTAATTTGAGGGTGCGATACCAATGAAGCGCATGTTTCGTCTGGCCGAAGCGCTGGCTCAGTCGCTGTGCTTGCCGTCAGTCGCAGCGCAGTGCCCCAAAGAGTTTGCAGGCAATGGTCCGCGCGGTGAGTTCCAGGCTGCGGATATCGCGCCCATCGAAATCGAGAAGGTCGAAGGCAAGCATGATGACATTGCCGACATGCAGCTTCCCTCCCCGACCACCCAGTGAGTTCTGCAGTTTACCGAAGTGAGGTGACCGTTCAGAATGGTGGTAGGTCGCCGAGTAAGCTAGACGCTTGGCCAGGCTGCTGGCCTCATGCGCTGAATTATAGGCACAGGACTGCCCGGTTGGCGGTAAGGCATCTCTCGTGGTGAGCATCCTTTGCAGACCTGGTTCACGGCCGCGGGCACTTGCAAATGAGGGTCGAACCGCGCAACGAACATGACGGGTCTTTCACAGGTGTCCACTGCGATAATTCTGTAGAAAAGGTCGATTTCACGAGGTCCTGAATTTCATCCTGAACAGGACTGACGTCGCGTGGAATGCTGAAGCAATTCCTCCCAATTTGACCGGATGTGAAGCCCAGATGGTCAAACGTGGTCCAGCCGCCGGCCCTTTGGAGAAGGGTGTCGCCCTTAAACGCTGGCGAAAGGACAGCCGTTTCAATCTTCCTCAACCTGGCGGGATCCTCGTTGCAAAACCAGTTTGGATTGTCTTCTTGCCAACTCTCCACCGTGCAATTGGCCCCGGCGTATACGCTCGCAACGGTATTGCCTGATGCATCGGCCTCATTCACATCAACTATCTTGAGAAGATCCGGCCAGGTGGCCTCCAAGCCCGTATCAAAAACTCGAACCATCTTGATCGTCCCGTTGCGAAACTCTCCCTTAAGGTCAATTCCATCGGCAGCCAACTCGTCAACGATGGACAGAAAATCTGGGCGTGAAAGCCCGTTGACTGAAAGGAGACTTATGTTCTCTTTCACCCCACGGATATGTTCGAACTTTTTGCTCCTGAGCGCCCTTATGATCCGAAGCGTAGATTCTGCACCGCGTCTTTTGACGCCACCGACGGCGACAGCATAGGCACCCGAGGAACGACCGGCGAAATAGTCCCATCCCTCTTGGTTCGCGCCATTCTCCATCAGCAGGTCAATCAAACGATCATCAGCCTGCGTCAGCAAAGCTTCCTTTAAAAAGCTCCGCTTGAACCGCCCGTCAGCATATCCATTTCCGTCAACGTTTCCGCGACGTAAGATCGTGCGAGCGACAAGAAAATCATTCTTCCCGATGGCCGCCATCAAAGCGCGACCATCGTCAGTAACATGATCTGCGACCGCAACCTTTGGCAATCCGCAATCAAGAAAGAACGCCAAAGCCAATGCGATGAAATGCGGCCATCGTCGCGTGATAGGTCGACGAGCGACAATCATGTCCCACCTTGAACTAGCCTCTTTCCCCGCTGTCGCCTGCTCGCCTGTAGATTGCCTCTATGGAAACTGTCGCGGGATTTGTCGAGGTTCTGGATTGTGCGGACAAATCTACATCAAGGCTACGCCCTAGGAAATGCTACAAAACTTCGTGTTCGTCGGCTTGGCTGTCGCCGGGAGCCTCGCAACCAGTTTCATCCGGGCATCGAGCACTGCGTTCGGCGGCATACTTTTCATGTGTCGAATTCACACGGATGCTCAGCGCGCGGCCTCGCAGCCTAACAGGGGCCGCCTATAAGCGTCGAATATTTCGCACGAACTGAACGAAGCTATCGATTTCTTCTTCCGTATTGTAGTAGTGAGGCGAGGCCCGAACCACAGCAGGCAGACCTCGTGCCGTAGCGTCGAGTAATGTACTAGACGGAGCGGAGGCGCTAACGTTGAAGCGGTAATGGGCTGCCAAGGCCATGATGCCCGCCGCAGTGTGGCCAGCAACGGAAAATGTCACGATTGAAGCCGGATTCGGCCCAAGATCATGGACAAGAACCTCTTCGATGTCCCGAAGGCCGTTGCGAAGTTGCTCCGGACGACGCGAAAGACGCCCTTGAAATTCATGGTGGATGCCGTTTTGCCATTACTGACTGCCTCGGGCATCCGCGCTCCGTAAGCTCGCCTAAGCCGCGCCGTCAATTGCCACCGGATGCGACCAGAACCGGATCGCGCCGGAAGTCCTGAGGAAATAGCCGCTTGAGGTTCTCGATCTTTGGAAGATCGTTGATCACGATATACGGGTAGGTCGGATTGTTCGTCAGAAAATTCTGATGATAGGCCTCTGCCGGATAGAAGCTCTTGCCTGGCTCGATCTTGGTGACGATCGCAGCATCATAGACGCGGGCATGATTCAACTGGCCGATGTAGGCCTTGGCGACCTTGGACTGCGCGTCGGTCTGCGGGAAGATCGCCGAGCGATACTGGATGCCAGTGTCCGGCCCCTGGCGATTGAGTTGCGTTGGGTCGTGCGCTACCGAAAAGTAGATCTGGAGCAGATGGCCGTAGCTGACCTTACTTGGATCAAAGACGATCTCCACGGACTCAGCGTGCCCCGTCGAGCCAGTACTGACCGTCTCGTATTGTGCCGAGGACTGCGGGCCGCCGGCATAGCCCGACGTCGCGCTCGCGACCCCTTTGACATGCTGGAACACGCCCTGGACACCCCAGAAGCAGCCGCCGGCGAAAACCGCGGTTTCGGAGGCGCCGCCGGTCCGCTCGTCTTGGACCGGCGCCGGGATCACCGTTGCTTCCTCAGCGGCCGACACCGTCAACACGAGACCCACGCCGACGCTTGCCAGCGCCACCGCGCCGAAAATGGCGGGACCCAGAGAGCTTCCTACCTTCTTGCCGGAACTGCGCATCGTAACGATCTCCTCTAGCCAAAAGTAAACGCGAAAGCTTGGACACCTGGATCCAGGAACCGGATCTCGTTAGCACACCGCCGAGATAGGCAAGGATAAAAAGCAGCATAGGTTTATCTCGTAAGCGTCAGGACGAGGCCGGATGGAAAGTCATGGCGACCCCATTCATGCAGTATCGTAGCCCGGTCGGTTTTGGACCGTCGTCGAAGACGTGGCCGAGATGGCCGCCACAACGGCTGCAGTGAACCTCGGTACGTACCATACCTTCTGAACTGTCCTGGCTAGTCGATACCGCGCCCTCGAGCGGTGCCCAGAAGCTTGGCCAGCCAGTGCCGCTTTCGAACTTCGTGGTCGAGGAGAAGGCGTCCTGATCGCAGCCCGCACAGGCGAAATTGCCCTTGCGGTGTTCGTTCAACAGTGGGCTGGTGAAGGGATACTCGGTCCCCTCCTGCCTCAGCACCGAATACTGGTCGGCTGTGAGAATCTTTCTCCACTCTGTATCGGAATGTGAGACGGGGAAGGATTGCGCTGCGACTGCCTCTCCGTCATCCCAGCCAAAGCGCGAGGCCACGACACTGAGCCCCGCACTAAGAAACAACAGACGTCTGGTAAACATATTCGCTTCTCCTCACCTAACGTGACACAACGGATCTGGTCTCCAGAAGGGCAGCTCGCCCCTGTCTTCGTCCATCGCCATATCGGGCACACTGATAGCTCTGATATTTGCGTTCGGTGTGGTCTCCGGTGGCCACTTCAAACCGACGATCACTCTCGTTCAGTGGAGCGGAAACCAGAGGCGGCTCGATTGCACTGTAGGATACGTTGCGGCTCAAATCCTTGGAAGCGTTGCAGGGTCGCGGGGGAGATATTCGACTTGCCTCCCGGCAGGTTTAGGTTCGATCCACCGACCTTCTCGACTTTGGCAAGCGAAGGGATTGCGACCTTCGGCCTGATGACGATCGTCTTCGGCTCGGCGAAGAGCACGAGCAAGTTCGTAGGCCGTTCGCTGTTGGATTTTGGCTGATGGGTGCGATTGTCTCCACACCAACCGGATCCATTGCCAATCCCGCCATCGCGATCGGACTGCTTGCGACGCCCGGCAGCGCTTCAGCGCTTGCAGTTCTAGCTTTCATGATGATCCAGATCGCCAGCGGAAGCTTGGCAGCCCAAGTAACGTCAGTATTCTACCCCGACCCGCAGCGACTTTAATCAAGTCGTTCCCATTGTTCATCTCAATGACCCGCGGGTAATAGCCACTCTCAAGGAGGGAGACCTCAATGACGAAGAGATACACATTTCGATTCCTGGTATCCGGAGGCCTGGTTTGCTGCATAGTTGTGGCTGCCGCAGGCGACGCCGCGGAGAACGTGTCTCCGATCTATGGTGTCAGTCTTCCTGAGGGATACCGGGATTGGCGGATGATCACCGTCGCCCACGAGGCTGGGAAGAACAACGACATCCGCGCGATCCTCGGGAACGATGTCGCGGTGAAGGCTTTCCGCGAAGGCACGCGACCCTTCCCGGATGGTACGATGATTGCGCGCTTGGCATACGTCTACAAATCGTCCCCTGAGAACGACGCCGTGTTTCCCGCACCGCAATCGTTCGTGGCCGGGGATCCCACAAACGTGCAGATCAGCATCAAGGACTCGAAGAGGTTCTCAGATAGCGGAGGGTGGGGCTACGCGCAGTTCGAGAACGGCAAAATGAGGGGCTACTGAAGTCCTGTTTTGCATGTCACACTAAACTCGACCGTTCAAAGGACTTCGTATTCAGCCACTACTCTCCCTGACAGATGGCTAAATTCTACTTTTACATCCGAACGCGGGAAAGCTTCGACCCTGACTGCGAGGCAAGCACAACGAACGTCCCAACAGCACTGACCGTGCTGAACGCGCCAGTCGCTGCCGCCGCAATGGCAAAACGGAAGAGAACCAAGCCACTCGCATCATTCAGCTGTGATGACGATACCGAACTCAGCGGCATGATCTACCTGAAAGGAAAATGGCCCTGCTAATGACGTAGAGCCGCCACTACCGGCCGGGATCTGGAGGAAGGTAGGCACGCTCAAGATCGTTGGCAAAGGCACAAAACTTGGTGAACGAGTCAAGACGATACATATAGGAAAAGCGTGCGACATCGAATTGCAATCCGAGGACGGTACTGAGGCAAACGCGGAGAAACTATTGGCAGCATGGAGAACTGGCACCCGCTCCTCAAGCTTCGTCCACTGACAGCATTTCCGGAGCGTCCCCGTCAACAAGCCGATGTCAAGTCGTGCTCTGTGGAGACAGATGTTTACGGAACAAACGAAAGAGCGTGCTTTCCAACGCGGAATCACGGCCGATTGATCTGATTCATCGCTAACCGCGCTCATCAAGCATGAGCGACATGCGTATGGAATCGATAAATTCCCCATCGATCAATGTACCGCGTCTTTCTACCCCTTCACGGCGGAAACCCACGCGCTCGTAAAGAGCAATAGCGCGAGCGTTGTCGGCATGAACAAACAGTTCGATCCGGATTAGGCCCACGTCTGTTGCTGCGTTCAAAGCCGCTTCTATCAAACGCTGCCCAAGTCGGTTACCGCGATAGGCGGGAATAATCCCCATTCCAAGCGATCCACGGTGCGATTGGGTCGGCCGAAAATGGCGAGTAATGTCGCACCAGCCGACGACCCGCCCCTCGTCGATGGCGACGAACTGTGGATTGCCCTTGTCAATCATGCCGAGTACGAAGCTGCGCGTCTGTGGAAGTGGAGGCGCTTCCAGCATGGTCAAATACTTTCGTTCCCGCGCTACAACGTCGAGCGCCGCGTGGAAACCTTCAATATTCTCCGACGCGATGGGAACGATTTCTATTTTACGTGGCGTACACATGGATTTGTCGGCTATCTCTTCCCGTCGAATTGCGAGCTTCATTGAAGCTCATGCATCCTCGGATTGCAATCGGAAAGTTATGCGACTTTAGAAAGTGTCTCCGCTGAGATAACACTACAAGGAGGGACGGGTGAGTCGAGCATCGTGCGCGTGAGAAATTTTTTGCTGATTGCATCAAAGTCACTCAACGCTGCACAGAAGACTTCGGGATAGACCTCCACCAAGACTCCGGCTGAAGGCCAGCCTGAGCCAAAGCCGGAAAGAAGAGGTCCGGCCTCGTCAGGCACCAGGTGACCTTGCCCTTGGTACGCGCTGCTATCCCAGCGGCAAGCAAAGCGGCCGCCGCGCCGTCGACGGTTCCCGATCCACCACCGGCGAACTCATGCACGGCTCCGAAAGACAGCCCGCCTCCCGGCAGATGTTCATCGATCTCGCGAACATCGAAGGCCAGAACCTGATTGCGGCGAACAGGGACACCTTCAAGGCGCGCGATACGCTCCGCAAGCTCAGTGATGACAGGGTTTGCGCTTGGCTGCGCCATTCTGTGGCCTTCGTCAATTCAAGGGTTCCATCTCGTTCAAAAGCGAGTATGTTCTAGATTTGTTCCTTTGCGGATTTTGAGTCAACGGGCGCGTTTCAGGTGGATTTTGAACCAACAGGCCATCCACAGCGATGCGGGCCGACGATCCAGGAGGGAATTCGATGCGCTAGCAAACGCTGGTCCACAGGGCGTACGATATCTTCCGGATGAGAAACAATTCCTGCGATGAACCCACTCTGCGAGACTACCGAGGCTCGGTCGTCACCCTCGAATGCGGTGCATGTGAGAGAGCGACCGATCTCGACCGGAGGGCCCTCGTCAATATGGAGCCAGCCTGTCCTACCGGCAGCTCCGACGGCGGCTTGCCGTTGGCTGTTCGGGAATGAACGGCACGGATCGCGTCGACCGTTGTCAGGCTAGTTTCCGTGCCTGGTCCCCGCTAGAGATGTGCCCAATGAGTGATCCCGCTGCAAATCTATCAATTGAGCGCCCACGCAAGATCATCCACATCGACATGGACGCCTTCTACGCGTCCGTTGAGCAGCGGGACAACCCGGAGCTGCGCGGTCGTCCCGTCGCAGTCGGCGGTTCCGAGGCACGCGGCGTGGTGGCGGCCGCCAGTTACGAGGCGCGTAAATTCGGCGTCCATTCTGCAATGCCTTCAGTGACGGCAAAGCGCAAATGCCCCGACCTGATCTTCGTGAAGCCGCGCTTTGACGTCTACAAGGCTGTTTCAGCTCAGATCAGGGGAATCTTCGCCGAATACACTCCAATGATCGAACCGCTGTCGCTCGACGAGGCCTATCTCGATGTCACCGAGAACCTGAAGGGCATGGAGATCGCGACGGAGATCGCGCTTGAAATCCGAGCGAAGATCAAGGCTGCAACCAACCTCAACGCATCTGCGGGGATCTCCTACAACAAGTTTCTGGCCAAGATGGCGAGTGACCTCAACAAGCCAAATGGCCAGGCGGTTATCACGCCGAAGAACGGACCTGCCTTTGTGGCGGCGCTCCCCGTCAAGAAGTTTCACGGCGTCGGTCCGGCGACGGCGGAGAAGATGAATCGTCTCGGCATAGAGACCGGAGCTGACCTCCGGGAAAAGGATGTCGAGTTTCTAGTCCGGCACTTCGGCAAATCGGGGCCGTATTTCTACGGCATCGCGCGTGGGATCGATGAACGTCAGGTAAAGCCAAACAGGGTACGAAAGTCAGTCGGGGCGGAGGACACGTTCGCGGAGGACCTCCACGCCTACGAGCCAGCTCTGGTAGGATTGAAGCCCCTGATTGCGAAGGTCTGGCACTACTGCGAGGCAAATCGGATTACCGGCAAGACCTTGACGCTCAAGGTTAAGTACGCCGACTTCATGCAGATCACCCGCGCTAGGACGATTGGCCATGGATTCCGATCACCAGAGGAGGTCGAGGAATCCATTTGCAATCTGTTGGGTGCCGTCTTTCCAATCAGCAAGGGATACGGCTCCTCGGGGTGACACTGTCTTCGCTAGAGCCGCTGGCCGACACTCCCGTTGAGCAACTGGCCTTGCGTCTGTGACGAGCATGCGTCGCGCTGAGGTTCACCTCTTGCATCGAGGGTGTTTGATTTGACGGAACACGATACTGCGTGGTTCATATGAAAAGCAGCAGCTCGAAAGGGTCGTTACCGTATGACCAGCGTCGAACTAAACGAAGCGCAACGGGACATGCTGTTGCGCAGCCTGACTGAAGTGGGTTCATCGAAGCCCGTGGGCTACCTTCCACTCTATACAATTGAGAAGTTCTTTCGCTCTACCCCGGAAACCCTCGCTGCTATCGCAGCCACGCGCGGGCTCGTAACTGCACAGTTTGCCCAGGCACCTTGTTGTATCAAGAGTGGCGCGTTTTATGCGTACCACCGCGAGGCACTCAACAATCTCTTGCAAGAAAATGCTGACGCCGTCCGAATTGCGGGGCTTCCGCACGATCCTGATGACTTCGTAGCCCATATCGCCGCCATCTGGTACGCGGAGAACCAACCGGCACATCCGATCATCGCCGCCGCGTTTGGCGGGAAAGATAATTGAATTCTCGCACGCTGTTCTTGCGCTCAGCGCCCATCAAAATCGATGTGGAAAGAAAAAAGGGCCAGCGGAAGACCGTGGCCCATAAAGTGTGAAGGTCAAAAACCTCCAGAGGGGAACAGCTGCTGCGCGGACCTGGGAGGAGAAACCGCTATGTGCACCAGCTGTGGACGTTATGATCGTTTTTTGACCAATTGGAAAACATTTTTTGTGCAACGCAGCCATGCAAATGTGATCACTTGCGATGGTAAGAGTCGTCCATCTCCGCACCGATCATAGGGGCTCATCCGGGACTACACTTGGGTTCCAACGCCAACCGCTTCATAGTGCCTTGAATGTCGGCGTCGAATAGCCGACGCTCGGTTACAAAAACAGGGAGATGACTCTCGCATGTGTAATCTCTACCGCATGGATGATCGCGATTGGGTCAACAAATGGGCGCAGGACGCCGAGAGCCTGATCAACTTGATGCCCGCCTATCAGATAAACCCCGACCAATGGGCACCCATCATTCGAAACACTTCCGGCAGTGGGAGGCAGCTTGCAAATTGCCGATGGGGCTTACCCTCTCCGATCTACGTGCAGAGGAAGGCAGCCGAAACCCGCGCTGAGAAGCTTCGAAAAAAGGGCCTTCCAGTGGACATGGACGAACTCCTGCGGATGGAGCCGGACAGCGGCGTTACCAACATTCGTAATCTGACTTTACCCCATTGGAAGCGGTGGTTTGGCGTGGAGCACCGATGCCTCGTGCCCGTGACGACCTTCGCGGAGCCAGACCCAGCCAGCAAGGATGAAGGCGGGAAAACACCGAATGCATGGTTTTCTGCGAACCTCAACAGACCCGTCATGTTCTTCGCTGGTCTATGGGCATCCCAATGGAAGAGTGTCCGCAAGGTCAAGGATGGACTAACCACAGACGACCTCTACGCAATCCTGACAACCGAAGCGAACGACATCGTGCGCCCCGTTCATCAGAAGGCCATGCCAGTCCTCTTGCAGACGCGTGAGGAAACCGAAATCTGGATGAGGGCACCATGGGAGGAAGCGAAGCACCTGGCCCGACCCATTCCCAACGACCGTATCACAATCACATCGCGTGAACCGTACGGATCGACGATTGTGAGCAAGACTGGGGAGCCGCTCCCAAAACCAATGGTACTCTAAGCGGTTTGCAGATCGCGTACCAACCAATAAATTGGCATCGGGGCGCAAAGTCCTTCGCAATCAATAGACACCATTTGCGTCCTGATCTCGGGATCACTTGCCCGTGGTTTTTAACCATCGGTTAGCATCGACCGTCGGCGAACGACCGCCCGGTGGAATATGTTAGACCATCTTGCGAGGCGCGAGGATAGCGGAACTGACAGTGTTCACGATTTTCATGCTTGGATTAAAAGGCGGTCTCATTCAGGTGACGGGTGTCTGCCTGACGGGCAGGCAGCTGCACCTTAGCCTTGCCTTCGGAACAAGTCCCTGAACTGCGAGGGCTGCGACCTCAGATATTGCGGAGGAGCCGACACCTGACCTCCCAGCGCGGCAGCCGCGTGCCAAGGCCAACGAGGATCGTAGAGTGCGGCCCGGGCAATTGCGATCAGATCCGCGTCACCCGTGGCTACAATCGCCTCAGCTTGGGCAGGCTCAGTTATCAAGCCAACTGCCACGACCGGGATCTTGATCTCATTCTTGATGGCCCGCGCGAGTGGCACCTGGTAGTTGGGCCCGACTGGAATTGATTGCTTGGCATCCAGCCCGCCGCTCGATACGTGGATCGCGTCGCACCCCCTCGCCTCAAGCTCCTTTGCAAAAACAATCACCTCTGCCAGTTCCAGACCTCCTTCGACCCAATCCGTCGCTGAAACCCTCATTGTCACGGGTCTTCCCGCCGGGAATGCACTCCTAACGGCATCGAAGACTTCCAGAGGAAAGCGCATTCTGTTTTCGAGCGGGCCGCCATAGTCGTCAGCTCGCTGATTGGACAGCGGTGAAAGAAATTGATGCAGAAGATAGCCGTGCGCACCGTGGATCTGGACGGCATCGATGCCTATATTGGCAGCACGTTTTGCCGACGCGACGAATGCGTCGCGGACGCGCTTTAGTCCCTCCTGATCGAGAGCGGCAGGCGGCACGTATTCCGGAAGGAATGCCACAGTAGAAGGCGCTTCAGTTTGCCAACCATTATCATGGCTTGGCGGGATCTGCCTGCCTCCTAGCCATGGGATATCTGTCGACGCCTTGCGACCGGCATGGGCAAGCTGAATAGCAATCGGCACATCCGAATATCGGCGTACGCCCTCGAGTGTCCGAGCGAGCGCAGCTTCGGTTGCGTCATCGTAAAGACCGACATCCGCGAATGTGATCCGCCCCTCTGGCACTACAGCGGTAGCCTCTATGGTCAGCAAACCCGCGCCGGAGAGCGCAAGGTGCCCCAAGTGGATAAGGTGCCAGTCAGTCGTGCATCCATTCTCCGCTGAGTATTGGCACATGGGCGCGATGACGATGCGGTTCGCAAGCTCCAGCCCGGCAACCCGGAAAGGGGAAAACAGAACAGGGTTTGGCATGGGGTCTCCTTGATCAGGGAAATTCCATTTCAGGGCCTTTCAACGGCTTCCGTTGAGCGGGCTTTTCAATAACATATTGTCTTCGAGTTGCCACTTCCCGGCCGCAGCTCTGGACCGAAGGTAGGAAGCGGCAGTCCAGCGTCCTAGGAGATGACCTCTTTTGGCACCTCAGCGTTTTCGTTGCGGCGGGAAGCGCCGCGATCCTCTCGCTGGTCAATTTGTGTGGTCTCTTCTTGTGCATGATCGCGCTCCATTTTGTTTCGGGCGGCGATTTAGGCAGCATACGAACGGTGGAATGGAGCCGGTGACCACGCAACGAAACCACCAAGCGTAGACCAACTCAATGATTTCACTGTGTTCGAGTGTTCCTGACTGGCCCTGACAGCCCCTGCATAGGATCACGCTTCCGGCTCATAACCGCTTGGTTGGGGGTTCAAGTCCCTCCGGGCCCACCATTTCCCCCATTTTGGGACACTCGCGCGCGACAATGCGGACGATGCACTTCCGGAGACGCCACGAGTTGGCCACTAGCGTAAAAAGATATGTGATATCAAATACATAAATGAATCGTCAGCCTACAGACAGGCGTTTCATACCCGTCGGGTTGGGGGCTCGAATCCCTCACCGCCTACCAAGTTTTCCGGGGTTCGATGATATCTGGTGGGGAAGTGGAGGTCGGCGAGACAGCATTTATGACAGCGGCGGTCGGCCGGCGCTGGCGCCGGCCGGACTGCGGCTTATCCCTTCATAGACTCAGTGGAGGGATGCGGTAGTAGATGTGGACCTGGTCGGCGATGTATGCGATCCGTCCCTTGCTAATCCAGATAGGTTGCGGGGCGTCAGGGTCGCTCTGCTCCTTTCGCCTCAGTGTGCTCTCCGAGAGAGTGGTGAGCTCGCAGACCGTGCGGCGTCGATATAGTCGGGTCATCCCAGGTCAGTTCCAACCCGTATACTCAGGAGTTCGTGTGGGTCGCGGACTTCGCCAACTGCGGGGCATGGGTGGTTTCCGCCCAGCCGGAGGGGCCTTGCGGAATCGTCCAGTTGTCGCGGTTCGAGATGGACAAGGAATATAAGAGCCTGTTCTGGCGCTACGTCGCCCGGAAGACGGCAACCAACCCGACAGGTACGTTGATGCCGGGCTTCTCATGTTCTGCGGTAGATCAAGGGGAATACGTCTACGATTGGAAGAAGACGCGGTCTGATTACCTACAGTGCGAGTTCGTCGAGTTCAGCCCGATCTGATCGAAGATTGGTAGTGCACGGACTGCGACGACGGCACGTTGACCCGCGTGAACGCAAGTCCGGCATATGTTCCGATAAGTATCGTGGCCATCTCATCGGCCGACCGACAGCCCTCATCGTAGAGTTCGATGGCCGCGTCGCAGAGAAACGACGACGCCTGGTCGTCCCATTTGACGCCGTATTGTCGGTACCATTCGCGAACGGCCTTCGACATGACCGAGTGGTCGTGTTGGGTTGCCTTCGACACGGGACACCTCGGCGCCGTCAGCGACGGCCGATCTCCGCTTCGACTTTTATCCGGGAGTTCCCAGCGTTCTTTACCGCCTTCTTGACGGTGTCCTTCGAGACGCCCTTCTTCGAAGCTTCGTATTTGACCTCGTGATCCTGACCGCCTGCGACGCTTGCGCGATCCTGTGGGCGGCCTCGGGATGTTTGTGTCTTTGCCATCGTGCACCTCCTAGAATGAGTTTCCAGTGGAGAAACTCACAACGATTCCGGTGGTTCCGGGAGCGTGCATGGCTCCAGATATGCATCGCATCTTCCTTTGAACGCAGATTCTTCTGTTCCCATTTCCAAAGGTCCCTTGAGGAGGACGACGATACACGGTTCAATTGAGAAAGCCTGAGTGTCCCGTGGAGCGGTGGTTGTCTGACTTTGATGATTTCAATCGGCATTCGCTCGAAGACGCGTTGAGGCGTGCCGCAGCTGGTCTTTCAAGCATTAGGGACTTCCAAGCCAAGCTTGACGTCTATCGATCACCACTTCAGCAGGCCCTTAAGCAGTTCGAAGAGCAACAATCCGCGCAGCAGATCATGCTCCGCGACCTTGATGTGCATTCTCGATTGCGAGAGATGGTCGCGGCGGCCGGAGGGTTTCGACCGACACTGTCGGAGGCTTTGGCCGGAGCGTCCGAAACTTTCCGCGAAGTGCAAGAGCGCGCCGAGGCAGCACGGAAACTGAGTCTTCCTCATACACTTGAGGCCTTCCGAACGCCCACCAGCGACTTGTCGGTACGGATGCTCGCGCTTGGCAACGCGGGGATGTTGGAGTCACGGACACACCTTGATTTCTTTAATCAGGCATCCGCGCTGTCGGACATGATAGACAGTGTCCGCCGTATCAACCACGGCTTCTCCGATGCGGTTTCAGCTTTTCGCCAGGCTCAACTCCCCGTTTTCGACAGTCTCTCGGCGTATAGAACTTTCTTCGATGGTGCCGGCCTGGTTCTGCCTCGTTGGCCAAAAGTGCGTCTGCTCTCGGCGGCGGAGAAACGTCGACGCTTCCGTGATCGCCTGAAGACCGAGACGGAACCAGCGCATGTGAAGCGCGCGAAGTCTCTCGTCCATGATACGAACTGACGCTCCGCGACATCCTCGACGACTTGATGGCTAGGGAATATGGAGAGGATTGGCCTGACGCCAGGCTGCCGCTTTGCGACTGCAAGGATCTGCTCGGCAAATGGAAGAAGCGCGGCGGCGATGTGCTAGAACACGCCGACTACGCTGACTATGGTCGGATCATGGGACACCCAGATCACTTTGCGGCGATCTTCGCAAATGCGTTTGCCGATCCGGAGATGGTGCTCTCGATCATGAAAGCTGCAGGAGACCTGCGAGCAGCCTCTCACCATGGGCGTTCCTTCACGCCGGAGGATCTTCGAGATCTCCGCGTGACATGGAAGACGATCGAATCGGGACTGCTGGTACTCACCGACGACTACGAAATCATAGTTTGATCGCCCTCGAACCCTCCCCATTCTAAGACCCCAGGGAGGCGTTCCTGGTTCCCGACGCCTTGCAGGTGAATGTCTCGTGTCCTGAATAGAACGGAATCAATTTCTGAGCGCGATTCCGTAAGCCATTGAAAAATGATTCGTTTTGAGTCGGAACGAATCACCCCCGCACGTCTTTGAATCACGACCACTGGTTCGGAGTAGAGCGTATGGCATCGGGACATAGAGCGCAATGGAAGGGCTTCCTCAAATTTGGTGAAGTGAGCTGCGGCGTCGCCCTTTATACGGCAGCGTCCACCACTGACCGCATAACCTTCAACACGATCAACAAGGCATCCGGCAACCGGGTCAACCGCGTTTTCATAGACAGCGAGACCGAAGATCCGGTTCCAAAGGAGAAGCAGACGAAGGGCTTCGAGATCGACAACGGCCAGTACATCATAATCGATCCCGAGGAAGTCGCCGCAACCATCCCCGAGAGCAAAAAGACGCTCGAAGTTGACGCCTTCATCCCCTGCTCTGAAGTCGACGACGTCTATTTCGACAAGCCGTACTACCTGACGCCCGACAAAATGGGCGCCGATGCATTCGTTGCACTGCGAGATGGCATGAAGAAGTCGAATGTCGCGGCAATTGCCCGCGCTGTCCTCTTCCGCCGCGTTAGGACGGTGCAATACGACCGCATGGCAAAGGGCTGATCGCCACCACGATGAACTACGACTACGAGGTTCGCTCATCGAAGAAAGCCTTCGAGGGGATGCCAAAACTGAAAATCGAAGGCGAAATGCTTGATCTCGCCAAGCACATCATCGCGACCAAGAAGGGCGATTTCGATCCGGCCGCGTTCGATGATCGCTATGAGGCCGCCCTCGCCGAGCTGGTGAAGGCAAAGATGGAGGGCAAGTCGCTACCGAAGCCAAAGAAGGTCGAGGTTTCCAAGCCCAACGATCTGCTGGCTGCTCTTCGCGAGAGCGCGGGCCTGCTGAAGGCAGGGGCGGCAGCAGACGCAAAACCGAAACGCACTGCTGCCAACGCCAATCAGGGCAATAGTCGGCAGCGCGCCGCGCGCGGGGCGGCACCGAAAGCCGCCTCTTCCGGGACTGCTCCGCGTCGCAAGGCAAGCTGAGGGGGATGTTACATGGCACCGCGTTATTATTGGAAAGGCTACCTGAAGCTCTCGCTGGTCACCTGCCCTGTGGCGATGACTCCAGCGACCTCGGTGTCAGAGAAGGTCCGCTTCCATACCTTGAACAAAGAAACCGGGAACCGGGTCGTCTCCCAGTACGTCGACAGTGTTACCGGAAAGCCCGTGAAGGACGAGAATGAGGCCAAGGGCTATGCCCGAGGAGAGAACGACTACGCCATCCTCACCGACGACGACCTTGATCGGGTCGCGCTGGACACAGTGAAAACCATCGACATCGAAAAATTTGTGCCCGCCGACAGCATCGAGTGGGTCTATCTCGAGAAACCCCACTATCTGATGCCTGACGACGCCGTTGGCAACGAGGCGTTCGCGGTCATCAGAGATGCCATGAAATCCGACAAGGTGGTTGGCGTCTCGAAGCTGGTCATGGGACGCCGCGAGCGCGCCGTCATCCTCGAACCCCGCGACGAAGGCATCGTTCTCTGGTCGCTGCGGTTCGGCGACGAGGTGCGCCGGAGGAGAGCTACTTCGAGGACATTGAGGAAGAGGCCGATCCCGACCTTGTGCCGCTGGTTCAGAAGCTCATCAAGCAGAAGTCCGCCCACTGGTCGCCAGACATGGTCAGCGATCCGATCCAGACCAGCCTCCTGAAGCTCATCGACGAGAAGAAGAAGGCGCTGAAGCCAAGAAAGGCAGCAAAGGGCAAGGCTGCGGAGACGGCACCGAAGAACAACGTCGTCAATATCATGGATGCTCTCCGGAAGAGCATCCAAGCAGACCTCAAGGGCAGGAAGGCGGGGTGATTCCATGCATTTGCTGGAGACTAAGGTTGCCCACGGGACAACTGGCTGGCAGGTAGACTTTGTCGGCGACGATGGAGAAGCCGTATCCATCAAGGTCGCGGAAGGCCACGCTGCCAACGAAGTTGAAGCCATCGACCACGCCAAGGAACTAATGGTCCAGTTGACGGCCTATGGCACCCGCGGGGGTGGACGGAGCATCAATTCCTACGACGCCGCCAGCAATGGCAACTTCGACGATGATGCCCCGATACTAGATACTTCGCATTAAGTTCCTCCCGCATCGGTCGGCCGTAACGGCGGCGCCCTGCGCCCGGCGGTGCATGGACAGCGGCGTCTGCCGCCGCGAACTCATATGATCCTCGGGGTGCTTGCTGGCACGGGGCGGATCCACGCAGTCACGTCGGGGTTTTCGCAGATGATATCCATCAGCACCTGCGTCGAGAGCAAGAACATGCGTCAGAGGGCCATCTTCGCGCCGGAGGCGTTGCTGCGCTGCAGGCGCTCGCGCTTGCGGCCCTGACCGACGATGATGCGGGCACCGGAATACGGCTTGAAGCCGACGGCGTCGAGCGCCTCCCCGAAGGTCTCCTGTTGCCGCGCTGCGGTAACAAGATCCGCAAGATCCTTGACGGAGATCACGACCGCCATGTCATCGGCCTTCTTGATATTGCCGATAACTTGCGGAACGCCGTTTCGGACTTTCCCGAGCACTGCGCTCAGCTCATCCTTGGCCTTCCTGAAGGTCAGAGGATCGCCCCCGATCTGGACAATGGTTTCCACGAGGCTGTCAGTGATGTCCTGTCTGCTGACGTTGCGGGCGACCTGCACCTGCTTGAGTAACCTCGCATCCATGTCATCATCTCCGCCTGTCCGAGGACACAATGGGAGCGTGGCCACATTTGTCAAGAAAGGTGGCCGTCACGGATTTAGGCGCGGTCTCGCGTCGAAGGGCACATCGACCGGGATTCCTATGCCCTTGGGTCCATAGGGACATGTCGGTATAGTGCAGCGATTAGCATTCGCACTCAGGCTTTTGACTATGGTCGGCGCCATCACAGAAACATGGAGCTTCGAGAAGCTGGTGAAGTCTTCCGGCTACCGGAACGTGGTCACCATGGACAATCCTCCGACCGCTCTCGTTCATGATGGAGCCGCAGACGAACGGATCGTCACAAATGGTGTCGCCGCCTACTACGTTTCACAACGAGACCTGTCTCTTGATGCGACGGAGCGTGCGCGCCAGCTGCTACAGCGGCTCCATGACCTCGGCGACTGGGCGGCAGGCGAGGTCCTTGAGCGATATCGCCGCGACGAGGAGAGGCTCGCCAGCGGTTATTATGACCTGAAGCCGAGACTGAGCGTGCATCAGATGTTCGTAAGACGGTTCTTGAGGAGGCATCCAGGCTCAACGGTCAGGGAGATCTCGGTGGGTGCAAGCCTGGCGGTCTCCGAAGTGCAAGCGCTGACTGCGGAGCTTTGCGGCCGCGGGATCCTCGTCGCTAGCGGTCAGAGGGAGACCCGGTACGAGCTAAGCGCCAGCGAGGGGGCCCGGTATCGAGAGTTCGATAACGACGGGTCCGCGGCAACAACGCCATAGCTTGGAAGCCTAGTGGAAGTTCCTTGCTTTCACCTTCAACGTATCGACATGCAATCTCGGACGAAGATGTCGCGCGATTCTGGCGCAGGTCGGTCTCCCCCGTGAAATCCGGGCTCCCGGGAGAGGATAACACAACCACAACGCTGCTCCAGTCGCACTGAAGCGAGTGCCACCACGCTGGGAGGCGTGCTTGGTGGCTAGGCCTCGATCTAGTTTCGGCTGAGCTTCCGATCGAGGAAATTGTGGATTAGAGGCGCAATCTCGGGCAGCTTGTCTTCCAGCGCGAAATGACCGGTGTCGAGGAGGTGCATCTCGGCATGGGGCAAGTCGCGTAGATACGGCGACGCGCCGTCGGCCGGGAAGATCTTGTCGTTTTTGCCCCAGACGATAAGGGTCGGCGGCTTCTTCTCGCGGAAGAACTCCTGGAATTTCGGGTACAGGGGGACATTGGTCCCGTAGTCGTGGAACAAGTCCAACTGAATGTCGTTGTTTCCGGGACGATCAAGAAGCGCCTGGTCGTGCCCCCAATTGTCGGGGTCGATGTGCGTGATATCGCTCATCCCATCGGTGTACTGGAACTTCGTGATTTCAGGCGTGAAGAGCACCATCAAAGCTTTGCGGTTTTCGGGCGTGTCGTTCTTCCAGTATGCCTTTATCGGGTCCCAGAATTCCTTGAGGCCTTCCTCGTAGGCATTGCCGTTCTGGACAATCAACGCAGACACGCGATCGGGTTGCTTCAACGCGAGCCGATAGCCGACGGGGGCGCCGTAATCCATAACGTACATCGCGTATTGCTTTAGATCCAGCTTGCCCATCAGGCTGTCGATGATGTCCGCATAATGCTGAAACGTATAGTCGAACTTGGTGTGGTCGGGCGCGTCGCTCTGACCGAAGCCCGGATAGTCGGGTGCAATCACATGGTACTTGTCAGCAAGGATCGGAATCAAATTCCTGAACATGTGCGACGACGTCGGGAAGCCGTGCAGGAGGAGCACGACCGGAGCGTCGACTGGCCCAGCCTCGCGATAGAACACCTTGGTGCCGTCAATCTCGACGGTATGATACGTGACCTGCGGCACGACGAGTTCGTGCTCGGCTGCGGACTTCTTGGCGGCAAAGGATGTCGTTGGAATGGCGCTGGACGCGGAGAGCGCGAACACCAAGACAAGCGTCGCCCTGCTCAACATCAATCTGTTCATTTGAACCTCCAAGCTGACGGCGAAGCTGATTGATCTTGGGCATGGTCGGCCGTCGAATGCCAAGATTGCTACGCCCGACGAGCTTCGAGGGCGAGTTAATTGTAGTGAGGCACCGTGAAATCGCGCGAGCAGGCATGAAAGTCCAGTTTATCGATACGCACGAGCATGCTAGCCAAAGACGTCGGCTTTCCCGACGACTAGATTCAGCCCCCGCGGTATTGATACATTTCGGTCGCCTCTGCGCCTGCCGCACTCCCACTGAGCCCTGAGGGACGAACGGCGGCTGAAGATAAGCGGCCCGGCTCTCGATCTGCTCATGGTGCCGCGGAGATCGAATGGCGGGATCGTTAGCAAGGAACACCCTGAGCGAGGTGTGGCCGTCGATGGTGTTCGAGGAATGCGATGTCCGTTTCCGGATTTAGCCCACGAGGAAGACACAAAAAGCATGAGGACTGCACACTGCCGACCATGCTGCTCAGAGCAGCTTCAGCCGATAGGCCGCGACGACAGCTTGAATGCGAGTGGTCACGCCTAGCTTCTTGATGGCAGTTTTGTGGCTGCTCAGACCGAGGATAATAGCGATCTCGTCGCTGCTCTTGCCTGCCGCTGACCACCGGAGGCACTCGATTTCCCTTCGCGAAAGAAGCTTGATCTCGCCGCTGCCGCACGTGAGATCGTCCAAGGCGGTCATCAAATCGAATACCAGATCGGCGAGCTCTGCATTCGAGCAGTTCGATCCCGAAAGCATGAAGAGATATTGCCGCGCCTTGGCGTCATGCAGGGAGATTCCCACATTGCACGCGAAGCCGTCGTCATAAAACACCCCGCCAATCTGGCTTGCCACGCCTTCCCTTTCCGCGCGGGCAAAGAGCAATTGCTCCGACGAGACCGGGAGCACGCTTTCCTTCAGCTTTGCGACGATGTTGCTCTGGGTGAACATGTCGGTCGACCGATAGCTTTGCAGGAGATCGTCTGGCCAATTGGTCGTGATTAGGTTATCGAGGAGGCCGCCACGAGCCGCCTCCGGAAAGACGGAAACCAGGAAGAAGTTCAGCCCGAACTTCCCCACGACGTCGCGTATCGCGACCTCGAAGGCCGCCAGGCGACGGGGTTCCCTGTCCCATATGTGACGATCGTGATGGCTCATGACCTACCCTGTGCCACCACTACCATGATTTGGACCGTCTCGGTGTGAGATTGCGTTAGACGACCGCGCATCGCTCAGCTGCATACACCAAATTTGGGGCATTGGGCCCGTTCGGCCGAGCACCTATCTCGGAACACGGCGGACCTGGGCGACCACCCCCGCCTGAGTTCGACGTGGGCTTCCGTCACGAGGCGGAAGCCCGTTTGTTTGTGCCGCAAGTGAATAGATCAATCCGACTTAATCGAAAGCCCAACAGCCCCGAGCGAGCTACATTCCCATCGAGCGAACATATTCCATAGGGTTGAGAGCACCCAGATAGCTCCTCCCCACTACACAATACCTCAACAGCCCGAGCGTGTTCTGGCTGAACGCCTTCGCACGTCCCCAATAAGGAGAAACGCATGACCAAGAGACTTGAGAACAAGGTCGCCATCGTGACAGGCGCCAACAGCGGCATTGGCCTCGCCACCGCAAAGCTGTTCGCCGCCGAGGGCGCCCACGTTTACATCACTGGACGCCGCAAGGAACAGCTCGACGCCGCAGTCGCTGACATCGGTGGCAGCGTTACCGCCGTCAATGCCGACTCCACCAAGATGGAAGACCTCGACCGCCTGTTTGCGCAGGTGAAGGCCGACCACGGACGTCTCGACGCCATCGTCGTCAACGCGGGCGGCGGGAGCGTGCTTCCTCTTGGTCAGATCACCGAAGAGCAGGTCGACGACACTTTCGGGCGCAACGTGAAGGCCGTGATCTTCACGGTACAGAAGGCGCTTCCTCTTCTCGGCAAAGGCTCCTCGGTCGTCTTGATCGGCTCCACGACCAGTATCGAAGGAACGGAAGCGTTCTCCGTCTACTCCGCCTCGAAGGCCGCAGTACGCAACCTTGCCCGTTCGTGGGCGCTCGACCTCAAGGGCAAGGGCGTTCGCGTGAATGTGCTGTCGCCCGGACCGACCCGCACTCCCGGCCTTGTGGAACTTGTGGGCGACGACAAGAACGCACAACAGGGCTTCCTCGATGCTCTCGCGTCCACGATCCCGCTGGGCCGCGTCGGCGAGCCTGAAGAGATCGCAAAAGCAGCGCTTTTCCTGGCTTCCGACGATTCCAGCTTCGTGAACGGCGTCGAACTCTTCGCCGACGGCGGCAAGGCTCAGGTCTGAGCTTCCAAGGGGCAGTCGACTTTCGGCCGCCCCTTGCTCGCTCGTCATGTCTCCTTCTTGACGGAGGGCGGCGCTTGCACTGTCAATTGCGCGGATCGAAACCAACCACTTGAAGTGACCCTATGAACCTGGACGACGTCCTGCGCCTTCTGCTCGATCCGATCACACAGTTCGCGGCCCTGGTCGTTGACTCTTCGTAGCGAGAACGCTTGTCCGGGGCCGCCGGACGCGCCGCTTCATCGGCGCCCGGCGACCTGTTCGGGGAGCGCGGCGTTCTGATCGGCGCGCCGGAGCCAGCAACGATGCGCGCCCTCACCTTCGTGGTGGTCTACGAGATTTCGAAGGACCATCTCGCGAGCGTGATGGATGAGCGCCCTGCCCTTGTTGAGGAACTTAGCCAGCTCCTGGCAAAGCGTGTCGAGACCGAGGAGGACCTGAAGGCCGACGGGAACGCTGGTGCGGAGGCTCATCCGGTTTCATTGGCAGCCAAGATAAGACATCTTTTCAGACTTCCACACGGCAGCATCAACTGACGTAGTACGGCCAGGTCAGCTTCATTCCGCCGCTCGCGGGTGCGAGACGGTCAAAAGCCTGCCCTGGATCAGCAGCGCTATCGTTCCTATTGCGATTGCCCCAACGACGACGTTGGCAAAGAAGAAAAGGTAAGGTGCCAACTGGCCTCCGATGCCGTCTCCGCCGCGAGATGCCATTCTCATGGACGCAGATGCCAATGCAGTAGTGCCGAGCGTTGCCGCCCAATATGAAGGGGCGAACGGCTGCTTCATGATCCAAGGCACGACGCGAACGAGAAGCGCCACTTGCAGAAGGCAGTAGCCCAGCAGCCCGTTTGCGAAGAGGTCAGGCGGGCCGGACGTCATGCTTAAGTAGGCGGCACACGCGACCGCAGGCGGAGCCAGAACGATACCGAGCGTCGGCCGAAGCGCTGGAGCCATTTCCGGCGCAGTCAGCAGACGCTGCAGCAGCACGGACTCTGTAGCGGCCCAGGTGAACATTCCGGCGCCGAAAAGCAGCTGCGCCAGCCCAGTGTAGCCGAACGACCCGAGGACGAGTGCGGAGACCAGAGATCCGGCCACCGTCGGAAGGTAAAGTATGGCCGTCGTCGCCTCGTGGTCGCGGCCGCCGCGCCACATGATCCCGGTGCGCCATGTGGCGAAGAGGATCGAGAACGCCATACCAAGGAACAGGAGGACGAGAGCCACTGGATGTGAGTACGGCAGGACGGCGCGGGCCACGAGCATCGTCGCAACGCCTGCAAGGCCGATGAAACAGCAGTGGATCGGGTGCTCGGCCTCTTCCAGGGCATCCTCCCTCGCAAAAATCCATTTGGCGGCGTAGAAGACGCTGATCGTCACCCAGACGGCGATGGCGACGACGTTGATCGCCTCGCCGACTATCGCGGGAAAATCCCAGAGTTCGTGCGCCAGCCGCCAGTCTCCGCCAAGTCCGGCAAGGCCGAGCACCATGCCGTACATGCCCGCAGGCACTCTGGGGAAGCTTCGGTGATTGCGTGCACTCATGTCGTCAGCCCTCCACGAATCTGAATGCAGTCCCCGCCCGCTCCACGTATCCAACGCCCGGATAGGTCCAGTGGTAGCCGAGCATGCGAAGCTTTTCGTTCGCCGCCTTGTCGAGCAGCGCTGCCCTATTCTTGAGCGCGATCTCCGGCTCCGTATCGAAGCCGAAGTGCCATTTCGGGTTCTCGAAGGACACGACGTTGTTCGGAACGACGTCGCCGGAGATCAGGAGATTTCCGGCGCCTGCCAGTTCCAGCGAGATGTGTCCTGGCGTATGCCCCCGAGTTCCGACAACACTCATGCCGGCTATTATCTCGTCACCCGGCTTCACAAGCGTGAGCCTGTCCTTGACCGCGAACAGGTCTCGCTGGGCGCCGCGAGCGAACTCGTGCAGCGGCTTGGGCATCGCCGTCTCGTAATCGGGATCGGTCCAGAACGACCATTCGGCCTCGCTCACGTAATAGTGGGCGTTGGGAAACAGGAGCGAGCCATCAGGCTTCGTCGTACCTCCCGAATGGTCAGGGTGAGCATGTGTGAAGACGACCTTGGTCACGGATCCGAAGTCGACGCCTATCGAGGCGAGGTTTTCCGCAAGACGCCCATCGCTAGGCTGAAAATTCGATCCGGCTCCGGTGTCCACAAGCATGACATCGACGCCGTGGCGGATCAGCGGGACGTTCGTCTGCAAGGGCGCGCTCACGGCGTCGCCGCCCAGCCGCCCAAGGATCGTTCCACGTTCGTCCGGTAGCGCCTCGGGCATGAGGACGTCCGATGGGAGGGTGATATAGCCGTCACTCGCCACGATGATGTCGAACTCGCCGTGCCGGAGCGTATGGAAGCCCTGCGAGAAGACTCCCGACGGTAGGTGCGCTCGTTCCGGATCCATCAATCCCTCCTTGAAGGCTCACTGGCCATGGCGAGAACAGTGTGCGCGCGGCATAGCTTGACGGCGAGTGTGTTCGTGTGAGTTTCGGGGCGTTCTCGCCAGCGAGCGTACTGAAATATTCAACCACTCATCGCCTTGCAGAATGGAGGCTCCGAAACGACCATTTTGTCCCAAAAGGCTTTGGGGATTGTGTAACTGGGACCCAGACACCACCGAACGGGAAGCTATTGTGATCGGGGATGCGAGCACGCGGATCATCAGGCGGTCGAGGGGCCACTGTTACATTTGTGAGTTCTTGTGAGATCTCGAATGATGGACCGCCCTAAGGTTGCAGAAATTATGACGCAGCAGTACCAATTCGGGTCATGCCTAATGAGCGGAGCCGTCCATGATTTTCGATCTGCAGTCATTCGGCCCGCTCGAACTCGAGGAAGCTGGCATCTTCACTTGGAACGTCAGCGCGGACGTGATGTTCGGCGACAGCGCGGTCGCACTTCTCTACGGCTTGCCTGCCGAAAGTGCGATCAGTGGTCAGAAGATGTGCGCCTATCTCATGCGCATCCATCCCGACGATCTGGCCGACGTCGCGCTTGCGATACACACGGCCATCACCTCATGCGGCAGCTACCACGCCACCTACCGGGTCAGGGGCGCGCTCGACATCTACCGTCCCGTGGAGTCCTGGGGCAGATGCTTCCGTGGCAGCGAACGAGACCAGGTCCAGTTCGCCGGAATCATTCAACCCGCAGAACCGACGCCGTCCGTCCGATAGCCCTTACGAAGCCGTCCGGACGACAGCGCCTCCCCTCAGGGTGAAGGAGAAGACGCTTCCTGTCGGCTCGTTCGCCCTCACCCAAAGCGCGCCGCCATGGGCTTCGACGATCGAGCGGCATATCGACAGGCCCATTCCAAGGCCCGCTGTCTTGGTCGTGAAGAACGCGTCGAAGATCTCGTCTCGCCGTGAGGGATCGACCCCCGGACCGCTGTCCGTCACAGATACCATGGTCTTGCCGTCCTCCAGCCGTTCGCTTCGGAGATGCAGGTTGCGCGGCCCATCCGTCGCCGATCCCATCGCCTCGGCCGCGTTGAGGATAAGGTTGAGAACGACCTGCTGCAGCTGGATGCGGTCTCCCACCACAGGCCCCACATTGGGATCGAGATCCGTCGCCAGCGATATTCCGTGCCGCTGCAGCTCGCCCCGCGTCAGCACGATCACGCCGTCGATCATGCCGTTGATGTCGACATTCTCCATCGAGAGCGGCCCCTTTCGCGCCAGCGCCCTGATGCTGGCGATGACGTCTCCGGCGCGGTGGCTGTCACGAATGATGCGTTCGGCCGCCTGGCGGGCCTCCTCGATGTCCAGCTGCTCTTCGCTCAGCCATTTCAGGCAAGTCGCCGCGTTCATCACGATGGCCATCAGCGGCTGGTTGACTTCATGCGCGATGGAAGCCGTCAACTCGCCGAGCGCGGTCAGCCTTGCAGCACGCGAGAGATGCTGCTGCGCTTCCTCCATCCGCTTCAGGTCGTCGATGTCGATGTTGGTGCCGTACCATTTGATGATGGCGCCCTGTTGGTCGCGCACGGGTGTCGCACGGATCAGGAACGACCGGGCGACACCATCCATACGGATCATCCGCGCCTCGATCTCGCCTGCCTCCCCCACTTCCAGGACTTCGACCCATTTCGCAACGACCTTGTCGAGGTCGTCCGGATGAATGGTCCGCATCCATCCGTTGCCGAGAGATTCCTCGAGGGTGAGTCCGGTGAAGTCGTGCCAGCGCTTGTTGAAGCTGAGAAGCGTCCCGTCGATATCACTGTTCCAGGCCAGCGCCGGGATCATGTCGTAGGCAAGCCGAAGCTCCTCGGCAGCCCGCCGGGCTTTCTCCTGGGTGTCCTTGGCCGCCTGATAGAGGGCGGCGTTTTCAAGAGAGATCGCCGCCTGAGACGCCAGCAGCTGGAGGACAGCGACCTGATCCTTCTTGAAGAGGTTGGTGGACAGGCCGTTCTCGAGGTAGAGGACGCCGACCAATTGCTTCTGCTTGACGATGGGAAGACAAAGGATCGAGGTCGATGGCGCCTCTCGCACATACGGATCGTCGGCGAAGGAATCGTCGTCTCTAATCCCGTCCAAAATGACCACGTCCTGTGTTCTGGTCACGTAGGCCAGAACCGTTTCCGGCAGCGTTCGCTCGAACGTGTCGAGTTTCACCGATATGCCGTCGTCATAGGTCACGGCCTCGGAGACGATCTGCATCTCGCCGTCCTTCGGCAGCAGCAGCAATCCCCTGACGGCGCCGGAATGCTCCACGACGGTCACCATCAGGCGTTCTATCAGGCGATCCAGAACGATCTCTCCGGACACCGCCTGAGACATCGCAACGACCGCCGCCATTTCCAGAGGATGATCTTCGGGCTTCGCAATCCCATTGGAGTCGCCCCCTATCCCCGGATTCTCTTCGTCCAGCCTCCTGACGATCGCAGTCGCACCCCATGCCGAGAAGCATGCTCTGGCGTTCTTCAGGAAGCTTTCGGCGGTCGATTTCAGCCCGAGCGAGCCTGAGAAGCGCCCCGCCAGTTCGCTTGCGATCCCCTCGTTCTGGACGAAGCCGTGCTGCCGGGCCGAAGCGATGGCCTTCTCATAGAGTTCGAGGGCGTCGATCGCCCTGTTTTCCAGCCGTGCCATCTCCGCCGAAAGCAGAAAGGCCCGATTGCCGAAGTTCTCAGGACTGCTCTTGGCCCAGATGTCGAGATGGAGCTGGTGAAGCCGCAATGCCTCGACGTGCGCGGAACGACCCATGGCGTCGGATCGAGAAGCGGCCGCCGCGTGTGCGAGAGCGCTGTAGAAGTGGAACTCTGCGATCTCGACAAACGACTTCGCACTTCTGTTCGAAGCTGCCTCCCGCGACGCCGCCAGTGCGCCGATGTAGTCTCCCGCCAGATAGCGCGCCACGATCCTTTGGATCCAGTACCATGCCAGGACGAGCTTCAGGCGCTCCCCTGCTTCGATCAGATAGGCCTCGAACGCCGCGGGGACCGGAAGGGCGGGATCAGGCTGTTCGATGCCACGGAGTTCCCGGATATGGAGGAGCTGTCCTGCAGCCGCGTCGGCCGCCAGCGAAAAGCCAGTCTTGCCGGCAGCTTCCAGGAACTGCTGCGCGTCCCGTTGGGCCGCTTCCAGATCGACTCCGCGGATAAGAAGATGCGCAACCAGCGCTTCCCCTGGTGCAACGCTGAAGACCAGATCTGCCCCGGCAACTGCTGTCGCTATTGCCTGACGGGAGTACTTTTCCGAGATCGATAGATGCTGTGTCCAGGGCACACAGAAGCAGCCGTAGCAGGCGTAGACGCGAGCCTTGAAGCGATCCATTTGATGGCGCTCCACCAGCTCCAGCCCCAGCCTGCCGAACTGTCCGCCGGACGCGTAGTCGCCCGATCTCAGACCAAGCGGAATGATGACCGAGACGTAGGCATAGCAGGAAGCGTCGCAGTTGCCGTGGCGGAGGCTGAGCGACACCATCTGCAGGTAGATCAGTTCCTCGAGATTTCCGTCCGTGACGATGGCGGGGAGGATCGTGTACGCAAGCACCTCCATCGCGGCGAGCAAGTCGCGGTCCTCCATCCGCGGAAGGTGGACGAGCTGATCAATGGATCGCCCCGCAAGCCGTTCGTAAAGATGGTCGATGCCCGCGCGGACCTCGGCGTCGCTGGGATGCGCGGACCACTCGATCCCGAAGTCGCGCAGGTACTCGAGCGCCACCTCGACCGCCTTGTCCTGGTCTCCGAGCGTCAGATAGAGGGACGACCGAAGGTTGACCACCGCACCGCGGTCGACTGCATTCTCCGCCTTGGCGGCGAGATGAACGAGATGGGCTTCTGCGACCTCGTTTTCGCCTGACAGATACTCGCACTCGGCGCTCTCGAGTTCGAGTGGAAATCTGATCGAGTACCGCTCCCATCCGGCCTTCTCGATCAGGCTCAGACCCGTCTTGAGATATTTGAGGGCGGAGCGATATGCGACCGATGCCTTGGCGCGCCTGCCAGCTTCGAGGAAAAGTTCGGCGATCTTTTCGAGCCTCTGGGGATCGACCGCCTGGTCGAGGCCGCGCCCGAGCTGATCGGCCACCTCGAAGATATGCTTCTTCAGCGCGCCCGGCGGCAGCTTCTCCATCAGCGCGGAGCCGATCCGAAAATGGATCTCCGGCCTCTCAACCTCCGACACCATGCGGTACGCGGCTTCCTGGACCCTGTCGTGCACAAGCACGAAGTCGTCGTCGGAGCGCAGCAGCAGTCCCCCTTCGACGGCCTCCCACAGAATTCCGACGACCTCCTGCCTCGGCTTGGCTGTGATCAGCGAAAGGATAGTCGCGGAAGTGCCATTCCCGAGACATGCCATCAGCTTGACCATCTCGAGAGCACGGAGCGGAAGCCTACCCAGCTTGGAGACCACGAGATCGGCGACGTTGTCGGTGATCTTCGTCGCGCGGATCCTGTTCTCGTCCCATCTCCATTTCGCGGTCTCGTGGTCGTAGGAGAGCGCTCCTTCGAGATCGAGGGCTTCTATGAAATGAAGAACAAAGAAGGGATTGCCGCCCGTCTTCTGTTGCACGAGCTTCGCCAGCCGCGCGACCGACGGGACGTCGTTCCCAAGCATGTCGGCCAGAAGGTGTCTGATTTCGCCTTCGTCGAGCGGGCCAAGCCGCAGTTCGTCATAACGGGAGCTTCCAGCCCTGAAGGCCTCCTGCGCATCGTTCAGTGGATGCCCGCGAGGCACCTCGTCGTCGCGGTAGGCGCAAATGAGCATGAGGTTGGCGACGTCCTCGTCCACGGTGATCCTTGCGAGCAGATCAAGAGTGGGGATGTCCAGCCACTGCACGTCGTCTATGAACAGGACGAGCGGATTGTCCGGCCGCGCAAACACCTGAACAAAACGGCTAAAGACGAGATTGAAGCGGGACTTCGCTTCGTGGGGCGGCATGTCGGGAGCCGGAGGCTGCTCGCCGATCACCAGCGCAAGTTCGGGAATGAGGTTGATCATCAACTGCGCGTTCGGACCGAGGGCCTCGCTCAGCGCCAGCCGCCACCGTGCCAATTCCGCCTCTCCGGCACCAAGGATCTGACGTACAAGTCCGCGGAACGCCTGCGCTATCGTGGCATAGGGGATGTCGCGCGTGTACTGGTCGAACTTCCCGGCTGCAAACAAGCATCCGCTGAACGGGATCGACTTGCGCAGTTCTCGAATAAGCGACGACTTCCCGACGCCTGCGGGACCGGAGACGAGAGCTACAGCCTTTCCGGCCGGCGATCTGGCGACCTCGAACGACTCGAGAAGAGTGCGTATTTCCAGAGAGCGTCCATAGAGCTTGTCGGGAACCTGAAGGTGCCGAAGGGCGTCCGCGATAGCCACGTCGAACTCCTCGACGCGGCCCGTCGAAGCAAAGCTGCCGAGACAACGCCTGAGATCGCTCTCGAGGCCTGCAGCCGTCTGATAGCGGTCGTCAGGGTTCTTGCTGAGGAGCTTGAGTACGATCGACTGGACGACAGGCGGAATGGCATCGTGCCGCTCCCGCGGAGGTATTGGTCGGCGGGCGACATGGGAATGGATCCATTCCATTGCATCGACCGCCATGAACGGAAGTTCGCCCGTGAGCATCTGATAGAAGACGACGCCCAGGGAATAGAGATCACTCCGCTCGTCGACGGGCTCCTTCATTCGCCCCGTCTGTTCGGGGGACACATATGGCAGCGAGTCCGCCATGCCACGGGCTGTGGCGGGTAGCTCGGGCACGCTCGTCTGGGAGCCCGCCTTTCCGAAGCCGAGCAGCCGAACCGCTCCCGATTCGTCTGCAAGAAAGCGGTCTGGGCGAAGATCCTTGTGGATCAGGCCTCGTTCGTGAACCTGTCTCACCGCTGCGGCCGCGTTCGTGGCAACGGCTAGAAATCGGCCCAGCTCGAATGGACGTCCCAGTTCGGCAGTCAGCGGCAGCCCGCCCTGGTCCTGCAGCACCAGGAACTCCCGGCCATCGTGACGTTCCAGTGACAGAGGAGTTGCCGCCCACTTTTCATCGAGGCGGTGAGCGAGAGACAGCACGTATTCGAAGCGCGGATGGCATTCGCTGACGGTGTCCGGAGAAGCGGCCGTGACAAGTAGGAGCGGAGCGCCGCCGTCGCTGGACGTGCCCCGATAGAGGGCGCTGACAGCGTCCTCGCGAAGCAACTGCATCTGGTAGCGGGACAGGTCCATCACGAAGCTCCGTATGCCAACCGCTGAGGCCGCTCGTGATCCTAAACTAATTTTACAGTCGCGCCATCGTGGTCGGTTCCACGGTCATCGAGAAGGCCGGCGTGACATCCGGCCTCCCAACTTGCTTCCCGGCTACGCCTTGATGAAGGCAAGGATGTCGGGGTTCAGGACGTCCGGGTTCGTCGAAAGCATCCCGTGCGGATAGCCCTCGTACGTCTTCAGCGTCGCGTTCTTCAGAAGCTTGGCCGACAGCGGCCCGGCGTCGGCGTAAGGCACGACCTGATCGTCGGTGCCGTGCATGACGAGAACGGGAATTTCGATCTTCTTCAGGTCTTCGGTGAAGTCAGTCTCCGACCAGGCCTTGATACACTCGTAGTGCGCGTTTGCGGCACCCATCATGCCCTGGTGCCACCAGTTGTTGATCAAACCCTGCGAGACTTTCGCATTGGGCCTGTTGAAGCCGTAGAACGGCCCGGTCGGCACGTCGATGTAGAACTGCGCCCTGTTGTCGGCGAGCGCCTTCCGGAGGCCATCGAAGACCTCGATCGGAAGACCGCCGGGGTTCTTCTCCGATTTCACCATGACCGGAGGCACGGCAGCGACGATCACCGCCTTCTTGACGCGGCCAGGCTTGGCGCGGGCGACATAGTGCACGACCTCCCCGCCGCCGGTCGAATGACCGACGTGGATCGCGTTCTTGAGATCGAGCGCCTCGACCACCTCGGCCACGTCCGCGGCGTAGGTGTCCATCTCGTGCCCCGTGCGGCTGTGGGAAGAGCGGCCATGCCCACGTCGGTCGTGTGCGATGACCCGGTAGCCCTGAGCGATGAAGAACAACATTTGATTGTCCCAGTCGTCGCTGCTGAGTGGCCAGCCATGGTGGAACATGATGACCTGCGCATCCTTCGGACCCCAGTCCTTGTAGAAGATCTCGGTTCCGTCCTTCACTTTCACAGTACCCATGAACTTGTGCTCCGTTGCGGGTGATGGTTTCTGTTTCGTGGCGGCTTCGACGGCCGTCGTTGGCAGTGCAAGGGCGAGCGCGACTGCCGATCCGGCGATCATCGCGTCCCGTCTGGTAATCGAAACATCCGACTTGAATGTCATGCGCTGAACCTCCGAATTGCGGGTGTCTATTTCCTCAAGCGGGCGCAGCTACGCCGACTGCGGTCTTGGCGAAAGGCACAAAGCCAGGGAGAGACTCGACCCGGCACAGCCATGACTGGACATTGGGATAGATGGTCAGATCGATCCCTCCCTCGGGCGCCCGCGCCACGTAACCGTACACGGCCAGATCCGCGAGCGATGGAGAGGACGCTGCGAGCCAGTTCCTGGTCTCCAGCTCATCGTCCAGAACGTTCAGGAGCGCATAGGATCTCGACAGCACTTTCTCGGGAACAGCCTTCGGCCCAGAGATTCGAATCCTTCGCGCTGTGGCGACGCCGTATGCCACCTCGCCTGCTGCGACCGAGAGCCAGCGCTGAACGGCCGCGGCTCCCAAGGGATCTTCAGGAAGCCAGTCGTCGCGTCCGAGTTTCTTGGCGAGATAGATTAGGATCGCGTTCGAGTCCGCGAGAACGGTGTCGCCGTCCTTGAGAACTGGCACCTGGCCGAACCTGTTCATCTTCAGGAACTCGTTCGTCTTCTGCTCGCCTCGGAGGATATCCACCTCGACGAGTTCGAACGGCTCGTTCACGAGCGTAAGGAAGAGCCTGACCCGATGCGAGTGGCCGGATAGCGGATGGTAGAAGAGCTGCATTCCGGTCTCCAATATTGAAGAAGCCAATGTTGCCTCTTGATTTGGAGTATTCCGCTTTGGTGCGTCGCGGTCTTTCCTAATCGTCAGATCAGCGGCAGCTCGAAATGCAGCCCGCCTCGGCGATCGTCCGTTGGGCGCTGTCGAAGCGCGCCGCGTCCGTGCCTTTCACGCCGAGGGCTTCGAACATCTCCGCCAGGGGGTGGTAGGCAATCGCGGCACGGTCTCCGGGAAGCTCCCTGATGAGCATGCGCAGTGGTAGGTCGAGAGCCGTTAAGGGCGCGTCCGTCATCACTGGTGTGCCGACCTTCGGGCTGCCGTAGATAAGAACGCGCGTCTCCGGCATCGACAGCCCGTTTGAGCGAGCGGCATCCGCATGATCGATTTCCGCGAAGATGGTCAATCCGGCTTTTCCGATGGCAATCTTGATCGCCTCCAGCGCCTCGTCGAATGTATGCGTCGAACGGTGTTCGATCGGCTTCATGAAAGACCTCCTCTAGTCGGCGTTGATCCCGTCACCCTTGGACAGCACGCCTTCCTGGGCCTTGTAGAAATACTGGGAGGCGACCAGCCATCCCTTCAGCGGCCGAAGCGGCGGGATACAGGTCGCGAGCAGGAATGGTCCGGTTACAAAGATCTGGGTCCAGATCGACGCGTGGTGCGCGACTTCGAGCCATACCGACAGGAGGACAGTCGGAATGCAGGCGAAGCAGATGACGAAGAAGGCCGGGCCATCGGCGGGATCGGCGAAGGAATAGTCGAGGCCGCAGATTTCGCAGCTTGGGCGGAGCGTCAGGAACCCCTTGAATAGATGCCCCTTGCCGCATCGGGGACAAAGGCCGCGAACGCCTGTCTGTACAGGCGAGAGCGGAGGGTAGTTGTCGTTCGTGAGTGTGTCGTCATGCAGACGCTTGGACATCGTTCCCTCCATATCTCGGCTTGCGGGCGCTAGAACCCGTAGTGGCTCAGCCCCCAATGGCCGTCCGGGCGGCGACCGAGCGGCCACTTGAAGGTGCGGTCCTCGTCCTTGATCGGATGTTCATTGATGCTGGCGTGACGGTATTTCATCAGTCCGTCGGCATCGAATTCCCAATTCTCGTTGCCGTAGGCTCTGAACCAGGTTCCGCTGTCGTCGTGGTGCTCGTAGGCGAAGCGGACGGCGATGCGGCTTCCGGAAAACGCCCAGAGCTCCTTGATCAGCCGATAGTCGAGTTCCCTCGCCCATTTGCGAGCCAGGAATGCCTCGATAGCCGGACGACCGACCACGAACTCGGCGCGGTTTCGCCAGCGACTGTCGACCGTGTAGGCGAGCGCGACCTTCGCAGGATCGCGTGTGTTCCAGCCGTCCTCGGCAAGCCGGACCTTCTCGGTCGCGGACTGAAGGGTGAATGGTGGCAGTGGTGGGCGGGTCATTTGTCGTCCCTATCCATGATTGTTGGCAGCCGCTTTGAGTGCGGCGACTTCGGCTTCCAGTTCCCTAATGCGAGCGTCTCTGGTCTCGATTGCCTTGAGCACCTCGTCGGCCTCGAACCGCAGCGGGATGTGCTGCGGGCAGTTCGCATCCCATGCCGTCACCTTGAAGAGCATGACCTGCTCCGGTCTAGCGGCGTAGCCTTCGGGCATTAGTCGCTTGATCAGCTCGTCATCGCCTTCGACGACTTTCGCGGTGCCCCAGATCTTCACCCGCGATCGGCTGCCATAGTCGATGAGGAACAGGTGCGCCTTGTCGTTTTCGACCAGATTGCCTTGCGAGATGAACTGCCGATTTCCCACAAAGTCGACGAAGCCGACCGTCGTTTCGTCGATGACACGCAGAAAGCCCGGCGGGCCGCCGCGGTGCTGGACGTACGGCTGGCCCTCGGCATTCACGGTGGCGACGAAGATGCTGATCTGCTTTTCGATATAGTCCTTGAGTTCCGGGGTGATGGTTGTCGCCCATCCACCGCGCTCTTCCATCCTCGAATACGATCGTCGAGATCCCTTTCGCTCCTGGATCGCCTTCACGCTTGTCGTGAAGGCGACGTCGCTCGAAACCTGGTGCGCGGTGTCCATCGTCGCCCTCCTCCGGCAGCCCTTTGGCGAGAATGCCTTCAGACGCCTTCGTACACAACACGCGTGAAGAGCGCCGGAGGGATCACCCACTGGCCGAATTTGGCGTCCCATTGCTTGGTCGGGTTGGCAGCGATGGTTTGTTCGACGGAGCGGCCAGCCTTTTTCATCTTGGCCACCTCCTCTCTGGCACCGACGAGCATGTCGAGCCAGACCTTGATGTCTTCGCGGTTCGCGATGTCGCCGTGACCAGGGATAACGACGGTCTCCTTGTCGATCATCTTGATGTTCGCTTCGGCCGCGGCGATCTGGCCGTCGATACTGCCGCCTGTCGAGGAGTCGATGAACGGGTATAGCCCGGTCCAAAGCGTGTCACCGACATGGATCACGTTGTCCTCCTCGAAGAAGACCGAGATGTCGCTGTCAGTGTGGGCTGGGCCGTAGTATCTGAGCTTGATCGTCTTGCCATCCAGCTTCAGCGTTTCTTCGTCGCCCTTCATCAGGCGGGTGGGCAGCGCGCCTTTCGGAGAAGGCGGGAAGTCGAAGTTCCAGTCGTCGACACGGGTGGCGGCTTCGAGATGCTTCAGGGTGTTCGGATGCGCCATGATGGCGGCGCCTTCCGAGTTCAGCCACTCGTTGCCGTCGGTATGGTCGAAATGCCAGTGGGTGTCGATCAGATGCGTGATCGGTTCCGGCCCGATATCGGCGAGAGCGTTTTCCAAACGTGGCCGCGTGGCGGTTATCCCGGCATCAACCAGAAGCTTGCCGTCTTTGCCAGAGACGACGGCCACGTTGCCGCCCGATCCCACGAGGACGTTCACGCCGCCGCGCAGCTTGGTGGTCGCGATTTCGGCCTTGGCCGCAGCCTCGCGGATGATCAGGACCTGGCTCTTGGCGGCGGCAAAGGCTTCGCGAGGCGTCAGCCAAGCACCTGTGGCAGCAATCGTCGCGCCGCCAAGGCAGCAAAGGCAGAAACCGCGTCTTGATAATGCGTAGTCGTGCTTGGTCATCACCCGCTCCATTGGTTGACTGCGTGCCTGAAGAAGTGCCACCACGCTGGGAGGAAGCGTGGTGGCGACCTCGATCCAAATCCGGCCGAGCTTTGATCGAGGGAAGCTGATCGGTTGACCAATACTCCCACCTGCAGACGATCACGAGGTAGTTGTCGTGAAGCCCGGTGAGATCCCGTGAGATGCCCGAAAAACCTCCCGAAAACCTAGACTATGGTCGAGTCCAGATCGACCTTGGCCGTGTTCCACCGACAAGAGTCGGATTGTTCGTGACTGCCTGCGGAGCTACGGTGCCCACGCGATCATATTCATGTCGATGCCTCCGCCGGGGAAAGGACGATGCGAACTTCGCGTCCCCGTCCTGAGGCGACATCGTAGCCGACCGGGGAGTCAGCCATGCAAGTTCCGTTCGCAAGTTCGACACGTCCGACGTCTCGGGACGCACAGCAACCGCACCATGGGACCCCGCGCCAAACAGGCGACGAAGCCATTAGCTTCGGCCGCTTCTGCGCCGTCCCCCACTCGAGACAACTCCTCATGGACGGCCGACCCCGAGAGATCGGTGGCCGCGCGTTCGATCTGCTCATGGTTCTCCTCCGCTCCAACGGTGGCATCGTGAGCAAGGAAGAGATCTTCGATGAGGTCTGGCCGTCGATGGTCGTCGAGGAGTGCAACCTCCGTTTCCAGATCGGCTCGCTTCGTAGGGCGCTGGGCGACCACGGGGATATGATCAAGACTATCGTTCGCCGCGGATACATGCTCGTTCGGGATGATAGAGTGCCGGAAGGCGGCGTCGCCACCTCCCTTGGCATCGCATCGCAGTCGACAATCGACATCGTAGAGAAGGTGGACAAGGACAAGCCGTACATAGTCCTGATCGACGACGACGATGGCGTCCGACGCGCTATCACCGGGCTTCTCAGATCGGTCGGCCACTCCGTGGGATCGTTCCCCTCGGTCAAGGCGTATGAAGAGAGCGATAGCGTGCATCGCGCGGACTGCCTAATACTCGACGTGGGGCTTCCGGGGCAAAACGGTCTGGATTTCCAGGCCGAACTCATGAAGTCTGGCCTTCGTCAGCGGATCGTCTTCATCAGCGGCAACGCGGACATCCCGATGTCGGTTCGCGCAATGAAGGCTGGCGCAGTCGAATTCCTGACGAAGCCCGTTCGGCATCAGGATCTGCTGTCTGCGGTGGATCTGGCAATCAGCGCCTGATCGAGTTTGTCAACCGCTTCGATGGAGCTACCCATGACGGAGATCGGCGCACCGAACCCTAGAGCGACAACGTTCATCGGTGGCAGCGAAGGCGAATGGGCTGTCACTTCGCAGCTCACGCTCCTTGGGCCGCCAATTGCTGGGGTCTCGCGGGTGGCAATGGCATCGGGAAACAGCCCCGCGGCACCCGACGCCGCCTGGATCCTGCGCGGCGTCGCCACCAACGATCGATACACGACGCGTGACGAAAAGACTTCACTACTCGAAAGGCAGGCTCCGATCGGCCGCCCGGAAGCAACACGAGCTGCTCTTATCCTCCTGAAAAAGACCCCCGACTGGTGGGCCATGACACAAGATGAGCGCCGCTCTGTTCTCGAAGAGCAATCTCATCACATAGCGATCGGCCTACGCTACCTTCCTGCTGTCGCCCGTCGACTGCTTCACTGCCGCGACCTGGAAACTGCGGCGCCGTTCGATTTCTTAGGATTTCTTGACTTTGCGCCTGCCGACGAGCTTGCATTCGATGACATGTTGGGCCAGCTCAGGTCCACCAAGGAGTGGAGCTTCATGGAGCGCGAGATCGACATCCGCCTGGTCAAGGACGCTTCCCCTACCTAGCAAATGCTTTCGCCCCCGAGATCGACGACGCCGCAACGCGCTTTTTACGCTGATCAAGCTTTGTAAAAATCCATGAAAGCGAGGATGGCGTGCGTTGATCTTTCTTTCGTCGAGTTCCTCCCGCCACCCAACATCGTCTCACACCCATTCCCCACATCTCACACTATCTCAGCACGACAACATGTAGCGTTATCTCAATGAAACCAGCGTCCTAGGGTCGTTTGAGCCCGGCGCTCATAGAGGTAACGCCAATGAAAAGGCTCCTTGCCGCCTCAGCTGCAATGGCAGCACTCCTGCTAGGCGGATCAGCGCTCGCCGCCTCCAAACCGACAGTGGTCCTTGTGCACGGCGCCTTCGCCGAGTCCGCGAGCTGGGACGGCGTGGCTGCAAAGCTACTTAAGGAGGGCTATCCGGTCGTGGCCGTCGCCAATCCTCTGCGTGGCCTGAAATACGACTCCGATTACGTCAGCGAGGTGGTGAAGTCGATCAAGGGCCCGATCGTCCTCGTCGGTCACTCGTATGGTGGGTCGGTTATCAGCGACGTCGCGATCAGGGATACCGGGATCAAGTCGCTGGTCTTCGTGTCCGGCCTTGCTCCTGAGAAGGGCGAGAGCGTCAGCGAGCTGGGCAAGAAGTTCCCCGGCAGCACTCTGGGCGGCACGCTTGCACCGCCCGTCCTTCAGCCGGACGGCAAGCACGACCTCTACATCGATCAGAGCAAGTTCTGGAAACAGTTCGCCGCCGACGTCCCGAAGGACAAGGCAGCGCTGATGGGAGCCGAGCAGCGCCCGATCGCTGCAGAAGCCTTCGAGGAGCCCTCGACAGAACCCGCATGGAAGTCCCTGCCCTCGCACTTCATCTACGGTTCCGAGGACAAGAACCTTCCTCCCGCACTGCATGCCTTCATGGCCAAGCGCGCCAACGCGAAGGAAGCGGTCGAGGTCAAGGGATCGTCCCACGTCGTGATGATCTCGCACCCTGACAAGGTGGCCGCAATGATCGAGCGCGCCGCCGCCGACTAGGCCCGTAGTCCCCGCAGAGCAACTACAAACAGGAGCATGACATGCACCCCGATATCGCCATCAAGGTGAGCCTGGGCATGACAGGCGACGTCTTCGAAACGTTCGACGACTGCCTGCATGTCGAGCACTACCAAGTCGCTGACCCCAACATCTTCCTTGCGAAACTCACCCGCGAGAATGGAAGCCGCGCGATCACCACTTCGCTTAGCGCTGGAGCTGGCACATTTATTCTTGCAGACCGGGATTCCGAGCTTCGCCTCGAGCAGAAAGGCTGCGTCCTCTATCAGGGCGTTCTGGTCGAGGACAGCATCGCCTTCATCGAAGGCTCCGATCCCATTTCCGTGGAGCTGCAGTCGGATGCTTGCCTGTACGTCCTCACGTTTCTGCGCGAACGGCACGCCTGGCCTTGCCCGGTCATCGGCGGCCGCTTCAACATTCGTGACGAGCGTCTCTCAGAACTGATCGACGACGTGTCGGAAAGCTCCGCGGCGCGAAGAAGCGACCTTGCGCGCGAATTCTCGACACTGGCATTCGAGCGCTATCAGTCCCTGCCCCGCGTGCATCCCCTGTCCACCTGGCGGCTTAACCGAGTGCGGCGGCATGCAGAAGCGAGGCTCGACCAGCGCCTGACCCTCGAAGAGCTGGCGGACGTAGCGGGCTTCTCGCGCGCGCACTTCGCCGCCACCTTCAAGGCGGCCACCTCGATGAGCGCACATGAATTCCTACTGCGGCTCCGCATCCAGGAAGCCGCGAAGCTGCTGCTGGGAACGGATCTCCCACTCGTGGACATCGCCCTGCAATGCGGGTTCCAGAACCAACCCCATTTCACCACGGTTTTCAAGAAGATGACCTCCGCCACCCCGCGCAGATGGCGCAACGCTCGCCGCGGCCTTCCCACGCCGTCGGTCCCGGGGCTTCGTCGACGCAATGCCACGACCATCGATCTTCCGGTCATCGACCCGGATCGTCCATCCCACGAGCTGCACTAGCGGCACCCAACCCTTTCTTGAGGAGTCCTGAGATGACACGCGTAACCCTGCATCCTTCGATCGAAGCGGCGCCCGAGGCTGCTCGCCCGACACTCGAGGCGATCAAGAAGCAAATGGGCGGCGTCCCGAACGTCTTCAGAATGATGGCAAACAGTCCGGCAGTCCTCGAAGCCTATTCGTCACTTAACGGCGCGCTCGGCAGGGGCAAGCTGGACAAGAAGATCCGCGAGAGGATCGCGCTTGCTATCGCCCAGAAGAACGGGTGCGGCTATTGCCTCGCCGCTCACACCTACACCGGAACCCACGTGACCAAGCTCAGCATCGACGAGATCGCGGCAGCCCGGCGCGGCGGATCCTCGGATGCGCGAGCCGATGCTGCCGTGAAGTTCGCGGTCAAGGTCGCCGAGGAGCGTGGATCCGTGAGCGAGGACGAGCTGCATGCAATGAGAGCCGCTGGGTTCGATGACGAGGAGCTTCTCGAAATCGTTGCCCACGTCGCCGCAAACACCTTCACCAACTACATGAACGAGGTCTTCAAGACCGAGGTCGATTTCCCCAAGGTCGAGCACCACGCGGCCTGACAGAAGCAGTCGGCAGGTGTCCGCCTCCCTGCCGACCGAGTGCAGCCGACCTCGATGGAGACCCGGTCGTCTCTCCTTCGGTACCTCCTCGCGTCGGCTGCACGCCGTCCTATTGCGAACACTCTGACACTCGTTGCGGGAGCTGCCGCCGGGCTGCGCGACCGCCGATGGAGGAACGTATGAAAGCCACCGTCCTTCGATCTGCCTTCTCTGGCAGTCTGCTACTTCTAATCTCGGCCTCCGCTGGCTACGCGCAGAGCCCACCCCCGCCCGTTACTGTCGCCAAACCCGTGGTGAGGGACGTGGTCGACAACGACGAGTTCATCGGCCGCTTCGAGCCAGTCGAGCAGGTGTCGGTGAGATCGCGCATAGGTGGCTACCTGCAGGAGATCCACTTCTCGGACGGCGCCCTCGTCAAGCAGGGCGACCTGCTGTTCGTCATAGACCAGAGGCCGTACGTAACAGCCTTCAACGAGGCAACGTCCGCGCTCGAGGTGGCGAAGTCGACGCTGACCTATGCCGACGCGCAGTTCAAGCGGGCGGAATCGCTCTCGCAGAACGGTAGCCAGTCGATTTCCATCCTGGACGACCGCAGGCGGGAATGGATCTCGGCGCAGGCAAACGTACGGGGCGCGCAGGCGGCACTCGACCGAGCCGCCCTCGATCTCGACTACACGAAGATCACCGCACCCCTGACCGGACGCATCGACCGTCACCTTGTCTCGATCGGCAACCTCGTCCAGGCGGACTCGTCCGTCATGACGACGATAGTCACCCTCGACCCGATCGACTTCTATTTCGACGTGGACGAACGGCGACTGCTAAACTTTCAGGCGACTGCCCAGAAGCGCGGCGTCGACCTGCAGGCATCCGGCGGCGACGTGGACGTCATCGCGACGATCGGCGACAACTCGGGCCGCGAGTTCAAGGGCAAGCTTAACTTCGCCGAAAACCACGTCGATAGCGACAGCGGAACCATGCGGGTCCGCGCCCGGTTTCCGAACGCGGATCTGACACTTCAGCCGGGCCTCTTCGGCCGCATACAGGTCGAGGCCTCGAACACCTATTCTGCTGTCCTCGTCCCCGACGAGGCCATCTCGTCGAACCAGAACGAGCGCATCGTCTACGTGGTGGACGACGACGGTACGGTTCGGACGAAGGCCGTTCGGACGGGTCCCCGCCTCTACGGCTACCGTGTGATACGCGCTGGTCTCGACGGCAGCGAGACGATCGTCGTCAACGGCCTCCTGCGCATCCGGCCGGGTGCGAAGGTCACTGCGAAGATGACCGAACTGCCCCAGTCGGCCGCAGTAGCGGAGGCAGCACAATGAGGTTCGCTCACTTCTTCGTCGATCGCCCGATCTTCGCGGCGGTCATATCCATCCTGCTTCTCGTTGTCGGCAGCATCGCCTACACGCAGTTGCCCGTCTCGCAGTATCCCGAGATCGCGCCACCGACGATCATCGTCAGAACGTCCTATCCCGGCGCGGATCCGCAGACCATAGCGGACACCGTTTCCACCCCTCTGGAACAGCAGATCAACGGCGTCGAGGACATGCTCTACATGTCCTCCTACTCCAGTGCCGACGGCGCGATGGCCCTGACGATCACCTTCAAGCTCGGCGCCGACCTCAACAAGGCGCAGGTGCTTGTCCAGAACCGCGTCGCAATAGCCCTGCCCCGGCTTCCCGATGAAGTCCGCCGCATCGGCGTGACGACCGACAAGAGCTCGCCCGATCTCATGATGGTGGTTCACCTTCTCTCGCCCAGCCATCGCTACGACCAGCTCTACGTTTCGAACTATGCTCGAACCAAGGTCCGCGACGTCCTGCTGCGGCTCGACGGCGTCGGCGACATCCAGTCCTTCGGCGAACGCCAGTATTCCATGCGCATTTGGCTCGATCCGGAAAAACTGTCAGCATACGGGATGACCTCGGACGACGTCGTCGAAGCCCTCCGGGAGCAGAACGTGCAGATATCCGGCGGACGCATCGGTGCACCTCCAGTGGTCGGCAAGAACGCCTTCGAATACACCGTCCGGTCCGACGGCCGCTTTTCCGACCCCCGCGAGTTCAGGTACGTGATCGTCAAATCGACGGCGAGCGGACGGTTGGTCGAACTGCAGGACGTCGCGCGCGTCGAACTAGGCGCTCAGGACTACGTCACCAACAGCTATCTGACCAACGATCCCGCTATCGCCCTCGGCATCTTCGCGCGTCCGGGCACCAACGCGCTGTCGACGGCAAAGCAGGTGCGCGACATCATGGCGAACCTGTCGAAGAGTTTCCCGGAGGGCCTTGAATTTCAGATCAATTACGACACCACCGAGTTCATCGAGGACTCGATCTTCGAGGTCTACCGGACGATGGGCGAAGCCGCGATACTGGTCGCCATCGTCGTGATCATCTTCCTGCAGTCGTGGCGCAACGCGCTCATCCCGATCATCGCCATCCCGGTATCGCTGGTGGGCACATTCGCCTTCCTGCTTGCCTTCGGCTTCTCGCTGAACATGCTCACGCTCTTCGGGCTCGTGCTGGCTATCGGTATCGTCGTCGACGACGCCATCGTCGTGGTCGAGAACGTTGAACGAAACCTGGCGCGCGGGATGTCGCCCAAGGAAGCGGCGCACGTCACCATGGACGAGGTCGGCACGGCGGTCGTCGCCATCTCTTTGGTGCTAATAGCCGTGTTCGCTCCCACCGCTTTCATCCCCGGAATCTCAGGCCAGTTCTACAAGCAGTTCGCGGTCACCATATCGGTAACGACGGCGATCTCGGCCCTGAACTCGCTCACCCTGTCTCCGGCGCTCGCAGGCATCCTACTACGACCGCACGACGACGTCTCATACGGGAAGAGCATCGTAAGGCAAGCAGGATCCGCGCTGGCCAACGGCTTCAACTCGGGCTTCGATTCGATCAGTCGGTGTTACTCGTGGATCGTGAGGAAGCTCGTCGGCGGATGGTTCGGTCGGATGGCGGCGCTGACCGTGTTCGCCGCCCTGCTCGCGGCCACATGGTTCATGTCGACGGTCGTCCCATCAGGCTTTGTGCCGATCATGGACCAGGGCTATTCCATCGTCGTCGTTCAGCTACCGGATGGCGCGTCGCTGGCCCGCACCGACGAGGTCGTCAAGAAGGTCGGCGCCATCGTCAAGACGGTTCCCGGCGTCCGCAACGCCATTCAGTTCTCCGGATTCAGCGGTGCGACGTTCACCGCCGCCTCGAACGCGGGCGTCATCTTCACACCCTTCCAGTCGTTCGCCGAGCGGGAAAAGATCGGCGCTACCGCCGACAAAATCATTGCCGAAATCAACTCGCGCGTCAGGGAGATCGAGGACGCATTCATCATCGACATTCCGCCTCCCTCCGTTCGCGGCGTCGGAAACGCCGGCGGCTTCAAGATGCAGATCCTAGATCAAGAAAATCCCGACATGACGAGAGCGCTGGGCCTCGCGCGGGAGATCATGGCTGAGGCAGCCACGACCGAGGGACTGACAGGCGTCTTCACCACCTTCTCGGAATCGAGCCCCGAATACTATCTGGCGATCGACCGCGACAAGGCGCGCTACCTCGACGTCCCGATCTCGAACGTCTTCAGTGCCCTCTCCGTCAATTTGGGAACGTCTTATGTGAACGACTTCAACGCCTTCGGCCGGGTTTATCAAGTCCGGGCTCAGGCAGATCGCCAATTCCGGATGGACAGGGACGACATCCTCGCACTCAAGGTGAGATCGGCAAAGGGTGCCCTCGTTCCGCTGGGAACCATCATGGACATCCAGGATACGAGCGGGCCGACGCTCGTCCAGCGCTATAACATGTATGTCTCGGTTCCGCTGCAGGGAAACCCGACGCCGGGCACTTCCACCGGAACAGCGATCAAGAAGATGGAAGAGATCGCGGCCAAGGTGCTTCCTCCGGGCGTCACCTTCGAATGGACCGAACTTGCCTACCAGGAGACGCACACGGGCAGCTCGGGAACCTACATCTTCGCGTTGTCGGTGATCTTCGTATTCCTTGCGCTCTCTGCACAGTACGAAAGCTGGGTGCTTCCTCTCGCAATCATCTTGATCGTTCCGCTCGCCGTCCTGGCTGCACTGATCGGCGTGTTCCTTCGTGGGATGGACAACAACGTGCTGACCCAGATCGGCCTCATCGTTCTCATCGGCCTTGCCGCCAAGAACGCGATCCTGATCGTCGAGTTCGCCCGCCAGGCCGAAGAAGACGGGAAGTCGATCGTCGACGCAGCAGTCGAGGCCAGCCATCTCCGGCTGCGTCCGATCCTCATGACGGCCTTCGCGTTCATCTTCGGTGTCCTGCCACTCGCGATTGCCACCGGGCCGGGCGCCGAGATGCGCCAGTCGCTCGGGACTGCAGTGTTCTCCGGGATGCTAGGCGTGACCTTCTTTGGCCTGTTCCTGACCCCGGTGTTCTACGTCGTGCTCAGGTCGCTCCGGAGGCGTCCGTTGCTGCGCCCATCGCCCAAGCTTGAGATCGTGAAACAAAGTGAGGGCTGAGGCGCTGCCTTCACTTCTCCAGCGGATTGCCGAACAGGTCGGCCGGGACAGCCGCCGTGTCCGCATCCGTACTCTGTCGCTCTGATATGCGTCCGTCGAAGGTACGTGCGCTCCCAGGCCTGCCCGCCCACAGGGCGATCGGAATTTTTTCACCCGCCTTTATGTTGCGATGTGCCACGAAGTAGCCGCGGTGATCCGGTGCGTTGTCGTGTCCAGCCTTCTCGTTTTCGAAGATGCAGATCTCGCCGAGCTTTTGTTCGTAGGCCAATTTGTTTCCTTAGGGCTGCCTCAATGAAGGATACGAGACTGGTGCTCTGAAGACACCTCAGGTTCGTCGGATTCGTCCGAAACGCCCTCGAACCTTTCGGAAAGGCTCGCGACGTAGCTGATGCCCTGCTCTAGCAGGATCTCCGCGGCCCGAAGCATGTCCGTCGAAGCTTCGATGCCGCATCCTCGGATCGAGCATGCGAGATAGGTCGCATTTCGGGCGGATTTCAGGTCACCTCGTTCGCCCGCATCCTCGGCGACGCTTTCCAGGGCGTTCACCACGAGCATCATCATGTCTGCTCTTTCACTAGGCGACATTTCGATCAATGTTCTTCCTATCATGATAGCCATCCATTCGTGCGCGAGCAGGCGCGCGCGGGCCTGCTGGCGATTTTATTGGTTCTTTGGGAGCAATCTTGGACGTGTTCGTCCGTCGTCGTCACAGTTGGCGATCGAGGAAGAGACCCGCAAGGCCGCGATCCATGCCAAGATGACAACGGAGACCTGCGTGACTTGATCGTCTCGGGGGAATGCTAGTCGTCTGAGAAGCGGCGCGGCGGAGGAGCCTGGCGCCTCAGCGCAGCCTCGATGTCAACGGCTAGCTTGGCACTCCTCATGTGGAGTTCCGCGGCGGTCGGCTCGGGCGACAGGAGCACGCTTTCCGTTAATTGAAGAGCGCCGGCGGCGACGGGGTCTGGCAACTGAACGTCCTGCTGCGGCATGGCGATCTCTCGACGGTTCGATTTGCGGAAAGAGGCCCCCGCCGGGGAAAGAGCGGGGGCCTCTCATGAGGTGATCGCGGCCTTAGCGAGGGGACGGCCTTGCGGTAGGGGCTGAGTTGAACCGCTGCGATCGCCTTGGGAGCAATGAAGTTCTTCAGTCTGCGTTCGGGACGACGAACTCGATCGTCTCCGAGGTAATGACCCGATGCGTTGGATCCGCAAGCTCGATGAGGATCCGATGTCGGCCGGGCATCAGCCCGACCACGATGAGCGTCTGGCCGCTGGCATCCACGAACTGCCATGGCAGGTCGTCGACCGTGATGTGCAGATGGCCTATCCTCGGCGAGACATCGAGGGCACCCACGCCAAATACCGGGACGATGCGAATGTTCTCCGTCCGGTACTGGATGAACACGCGCCCGTGTGACAGCGGCTCCGGCAGTGGGTCGTCGACTACAAGCCGCGGCTCCTCTTCATTCTCAATCGCGACCAACGGCGACGGGCCTTTGACGTCTCGGGCACTCAAAAGCTTCAGACTGGCGTCGGCCATGGCGGTCTCCGAAATCTGCGGACCTGTGATCGCGACTTGTTCGTCCTGCGGCCCTTAAGTGGCTACGAGATTGCGCCTGTGATTGCCCAGTGTCGAGCAAGATGCGGTGAGGTGCCGTTAGGAGGCGTTTGCCAGCGCCGTCCGGATCGCCTGCAGCAGTTCGCTCGGGCTGACAGGCTTCAGGAAGACCTTCATGGCACCCGAGCTTCGTGCGCGGTCGCCCGCCGCAACGTCGGTATGCGCGGTTATGAGGATGGAGGGAATGACGACGGACATCCCGGCAAGCCGATCCAGGAGATCGAGGCCCGAAATGCCTCCAAGCTGTATATCCGTCACCAGGCAAGTCGCCGTCTGCAATTCGTCGGAGTCAAGAAACTCCTCGGCAGAAGCAAACGACGCCGCGTTTATGCCCGATGCCCGAAGAAGTCCTCTCAAGGCGTCCCGCACGGGTTCGTCGTCCTCGACACAGACCACCAGCGAAGGCTTTGTCATCGCGATCATGGCTCAATCCTTGGCGTGCCCGAAAGTCTCGTTCAATTCCAACAAGTCGTAGTGCCGCACCAGCTCCGGCAGCGTCAGCACGTGCATCTTCTGCATCACGTTCCCCCGATGGAGCTTCACGGTAGCCTCGGTGATGCCGAGGGCGGCCGAAATCTGCTTGTTCTTCTGACCTTCGACAACGCGGGCCAGCACTTCCTGTTCCCGCTTCGTCAGGGATGCGAAGTCGGCTCGTGCATTGCTAGCGGCTTGCTGCTTCAATGTGGTGCGGTTGTCCAGCTTCACCGCCTTGTTCACGGCGTCGAGAAGGTCCTGCTCACGGACGGGCTTCGTCAGGAACTCAGCCGCTCCTGCCTTCATCGCGCGCACCGCGATCGGAACATCTGCATGGCCGCTCATGAAGATAACGGGCCTTTGGAAACCGCTTGCCCTGACCTCCTCGAAGAACTCGATACCGCTCTGCCCCGGAAGCCGGACGTCGAGGATCATGCATCCCACGCTCGTCAGCTTTCCCTTGGCCATGAAGTCGGCGGCCGAGGAGAAGGCCGTCACATTGAACTTCATAGAGCGCAGCAGGCCGACCAGCGACTCCCGGACACCGATGTCGTCCTCGATCACCACGATATGGCAGGCGCCGTCGTCGCGTGGCTTCTGGTTCATCTGTTTTCCCCTGCAAACGGTATCGAGAATTCGAACACGGCGCCGCCTCCTGCTCTAGGCCGGGCAGACAGCGTGCCGCTGTGGGCACTGATGATCGACTTGGAAATGGCCAGGCCCATCCCAGTGCCCTGCTGCTTGGTGGAGAAGAATGCTTCAAAGATCCGTTCGGACGCAACGGGGTCGATCCCTTCTCCCGTGTCCTCGACCCTCACCACGACAGATCGCGAACCGTCCGCTTCGGCGGTGAGGTCGATCCTTCGCGCGCCGTCGTTGGCTCCGATAGCCTCGGCCGCATTCAGCATGAGGTTGAGAAGCACCTGCTGGAGCTGAACCTTGTCGCCTCGGATTGCCGGAATACCAGTAGAAACGGAGACGAAAACATCGATCTGACGGATCCTGAATTCGGTGCGGAGCATCGTCAGCACATGCGAGACCACTTCCCCGATATCGACGACGTCCATGGATGGCCGTGAGTTCCGGGCCATGCTTCTGACGTTCAGCAGCACGTCGCCCGCTCTCTTTCCTTCCTCGACAAGGCGCTCGGCAGCAAGCTTGGCTTCCGCAACGTCGGGAACATCGCGGTCGAGCCAACTCAGACAAGTTGCGGCGTTCGTGACGATTGCCATCAGCGGCTGGTTCATTTCGTGAGCGATCGAGACGGTCACCGCCCCCATCGCCGTAAGCCTGTTCATCCGGACAATGTCTGCCTGCGCCTTCTGGAGCGCCTCCTCACTCTTCACTCGTTCCGTGATGTCGATGATGGCGCCGAACACTTCCGGTTCCTCCTCGGGGTTCGTCTCCACGCGCGTAACGCAATGGACGTACCGGATCGAGCCGTCGGGCAGCAGGAGCCGATGCTCGATCTCCCAGGGCTGGCGGTCGCGAAGGCCCTTGTCAAAGACAGCGGCGACCATTTCGCGGTCACTCGGATGCACTCGCTCTCTGATCACCTTTGAACTCAGCGCCATCGACGTATCGAAACCGTAGATGTTGTAGGTCTCCTCAGACCAGACGACCTCTCCCGTCAACGGCTTGATCCGGTAGCTGCCGACGTGGCTAAGCTTCTGGGCTTCTGCGAGCGATGCCTGCGCGCGCTGCGCGTCCTCCAAGGAACTTCGTATCCTCTCCTCAGCAAGGCGGGTCTCGGTCACGTCCACGATCGTGCCGATATATGCGCGAGGAGACTGAACCTCGTCGAGGATGAGCCGCCCACGAGCATGTATGTATTTGACGGTACCATCCGGAAGCAGGAACCGATGTTCGACGTTCAACTCCTCGCCCTGCAAGGCCCGTTGATGGGCTTCAGCGACCATCTGCCTATCGTCCGGATGGACGCGGGAGCTTAGTGTTTCGAAGGTGATTTCGTTGGCATCGAGACCTACGATGTTGGCGCACTCGGGAGAACACGTGAAGACGTCCGTCGTCATGTCCCAGGACCAGGTGCCCGTCTCAATGATGCGCTGGGCGACGGCCATCACCAACTGGCTCTGGGCAAGCTCGAACTCGATGCGCTTGAGCTCGTCGATGTCTGTGTTCACGCCATACCATCGGACGACGTTGCCGTCGTCATCCAGCAGAGGAACAGCACGCAGAACGAACCAGCGTGCCTCGCCGTCATGCCGGAGCATTCGAGCCTCGACGCCTCCAGGCTTGCCCGAGGTGCACAGATCCGTCCAGACCTTGATGACCTTGTCGACATCGTCAGGGTGAAATGCGGATACGAAGCCGAAGCCGACTGCAGTCTCGCGGGTGAGCCCGGTGTATTCGAACCACTGCTTGTTGCCGTCCTCAAATCCTCCGTCCGGCGCCCCGATCCAGGCAAGGGCTGGTATCATGTCCCACCCTAGCCTGGGGTCGTCTGCCGCCCTGACCGCTGTAGGGGCAGTGTCAATCTGGCCATGGAAATTGTTGGCAATTGCCGCGGCCGAGAATGCCGTCGCAAGCCACTCGAGGTCTTCGACCCGTGCAGGGGCCGCGCCGTCTGGCATTTCGAGATAGATCGCACTGTCATTCGGATCCGGCAGAGCGACCGGGAGGCAGACGATCGAGTGCCTGTTCCTGCCCCGCCCCGTCGATACAACCTCGCGTACCGTCGCTTCGTCGATGTCGAACGTTCCAAGCCTCCCGGATGACAACGCTACCGAAGAAGTGTCTGCCATTGCAGCCACCGTGAGCTCATTGCCCCGTCCTACGATGAGGAACCCGCGCCTTGCGCCGGACATCGTGACGGCAGCGCGCATGAATGGGCCGACGTCGTGGGCGTCCGACCTGCGTGCCTCCACCGCTCCCGAGCCCTCGTCCATCAGCGACAAAGCTCCATGTCTCTTCCGCCGAGCCACTCCGCCAAGATGCTGTAACGTGGGGCACCTGAATCAGGCATTCGGAATCCCGGCGTTTGCAGAGATCCTCGGCACCCGAGGGTCGAGGATGCGTTTTGCGAACTGTCCGAAGATTGCGCCAAGGCCACCCCAGACGATAAGCTGGAGAATTGCCGACTGCGCCCGGAATGTAAATAGAAGGTCGTCAGGGAAGCCGCTTGGCACTTCCTGAACATCCGGGAGGGCAGATACGAGGATTATCGCCATCGATGCGAAGGCCAGCGCTCCGGCTGGCACCGAGAACATCCCGCCGTGCCTGCGCCGGATCAAGACGCCGATCCAGAAGGAAAGGGCCATCGAAACGAGGGATAGCAGAATCAGCAGGAAGTAGAGTTCGGTGCGGCTGCCGATCGTCTCGGCGCTACCGATACCAGGAGGATTGGCGGGATATTTCAGCTGCGGGACGAGAACAAGCGAGACATATCCCAATGATGCCAGCGTCCACACGGTCGATCGTGGCCCGAGGCCGAGCCGCCCGTGCAGGCATCCAAGGCCGATTGCCAAAATGCCGCCGAGCGCGACGCTGTAGCTTGCGATCCCCGTCAGGAGACCGAGATTGCGCTGAGTGGCCCGGCTGACGGTTTCCTCTTCCGCATGGCTGTGATCGGCAGCGCTCCGTTCTTCGAGAACGATGGCCCGTTCGACGGTCGGTTCGGAAAACGCCCGCGCGAAGCCGAAGGATAGGAGTGCCACGATCAAACCGGACAGCATCCCGGCAAGGAGAAGTCGCTGAAGCATAGCGGCATCCTCAGTGGCAGGGAAAGCCGAGGAGGTGACGGCCGTCGTGCACGAACTCGTGGACGGCCTTCCCCTGGACGAGTGAAGTTGCGCCCTGCTCGGCCCCGACGAAATAAAGGGTCATGAGCGAGAGAAGCCCGACGAAGAGGACCCATGGAAGCAATTCGCCTGCGGTTAGCGGCACGGCAGGCGCCGGGTGAGTGATGATGTGCGTCATGGCAAGTCTCCTGAAGGATTGTGACGCTCACATCATGAGCAGGATCCCGAACGCGATCTTTCGTATTCGTTCGATGCCCGCCACAAGTTCGAAACTCCGCCATCGCACGAATACGAAAGATCGATGCCTGTCTGGTTCGTACCCTCTTCGGTAATGCAGGAGGTAGCGATGAACCCCATTCCCAGACAAAGGAAGATAGAAGGCGTTGTGCCTGCCCCCGCCGACTTGCCCCGGCTCCGCGTTGGACAACGTGTTCGGGTCGGTAACCTGACTCCAGTCGGTCACTACCGCGTCCCCACTTACCTTCGTGGCAAGGAAGCGGTGATCGAGGCGATCATGTCTCCGAGGGCCGTCAACAACGAAGAGGAAGGGTTCGGACGGAACGCCGGATCGCTTGGTGTCTACTACAGGATCGCCGTCCCGATGACCGAAGTCTGGAAGGACTACGCCGGATCGCCCGGCGACAATCTCCGCATCGAAGTATTCGAAAACTGGCTGGAGGAGGTCGACGATGACCGTCCATGAAGAACATGATCATGGCACCGAGCACGGGCACCCGCACGCGCCGATCGAAACGACCGAGAAGCCGGGCTACTACGATATCATGGAGCAAGCATTCCAAGAACTGATGATCGAGAAGGGCTACATTGGCGCCGACGAGATTAGACACCAGATCGAGGTTCTGGACTCCCGGAACCCTGCTCTGGGCGCCAAGGTCGTCGCCCGCGCGTGGACGGACCCGGACTTCAAATCACGCCTGCTCGAGAACGGCCGCACCGCTTGCGAGGAACTCGGCATCACCTTCTATGATCTGACGGAACTCATCGTTCTCGAGAACACACCGAAGGTCCACAATCTCATCGTCTGCACCCTCTGTTCCTGCTACCCGCGCCCGGTCCTCGGGCTGCCACCCGACTGGTACAAAGCGAAGCCCTACCGTGCCCGCGCGGTCTACGAGCCGAGGAAGGTACTGGCGGAGTTCGGGACGATCATCCCCGACGACGTGGAGGTCAGAGTCAGCGACTCTACGGCGATCCAACGCTACCTCGTGCTTCCGATGCGCCCTCCTGGAACTGAGGGATACAGCGAAGAGCAACTCGCCGCGCTCGTCACCCGTGATGCGATGATCGGCGTGATACCCGTCAATTCTCCGACCGAAGGAATAGCGGCATGACCGGAAGCGAACAACTTCTCAAGCGACTGCCGAACGACATCGGCGGGCTGGAAGCACCTAAGATCGAGCAGACCGATCACGAACTCCTCCCCTGGGAGAAACGGTGCCACGCGCTCGCCGACGTGCTCGACTTCCACAAGATCATCAACACCGAGGAGAAGCGCCGCGGCGTCGAAGCCCTGGGGTCGGAGATGGTCGGCAAGCTCACTTACTATGAGCGCTGGATCGCCGCTTTCGCCAACATCGCGTTTCAGAAGCGTCTGATAACGCCCGAAGAACTGGCCAGGCAGATGTCGGCCGTGGAGGATCGATGGAGGGCTCACTCCTGAAGCTCGTGCCCCCGCGCGCGTCCCGCTGCTTCGTCGAGGACGACGCCAGCGCGCCGCTGGTCAGACGGTCGCTCGCCGAAGCCGTTGGCACGATGTTGCTGATGGTCGCCCTGCTGGGCGCCGGGATCGGCGGAAAAGCTGCGCCGATTTCGTCGGCCATGGCTATATCCGGCACGTTGATCGGACTGATCCTGGCTCTTGGCTCGGTGTCGGGCGGCCACTTCAACCCGGTCATCACCGTTCTTCAGTGGCGCGCGGGACAGCGCGGTCTCGAGTGCACGACCTGGTACGTGGCCGCACAGATCCTTGGAGGGACAGCAGGAGCCGTCTTGGTCGATCTCATGTTCGCGGTCCCACCAAGCCCACCGACTGGGGAGCTTCCGAATGCCGCCGCTGTCGTAAGCGAGGCACTGTCGACATTCGGGCTGATGATGGTCGTGTTCTGCAGTAGCCGTAGCACCAGCAAGATGACCGGGCCTTTCGCAGTCGGCCTCTGGCTACTGGGCGCGATCATCGCCACACCGACCGGATCCATCGCCAACCCCGCCGTCGCCATCAGCCTGCTCTTGTCGCCGTCGAGCGCTTCCGTGACGGCAGTAGCCCTCTTCATTGCGGTGCAGTTTGCTGGCGGCGCATTGGCGTTGCAATGTGTCGACTTGCTCTACCCGTCTGCCGGACACTGATCGGCGCCCAGCAAGATCCCGAAGGAGAATGTGATGTCGAAAACGAAGCTAGCGGTCTCAGCACTTGTCATCCTCGGCACCTCTGCTGCTGCGACCAGCGGCCTGACAGGCGACGCCTCGCCGATCTACGGAGTGAAGATTCCCGAAGAATATAGGGAATGGCGGCTGATCACAGTCGCGCACGAAGCTGGCAAGAACAACGACATCCGAGCGGTCCTCGGCAACGACATCGCGATTAAGGCATTTCGAGAAGGAACGAGGCCGTTTCCGGATGGCGCCATCATCGCGAGGCTCGCCTACGTCTACCAATCGTCTCCGGAGAACGACAAGGTCTTCCCGGCGCCGCAATCCTTCGTCGCCGGCGACCCGACCAATGTGCAGTTCTCGGTGAAGGATTCGAAGAAATACGCCGACACGGGTGGCTGGGGCTACGGTCAGTTCGAAAATGGCGTCGCTAACCCAAGCGAGCCGCTGATCAAGAGTTGCTTTGCCTGCCACGTGAAGCTCGACGCATCGAAAGACTTCGTGTTCAGCCACTATTCGCCGTGAGGCCATCATGCCGAGCTAAGGAGGTTGCCGTGAGAACGAAGTGCGTGATGACCCCTGCGGAGACGATGTCGGCGATCCGCGACATGTGGCAGTGCGGTCGCGTCGACGAGGCTGCCGCTCACTTCGCAGAGAACGGCGTGCTGCTGGTCGAGCCAGACAGGCAGGCAGTCGGTCGGGCCGCGATAGGTGACGGCTTCGTTGAACTCGCGCGGCGCCTTCGCTTCCTGGTGGTCGACGACCGCGTCGTGATCCAGCGGGGCAATATCGCCCTTCACCATGCGCGATGGACTGCCCGCTACATCATAGATGGCGCGCCCTCCACGGAAGAAGTCAGTGGAACGACCGCGGACGTGCTCACTCTTCAGGCCGATGGCCGCTGGGTCGCCGTCGTCAACAACCCATGGGGAGGCGACGTCCTCGATGACTAGGTTTCATTTTCATATTCGCGTCGCGGAAGTCGTCGATCCGGACTATGAGGGCATCGAAATTCAGGCGAAAGATTGCGTCGCCGAGGCAATCGCTGTTGCCCGGCGCATCGTTGCGGAGGCAATCATGCTGGACGAGTCCGTCGGGGAGATGACTTTCGAGATTACGGATTGCGAGGGGAAACTGGTGGCGGAGTTGCCGTTTCGATGCTGCGCGCGGCTGCAGTGAGACCCTGATACCCCAACTTTGGCGTATTGTCCGGACCCGGGGTGGCACGTAGGCGGGCGGTCTCATATCGCGGAGCCCTCCATGATCGACAATCGAAACACAGCACGCCAATCCGCCCTGCAGACCGCGATCTGCAACGAGAGTCGGCTGAAAATCCTCTCGGTACTCCTGGACGACGAGGTCACGGCTGGCAACCTTGCTACCGTGGTGGGTCTTAGCCAATCGGCGACGTCGCAGCACCTGGCGAAGCTTCGGCATCTAAAGCTTGTTACGGTTCGGCGCGAAGCGCAGACGCTCTGGTATTCGACTGACAATATCGCCGTGATCAAGATCCTGACTTTGCTTGAGGAGCTTGGTCGCGAGGGGCGTCTGTTGCCGATAGCGAAGGCCGCCTAGGCTGAAACGAGCCAGCCCTATCCCTATATCGGAACGAGCAATCTGAAAGGACGTGGTCATGACACTGAACGGAAGCCTGCTTGTTGCAGGTACGGAGAAACGCGGGACGAACGGTGAGTTCCATGGGATCGAGGCAGCGACCGGAAAGGTCCTTCCCGTCTCGTTTGGTGGGGCGTCACGCGAGGATGTCGACGCCGCTGCGGCACAAGCCTGGGAAGCCTTTGCATCGTACCGCGAAACCGATCTTGGGAGCCGAGCGTCCTTCCTTAAGACAATTGCTGCGGAGATCGAGGCGATTGGCGACGAGTTGATCGTACGCGCCATGTCGGAGACGGGCCTTCCCCGCGGAAGACTGGAAGGCGAGCGAAATCGCACGACGGGCCAGCTCCGCCTCTTTGCAAAGGAAGTCCGCGCGGGTCGCTTCCAGGAGCTGCGCTTCGATGAGGGCGATCCTTCGCGGAAGCCTGCTCCCAAGCCTGATCTGCGGCTTCGCAATATCTCGGTTGGCCCCGTCGCTGTATTCGGTGCGTCGAATTTCCCGCTCGCCTTCTCGGTCGCTGGAGGAGACACGGCATCGGCCCTCGCTGCTGGCTGCCCGGTCGTCGTGAAGGCTCATTCGGCGCATCCGGGCACGTCAGAGCTGGTGGGACGGGCCGTGCAGCGGGCTGTCGCGGCCTGCCGACTTCATCCCGGCACCTTCTCCCTACTTTTCGACACAGGCTTCGAGGTCGGCCAGCAGCTCGTCGCCGATCATCGAATTCGTGCCGTCGGCTTCACCGGGTCGCGCCGCGGAGGGACGGCCCTGATGGACATCGCGTCGAAGCGGCGGCAGCCGATCCCCGTGTACGCCGAGATGAGCAGCATCAACCCGGTTATCCTGTTCCCGAACGCGCTCACCCGAAACGTCGATGGCATAGCCTCGGCGTTCGTTTCGTCGCTGATCCTCGGCGCCGGGCAGTTCTGTACGAACCCAGGCCTTCTCCTTGCCGTCGATGGGGAAGCACTCGATGCCTTCATCGCAAGGACCACGGAGCTTCTCCCCGACGTGGCGCCCCAGGCGATGCTGACCCCGTCGATCGCAAGGAACTTCTGCGAGAGAGTGGCGCGGCTTCGTGTCCATCCGGAAGTGCGCGCCATCGCGTCGGGAAAGCCGGGTTCCGAATTCGAAGGAACGGCCGCGCTGTTCGAGACGACGGCGGAAGCCTTCCTCGCTCACGAGGAGCTTCAGAACGAGGTGTTTGGCGCCGCGGGCCTTATCGTTCGCTGCCGCGATCTTGCCGAACTCGATGCGGTCATCGATGAACTCGAAGGACAGCTTACAGTCGCGCTTTTCATCGACAACGACGACGAAGCCGATGCTCGCCGTTTCATTCCAAAACTGGAGATGCTCGCTGGCCGCCTCCTGGTAAACGGCTTCGGAACCGGGGTCGAAGTTTCTCCGGCAATGGTCCACGGCGGCCCCTACCCGGCCACCGCAGATGGCAGATCCACTTCGGTGGGCACGCTCGCCATCTACCGCTTCCTGCGACCTGTCTGCTACCAGGATTTTCCAGCCGGAATTCTGCCGCCTGCGCTCAGGGATCAGAACCTCTAAGGCGTCCGAACCTTCGACACTCCTGCACGTTGAGGCGCAGGAGGAGATCCCAATGGATTCTGAGAAGGGAAATTCGAAGTCCAAAGATCATGAAATCGCCCCCATAGGAGCGGCATTGACGCCCGGCTTGATCCCGTTTTGGTCGCCGAAGTGGTAGGGGTTTGCGACAAGTCGCCAGTCTGCCTGGGGCCATTCCGCCCCGCCCCCGGCTTCAAAATCTTGAAGTGATTAACCGGATCATGGTTACGCGGCCACCACGCGCTATCTGCCGGGCGCTGTACGGAGCTCAGTCTAACAGCTTCCGAATCGCCATAATCCCCTTCGCGGTGTCTGACCAAGATTGGCGCCATATTAGCAGGCCAACACCGAGCACCGTGGCCATGGCGAATGGAATTGGTCCAAGAAACCAGAACGCCGCCGCCACAGTGAAGTAATAAGAGCGGACGCCGACGCTGAACGATCGGAGTGCCGGGTTGAGGACCATGGTCAGCGCTTCTGTCCATGCCGCGATATCGCGCTCCTCCTGCCGCGATGGACTGGCGCCGATTGCAGCACCAGCTGTGGTGCCCGTTTGCACGGCTCCTTCGGTATTTTGCGGCCGAATGCTATGCGCGTCGTCGGTCCCGAGGGCGCAGCAGCCCGTGGGAGTCCCCACCGCGGAGCGACGCCGTCCGTACAACGTGCCGGCGGAGATGGAATGCCGGACCCGTCGCGCCGTCTTCGGCCAGCTCGATGCCAAAATTCTTGCGCAGCCCGTGCAGGGTGTAGCCGTGCTTGCCTTCCTTCTTGTTGGCGACTGGGATGCCTGCCTGTTTGCACCACTTGGCCATCGTGCCGGTGAGGCTCTTGGCAGAGAACGGATTGCCATAGGCGTTGAGCAGCACATGGCCGCTGAGTGTTGCTACCACGTCATCCGGCCTGTTTTGGGCACGATCAGCGAGTGCCAAGCCCCTGCCGAGAAACCGGGTACGCCCTGCTCATGGCAAAATCACTCTTCGGGACTTTTCTCGTGCCCCAGATGTTACCTTTGCGGCAATTATGCGTTGCTGCCTGTCCTGCTGATAGGAGTTCGGGGCCAGTCTGAAGGAGATTTCGTTGAAGAGCTTGCGACGCAGCGCCGTGGTGTAGTCACTCGGTTCCTTCGGTGCCATGACGAAGGCCTGGTCGCCGCCGATGACTTCGTCCGCGAAATAGGTTGCCAGCGGGCGGTCGGGATTTTCGTCCTCTGACGGGACCGCGATTGCATTGATCGTGTAGCCTTTGCCGATCGCCGTCGCCCTGGCTTGCTGAACGGGCATGCCGTCATTGTTTTCGCCATTGCCGGATATGTCGATGACCTTTCGCTCGGCGTGGCCCGGAAATCTGTCGAGAAGCTGGGTTCCGACCGCGATCGCCGAGGAAATGGATGTGCCGCCCCTGATCCTGCGGCCGATACCCGTGTCCCCCCCGCTGCTGATAATATCGGCGGCTGCTTCGGCATCCTGTGGTCGGCAAATCCTCGTCCATGGCAGGACGGATTTTATACTCTGCGGACTTGCCCACTCGAAATAGCTGATCGCAATGCAGCCTCGGACGTTGCTTGAAAGAGCCTTCAAGATCTGGGGCGACGTCAAGGCGGCAGCATGACCGTTCCTTTGCAGATCAGCGGTCGCGGGGTCGATCGAAGACGAGAAATCTACAGCGAATACCACCGCGACATCGACATCGAGTCCTTGTGCCTGTTCAGCTCCGGAGGCGCGCGCCTCTAATCCCACCGCCGACATCACCACAAGCGCCGTCGCCAGTTTGGTACAAATACCCATGAGCCCCTCCGCCAGTTCGTGACGAGTGCCGCGGGTAACCTGGCATCGTCGCCTTTACGACGGACACTAGCCGGAGCAACGATTGCTTTGGCCCCCCTTATGGGGGTTGCGCGGGCGAAAACGGCTGCCAATGAAACTGAGCCAAGCCTTGGCCAGACAGATTTCCGCTTACGTTGCGCCGCGGGTCATTGATTTGCAGATTGTTTCATGTCTTCTATCTGTTTGCTGATGCCAGCAACGCAGGGGTAAGCGATGGCGATTGACGTCGATCGGCTGCAGCGCGCATCCATGAACCTATCCGAAGTGATCGCCGATCCTGCACGCTGGGACGGTATTCTGGAGGACCTGGCGACGTCGTTAGGCGCGATGGGCGCGGGTCTGATCCCGCAGTCCGGGTCCGAAGGGGCGATTGCAACGGCCAGCCTCAGGGATTGCCTCCACACCTATGTTACGGAGGGTTGGGCACAACAGGACAGACAAAGCCATCGACGCGCGCGGGCGATCAACATGCGGGGCGAGGTGGCGCTGGACAGCGATCTGATCGACCGCGACGACCGCTATAACCCGTTCTTCGATGATTTCCTGCCTCGCTTCGACGGAAAAGGCTGGGCGGGCATCGGCCTTCGCGCCGGCCCCGACTTCTGGTCGCTGACCTTCCACAGGTCTGTCTGCCAAGGGGGATTCGAAGAGGCAGAGAGGGCCATTCTGCAGCAACTTTCTGTGAGATTGCACGAAATCGGCAGCCTCGCGCATCTGGCAGGGCGCGTGACGCTGTCTGCGGTGGCCAAGTCGTTCGACCAGATCTGCAAGGCCGTAGTGGCGATCGACCAGACAGGGCGGTTCATTCACGCAAATGCCACGGCACAGCGGCTGTTGGGTACCTCCCTCCATGTCGTCGGTGGCCGGCTGGTGCTTCGTGACCGGCATGCCGCAGACGAATATGAAAAGGTGGTCAACCGGCTGCAAGGGTTGCGCGAGGGTAAGACCTTGCGCGCAGCCCCTATCATCGTCCGGCGCGACGACGCTGCCCCTCTCGTTATCAGGGTCCTGCCCGTCGACGGCGCGGCGAAGTCGCCGTTCATTTGCGCTCGAGCTCTGCTGCTTCTTAGCGAAGTGTCACTGCCGGGCAGGAACGAGTGGCCGGTTTTCGCCCGCGCGTTCGGACTCAGCCCGGCAGAAGCGCGCCTTGCGGAACTTCTCGCGAGCGGCAGTTCTCTCGAAGACGCCCGAGATTCTCTCGGAATCACCAGGGAGACCGCCAGAAGCAGGATCAAGGCTGTCTTCGAAAAGACCGACACGCATCGCCAGGGCCAACTGGTGGCATTACTGGCTTCGTTAACCTAATATGCGACGGATCGGCCTAATTTCGTGAGTGTGTCACAAACGCAAAAAGGCTGGTGGGCTCGATCGGCTTTGATGCAGTGGGACGCTCGGGACATCACGTTGCGATATACGTCCCCAGGTTGAGATGTGCAAAGCCTGTTATCGCCTGCCGTCCAAACTGGATGTTATCGCAGACCGGTCGTCCAGACTTATCTCAGACACGGCCGCGCCGCAGGCGGTATCCTGAGCGTGAGGCATGAAATATTGAGACCGGGTCAGGTCAGCAAACAATTGCCTCTCGTTCATCAGACTCACCGGATGTTTGCCCGTACGATCATACTGAAGCATTGCGTTCATTGGAAAAAAGGCACTTATTAATTAGAACCAACCCCTGCGCCAGAACCAAAGCAGCGGTGCGACGGCGCTCAGGATGATGATCGCCCACGCGAAGGGATATCCCCAAGTCCAGCTCAGCTCTGGCATGAACTTGAAATTCATTCCCCATATTCCGGCCATTAGGGTGGGTGGCACACCAACGACAGAAGCGATTGTCAACACCTTGAAGATGTCGTTCTGTTCGATGGTGATGAAGCCCAGGACGGCATCCAGCAGGAACTGCGACTTGTCGGAGAGGTGCGTCTCATAGTCGCTCAGCGAGGCAACGTCTTTCGTCACCGCATGGAGTTGGTCACGGAATTCGTCCGAGAGCATATCGTGGCACACATCCAGCGTAAACGAAGCCATCCTGCCGACACCCAGCAGCACGTCTCTAGCTTTTGAGGATCGGTCACCAAGTGCCCCAACCTTGGAGAGCGCTTGACGGAGCGTGAAATTGGAGCTGCGGGGAGATGCCGAGCCGCGGAGATTGCCCTTGAAGACACTTTTGGATACCTCGTCGACGGCAGTGGCTAGATGTTCCAGAACGTCTGCGCCGCGGTCTACGATAGCCTCTAGCAGCGCGACGAAAACTCCCATCCCGTCAGCAGGGCTCTCTTCCTGTTTCAGCCGTTCAGCGACGGCATCGAACGCTGGCAAGCTTTCGTACCGGATGGTCACCAGAAAATCGGGACCGACGATAAAGCCGGCCGGAGAAAGCTCGGCGTGCTCGATCGTCGCATGTCCTATGACCGGCGCGCTGAGGTAGAGACGGTTACCCTCCTTTGACAACCTGCTCGACACTTCGATCTCGCTCAGAGCCTCCTTCGTTGGCACCCTCACCTTCGCCCGACGTTTTACAAATTCGATCTCCTTTTCGTCAGGGTTGAGTAGGTCCATCCAGATTACATGACCCGGCAAATCGTCATCGGCTCCGCCCGACCTGACGGTGCCATCCGTGTCTCGATATATGTTCAGCAAACTTGGCTCCTGGAAACTCGGGAGGGACGGGTTCAAACGAACTAGCCGGTCCTTTTTCACGCGTCTACGACATTCTTGAGGCTCGTTCAGAGGACCAAATTAACAACCCATTCGCTCATAGACCACAAGCCCACGAAATCGAACTCCATCAGCAAGCTTAAAGGAACGCCCGATGCTCGCCTCCTCGCAACATGTTGTGAAGACGCGGGTTAAATCTCTATACATCGAGCAGGACACCTGCCAGCAGCCCCAGTGGATGAATTGCGCCGCCCAGTCGAGATGGCAAGCCGCCCGTCGAAAATGATCATGACATCATCGACTGCCATCGTCTCAGTGAGTGTTTGGTTACCCTTGGTCTCGCTGTAGCAGGCCGCCCAAACACCGACGATGTCGGGATAGGAGGAGAGCGACAGCCCCTCCCACGGCTTGATCAGCGAGCCGATCGAAAGCGCGACGGCCGCCACTGCGGCGACCGCTTTTTTATTCAGTTTTGGGATTGGTGGTTTCCTTGCTCTCCGACTGCGCCACGTGCCGTGCCACCCACGCGCCGCCGAGCAGAAGCAACGTCCGCTACCACGGCAGGAAGTCGGAGATTGCCGGGACCATGTTGAGGATGATCTCGGCGAGCTCGATGAACCGCAGCGACCAGGCGCGCGAAAGCACCCGGCGCCAGTCGGGGACGAGTTTCATAGTGTTCGCTTAGAGGTTGGGCCGCATACCTCTTTTGGATGAGGTGCTATGTACGGCGAGTTGTGTTCGTATGAGCCCGACAGCAATGATGCGGTCGACTCAGTAGTATGCAAAATGAAGCTCGCCTCCCCGGCGGGCTTTTTTGCTGTCAGCTCTCAGAACCGCTTCGCCTTGAGGCGATCCGGGCGCTGACGGCGGTCTCGGACATGAGCAACATCACCTCCGTACCTTCCGTCGCCAAGGGCAACGCTGACAGCCATGCGATCGGCCTCGGGCAGATGAACCTGCACGGCTATCTGGCACGCGAGCGTATCTTCTACGGGTCCGAGGAAGGCGTCGATTTCACCAACATGTATTTCTACCCGGTGACCTATCACGCCATCCGAGCGTCGAACCAACTGGCCGTCGAGCGCGGTAAAAGCTTCGAGGGGTTCGAGAACTCGAAGTACGCTTCGGGCGAATATTTCGACAAGTACACCGAAGCCGAATGGAAGCCGGCCACCCCGCGCGTGGTCGAACTGTTCGAGACGGCAGGCATCCATGTCCCGACGCAGGAGGATTGGCTGGCTTTGAAGACCGCCGTGATGCAGGGCGGGCTCTACAACCAGAACCTACAGGCCGTGCCTCCGACGGGCTCGATCTCCTACATCAACCACTCCACCTCCTCGATCCACCCGATCGTCTCCAAGATCGAGATCCGCAAGGAAGGCAAGATCGGCCGCGTCTATTATCCGGCCGCCTTCATGACCAATGACAATCTCGACTATTACCAGGATGCGTACGAGATCGGGCCGGAGAAGATCATCGACACCTATGCGGCAGCCACCCAGCATGTCGACCAAGGTTTGTCGTTGACCCTATTCTTCGGCGATACCGCAACCACGCGCGACATCAACAAGGCGCAGATACGCGTGGAGGAAGGGCATCAAGACCATCTACTACATCCGCCTTCGCCAGATGGCGCTAACCGGCACGGAAGTGCAGGGTTGCGTCTCTTGCGCGCTTTGATCTCTCAGGTGACCAAATGAATATTCAAGCAAAGATCAAAACCCCGAAGGTCGCCGCAGCCGTGCGGGCCATCAACTGGAACCGCATCGAAGACGACAAGGATCTCGAGGACTGGAACCGCCTGACCGGTAATTTCTGGTTGCCAGAGAAGGTGCCGTTGTCGAACGACATTCCCTCCTGGGCGACACTGAAGCCCGTGGAGCAGCAGCTAACGATCCGCGTCTTTACCGGGCTGACGTTGCTCGACACGATCCAGAATGGCGTTGGCACGGTGAAGCTGATGGCGGATGCCGTGACCCCGCATGAGAAGGCAGTGCTCTCCAATATCTCCTTCATGGAGGCGGTCCATGCCCGCTCCTATTCGTCGATCTTCTCGACGCTGTGCTCGACGCCCGACGTCGATGACGCCTAACGTTGGTCGGAAGAGAACGAATTCCTGCAGCGGAAGTCGGCGCTCATCATAGAGCGGTATGCCTCCGACGATCCGTTGAAGAAGAAGGTCGCGTCGGTCTTCCTCGAAAGCTACCTCATTTACTCCGGCTTCTACCTACCGATGTACTGGTCAAGCCGCGCCAAGCTCACCAACACCGCCGACATGATCCGCCTGATCATCCGGGACGAAGCCGTGCATGGCTATTATATCGGGTACAAGTTCAAGCGCGCTCTCGAGCGGTTGTCGGACGCGCGGCGCCAGGAGATCAAGGACTTCGCCTTCGACCTGTTGCTGGAGTTATACGACAACCAGGAAAAATACACGGAGGCGCTCTACGACGGCCTGAGCCTCACAGAGGACGTCAAGATGTACCTGCGCTACAACGCCAACAAGGTGCTGATGAACCTCGGCTACGATGCCTTGTTCCCGGCGGAGGCGTGCAAGGTCAATCCTGCGATCCTCTCGGCGCTATCGCCCAACGCGGACGAGAACCATGACTTCTTCTCAGGATCGGGTTCATCCTATGTCATCGGCAAGGCCGTCGCGACCGAAGACGACGATTGGGACTTTTAAGAAGGCATCGCGTCTACGCATGCAGTCGGGGTCACCTCAAGTGGGAAGGACTGCGTGTTTCAAAAAATCAATGATGAGTCGATCGACAACGATCAGAGGGGCGATACTGGATTGGATGCCACAAGTCTCGTTGATTGGTTGGTAGAGTACAACGACAGCTTCAGAGGCGCGACAGTTGGGGTGCCCCGCCAGGAATTGGCCACCAACAGGACGACCAGCACCAGCAGCAGGCCAAGGAGCACAGTGGACCACAATGACATGCCCCTGTGTTCGGATGAAATGGGCATGCGACGACCTTGATACTGCGTCCGCTCGCGCTCCCTGTCGAACTGATCTGGTTCCCTCATGCTGGTTCTTCCCATGCCATCATGGACCGATTACGCACGAATATAGCGCTTCATTCGAGCAGACCAGCAGTTTCGCTCCGGCCCCGTAAGAGAGGCCGGAACTCAATCCGTCAGTTTGTGCGCAAGCAAGCGAACGGATCGAGTAACAAAACGTGCAATTTCGATCCCTGCCCGATACGGTAGAACGGTCGGCGGCCTGCGCCAGCCCAACTTGTAGGTCGAGATTTTCTTTTGGATTTCGGATCCTGGCTCGGCATCTTGCCTGGCAGGTGGTGGATCAACGAAGAACGCTCTTAGCCCAACCAAATACTCCCGATCGAATGCCAGATCATACGGCAGATGCATCGGCAAAAGACTTTGCGTTATCCACTCGGCGGCTCGGCGATTTATCAGATAGGCCCCCGATCCCTTCTCCCGTGTAAGGGAGATCGCCAGATAATGCCGCTCCGTGAGCCTACGGACACGATGCTTCTTTCCAATATTGACTGTTGATAACCTGACAATGTCCCAATGATCTCCCCTGGTCAGGGCCTCGTTCACGACAGCCACGAAATCCTGATCGAAATTGAGATCGTCTTCGAGAATCAAGGCGTGGTCGTCGGCTGACGCCAGGAGTCGCCGCGCACACTCGACATGGCTGAGAAAACAGCCGATCTCGAAGGGATTTGGCCTTCGTCCGTGCCGCAGGAGATATCCGCGCTCGTCGAAGTCATCGATCGGAAACTGGAGCTTGGCCCCGTCTATCGCCGATACTCTTTCGAAATAGAGTCCGATGTGGCTGAGAAGAAATGCCATGCGTTTTCCTCGATCCGTTGACCGATCGAGGTTGATCAGAAAGGTTCGGGGCTGGGCCGGCACATGCAGGGCTTGCAATGTTTTCTGGGCGGGAACGAAATTCATCGAGGGCTCGGGGGTCGTGGCGGTCCCAAAGAACTTCGGCCCTTAAAATCTCCGCACTCTGTCCACGATTATACGTTTTCGTAAGATTGTGCTTTTCGTGCTCAAAGGCAGCACATCGTCTGACTTGCTTGAAGCAATTCAAGCGGCGCATGCCGGCAGCACCTTTATTACTCCTGGATTCGCAACCACAGTCATAATGTCGATGAAAGCAGATGCCCTACGGAGAAAGAAAGAAACACAGCGACAGCTGAGCATCCGTGAGAGCAAATTGTCGGTTACCTGATGCGCGGCAGCTCTAATCGCGAAATAGCCAACTGTCTAAAGATCAGCGAGAGGATCGTGAAATACTACATGAAGGCTCTCAAGCAGAAGCTCCAGGCGAAAAATAGACTTGAGGTTGCTTTAGCAGCTCAACAGCGAAACTTAGGTCATGAAACCGACTTGCCCGCAGCTCATTGGCATGGGACAGGACTCTAAAGTTTGCGAGGCGATGGGCCAATGTTCAACGGTCAGACCGTGCGAGCATCTCATGTAGGCGAGCTTCGGCGACTAGCAACCCCATGAAGAGTATGATTGCCAACAGCCAGCCAAGCAACGCATCAGACGCGTAGTGTGCACCCACTGCGACACGCAGCCCCGCCATTGTCAAAGAGGTCGCAACCAGCGGCGGTCCGACCCAAACTCGCATTCGGACGGGGAACAGGAAGAGAAGACAGAGCAGCCACCCGGCCCCGGAGGCCTCGCCAGAGACGAACGAACAGTTCTTTGCACATTCGCCAACGAACGTCCCGGCGGCAGTAAAATCGAAGGGGCCGCCGAAGAGATTCGTCTGCACCGGCCGCGGCCTGCCCGAATAGGATTTCAGAAGCCCGTTTACAATTAGTCCCGGTCCTACGCATAGGCTTATCAGTGCCACCAGCAGCCTACCCATTGGAAGATGCCTGCGTAAGTCCCTAGAAAAAACGCCAGCTGCGCCCAAAGCGACAATGAGCGCTGCTGCCGCGTAGGGAAGCATGTACAGCATCTGCCTTACCTGTTCGACGGCCTGCAGTCGACGAAGTGGGAAGTACCCGCAGACAAAATCCGGAAGAGCTGCCTCACAGAGTGGGCCGGTGAAGAAGAATGAGGACACCTCGACGTCAAAGGAAGGATGGAGATAGAACGCGGCTAGCAACGCGAACCATGCGACGATCAGTGCGAGTACCGCCGTGACCGAAGGGGCTGGCGTATAGGACGACTGGCTCATGTGCGCCATAATCAAATCTCAACGAATGAAGCCTGAGATGGTCGCGTATCCATCATCAGCCTGACAAACACCTGAACCGGCAATCAGGCCGACGATGAGCTTTTGCGACAGTTAACGGGTTGCTTCTGTCGGCTCGCTCGAGCTTTGGGACAATGTCATGTAGATCACGATCGCAACGATCAGCCCGAGGAAGAGCGCGCTGGTATAGATCGTTCCGAATCCCAACCCGCCGTATTCAAGTGGTTGTGACAGAAGGTCACCCAAAGAGGCACCCAACGGGCGGGTGAATATGTAGGCAAGCCAGAACGCCACGATCGAGTTAAGGCCCGCAACAGCATACGCCACCGTAACAATGCAGATGACCACCATGAAGAGAAAGGCTGTCGTCAGGTAGCCGAAGTCAAACGTTTCCGCGATCAGGTCCCCCGCCGCAGTCCCTAGCGCAAAGGTGAAGAGGATAGCCAACCAATAGAACGCCTCGCGTCGCGTCGTATAGATCGTGTGGATTGACAAGGTTCGTTCGAACGCAAACCAGACGGCGAACGTCACAGCGAGGGCGATCGAAAATCCGATTGTGGTGGCCTCGAGTGGAACCCCGAAATTATCAACCAGATTGTCGGTGATCAGCGTACCGACAACACTGATCAGCACAACGGCAGCCCAATAACTCGGTGGCACATAGCGCTTCTGCGCGAATTGGATCGCCACGACCGCGACGAGGATCGCCGTCATGATTATCGACGTCACCGTCAGGCCTAGACCGAGGTTTACCGCGAGATAGTCCGCTGCCGTCTCGCCCATCGTTACGGCCATGAGCTTGATCAACCAGAAATCAACGGTGACCTCCGGGACCCGGTTTATGGGGGCAGTCTGTGCCAATGCTTTCATCTGCCCGCTCCTTTACTTGCCCATGATCTTCATTGCTTCTGCAAGGAACTTGTCCGATCGGGTGTCATCGTCGGCATTGCAGCGTTCAACGGCTTTCGTTTCGAGGTCGTCGACCTTTTGAACGTCTGCATCACTGAGCTTCGCTCCGGCCTTGGCAGCGCGCATATCCTTCAGCATTTCTTCACAGGGAACGGCCGAATACGCAGGAATGGAGAGTGCGAGGAAGCCAAGCGCGGCGACCCCGTTGAGAACAGCGGCGGCGACAGTCGTTTTCATGGTGAGTGTCCTTTGAAGATTTTTCCACTGCCCAGAGCGACAGCAGGCGGACACTATGCGGCGCTATATACGGACGCCTTGCCATAACCATACCGTTTCGTAAGGTCGCTGGATCGGTCACGTTACGGATCTGTATAGTTTCCGAAAGATTGTCGAAAGGCCAATGGTTTCAGATAGCGGTCAGGAAACTGTGGCACGCGGATCTCATGCGGATTTTACTTATCGAAGACGATCGCAAGACGGCTGACTTCGTCGCCAAGGGTTTCGGAGAAGTGGGGCATGTTTGCGATGTCATGAAAGACGGGCGAGACGGCCTGTTCCAAGCCCAACGGGAGGAATACGACGTCGTCGTCGTAGATCGCATGCTTCCGGGATTGGACGGTTTGTCGATCGTCCGGTCGCTGCGCGCTGCCAGGGTCAGTACCCCTGCCCTCTTTCTCACGTCGGTCGGCGGCGTGGACGATCGGGTCGAGGGGCTCGAAGCGGGCGGCGACGACTATCTGGTGAAGCCGTTCGCCTTCTCGGAGTTGCTCGCAAGGGTCAATGCGCTCTCGCGACGCCCTCCCGTGCAAGAGCAAAAGACAGTCCTAAAGGTGGCCGACCTTGAACTCGACCTGATCCGACGGCAGGCAAGGCGCGCTGGACAGGCTATCGAGCTTCAACCAAGGGAATTCACACTGCTCGAAGTCCTGATGCGAGGAGAAGGTCGCGTGCTCACCAAGACCATGCTTCTCGAAAAGGTCTGGGATTTCCACTTCGATCCCAAGACCAGTGTCGTTGAAACGCACATCAGCCGCCTCCGCGCCAAAATTGACAAGCCGTTTCAGGCGCAGTTGCTGCACACGGTCCGTCATACCGGATATAGCCTGCATGCGCCTAACTAGCCTCAGACGAAGCACGCCGTTTCGCCTGGCGCTATCTTTCGCGCTGCTGTTCATCCTGACAGTCGTAGCAACCGGCGGCGTCATGTATCACCTGCTCCGCAACGGTCTGAACACCCAGCTCGACACCGCATTGAACGACACGTTCCAGGTCGTTTCCTCGACCTATGCGCCTGACGACATTGAGGACCTGGTCACCACCCTCGATAGCTACGCAAATCTCAAACCGGCCGACGACGGCGTCTACTCCTTGATTGATGGGTCCGGGAAGAAACTGGCCGGCAATTTCAAGACGCCCATACTGCCTGAGGGCGTCTTTACCGTGAAATCGGCCGAGATCGGCTTGAAGGGTAGCACCGTCTACCGGCTGCAGACAGCCAAACTGGGCCAGAATACCCTGGTTGTCGGCAGGAGCTTCGCGCAAATGGACTCCATGCTGAGGACCGTGCTCGTCAGCCTCATCTGGGCCGCGGTCCTGGCTGTCCTTGCGGCGATTGGCGGGGGCATTTTCCTTGCGAGCCGTGCCCAAAGACGCCTGGATGGCGTTACCCGGACGATGCTGGACGTGTCAAACGGGCGGTTGGAAAGCCGGATCCCATTGCGAAATGCCGATGACGATCTCGACCATGTCTTCAAGCAAATCAATGACGCCCTCAGCCGGCTTTCAGGCTTAGTCGAAGGCATGCGCCAGGTTAGCGCGGATATCGCACATGAACTCAAAACGCCACTCAATCGCCTGCGGCTGACGCTCGAGGAAGCACGTAGAGCCCATGACGAACAAGATGACGTTGCGAGGCTTCTTGATGAGGCCCATGACGAAAGCGATCAGATAAATGCAACGTTTGAAGCGTTGTTGCGCATTTCGCAGATAGAGGCAGGAGCACGGAGGCTCCGGTTCAACTCCGTGGATCTTGGCGAAATTCTTAATCTCATCGAGGATGTCTATGCAGAAGTCGCAGAGGACAATCACCAAAGGCTGATCGTCGAACCGTGCCAGGAGACATACATCAATGGAGACCGCGAACTGCTGGTTCAAATGGTCGTAAATCTCGTTGAGAATGCAATTACGCATTGTCCTCCTGACACCGTTATCAGCGTTTCCCTGCGGCGCGAGGGCCAGGCCGCGATTGTCACGGTCGCCGACACTGGTCCAGGCATACCCGCCGCCGAGCGCGACAAGGTATTCCGACGGCTCTACCGTCTCGATAAGAGCCGGACGGCACCGGGCAGTGGTCTGGGTCTCAGCCTTGTGAAGGCGATTGCCGATCTTCATGCGGCCCGCATCGAGATCGAGGACAACGATCCCGGCGTTAACATTTCGGTCCGGCTCCCGGCGCTCTAGCCGGCACCCTTCAGGTCTCTGTCAGCCTCGACTGGCATTTGGCGGCGAGTTCTCAAAACCTGCGGAAAATAAATGTCGAAACGCACTTCGTTGATTTTTGCCTGCGTGTTTGCTCTGGGAACGGCGATAGGCGGCTATCCGCTGTATCTTCAACTTGCCGGCAATTTTCACACGGTGATCGAAGGTGAGTTATATCGCTCGGCTCAACCGACTCCTCGGCAATTGGAAAGATATGTCGCCAAACACGGCATCAAATCGATCATCAATTTGCGGTCAAGTGGCGACAAGGGAACATGGTATTCGGCGGAACTGGCGACCGCGGGTAAACTTGGCGTCGATCACGTCGACTTCCCGATGTCTGCTTCCAAGGTTCTCCCACCCGAGCGGGCCGATCAGCTTGTTGCACTGATGGCAAGCCTTCCGAAGCCCATCCTCATTCATTGCCAAGCGGGCTCCGATCGGACCGGACTTGCGTCCGCCCTGTATACCAATCGGATTGCCGGACGTGATGAAGAGGCAGCCGAGCGGCAACTCTCGTATTATTTTGGCCATATCGGCATTCCCCGCCTTTCCGCTGCTTACGCCATGGATGAGAGCTGGGAAAACCTGGAAGTTCATTTCGGTATACAAGGTTAGGCAAAATTCGACTGTGCCCGAATTGCCGATCAGTCCCCGCCATGTCGACGTGCCATTGTGCCGTCTGCTACACAAGCAGTCGTGATTCCGGGGCGTTCGCCATGGATATCGTGAGATTGAGAGGTGATCATGAGCAATTACTCGCCGTACGCCGCTATGATTGGCTTTTGGTTAGCTATTTTCCTCGGCTGGGAAGCCTGGGTGCTTTGGTTTGAGTGCGAGAGCACAAACAGGTCCGTTCGTTAGATATGCTTCCCGGGAGGGCACTCTCGCGTGCAAGTCACTTATTGCACTTGAGGGGTGCGACTGCTCGGGATATGCGGGGAGTGCTGTGGCGGGCAGCGGATCGGTGAAATGCCACCGCTCCTCACTCCTTCTGGGCAAGTGTTCGCCGACCATAAAACGTATGAAGCCAGCGGCGCCGGCGCGGGTTGTCCCTTGAAGCAAACTCGCTCGTCGACCAGAGGACCATAGGCCTTAAAAAATCGGCCGGAGTTGAAGCACATCGCCAAGATCGCTGTCGCACCTTCGAACCGTTTAGCTCGGACCGAAGACCACGCAGGTCAGATTTCAGCGTGCGGCTTTCAGTTCGTCAAAGACACCCATTTTCTTCATCGAGCTCACCAAACCAGTAAGTACAATCACCGCAACGAAAAGCCCGACAAGCACCATCGCATAGGAGAGCTCCTGATCCGATATGGAATCTGCCGCCACCCTGTAGAACTCGGTAGCCAACAGCGCGATCAGCGTAGACGACATCGTCGAGTAGTCCTTGGCAATAACGCGCCTCATATTGAATGCCATTCCCTCCGTGGATGCCGAGAATGCGCTCAGTTTGAGCCCCCACCTGGGGACGTCCCGGCAGTACGCACTGTAGGCCTCGCCGAACTTGTCAGCCAAGAACTCTTCTTCGGCGTAAATGATGCACTGGTAGATAAACCCGAACAACACGCATCCGACGGCAACGACCACTGGATTGCCGTGGAACAGGAAGAGCCCGGAGTAGATGAGCATGTTCCCAACGTACAGCGGGTTGCGGCAAACACCGAACATGCCTTCCGTGACCAGGTCCTTGGCATAGACCCGCTTATTCAGGCCGCCACGCTTGATATAGGCATAACCGATCACGGTTGCGCGCAGTATCAAACCCGCGGATACGATGAGCAGTGCGGCCGCGTCTTTCCACCGTTCGAGCGTCGCACTGCCCAGAACCGTCGCGGCCGGCGGTGCAGCAACAAACAATGCGACGATGATGAGCGGAAACGCCTGGTTTCGATACTTGAAAAAGAAATTCCCGATCGACAGCATGAGATTCTTCATAGCATTTTGTCTCACTTGACCGCGACGATGCCGCAGAAATTATACCAACGGAAGAACACTTCCGTGCTCTTGAAGCCCACCTCCTTGAGCAATTGGGTATTCTCCTCGAGGCGGTAAGGGATGAGAACGTTTTCCAACGCCTCCCGCTTCTTTGATATTTCGATCGAGGAATACCCGTTACGCCGCTTGAAGTCGTAATAGTGGTCGATGAAGAGCCTGTTGAACGTCGTGTCCTCGCTGGTCAACTTCTCGATCAGCAGCAAGCATCCGTGTTCGTTAAGACCGTCGTAGATCGTTTTCATGACCCGCTCGCGGAAGAGCGGACGTACAAATTGCAAAGTTAACAACATCGTCACGACGCTGGCATTTTCCACGGAGAAGCCGCGGTGAAGGTCGCCTGTGACGAGCTCGATAGATCGGTTTGTTCCCGACTCCTCGATCTTCTCAGCAGCTTTTTTGAGCATCTCCGGGGCATTGTCGATACCGACGAAGTCCACGTGGTTGTCGACGACGTGGTCGAGTGCGAGGAGCGTCGTGGCCGTCGAACAACCAATGTCGTAGAGGTTGGACTGAGGCTGAGCAAAGTCCCGGGCCAACTCGCAAACCATCCGCTGCATCTCTCCGTAGAACGGGACAGAGCGGCTCACCATGTCATCGAAGACATTCGCGACGGTGGAGTTGAATGAGAAATCTTCAACAGCATTGCGTTCGTCGGCAAACACCTCGTCACGCGCGTTTGTATGCAGCACAAGACGGCTAGACTTATCGGTCATGTCCGCTCCAAATGTATAGCAATGTCAAAAGGGCGTACTTTTCCGAAGCACGCCCGGCGCGCGGCGAACTGGTCACAGTTGCCTGACGGCTACCTGAAAGGAGTTGCTAGTCACGCTTGTGATGGAAGAAATCGCCTGAATAAGAGCCAAGACCCGAAGGTCCAGAGGGAGCCCGCGCACCATCCGAAGAGGACGTCGGTCGGATAGTGGACGCCGAGGTAAATTCGGCTGAGGCCTATGGTGCCTATCAGGGCGCCGGCAATGACGAAGACATATGCCTTTTGAGCCGGCGCACGCAGAAACCGGCACGCGACAATTGACAGTGCCAGATAGGTTGCCGCCGAAACCATCGCGTGGCCGCTTGGAAAACTCGCGTCGCCGACCGCAACCAAATGGGTGACTACGTCCGGGCGGGGCCGCGCGGCCCATAACTTGAGGGTGTTGCTGGAAAGCCAGCCGCCGGCAAGCGCAACACAGAGGAACAGGGCGCTTCCACAGGTCGGTGCGAAATCAAGAGTAGACCGATGGCGGTGAGCGTGATGAACAGAAGAACGGCCACGCCACCGAGGCTCGTAAAGTTCACCATCGCCGTGGTGATCCAGGCGGGTCCGAGCGGCAGGGCAACATCGTCCGCGTGCCTCAAAGATAGCAGGAACGCCTGGTCCCAAGCCAGCGTGTCGCCCTCACCTACCTCAACTGAGAAGTGGAAGAGAGCCGCGGCGGCCAATAGCAGCAACGCAAAGGGTATCGCCCGATAGGCGGCTTTCGAGCTCAATCGTCCACGCGCATTCTCATTCGCACGCATCATTGCTTAACCCGCCTCATACGTGATGAAAGCTCGTCAAGGTCGAAAGGTTTGACGAGGAAATCGTCCGCCCCTCCCTTCATTCCAGCCAGCCGATCGCTGTATTGGTCCTGCGCCGTCATGATGATAATTTGGGTCTTGTCATCTTCCCGTCGGATATCTTGAAGGAGCGACAGGCCATTGCCGTCCGGCAGGCGTAGGTCGAGAAGCACTAGGTCATACTTCTTCGATATGAGCCGACGGGCAGCGTCCTTGAGGTTCATGCACCAGTCAACGCGATGGCCATCAGCCACCACATGGGCCGATACCGCGTCCCCGATGTCGAAGTTGTCTTCGACGACAAGCACATTCACCGGATCGCGTTCCTATGTTTTTTGTTGCGGTTGCATGGTCACGATGTTCAAGAGTTGCCACTCCTGCACTTCGCGAACACGTCGAGCCGTTTGTCGTAGACGGATGTTCCAACATTCATCATGCCGAGCACGCTGTGAAACAGGTTGTCGTGAGACGTCGCGGTCTTTGCCTCCTTTCGGAGGCACGCGGTGTCCAGATCCATCGATTTGATGAAGTCGTTGTCAAACCATGTCAGGAACGGCACGTGCGTCTGCTGCGAGGGAGCGAACATGTATGGTGTTCCATGAAGGTACAGCCCCTTTTCGCCGAGCGACTCCCCGTGGTCGGACATGTAGATCAGGCCGCTGGCCATCTTGTCCGAACGAGCCTTGAGACGATCGATGACCGTCGAAATGAAGTAGTCGGTGTAAAGGATCGAGTTGTCATAGGCGTTGACGATCTCCCCGGTCGAGCATTTGCCAAGCTCCGGAGTGCGGCAGTCGGGAACGAACTTGCCCTGGTGTTCGGGGTACCGAAGATAGTATGCGGGACCGTGGCTACCCAGCTGATGGAGTACCAGAACGCTATCGCCCTTCACGTGGTCCAGCCAGTCGTCAAGCTTGTCCAGGAATATGCCGTCCAGGCACTCGCCGTCCTGACAGAAGCGTGGATCCGTCGAACTCGCCAAATCGACATATTTGATCCGGCTGGCGACTCCCTTGTCCCCGGTATTGTTGTCAAACCACGCAACGTCAATGCCAGCGTGAGCTAACACGTCGACAAGCGTCTCGTTGGCCATGGCCTTGGAGTGAGTAAATTCCGATCGGGTAAACCGCGAGAACATGCACGGAATTGACGTCGCCGTGGCCGTGCCGCAGCTTGTTGTGTTAGGGAAGTAGATAACGTTTGCGGCCTTCAGCCGCGGATTGGTTTCCCTTTGGTATCCGCCTAGCGAGAAATTCTCTGCACGGGCGGTCTCCCCCGCCACGATGATCGTAACCCTCGGCTTGTTGATGGGTGCCGTGGATGGCTTGACCGTGGCATCTGCTCCGACGGTCTCAACAACGAGCGATGCCTCTTTTCCCGCACTCATGAAGTAGCGGGCAGTGCTCACAATCGGCGTAACCGGATTGAAGCTCTTCGTGATGTCCCGTCGTTCCCTGACGGCTGCAGTGTATTCCCGCGAGTAGGTTACACCACAGATGCCAAAGATGGCGAGAGAGGTGAGGATCGCGGCAAGGTTCCAGAAGACCTTTCGCATGAAAGGACGGTGATCGACCTTTGCCCAGATTATGAGCAGCGACGGCACGATACCGAAAACCGCTACATGCACAACGAAGTCGGAGTTAATCAGATGGTGCGCTTCCGCAGGAGTTGTTTCCATCGCGTTGCGGATCATGTCACTGTCGATGACCACCCCGAATGTGTCGGTGAAGTGGGACGCCACCGCGGCGACAAGGACAAGGGATATCAGAAAGGGCTTGATGAGGTACTTGGTCGAAAAGGGCGTGATTGCGGCCACAAACAGTGCCAGCATCGCGAGATACAACGCCCAAAGCGGACTGCTGCCGCTCCCGAGATAGTCCGTCGCCTTTTGCCAGAATGTGTTGTTGCAGAAAACAAGGATGTAGCAGCTTGTAAGTATGCAGAGCGGGATGCTGCCGATTTTCGGCCGCAAGGAGCTCATATATGCAGGCATTTTCGTCAATTTTACCTCTCCAACACAAACGTGCTCTTTGGAGAGGATTACTGACAGCTACCTGAAACAGAAGAAGGCGATGGCGCCGCGGTCTTGTGGGGAGTGCGACCAGCCTGGCATTTGACACGCCAGGCTGGTCGAACCAAGACCACGCAAGCAGCACCGCCCCAATATTGCTGGTTCAATTGCCAGTCGGCATGGGTAGCTTGAAGCCTTCTTTGCCCAGTTCGTCTCTCAACCACTGGAACTGCTGGTATTTCGAAACTTCCAGCGGTCCCGTATAGGTCCCACTTTGAAGCGTGCGCAGTGGATATTGGACGTAGGTTTTCATCAATTGCTCGATGGAATCACTGATCGTTACCATGGTCCACGTGCATTCCATGCAGTTATTCATGAAGATGTCATAGCGTTCCTGAGGGTTCTGCCAGAGGTCAAAAATCTGAGGGACCGTCGCGACATACTTGTCCGGGCCTTTCCAGCCAAGATTGCTGTCCACGGCTAGGCCACCAGTCGGCTGTCCATCGTCGCCACACAGATTGAGAACCGCCTTTTAATTGCCACCACGGGCAGCTCCCGGCGATAGATCATTCTCGGTGAAATCGAACCATGAAGCACGTTCCGACCCCGACGGTTTCGGGGCGTTCCGCTGGTCACGCGCGCCTAAGGGACCGCATGGATAGCTGTCACCAACAATTTTCCCGCCTTGCCCGAATAGACGACCTTGACCTTTTCCCCAACAGCAAGCGTTTCGGCCTCGATGCCCTCAGGCAAAGTGAAGGTCTTGCCATCCGTCATCGTAATCGAGTCATGGCTCTTGTCGATCGCCTTGACGGTGCCCGTCAGTTCCTTCGCGAAGCCCGCGATTGTCGACGCCGCCAGAATCAATGCTATGGCGATGATGTGTTTCTGCATATCTCAACTCCTGTCCTCTAGCATCTTTGTCCCGACGGGTCCGGGTTTTCCTGGGCGGCCACCAACACCACCCTTTCAGGTACCCCCGTATAGAGACGACTGACACAGCTTGGTCCGCTTTGCTTACGGGCGCATTTCTGGAAGCTTACAGATCGGTAAGTGTGGCGACGAAGGGGTTGGGGCACACACCCAAAGGCTCAAAAATCCCTGAGATACTCTACGTCGTGCCCTTGTGGCGGTCTTGCGGCGATCACCGCCACGACGACAGCCGCGACCACCAGGAAAAGGACAATCCCCAGATAGCCGTACGGTATCGATAGCGCATCGGGTGGTGGATCAAATACGCCCGTCAGCAGTTTCACCAGCATCAAGGCTGCCGCAAGGCCAGACAGCAGCCCGAAGGTAATCCCCCCCAACACAACGAGGAGCCCTTCGCTCCACAGAAAAGCCGACAGTTGCGAACGCGTAGCGCCGATGGCGCTCAGAATGGCGAAGTTCCTCCGCTGCTCGAAGAGCCCAAGCGCCAACATCAAACCGCCAGCCGCGGCGGCCATCACCACGGCGAATGCCAGCTCGATCGTCGTCAAGCCGGCGAGATCGACAGCCGTCAGGCTCGAACCGATAAGGTGCGTGGCCTGACTGATATCGGTGATTTTCATGGACGGATCGTTTGCAAGGAGGGACGAAGCCCGCGAGGCCAGAATTGCCGGGTCGCCCTTGGCACGCATCAATACATATTCTGACGCTTTCGAGCCCGTGCTTTCCGCAACGTAGCGGGCATTGGCCACAAGGAAAGAGTCTTTCGGCGCGGTCGGAAACTCGCGTGCCACTCCGATGAACCTGAATGGTACCGGATGATACTGACGATCTCGGGCATCCATCAGCCGAAGGTTGATCACGTCGCCCTGCTGCAGTTGGAAATCCTGAACCGTTTCCTCCGACACGAGCACCCCGTCTGGTGTCGCGGCCAGTTTGGCGAGTATCGTTGCGGCGTTGCCACCGCTGAAAAAGGCGTCCGAAAGACTCGTTGCACGCCCAACACGCTGAGGATCTACACCAAAGAGATCCTGAAGATCAGTGCCGACATAGGCGAAGCGATGCTGCATCGGTTCGGCCGCCGCAGTGTCCGGCAAGGCCGCGAGCGCGGCCAGATGCGTGTCGGCAGGCTTTTCTGACGTGCCGAATACCGTGACATCGGCACCGTTGGTGAGCTCTGCATCAACACGCGCCTGCGCATTGTAAGTGAAATTGAAGGTCGATGTCGAAACCGCGAACGAGATTGCCAGCGTGGTCATCGCGATACCTCCGGTGAGCCGGCGGGCTTGCCTCGACAATGCGGCGGCTACGATTGGCGCGAGCGCACCACAGACCGGCCTTATGAGGGTTCGAAGAAGCGAACCGTTGCCCGCGATCACGTTGTTTGACAGCCGCAGCGCCAGGAGTGCCAGCCCAAGCCAGAACAAGGCGGGCGAGACGAACGCGTTGTAGTCTACCGCGGTTGCCGCGACGCCCTCTGGCGCGAGCACGATCTGGTATCCGGTGCTTTCCGCTTGCCAGAAGAAAAGACCTGCGGCCACAAGCAGCACCGCGTCCAACCAAAGCAGTTTCCAAAGTGGCTCTCCGGCTTTGTCCACGACGCGTCGAGCCGCGCTGACGGTACTCATGCGCATATCGCGCCAAGCAGGATAGAGATAGGCCCCAAAGCCTGAAAGGAGTCCGCCAATGGCTACAAGACCCAGGATAGAATCGCTCACTCCCGGAGCCATACTCTGCCCAGACATTAAGGGTCCTAACAATAAAGCTGCGGCAATTCCAAGTACGGTGCCCGCGACTGCGGCGACCGTCGCCTCGGCGGCGGATAAGATGAGGATCGTACGGGAGCCGGCGCCACGAACACGCAACAGCGCCTGCTCAACGCGACGGCGCGCAGCTCCTGATGACGTTATCGCGAAGGTCAGAACAAGAGCCAGTGCGATACCCGGCATGCCAAGAAACAGAAACAACACGGAAACGAAGCGCGCATCCTCGCGCACCGCCCCCAGGCGCGAGCCCAGATTGTCTGCGACGAGCGCCTGCCCCGCAACTTTTGCTTCCAGGTTTCTTGCGGCACCGGTGACAAACGTGAAAGCCGACACGGGATCCGCTGGCAGGCCGTCGTGAACAAGCTTCACATGCACCTGTTGACGGATGGTATCAGGACGCGCCATCGCCTGGAGATGGAACGCTTGCTCCCACTCGACCCGCGCCAGCACCAGCACGTTGTCCGGAGGCGCCTGCGGAGCCGCCTGCGGCGGCACCCCCACGGCCTGGAACAGCGAATCCGCATCTGGGAGGTCGATCACCCCGGCGACCTGCACCGTCAGCGGGGGAAGTCCTATCCGCTTGATCACGACGCTGTCACCAGGCCGTACATGCAGGTTTGCTGCGGTCTGCTGTGCGACGAGGACGCCGTCGCGACTGCCGGATAGGAAGCGAATTTCCATCGGGAAATCGTGCAGATAGTTGTCGTCGAAGGCGATTACTTGTCCCGGCCCGGTCGTCTGGACAGTGCCGCCGGTGCTGGCTTCGAATCCGGCGACATCGGCATAGCTAGCCAGGTGCGCCGCCCGGGCGGGCGTCGCTTGATCCATTGCCTTTCGTATCAGGTCCGGATTCGCGCCCGTCACAACTTGGACCTGCCAGTCGATCGGCACGGTCGATATCGCACGGGAGGTCATGGATGCCCCTGCGCTGACCAGGAACAGCGCCAATACGGCAAGAAGCGCCACCGTCAGCGCAATTCCTAACGCTGAACCCACAACGCGGGTCGGCCTGTGGCCGAGTACGCCTCTGATCCACAGAGCAAACATCATGCCACTGCTTTCATTTCGCTGCGGGTAAGCCGGCCATGCTGTATCGTCCAACGAAACCGCATCCGCGCCGCAATCGCTTCGTCATGTGTGGCAACGACGAGGGTTGCCCCGATCGCCTCAAGGTACTCCAGCACATTGTCCATGAATTGCTGCGCCGTGACACCGTCCAACTGTCCGGTCGGCTCATCGGCCAGGACGAGTTTCGGTCGAAGGGCCAGGGCGCGCACCATCGCGACCCTTTGCGCCTGGCCGCCCGACAGATCCTCCGGCAGCTTGTCTGCAAGCCCGCCAAGACCGAAGGAGGACAAAAGCGCTTCGCCGCGGTCGGATACGGAAAGCTGTCCGGCGAGGATCGCCGGCAGATCGAGATTTTGTGCCACCGTCAAGGCCGGAAAAAGGCTGGGCGACTGGAACACGACGCCAATCCGGCGTGGACGAAGCTGTTCGATAGTGCCTAAAGCCGGCCATTCAATCTCGCCACTCGTCGGGTGGTCCAGTCCGCCAAGAATATGCAGCAAGGTGGTCTTGCCGGAACCGGAAGGGCCCGCCAGAACGATACGATCACCTTCCCGGATCTCGCAGTCCACATCGCGCAACACGGACAGGCGCTCGTCGCCGCTTGAAAAGGTCCGGCAGATTTTCCGGCAGATCGTCAGGATCTCAGTCACCCTCCACCCTCCCATCGTGCAACCGGATGATCCTGTCAGCCTTTCGTGCCAATGCGCCGCTATGGGTCGCAAGCAAGGTAGTGAGGCCGTTGCGGCGTCTGGTTTCGAAATGTTCGATCAGTCGCGATTCCGTGTCGGCGTCCACTTCGGCCGTGGGCTCGTCGGCGACAAGGATCGGCGGATCGGCGGCTAGCGCAACGGCAAGACCGGCCCGCGCCGTTTCACCACCGGAAAGCTGCGGGACGTAGGAATGCGCACGATGCTGCAGCCCTACCATCTCGACCAACTGACCAACGCGCGCACGATCGGCCTTATCGGCCAGTTGCATCTGTAGGTGAATGTTTTGCGACACGTTGAGGTGCGCGAACAGATTGCCCGACTGAAGCAAGATTCCGAAACTCGTGGCGCGGATGCGCGCCCGTGCGGCCTCGGATTGTCGGGTCAGGCGCATGGCACACACCTCAACATGCCCTCCATCGGGCTCGTCCAATCCCGTCAGACATGACAGTAGCGTGGACTTGCCGCTGCCGGAGGGCCCCATCAAGGCTACAAACTCGCCCGGTGACAGGCATAGGGAAACGCCGCGAAGCGCGAACGTCTCGTCCTCGCCTGTGTGGAAGAAGCGGTAAAGTTCATGCGCAACCAACAAGGACATCCAGGCTCCCTACTTCCACTGGAACGACCGGGACATCAATTGCCACTGATCGACATTGTCCGCGCCCTTCGGTGCGTAGAGTTCGAGTGTGACCAGCTTTCCGTCCTTGAAGTAGAGATAGCGCTCGTTCTCCAGCCGAATCTGCTTGTTGGTCACGGCGTTGGGTTCCGAGTTCGACGTATAGACGATGCGGATCGCTGAGCCCGCCGGCAGCTTCACGGCATTGACCGATGCTACCGTCACAGCTCGCTCGGTGGTCTTGAGATTGGGCACTTCATTTACCTTGACGTTCTCGACGGTCGGCGCGACGGCGGCCTTCGAAATCTTGACGATCACACCATCCAGCTTATCGACGAAACTCGCGCCGTCGGCGCGATCGGAACGCGCCCAACCTTCAGGGACTTTCATGGCAAAGCCTTGGGACGACGCGTAGTCGATGAAGACCTGCGTATCGGTAATGTCACCCGGGGGGTTCTTTTCCGCCTGAACGGCCTTTTCGGCGGACAAGGCTTGCGAACCGGTGGCAAAGGGTAGAACAAAGCCAAGGCAAGCAGCCGAGAAAAGCACGGCCGCAAGGATCGTCCGGCCCCTATTGGTAGCGATGTTGTTCATGGGTGCGATCTTTCCTATCAAGGGACGCCCCATTTTAGGATCGCTAGTTTACGGACGCTTCGCTGTATTTATACGAATCTGTAAGCTCTCGTGATAACGCCCCGCGGCTCGATACGCCGCCTGCCTTCGCTGCGCCGGGAAATTGTTACGACCGCAAACCAGCTCTGCTTTCCTCCGGCCCTGTCGTTACGCAATTCATCTAAGCAATGGAACAGCAAGGTCATGTTCGCTTCACGATGTCGCACGGTCGGTGATGCCGGTCAAAATTTACGAATCCGTATAGTTGCCGACAGCTTATCGAAAGGTCTGGGATCCAATATCACGAAACCATGATAACTCGGAGCTGCTATGGAAGCTTACTGCCGCCTTACACTGAGTTTACAAAGTTGTAAGCTTGAGGGCATTGAGAGCACCGCGCAAGCTTCGCGGCGAGCCTCTTCGCCACCGATATCAACAAGCTCCGCGACGAATAATCCGCCGATAGAGAGCCACAGGCAACCAATGCGCAAACGCAGGCCGTGGGCGCGGCTTATGATTGCGCTTGTGAAAAGCACCCTTGCGGTAATATGCTGAAACTAAACGATAAAGCGGGTCACAGTTTTGCGTAGGACAGCCACCGGCTTATTCACGGGTGCAACGGCCTTTTGGGCCGTCGTCTCGCAAAATGCCTTTGCCGCCGATACTTCAGCACCAATCGCCTCGTCTCCATCGACTTTTGTCATCACGCTTGGTGGCGCCGTCGAGTATGGCCCCAAATACCCGGGTTCTGGTCACAACGCCTTCAGCGCCCTTCCTTCCTTCGACATAAGGCGGTTCGACGAGCCGGACGAAAACAGTGCTCCCGACGACAGCATCAGCTATGGCCTCATCGATCTCGGCGGCATTGAAATCGGCCCTGCCCTCGGTTTTCGCGACGGTCGCTCGCATGTCGGAGCGCCCTTGGGTCGGAGACGGCGACGCGACACCTCAGCAGATCGTATCCGCGCCGCAAGACACCTCCTGCGGCCAATCGCTCGTGCTGGCTCATGTTCCCACAAGTCATCCACGGTGTGTCCACACGTTACCCACAGCGTAACCTGTGGCCGTTACATAGGATTTTGTCCATGCGGTCTATCTGTGGATCACATTCCAGTCGCGCCAAGCGACAACCCGGCCTGTTTTTGTTGCCGCGAATTCCCAGCCGCGTATCCTCGCCAACACCCTTCTTGAGCGCAGGCGGCGGACCTCGAAGGGCGCGGCGGCGGACAGAAATTGTCCCCGCCGCTCTGTGTCGAACGCAGTCCAACGCCCGATGCGACCGTTTCAACCATCAAGGCCCAGCGTTTCCGCCGGAATCAATCTCTGAACGTGATTCAGCAAGTTATTGAAAAATGATTCGTTTCGTGTCGGAACGAATCACCCTGGCACGTCTTTGAGTCGCGTATTAGTGATTCGGAGTATGTGTGATGGCCTCAGGACAGCGTGCGCAGTGGAAGGGCTTTATAAAGTTCGGCGAAGTCACGTGCGGGGTGGCGCTCTATACCGCTGCATCCACCGCCGACCGGATCACTTTCAACACCATCAACAAAGCCACGGGCAACCGCGTCAACCGGGTCTTAATTGACAGCGAGACCCAAGAGCGGGTGGAAAAAGAGGCTCAGACCAAGGGCTTCGAGATCGACAACGGTCAATACATCATCGTCGATCCCGAGGAGGTCGCCGCCGCCATCCCTGAGAGCAACAAGACCCTCGAGATCGAGGCGTTCATACCCTGCTCCGACGTCGATGATGTCTATTTCGACAAGCCCTATTATCTGACACCGGACAAGATGGGTGGAGACGCTTTCGCGGCGCTGCGCGACGGCATGAAGAATTCGAACGTCGCGGCCATCGCCCGCACGGTCCTCTTCCGCAGAATGCGCACTGTGCTGATACGTCCCCACGGCAAGGGTCTGATCGCAACCACCCTGAACTACGACTACGAGGTCAGGTCGAGCGCCAAGGCGTTCGAGGCGATGCCCAAGATCAAGATCCAGGGAGAGATGCTTGATCTCGCCAAGCACATCATCAGCACCAAGAAGGGTGAGTTCGATCCGGCAACATTCGACGACCGCTACGAAGCCGCCCTTGCCGATTTGGTAAAGGCCAAGCTGGAAGGCAAGTCGCTTCCAAAGCCGAAGAAGGTGGAGGTTTCGAAGCCCAACGATCTGCTGGCAGCGCTGCGCGAGAGTGCTGGCATCATGAAGGCCGCAGCGGAAAAACCGAAACGCACTGCGGCCAACGCCAACACTGGTACCGGACGGGAGCGGTCCGCGCGCGGGGCAACAACGAAGCCCGCTGCGTCAAAGGCTGCACCGCAGCGCAAGGCAAGCTAGGAGATAGGCGATGGCTCCGAAATATTATTGGAAGGGCTACCTGAAGCTCTCTCTTGTCACCTGCCCCGTGGCGATGACCCCCGCGACATCCGAAAGCGAGAAGGTGCGCTTTCATACGCTCAACAAGGAGACGGGCAACCGCGTCGTCTCCCAGTATATCGACTCCGTCACTGGCAAGCCCGTCAAGGACGCGAACGAAGCCAAGGGTTATGCCCGCGGTGAGAACGACTACGTGATCCTGACCGACGAGGAACTGGATGTCGTCGCGCTCGACACGGTGAAGACGATCGACATCGACAAGTTCGTCCCGGCCGATAGCATCGAATGGATCTACCTTGAGAAGCCGCACTACCTGATGCCGGACGACGCGGTCGGCAACGAGGCGTTCGCCGTCATCCGCGACGCAATGAAAGCCGACAAGGTTTTCGGAGTCTCGAAGCTGGTCATGGGCCGCCGAGAGCGTGCCGTTGTCCTTGAGCCGCGCGGTGAAGGCATCGTGCTGTGGACTTTGCGTTTCGGCGACGAGGTTCGGCCCGAGGAGAACTATTTCGAGGACATCCACGAAAAGGCAGATCCGGATCTCATTCCGCTCGTCCAGCAGCTTATCAAGCAGAAGACCGCCCGATGGTCGTCGGACATGGCGAGCGATCCAGTCCAGGAGAGCCTGCTCAAGCTCATCGAAGAAAAGAAGAAGCTGCTGAAGCCGAGGAAGAAGGCTGCCAAGGGCAACGCCGGAGAGGCCGCTGCCGCTTCCAACGTCGTGAACATCATGGATGCCTTGCGCAAGTCGTTGGAAGCAGATCTCAAAGGTAGGAAGGCGGGGTAGTCACATGCACTTGCTGGAAACGAAGATTGTACACGAGACAACCGGATGGCGGGTAGACTTTGTCGGCGACGATGGTGAAGCAGTGTCGATCAAGGTCGCTGACGGTCACGCTTCAAGCGAGGATGAGGCAATTCAGCGTGCAAAGGAGGTCATGGTCCAGTTAACGGCATATGGCACGCGCGGAGGCGGACGGAGCATCAATCCGTACGATGCCGCCAGCAACGGCAACTTCGACGACGGCGAGCTGCCGCTCGATGCACGACACTGACCCAGTGTTGGAGACGACGCGGGCCTTCGGTCAATAAAAAAGGCCGGGGCGAAACCGCACCGACCTTCCTCATCATCGCCTCTTACCAGTGCCAGTACATCCGTGGTCAAAAGCATTTCGGCGATGCGGCGTTGCGAGCCGCGAATTTCAGCGCTCATCAGCAATGCCTGTGAGAGAGTTCTATCTGTGCAATGTGTCCGCAACAAGTCTGACCAGAAAACTAGCCGAAGAATGAGCCACCTGATGTCAGGACGTGGGTCAGGCCTGGGAAGCGGGCCAGTCGTTTGACGGTTCCTCAATAACGTCGTCCGATTGGTCTTCTGCGGGATCCGGGTCGTGGTCGTACGCCACCCTCAGGCGGCCGAGTTCATTCTGGATGGCATCGTAGACATCCGTCGCCTTTGCGCCTTTCACGACGAACGTGTCGATGAATTCTTCGAGCTTCATGCTCAAGTCGTCCCGCCAGTCCTTTGTCATTGCCGCTCCTCCGGATGAATAACAATACCCCTGAAGCGAAGGCCCCACGTCGGGCAATGTACGGAAGCACGTATGCTTGGAGTAGCGCCCTCGTCGGGTTCGGGATCTGGAAGCGCTTCCTTGCGGGGTATCCCGTCGGATCGCGCGGTGGCGTGTCAACGGGCGGCGGCGATGGCAGCGGCACGATGCCTCGTTCGGCACGGACATGGGGATCCTCCACACTGCGAAAACGTGGGAAATCACCGGGTGTTCCGTTGACGCTCGGCCCCTTCGACACCATCTGCTGCGACATGTCCAAGACGAAGACGAAAAGCAAGGAAAGCGACGATCCCGAGCTGATCAGGGAGTGGCCGCTTCCCGTGGTGGCGACCCTCGGTTCTGGTGTCAGGGTGAAGGGAATCCTGCAGGAAATCCGCTCCCGGCTACCATCCCCGGTCCGGAAGTCGCTGGACATGCAGGCGGCAGGGCTCATCCTCGTCATGCCAGAGACTTCGAAGACAGTATTCAGAGCGACTGCATCGGCCGTTTCCAGCTTGCTGGACGGCATCGCAGACCTTCCTATCATTCCCCGCGAGATCGAGGATATCCTGACGATCACGGCATCAGAGCGGAAGCGCTGGCTTGAGGACGGCCGTCTGCCCAGCGCTGGAACACGAACAGTCAGGCTGCAAGGACGCGCAAGGAAGATCACCTTTCACGTGTTCGACCCCCGGGTTGTCGAGGATCTGCTCGACCGTGGCGCCGTGGACGAATGGCGGGAGGACGACGCTGCGGCAAAAGCGGAAAATCGCAAACGAGCCGCATATCAGGCGAAGTTGACGCGTTCGCTGAAGAAAAGCGAAAAAGCCAAACAAACCGAACGAGCCGATGAAGCCGCAACCGGGTTGAGCGGATGGGACGAGTTCGGTAGCGACGGCCTCCTTCGGTAGGGCAAATGCGCTTCGGGTCAGTGGAAGTTCCGAGCCTTCATCCAAGGTATCAATATGGAGATCGGGAAATGAAGACGTCGCGCGGCTGAACCGCAGGCACTGTTGGCTGACGACCGAGCCGCTGGACAACGAAACGTCCGTGAAAACCGTTGCGACCTTCCTCATCGTTCTATTACCGGTGCCCGTTCGTCCGGACCGAAGCTGCGTTGCGAGCGGCGAATTGATATCAGCGCTCATAGGAACGCCAATGCAGCGTTTTGAACCATGCGCGTCATATATCGAGCGAAAATGCTTGTGTGCTCATCCAGGTCCTGGCGACACCGGGGATGATTGCGAAGTCCTGCCACCGCAAACGAACCAGGCATGGGCTGGTATCCCTTGCGCGCTCGAAGGCGCTCCAACAAACGTGGATCCCACAGGTGACTGAGGCGCAAAAGCAAGATGCGGCGACGTCGATATTGCTTGGTGCGAATTCTCCGCTCGTGACTCCGGCGCGGATCAACTTCCCGATGTCGGTCTTGAGTCCATTGAGATACGGCTTGAACGACGGCAAAATACTTCTGAAGCTAGAACAAGAGGCTAAACATTTGGGGGTCGCTATCGCGTGCCTCTGACATCAACTGATGGTGACCGAGAGCGGCTTCCTCAAGACAGCTGGCCGCGTCGCCTGGTTCGTCAATGGCAAACGGGGGAACGCGCAGGGTGGTCTCCGGGAAATCTCCGACGATGGCGTCCCATATCGAAGCCTTGGAGGGAGGACTCTGTACACGCTGGCCGGGACTTCCCAAGGAGTCGGGCGATGTCAGCGACGCTTGTCTTCGACAGCCCGTACAGCCGGCACGGGGCCGTGCCGGCTTCTAAGATCCGGGACACGTGTTCGGCGCGCGGCCGGTGTCTTGCAGGCTTGGCTATTTCCATCTTCCGATCCTAATAAATCCTTGCCGTTGGCGGCTAAACCTCAGTACGCAATCTGGCCATCCTTGATTGGCGCGCCGTCGGAGGAGAGCTCCTCCTTCAGAATCTCCCGCGCCTCGGGGCTGATGACAGCGACTGGTGCCGCGACGGCAAGACGCGCGGCCGAGCCTGCAAAGTTTGCGGCGCTCACGCCGATTTGGTCTGCCGCGCTTGCCTGTCCGCCATCCAGGCTCTGCCCAGCCAGCCGCCGTCCGAGCAGGCGCACAATCTCCGGGCTGTCGGCAAATGCGTTATGGCCGAGTGGGTCGTTCGTCGCGATCGCGCTCGTGTCGATGACGGAAACGCCGAGTTCATTGAAAAGAGGTGCGTAGGGTCTGAGATCGGAGGCGCCGAGACGTTTGACCCCGCCCGAAAGCCAGCCCGAGACTTCCAGCGCCTTGTCGTTTTTCGATGTCAGGATAGCAAAGTGCGGCCGCTTCGGTCCCATCTCGGTGAACTGGCGGCGGAAGACGTCGATATCGATGTCCGGCGATGCGAGCACAACGTTCTTCACCTTGGCCGGGATCGATTTCTCGCGCATAGCCACGCCGCGGAGTGCCTCCGCCGCCAACCAGCCGCCCATCGAGTGAGCGAGGATCGTCACATCCGAGACGTCGGGGCTCCTCACCGCCTGGAGGATCAGATCCTCGAGGGCGCGGCGGGAGTAGTTGGCGCTCTCCTTGTCGTAGAGGTAGTCGAAGATGCGCCCTCTGGACGGCCAGGTGAAGAGGATCGCCGCGGCGTCGGTTCCCGAGTCATGGACGATCTGCGCGAAGCGGAAGACCGCATCGGCATAGGTGTTGTTGAATCCATGAACGAAGATGATGACCTGGTGCTTCTTGTTTCGATTTGCCCGGTACCAGTGGAGGGCCTGCCCTTCGGACTGGACCCTGGCGACCTGCGTGACCGCGAACTCCTTTTGCGGGTTGGGCGGCATGCGCGACGGCCACTGCACCTCGCCAATCTTGCGGTTCCGGTCGGGGGGAATGGAGACGTCGACGCTGTTAAGCGAGATCGCCGTCCCGCGGTCGCCGGAAAAGAGCTTGCCGGGATCCTCCGAAGGCTTGCGCGTCGTGGCGACAAGCATGGTGACTCGAGTGGTGCCGATCGGGGCGACGGCGAGTGGCCGCAGGACCTCTTGCGCCCGGCTGGCGCAACCCGATGCGGCAAGCGACAGGGCAACAAGCACTGGGACGGCTTTACATGCGTACCGAACGGTCGCGATCGTCGTAGTGCGGCGGTATCCCTGGGCAACGCGTCCAGGGTGCGAGGGCGATCCTGTCATTCAGTTCTGCTCCACTTCGTGGGGGATACGGAACCAGGCGACGTAGAGCGCCGGCAGGAAGAGAAGCGTCAGCGCCGTGCCGACGACGATCCCGCCCATCATCGCGTAAGCCATCGGTCCCCAGAATATCTCGTGCGAGATCGGAATCAGGGCGAGCGTCGCGGCCGCGGCAGTGAGCATGATCGGTCGCATGCGATGCTCGGTCGCCTCCACCACCGCCTTCCATGGCGACATTCCCTCCGCTCGCAACGTCTCGATCTGCACGATCAGGATGACGGAGTTGCGGATGAGGATTCCGACGAGCGCCAGGACGCCCAGCAGTGCGACGAATCCTAAAGGCGAGTTGCTGGCGAGCAGCGCCACGACGACGCCGATGAGGGCCAGCGGCGCCACCGAGAAGACCAGCAACAGCCTGTGGAAGCTCTGGAGTTGGATCATCAGCAGCGTCGCCATGATGACGAACATGGCAGGTGCCACCTTGGCGATCGGGCCCTGCGACTTGGCGCTTTCCTCGACCGCGCCGCCGACTTGGACAGAATACCCGGCCGGTAGCGTCTTTTCGAAGGCCGCGACCTTATCGGAGAGCGCCTTCACGACCGTCGCCGGCTGCGTCGCGTCGCCGATCCCGGCCTTGATGGTGATGGTCGGAACTCTGTCGCGCCGCCAGATCGTCGGCTGTTCGAGTTCGTAGTGGAAGGTCGCCACCGAGGACAGCGGCACGGCCTGGCCACTGCTGCTCTGCAGTTGCAGGTCAAGCAGGGTATCGATCGAGCCCCTCTCCTTTTCCGCGGCACGGCCGATGACGTCGACCAGGTAGATGTCGTCGCGGACCTGCGTCAGCGCGCTTCCCTGGACGACGGTGTTGAGGGCCGTCGCGATATCCTGGGAGGAGACGCCAAGCTGTCGGGCCTTGTCCTGCAGCACGTCGATCTTCACGACGCGCGCCGGCTCGTTCCAGTTGAAGGCGAGGTTTCTAAGCGAGGGATGGGAGCCGACGATCGTGCCGAGCTTCTGTGCCAGGTCGCGCACCGCCTGCAGGTTCTCGCCGGACACGCGATACTGGATCGGCTTGCCGACCGGAGGTCCGATGTCGAGAAGCTTCACGTAGGCGTCCGTTCCCGGAAAGGTCTTCTGAAGATAAGTTTCCATCTCCCGCTTCAGCTTGTCGCGAACGTCGAGATCCTTGGTGACGATGACCGTCTGGCCGATGGACACGTCTGCCGGCTGCACGTCGAAGGAAAGAAGGAAACGCGGCGCACCCCTCCCGACGTATGTCGACCAATGTTCGACGTCAGGGTTGCCGGCCAGCATCTTATGTTCGAACTCGGCCATCTGGCGGCTCGTCTCGGCGATCGAACTGTTCTGCGGCAGGCTCCAGTCGACGATCAGTTCCGGGCGGTCGGAACTTGGGAAGAACTGCTGCTGCACCATCGACAGACCGACGACCGAACCAGCAAAGACCAAGACTGTCGCGACGATGGTGATCCAGCGCCAGCGCAGGCAGAACTGCAGCAAGGTCGAGAACGCCTTCGCAAAGCGGCCCTTATGCTCGGCATGCTTCTTCATGGTCTTCGGCAGGATGGTCACGCCGATCAGGGGCGTGAACAACACCGCGACCACCCATGAAACGACCAACGAAACCGCGATGACGACGAAAAGCGTGAAGGTGAACTCGCCCGCGCTGCTCTTGTTGAAGGCGACGGGAATGAAGCCCGCCACGGTGACCAGCGTGCCGGTCAGCATGGGGAACGCCGTCGAGCTATAGACGTAGGTCGCAGCGCTCCTGAGGCTGTCGCCCGCTTCCAGCCGCGCGACCATCATCTCGACGGCGATCATGGCGTCGTCGACGAGAAGACCCAGAGCAATGATCAGCGCTCCGAGCGAGATGCGTTGCAGCGAGATGCCGGTGTAGAGCATCACCAGGAAGGTGATGGCGAGCACCAGCGGGATTGCGACCGCCACCACCATCCCCGCTCTCATCCCGAGGCTGATGAAGCTGATGGCGAGCACGATCGCCACGGCTTCGAACAGGGCCTTGGTGAAGCCGCCGACGGCCCCCTCAACCACCTTCGGCTGATCGGAGACCTTTTCCACGGAGACGCCGATCGGAAGCTCCTGGATGATGTTGCCCATCGTCTTTTCGAGGGATTCCCCGAAGGCGAGCAGGTTACCGCCGGTCTTCATGCCGATCGCCAAGCCGATGGCTGGCTTTCCGTTGAAGCGGAAGAGCGATGTCGGCGGATCGACGTAGCCGCGGGTGATCGTGGCGACGTCCGTTAGCGGGAAGAAGCGGTCGTTTACCCGGAGATTGATCCCGCGCAGCGTCTCCTCGGAGATGAACCGTCCGCCGACCCGCAAGGCGACGCGCTCCGGCCCGGTTTCGACGAAGCCGGACTGGGTGACGGCGTTCTGCGCCTGCAGTGTGGCGATGATCGCGGCGCGGTCGATGCCGAGCGCGGCGATCTTCCGGGTGGAGAATTCCAGATAGATCACCTCGTCCTGAGCCCCGACGATGTCGACCTTGCCGACGTCGGGGATCTTGAGAATCTGCGTCCGGGCGTTCTCGGCGTAGTCGCGCAGTTCCCTCTGGCTGAGTCCGCTGTCGCCCGTGAAGGCGAAGATATTGCCGTAGACGTCGCCGAACTGGTCGTCGAAGAAGGGTCCGACAACGCCCTGAGGGAACTCGTGCCTGATGTCGTCGATCAGGTTGCGGACCCGCGACCAGGTGGGTTTCACGTCCCGCGCGTTCGTTTCCGGCAGCAGGTCGACGAAGACGGTCGTCTGACCAGCCGTCGTGATGCTGCGCGTGTGTTCGAGATTGTCGAGTTCCTGCAGCTTCTTTTCGATGCGGTCTGTGACCTGCTGCGTCACCTCAGTGGCCGAAGCACCGGGCCACTGTGCCTGGATCACCATCGTCTTGATGGTGAACGATGGATCCTCCTCGCGACCGAGGGCGAGATAGGCAAAGGCGCCCGCTACCGCGAACATGATCATAAAGTACCAGACGAGAGAGCGATGCTCGAGCGCCCAGTCCGAAAGGTTGAATTTTTTCACGGGCGTGGCTCCTGTGCGAGTTTCACTTTCTGTCCGTCGACAAGTTCATCGATCCCGGCGACGACGATCTCTTCCCCTTCCCGCAGGCCCGATAGAATCCTGACGGAACGGGCCTCCGGTGCCGGGCCATCCAGTTCCACCGCTCTCGCGGCGACCGTAGCCGTCGAGCGATCGACCACCCAGACTTGGTCGCCCCCGTCCTCGGAGTGGATGGCGGACACGGGTAGCGCGATGGCATTGGCGCTTTCATCGGCAAGCGGCGTCGTGGTCACCACGGCGCCGAGGCGGAAGATGTCGGGCGCCTGATCGATGGCGATCTTCAGCCGATAGGTGCGGGTGTTCGGATCGGCTTGGGGCGCGATCTCGCGGACGACGCCAGTGGCCCGAATCCTGCTGTCGAGCTGGAGGGCCACGTTGAACCGGTCGTCCAGGCGTACGTCGCTGAACTGCGCCTCCGGAACGTCGACGACCACATCGCGTTGCTCGAGCCGTGCCAGCTTCAGGACCGGTTGGCCCGCCGACACGGTCTGGCCCATTTCTACGAACGTGGCGGTGACGACGCCATCGAACTCTGCTCTCAGCGCGGCGTAGCCAAGCTGCTCATTCGCCTTGTCAAGGCTGGCCTTTGCTTTCGCAGCATTGGCGGCGGCCGACTTCAGTTGCTGTTCGGCAAGATCGTGATCGGCAATGCTTGCCGCGTTGCTTTGCATTAGCTTTCGCTTGCGCGTTTCCGTCGTAACGGCGTTCTCCAACTGCGCCTGCGCGTTGCGAAGATCGGCCCCCGCGCTCTTGACCGCTAGCTGGAGGCTGAGAGGATCGATCTCACCAAGGACGTCGCCCTTGTGCACGAGGTCGCCAACCTCGACCTTGCGAGACACCATCCGCCCCAGGGTCCGGAACGCCAGATCGGTTTCGATGCGAGCGCGGACGATCCCCGGCACGCTTGGTGCCTGGTTCCGTTCGGCCGAAGCCACGACGACTTTGACGGGACGAGGTCCCGCCTGCTCTTCTGCGGCGGAGTTTTGATCGCAGCCCACGAGCAGGGGAATTGACAGAAGAATTGAAAGAGAGCTGCATATCCGGACGAGTGTCATCTCACTTCCCTTCCCAGGCGACTGCCTGGCCTTCCTTGAGGAATTTGCCGCCTTCGGTGACGATCAGGTCTTGCGGCGCCACGCCGGTGGTGACGACGAAATCGTTCTGGCGGTACCGGCCGACCGATATCTTGCGGAGCGAAACCGAGTGGTGCTGGGGACTGACGAGCCACACGGCTGGTTGGCCTCCCGCGGAGGCGATCGCGGTATAGGGCAATATGATTCCGTCGCGCGGCGAGGCCTGCAGCTTGCCCACGACCGGCGTCCCGAGCGGCCATCGCGCCGCTTCCTGAAGGCCGACCTTGATCCGGATCGTGCCACCCTTCCCGTCGATCACGGGAGAGACCTCGCGTATGCCGGCGTGCACGTCGTGCGCGGGATCGGAGACTGGTGCGACCTCGACGTCATTCAGCGGTCGGCCGTCGAGGAAGAACGCCTCGAAGACGTCGAACACCGCATCCCGCGGACCGTCATGGGCGAGCGTGAAGGCGGACTGCGCCGGTGACACCACCTGCCCTGTCTCGATCCCGCGCGCGGTGACGATGCCGTCCGCGGCGGCCCTCAACTCGGTGTAGGACAGAGCGTCCTCGGCGGTCGCAAGCGCGGCCTCGGCCGCCTCGAGAGAAGCCTGCGAGCTCAGCAGTTCCTTCTGGGCGTCGTCGAAGATCGCCCGTGGCACCGCCTGGGATTGCAGGAGCGACTTTGCCCGGTCGAATGCGAGGGTTTTCTGCGCAACCACCGCCTGCGCCGACTCCAGCGCGGCGCGGGCGACGCTGACGTCGGCCTGCTGTTCGGTGTCGTTGAGCCGCGCAAGGACGTCGCCAGCGTGGACGTGTGACCCGACGTCGACCTTTCTCTCGACAACCCGGCCGCTGACGCGAAACGAGAGCTCGGTCTGGACACGCGCTCTCACCTCGCCGGTGATCTCGGCTCCCGGTTGGAAGCGGGTCTCCGCCGCCGCAACGACGCGGACCTGCTGCGGCGGCGGGGCCACCGCGGCTTTCTCGTCGCAGGCAGCCAGAACTGCACAGGCGAGACCAATTCCCATCAATCGAAAGGACTTCATTTTTGCTCCGGTACGGTTTGAGTCCCCCAGAGGAGCCAGGATGTCCGGCAACTCCAGTTTTCAGGGCATGCCCAATGTTGACAGCGACCACTTAAGGTGAAGGGTGGGCATTGTCAACATTGTCGACGAAAAAAGTTGACAGGCGCAACTTACAAACCTAAATGAAGGAATATGGCCAAAGACAATTCCACCAAAGAACAGCGCCCATATCACCACGGCGACCTTCACAGGGCGATCGTCGAGGCCGCACTGGACGTCCTTAGCGAATCCCAGAGCACGGAGTTTTCGCTTCGGGAGCTCGCTCGTCGCGCAGGCGTCAGTCACAACGCCCCCTACAAGCACTTCGCCGACAAGCGCGAATTGCTGGCCGCCGTCTCGGCAGTTGGGTTTGAACTGCTGGCAAAGCGCATGGCCGAAGCGACAAGCGAGCTCGACAGTCCTCGTCAGAGGCTTGCAGCCATGGCGCGCGCATATGTCTGCGGCGGCGTCGGCAATCCGGCGCTCTACAGATTGATGTTCGGCGGTTTTCTTGGCGGACAGGACGAAAGCCGTCCGGTGATCGAACGAACCGCGGCTCACGCCATGAAAGCTCTCATAGTGAGCGCGATCTCCGACGGCGCTCTCGGGCACCGGATTGCAGACACTGAGTCAACCACCCGCACGATCGATGGGGCCATCCTCGTATTCTGGTCCCAGATGCACGGTCTGACCCTGCTGCTGGTCGATCGCCTCGTCGGTCCCGGCGACAAGATGGAGGAGCTGACCGAGAATGTCCTGCAGGGAATGCTCGAAGGGCTCGTGAACAATATTCCCACTGTGCCGGAAGGCGTCTGGGTAGGGCCTCCGCTAGCGGGCTAGAAGCGTTGACGACGAACCTGCTTGAGAGCGGCCTCGTCATCCTTCCTTGGCCGTGGTCGACCGAATAGGAGAAATCTCATGGAGGCTTACATCTCTGCCCTGACGGGCCTTGCCGGGGTCGCAATCGGCGGTCTGGCCTCTTTCGCCACCGCCTGGATGACGCATCGGTCACAGGTGAGAGAAAAGCATCGCGAGGCGGAGGTCGCCAAGCGCGAGAGGCTGTTTTCGGACTTCATCGCCGAAGCCACGAGGCTCTATGGTGATGCCTTAAGCCATCAGAAGGACGATGTCTCCGATCTCGTTCTGCTTTATGCACTGGTCGCTCAGATGCGTCTGATCTCGTCCCGAACAGTTATAGATGCCGCGGAGCTGGCAATGGAAAGGATTGTCGACACCTATCTGACGCCCAATCGCTCACTCTCCGAGATGCGCGACCTCGCGCATTCAGGAGCGATGAATTTTCTTTTCGATTTTGGCGAGGCTTGCCGCGCAGAGTTGGCGAGCGGGCGTGCAGCCCCCTCCGCTGCAGGATTCAAGGAAGCTCGTCGGCGAGAAGAAACCTCGCATTCCACCCCGTCACTTTCACCAGCTCGTTGACGCTCCAGGGGGCCCATCTGTACAGGTATGTCAAATGCCGGGAAGACTCACGTCGATGCTCGAAGATCTCTCTCACGAAGTGGTAGATGTCGCCGGACGGCTTCGAGTCTCACCTGCTCTCAATGTGCTCAAGACATTTGCGGAGCATCTTGGGGCGGAACACGCAGTCTCGTTGCGCCCATGCCCGTCAAGGCCCACCGGACGGTGCGGAGGTGGGATGCAGACGATCTCGTCTTGCGCATAAGCGTTGGCCTTGAAGATCATCAGGACCTTGTCGATGATATCGAAGCGCTTCTCGCAGAGATTTCCAGATGACGGCAGCTCCCCACCCTGAGCCACCTGGCCGGCCCCCCTGCTCGCCCGAGCCGTCGGCATGCGCGCGATCTATCCCGGCGGGTTCGGATAGAGTTCGTCTTGGCGGACGGTCGATGGTGGAGACCCAGCGTTCGAGAGTGATCAACGGGAAGAAGCGGGTCATCGTCGTTGGTTTCGATCCCGCAGGAACGAAACGAAGGCCCGCATGGAGGCACTGAGATGGCGGTGTCTCGGGTAATAGAGATGCAGGCCTGGATAAGGCGGCGTCCATTCTCCTAGCAGTTCGACCAAGGCGCCAGCTTCAAGAGCGGCGGAGGCCATCCACTTCGTCACGTAAGCCAAGCCGTAACCGTGGACTGCCGCCGCCAGAATGAGCCTTGAATTGTCGAGCACGAGGCCGCCAGTCGTCTCAACGACGAGCGCCTCTCCTCGCCTTTCGAACTCCCAGCGGTACAGGCCGCCTCCCGGCATACGAAGCTGGATGCACCGATGGCCCCTCAGCTCGGCCGGCGATCGCAACGGGGGACGCCCTGCAACATACGACGGTGCGGCGACGACGATATGCTGCTGCATCGGCCCGACCGGAATCGCAACCATGTCCTCCGAGATAATCTCGCTGGAACGGATGCCGCAATCGAACCCGTTTTCGGCGATGTCGACGAGTCGGCGCTCGCTGACGATTTCGACGCGCACGTCAGGAAACGCCGCCATGAATTCGAGCACCAACGGTGCCAGCACCTGCTCCGCAGCCGTCGCATCGGCGTTGATGCGCAACGTTCCGGAGGGCTTGGAAGTGAATTCGCCCAGTTCGTCCGCGGCGTCGGCGATCTCAACAAGTGCCGGGCGAAGTCTGGCAAAGAAACGCTTACCTGCGTCGGTGAGCGATACGTTGCGGGTCGAGCGATGGAAGAGCTGCACATTGAGGCGGCTCTCCAAGCTCGCGACACTGTGGCTGAGAGCGGAAGGACTGAGGCCGCTGCGTCGAGCGGCCGCGCGGAATCCGCCGTACTCGGCAACCGCTGCGAAGGCCGCCAGCTCGGCTGGCGACAACGCGCCGACCGTTCGAATTCTCTCAGCATACCGTTCTGTGTTGTCCATCTAATCAGCACAATGAAGAACTGCTACTTCAAACACAACCCCTCAGGAAAGGAACTACGATGTCCCAGCAAAATCCATTCGGCTTTACCTCGACCGCATCGGAGGTGCTCGCCGGTGTCGACCTGTCCGGCAAGACCATGATTGTTACCGGCGGGGCCAGTGGTATCGGCATCGAAACGGTAAAGAGCCTCGCTGCTGCGGGTGCCTCCGTAACCATTGCAGCGAGGCGCGTTGACGCCGCGGAAGAAGTCGCAAAGGGCTTGAGGACGGAGACCGGTAACTCGAAGATCGACGTCCGCCCGCTCGACGTCGCGAACCTACAGTCGGTTCGAACGTTCGTCGACGACTGGGACAAACCGATCCACGCCCTTGTCAACAATGCGGGCATCATGATGGTGCCGGAGCTGGAGCGAACCGCGGAAGGCTGCGAGCTGCAGTTCGGCACGAACTTCCTCGGTCACTTCGCGTTGACGCTGGGGCTGCGTCGCCAGCTTGCGGCCGCCAAGGGACGCGTCGTATCCGTCAGTTCGACCGGCAGCCTCTTCGGCCCGGTCATTTGGGATGATCCCCATTTTCATTTCACCCAGTACAACCCGCTTCTGGGTTATGCGCAGTCGAAGACTGCCTGCATACTGCTGTCGGTTGGCATTAAGGAGCGCTGGGCGTCTGACGGCATCGTCTCGAACGCCCTCAATCCAGGGGCCATCGCGACAAACCTCCAGCGACACACCGGCGGCCTCAAGACGCCCGAGCACCTTCGCAAGACCCCCCAGCAAGGCGCCGCGACATCCGTGCTGCTGGCCGCCTCGCCGCTTGTCGAGGGCGTCAACGGTCGATATTTCGACAACTGCCAGGAGGCGCCTCTGATCGCGCGCCGACCGGAGGGGACGCTCGAAGGTGTTGCGCCTTACGCGCTCGACAGCGCCAATGCGGACCGGCTTTGGGAGATGGCATTACACATCGTGGGAGAGCCGAAATGAGTGACGCCCTTCGCGTAGGCTTCATCGGCCTCGGCGACCAGGGTGCGCCGATGGCTGCTGCGATCGCCGACAGGTTCGAGTTACACGTCTGGGCGAGACGTGCAGTCTCGTTCGATGCTCTTGGCAACGCCCGGCACGTAAAAGAGGCTGACCCTGTCGAACTCGCGGCAAACGTTGACCTGCTGTGCCTGTGCCTGCGTGGCGATACCGATTTGCATGACCTCTTAGCTGACCGTTCGTTGCTCCAGGCATTGGGCAAAGGGGCGACCATCGTGAACCATGCAACCGGCGACCCCGCTGAAGCCGAGAACTTTGAACGTATCGCCGAGGAGCTCGGCGTGCACTTTCTTGATGCGCCCGTCAGTGGTGGGCGACCTGGTGCGGAAGCTCGGTCGCTAACCTGCTTTGTCGGAGGCCGCGCTGAGGCACTTGACGCAAGTCGGCCTGTTATCGAGTGCCATAGCACTCATATCGTCTCGATGGGTCCGGCCGGTTCAGGCCAAATGGCGAAGCTCTGTAACAACGCTCTTACAGTCTCGAACCTGCGTAACATTGTCGAGGTGTTCGGGATGGCCGAGAAGCTGGGCATCTCCCTCGCGGGCCTCCGCGACGCGTTCGATCACAGCAGCGGCGGAAGCTTCATTCTGCAGGCTCTGGGTACCAAGGTGACGGTGGGCAATGCAGCACATATCGCCCAGCTGAACCGGGTGGACGTCGACGAATTCGGGGAAGCGATGCGCCGAAAAGGCATCGATCCGACGGCGGTCCTGGAATGGGCGATCAAAGGCTCCGACGGACTGGAGGCGCTGGTCCAGCGTCTGCAGTAAGAGATCCTGGCCGGAAAGCGGCGGACCTCCGTCCGTTCGTCGGTGAGGTCATAGACGGCGTGGCTTCCCGCGGGCCATGTCCTTTGCACTCGACACCGAGGCGATCGCCGCCGCTCGTAGAGCTTTGCGCCTAAGGCCCGTTCGCGAGCTGGCGTCAATAAGCGTGGCAGCACTCCGCGAGGAGAGCGTGGCGGCGACGAACAGCGCTCGCTTGATCAAGCCATCAAGCGGCTGGGGAAGTCGAGGAGACAGACGGCCCCAGAGCGTCGTCTGTCAGGTGGCGTAGCGCCGATCGAGTTCTCGGAGGGCAGACTGAACCTCATCGATCGAAACTGGCTCCGGTGTTCCTGGAACATGACGGAGGGACGGTTTCGAATCGATCGCGTAAAAGTCCGAAGCCCATGCCGCGAGGATCGTTCGCTTATCGTCGACAGAAAGTGCTGGCGCCCTTACCACATCGATTGGCCGTCGAAACAGCAACCCTTGGGGTGCTAGAACTGTTGGCCCGATCGCCATGGCATTGCTGGCAGCCAGTTCCAACATCTTGTCCATCATCGATTTACCTCAGCGTATGTGCGGATCCCTGTCCCGGCGCAGGCGAGACGCAACGAGGACGTTGGTTTCCGGCGCCAGCAGATCGTGCCTTTCAGCAAAGGCGGTAAACAGGCCGCGAGCGGTCTCCGCTTCGATTTCACCGCGCAGCGCAGCTCCGCAGGCCTTAAGCGCAACGGAGTGCGCGTTATCTCTGAACGCCTCCGGCCACTCGACGAGATGCCTGTAGGCATCCATCGCGCTGCGAACCTCCGCCGGAAAGCCGAGGCCGACAAGAATAGAAACAGGCTCTTTGAACATATCGGGTTTCATTACGCTCTCCTTCCCAACCCGCGATGTTGACGGGCGCCGCCACCGCGACGCCCTCCTTGAGGGGTTCTGCTTAAGCCGCCTTCTGCGCTTCGATCTGCGCGGGAGAAGCCGACGGCTCAACACTTGAAGCGGTCTCGATGGCGATTTTTCGCGGCTTCATTTCCTCCGGGACCTCACGAACGAGATCCACGGAAAGCAAACCGTTCTTGAGATCCGCTCCGTCCACCCTGACATGGTCGGCGAGCTCGAACCGGTGTTCGAACGGCCGGCCGGCTATGCCGCGATGAAGGTAGGCTTCGGCAGCCGCCTCCTGCTTCTTGCCGGTCACGGTCAGAAGGTTGGACTGGAATGTTATGTCGAGATCGTCCTGGGCGAAACCTGCCACCGCTATCAAGATCCGATAGCTGTCATCGCCAGTCTTGACAATGTCATAGGGCGGCCAGTCGTTGATCGAGCGGGCTCGCTGAGCATTTTCGAGAAGATTGAAGACCCGATCAAAACCGACGCTGGACCGGAACAGCGGTGCATAGTCGTAGGACGTTGCCATAGCCATATCCTCCTTGAAGCAACATGGGTACGAAGCGCCGAAAGACGGCGCTACCAGCAAGGCCAGCCCTATCCTCAGCGGCTGGCGGATATCGATTTGGTTTTTGAGAATTTCGGATTCAAGAGCTGCGCCTGAGAAAAATTTGCGTGTTTCAGTCCTGGCGAACCACTCAATCGAGCTCATAGCTTGCAGCTATACTCTGTATCGCGCAGGCCTTCACATAAAGCAGGCGCAGATTGCCGCCGTCGGCCCCACCACGGAATTTCAAAGCCGACAATCAAACGTGGGCGGCGCAGAAAGACACCGTTGCTCTTCAACGGCACATTCAGCGATCCAGTCGTCAGGCCATCTCTGGTGCTCCGATGCCGCAGCCATTGAAATCCTCCTCGATGGCGACTGTTCACTATCATACACACCCAGCGAAACCCAGACCGGCGGGATTTGTCCGTATCAGATATTACGGGACGTGCTTGTATTCTCCCCGAGCGGAGTGCCCTTATCGACGATGTGTGGGTTCGGATATATTCGAAACTTGGCCGCCCGCCGCCGAACACGCGGGGCTCTTTTCCACACCGACATCCGAAGTTTCGCACGCTCGCATGACCGTCATAGGTGTGAGGAAGCATCGGCGGTTGAATTCAACCTGACCGGTTGGTCGCGATCCGATCTGACGCTCCAGATCCGATGACAATCGCGTGCTTCGTCTCCGTTTCGCAACAGTCTGAAGGTGGCGCAAATTTTTTCCGCCATCAACGAATTTTTGAACGCTCAAGTCGAGGTTCGTGTTTCTTTCCAGCAGGTTAGCTTCCGCCTCCGAGGAGTGCTGATTTTCTTGTATTGACCTCTTGAAATCGAAAAACCGCCAAACCAGATCATTTCGCGCAAAACGCTCGATTGAGGATTTGCACCCGCCCGGACTGGTCATCTGGTCCGGCAAGGGGAACAACGTCATCATTTTTTGTCCATCGGAGGAAAACATGTCGTTCCGACCGCTTCATGATCGCATTCTTGTCCGCCGGGTTGAGTCCGAAGAGAAAACCAAGGGCGGCATCATCATTCCAGATACCGCCAAGGAAAAACCGCAGGAAGGCGAGGTCATCGCCGTCGGACCCGGCGCGCGTAACGATGCCGGCCAGATCCAGGCGCTCGACGTCAAGGCCGGTGATCGCATCCTGTTCGGCAAGTGGTCCGGCACCGAGATCAAGATCAACGGCGAGGATCTTCTGATCATGAAAGAAAGCGATGTCATGGGCATCATCGAAGCCCGGGCAGAGCAGAAGCAGGCCGCCTGAGACCGACCATCAGTTAAATTAGCTGCCTATTGAGGAGTTAAAGAAATGGCTGCGAAAGAAGTCAAGTTCCACACCGATGCCCGTGAACGCATGCTGCGTGGGGTCGATGTGCTTGCCAATGCTGTGAAGGTGACGCTTGGCCCGAAAGGCCGCAACGTCGTTATCGAGAAGTCCTTCGGCGCGCCGCGCATAACCAAGGACGGCGTTTCGGTCGCCAAGGAAATCGAGCTCGAGGACAAGTTCGAGAACATGGGGGCCCAGATGCTGCGCGAGGTGGCATCGAAGACCAACGATCTCGCTGGCGACGGCACAACGACCGCGACCGTGCTTGCCCAGGCAATCGTCAAGGAAGGCGCCAAGGCGGTGGCGTCGGGCATGAACCCGATGGACCTGAAGCGCGGCATCGACATTGCCGTCGACGCCGTGGTCAAGGAACTGAAGACCAACGCGCGCAAGATCTCCAACAATTCGGAGATCGCCCAGGTCGGTACGATTTCGGCCAATGGCGACGAAGAGATCGGTCGTTATCTTGCCGAGGCAATGGAAAAGGTTGGCAATGAAGGCGTCATCACCGTCGAGGAAGCCAAGACGGCCGAAACCGAGCTCGAAGTCGTCGAAGGCATGCAGTTCGATCGCGGCTATCTGAGCCCTTACTTCGTCACCAATGCCGAGAAGATGCGCGTCGAGTTCGAGGATCCTTACATCCTCATCCACGAGAAGAAGCTTTCCAACCTCCAGTCCATGCTTGGGGTCCTTGAAGCCGTCGTGCAGTCGGGCAAGGCGCTTCTCATCATCGCTGAGGACGTCGAAGGCGAGGCTCTCGCGACCCTCGTCGTCAACAAGTTGCGTGGTGGCCTGAAGATCGCCGCCGTCAAGGCACCGGGTTTCGGCGATCGGCGCAAGGCTATGCTGGAAGATATCGCTATCCTGACCGGCGGCACGGTCATTTCCGAAGACCTCGGCATCAAACTGGAGAACGTGACGCTGAACATGCTTGGGCGTGCCAAAAGGGTCGCGATCGAGAAAGAGAACACGACGATCATCGATGGCGTCGGTTCCAGGGCCGAGATCGACAGCCGCGTTGCGCAGATCCGCGCGCAGATCGAGGAAACCACCTCCGACTATGACCGCGAAAAACTGCAGGAACGTCTCGCCAAGCTCGCCGGCGGCGTTGCCGTCATCCGCGTCGGTGGCTCGACGGAAGTCGAAGTCAAGGAAAAGAAGGACCGTGTCGACGACGCGTTGCATGCGACCCGCGCGGCGGTTGAGGAAGGCATTCTGCCGGGCGGTGGCGTGGCACTGCTGCGGGCCATTAAGGCGCTCGACAATCTTGATGTGGCAAACCCGGACCAGCGTGTCGGAGTCGACATCGTCCGACGTGCGATCGAGGCCCCTGTCCGTCAGATCGCCGAGAATGCCGGCGCAGAAGGTTCGATCATCGTCGGCAAGCTGCGCGAGAAGTCCGACTTCTCCTACGGATGGAACGCCCAGACCGGAGAGTATGGTGATCTCTACGCACAGGGCGTCATTGACCCGGCCAAGGTCGTACGCACCGCGCTTCAGGATGCAGCCTCCGTTGCCGGCTTGCTGGTGACGACGGAAGCCATGATCGCCGAAAAACCTAAGAAGGAAGCCGCTCCGGCGATCCCCGCTGGCGCCGGCATGGACTTCTAGGTGGATCAGCCAGGCCCGCCCGTGTCGGGCGGGCCGTTCCCGGAGTGCGAAATGAATCCGACGTCTTTGCGAACAAAGGAGGAGGCGCGTTTGTGCGCGAGTGTCGTCAAGGAAATCTCCCAGACAAGGGGAGTTTCCAAGGACCCGGTCGCTATCGGAAAGTTAACCGTGCTGGTGGCGCGGCTCTTCAACAGCGGGCTGCGCGAACGCGATGATCTTATGTCAGCCGCCATGCGATCATCCGATTTGCAGGGTGACCTGATGCATACAGATACCGGAATGCGCCCGTCGTCAAATAGCAAAGAATGAAAGGCGAGGCGCGCTGGCGACCTGCAAACTGGAATTTTTTGGAGGCCACCAGCCGCCGGGGCTCACAACCATCAAGCAAGGAAAGTATTTTGTGCGGGAAATAACAGGGGCTCGATGACGCTTTCGACCTTCTGGACGGGTGGCCGAAGGAACAGCGCGATCTCCCTCAGGGTCTGCCGAGATGCCGCGGCGGGCACCTATCACGTGCGGTTCGAATCTCCACCGGTCCACCATCATTTCCAGCGTTTTCGTCGTGCCTGGCCGTTTCGCCGGCGTTTGTGGGCGGCGGATCGAAGTCTTTACCGGCACCGTCCGTCATCTTTAGTAGCCGCTCGCGCTATGGCCGGCAGGGAGGATGGAGCGGAATGCTTTGCTTCCTTATAGAAACCGCACTAACCAGCTCGGCCTTCGACCGCCCGAAATCAAGATGTCTTCGATATCGACCGCCGTACAGGTGGCGCTTCCAATGATTTGCCACCTGTTTCCGGCGTGGCCGAGGGAGCAAGGCAAATCAGCGGATGAGCTTCGGTCGAAACTATCCTCCATGAAACCCGCGCGATCGCGGGCTTCATGGAGCGTCGGCCGATTAATTAGACAACCGAAACATTCTCAGCCTTGGATTTGCCGGTCTTGCGGTCCTGTCCGACCTCATAGCTGACCTTGTCGCCTTCACGCAGAGAACTGCCGCGTACCAACGCGGAGACGTGGACGAACACGTCCTGGCCGCCGTTGTCGGGAGTGATAAACCCGAAGCCCTTGTCGTCGTTGAAGAATTTTACCGTTCCAGTCGCCATGTAACCTATTTCCGTGTGGTTCTGCGGATTCGCAACACGAACCTATCGTGAGCGAGACTGCTCATCAATCGCCAACGCCCCGTTTTTTAGCACTGGAGGACGGCCGCGTGGAAAATAACTTCGGCCACGAATGGCGACTATGCAGACGCTTGACCGCATTCTCGGGGAATGGCGCGTATGCAGGCGTCCTCCAAACAGTGCCCATGCACAAGCAAAAGCCAAGACACTCGTCGATTGGTTCGAATTCGGGGTGCGCGGCGAGGATGATCTGGCAAGGGTCATCAGGGATGACATCCAGCTTGCGGACGTCCCGCGTTAGGGGGAGTGGCTTCCGCGGTCTTATCAGAGTATGCCTACGAGCGCCATAAAAAGCGGGGACGCCAATTTGGAATGGGTCTCAATCGGCGTTTTGGGTCAAATCGCGCCTGCCCGACCTGGTGTACACCCCGCTGAGAATTGAGCTGCGTGTAAGGTTCACGATGTCCTGGAGTTCAGCGTCGGCATTTGCTCCCCTGGGATTGATCTTACGCGAAAGCGGCTCGAGCGTTGTCAGCCCGCTCAAGAACGCAGACGTCGTGCTTTTGAATGATTGGCTCATGACGATGATGAAGAATGGGTTATTGCAGTCAGGCTTTGCGTCGACGCGATAAGGGGCCCATGGAAGCGCGCATAGCGACCCTCTCCGTGGCTACGGGAGATGCCGCCTGAAGGCGGGCGTCCGGGCTAAGCTACTTACCCCACATGACCAATTTGCATGCTACAATGATTTTCAACGTGAAAACGGTCTAACCGCTAAAAAGAGAGCTGTGCTTGTGCGATGTCGCCGATTCAACAGCCTTCCACATTGGACGCGGATATTCTCCGAGAGCATTCGGCAAAGATTGTCAGTCGCTGTACTTGGCCAAGGGAACGATTGCTTGCGCTTCAGAGCGAGCGGCTGAAAGCCACATTGCGACATGCAGCGGCGGCGTCTCAATATTACCGAGAAGTTATCGGCGACCTCGTTGCCCGCAAGGCTCCGCTCGAGGAGTTTCCCGTTCTCACCAAGCATCTGCTGATGCAAAACTTCGATCGGATCATCACGGACGCGCGTTTGAGCCGGAAACTCGTTGAGGACCACCTGGGTGGAGACGATCCTGGCTCTCCGTTGCTCGGCGAGTATCGGGTGGCGGCCACAGGGGGCACGACCGGAGAGAAGGGCCTAGCTGTCTTCGACGGACCTGGCTGGCTTGACGCGATCGGAAACACCCTGCGATTTCAAAAAATAGTCGGCATCGACGAGACCACTAAAAGCATAGCGATCTTCGCATCGTCTGCCGTCCACATTTCCCATCGCATTGGAACCGAGCTACGCGCCTTCCGGCCACCTGCGCCCAAGTTAAACGTCCTGATGCGAATTGAAGATATCGTGGAGACCCTCAACAACCACCAACCTGAGGTCATTTCCACCTACCCTTCCTTTGTTCGCGTGCTGGCAAAAGAAGAGGCTGCCGGCCGCCTTCGGATCGGGCCAAGGCTTGTGCGAACTAGCGCAGAGACGCTGACAATAGACGTCAGGGAGATTGTCACAGCAGCGTGGGGAGCTACCGTCGCTAATAGCTACACGTGTACCGAAACGGGAGCGATGGGCCACGAATGTCTCCTCGCATCCGGGCTTCATTTGGCGGAAGATGCCTTCCTGTTCGAAGTGGTGAATGCAGACAATCGCCGGGTTCCGAACGGTACCGCCGGGGCGAAGCTCCTTGTGACGACCCTCACCAATCGCGCGCTGCCACTAATTCGATACGAAATCTCGGACATCGTGACGTTGGCCACGGAACCCTGCAGATGCGGCCTACCCTTTTGGCGCATTGCCTCCATCGACGGACGTCGGGAAGAGGTCCTTCAATTCGTGGGCCGTGAGGGCGAAACGATCGACGTTCATGCGCATCGTCTCCGTTCACCGCTAACTGGCGCTAAAGGTGTCCGGCAATTCCAGTTTCGCCAGATGCTCGATGGTCTCGAGATTACAATCTCGGTGTTTCCGGAATTCGACCGCGAAACCGTTGCTTCCGAGGTGGAGATGGCAGTGCGCTCAACTCTGGAGACAGTTGGCGCGAGACCCGAACGCGTTGCGGTTCGTACGGTTGATCTAATCGCACGCTCCGGTTCTGGAGCGAAGGAAAAGCTGGTGATCCGAGAAAACGAACCTGGAAAACAGTAGCCCCATTTCATCAACGGAAAACATGAGGACGAACCTGCCTTTGGTCGAGGCGTTTAGCCCAAACGAACTCATCTCCGCTGTTGGCCGCGCTGTTTCCGGCGCATCGAGACCCTTTTGCTGATCAGGCCCACATCCGCTCTGGGCATTCCAGCGCTCAGTGGCAATATCTCCATTTAACCCTCTTGTTCCTCTGGTCGGGACACGTTTCGCGCTCGCTGTTGCTCGCCTTGGCAGTTCTCGCTGGCAAATGTCCGCCTCGCGTTACAGAGTGGTCCAACGCAGACTCGCCTGCCCTAGGAAAAAAGCGGACACATCGATGACAACGCATCGCTTCACCCCGACCTCCTACCACAACGTCATCGGAACTATGCCGGCCGCCCTTCGGATTGCCGACGGCGACACTGTCGTCACACGGACGATCGATGCTGCCGGGTATGATTGCGAAGGCCTACAGCGCGCATCCGGACCAAATCCAATGAACGGTCCAATCTTCATTGAAGGGGCAGAGCCGGGGGACGCGCTCAAGGTAGAGATTTTGAAAATGGTGCCTACGCGGGATTCCGGCTTCACGCGCAGTGGTCTAGCAGGCAATGTGGTCGATCCAGAGACCGTACGAGACCTACCCAGGCCGGAAAAAACACTGTGGACGATTGATCGTGAGAATTCCACTGTTCGCCTGTCCGAGCCAGTCAGCGGACTTCATGGTCTTGCCCTGCCCGTCGACCCGATGATTGGGTGTTTCGGTGTCGCTCCGAGCTTGGGACAGGCGATCTCGACTGCGACGAGTGGCGAGTATGGCGGCAACATGGACTATCGCCGGTTTGGTCCAGGTTCTACTGTTTGGTTTCCGGTCTTCGTTTCGGGCGCATTGTTCTTCCTCGGCGACTGCCACGCTATCCAAGGCGACGGCGAAATTGTCGGGACCGGGGTCGAGACGACATTCGAGATCACAGTGCGCTTGTCGGTGGATAAGAGGCGGCGCATTTCATGGCCCCGTGCAGAGACGGCCGAAGACATCATAACAGTTGGCAACGCGCGGCCACTCGATCAGGCGCTACAGCACGCGACGACGGAGATGCTTGATTTGCTGAAAACAGATTATGGCCTGACAAAGGTTGCCGCTAGCCACCTGCTTGGCCAAGTCGTTCGCTATGACGTTGGCAATGTGTTCGACCCTGCATTTACTGTTGCCTGCAGGGTAGCAAAGAAGTGGCTGCCAGTTCGCTGAATTGCTTTTGGCTGTGACTAACGAAGCTCGCTGGGTAGCGATCGCGTGCAACAGCTTTCTGCATCCGAGCCCTTGCAGGGTGGGCATTGCCGGCCGATTGGTCGAAGGGTGCATGCGCAATGCACCCTGCTGGCCTCTGGGTAAAGTCTTGCCGCCGCCAGCGACGAATGACGTCTCCGATTGTTACGCTCTCGAAGATATCTCTGCGAGCAGCGCTTCGATGTCGGCTTGGAGGTCTTGGGCATCCTCCAAGCCGACGCTGAGTCTAAGAACCAGGTCATCTCCGCTCCACGCCGTGGCGGAGCGATTGGCTTTAACAGGCATCGGCGCGGCCAAGCTCCTCGTGCCGCCCCAGGAAGCGCCGATGGCGAAGGTCTTGAGCACGTCGAGCGCCGGGACGACATGCTGCGCCACACCTGGCTTGAACACAACGCTGAACACCCCGCTTGCTCCGAGAAAATCTCGCTTCCAGATGCTGTGGCCAGGATGGCTCGGCAGGGCGGGATGCAGCACCCGATCGACCACATCGGCTCTTTCGATGATGTCGATGAGCTGCATCGCACCGCTAAAAGCGTGGTGCATCCGGACGCCCAATGTCTCGAAACCGCGCAGCACCAACGAGGCATCATCGGCTGAGACCCCGATCCCAAATCTGCCAAGAGTAGACCGGATCGGAGCAATAAGGCTCTCGTCTTTGACGCTCAGCGACCCCATCAAAAGATCGGAGTGGCCGGAGACATATTTCGTCAGCGCCTCCGTCACGATGTCGACTCCAAGTGTCAGAGGTTTGTAGTTCAGTGGCGTCGCCCAGGTGTTGTCGCAGGCAACCAGCGATCCATGCCGATGGGCGATCTCCGAAATGGCTGGCAGGTCCTGGACTTCCATCGTGGTAGAACCGGGGGACTCGCACCAGACGATCTTCGTCCGGTCATCGATCAACCGATCCAAGTCGTCGATGTTGGCTGGATCATAATAGGCCACCTCGACGTCGAAACGGGCGAGATCGGCATTCGCGAAGTCACGCACAGGAGGGTATGCGGTATCGGCAATAAGGACTTTGTCGCCGGAGGTGAGAAATGGGAGCATTGCAATGGCGTTTGCTGCCTGTCCCGAAGGGACGAGAAACGTCCTGACGCCATGCTCAAGCGCCGTCAGTTTGGCTTCGAGTGCTCTGGTGGTTGGGGTGCCATAAAGGCCATAGCTGTAGCCATCCGGTCCACGCTTGCCACGGCTTGCATATGCTTCGGCGTTTTCAAACACGATTGTCGATGCCCGATGGACGGCCACGCCCAACGATGCAAATCCGTCCGTGTTGACATCAGGTGTCAGGACGCACTGCGTGAGGTCGTTCATTCCAATACTCCCTGCTGTCTCTCATTTGATGAGCGATTACAGCATTGACTGGCCCATTCCGTCCAATACTAAGATCGACGTGCGCTATTCGTCAGGGTTATGGTTATGAACATTCGACAGGTCGAGATTTTCCACGCCGTTATGACCAATGGTACGGCCTCGCGGGCGGCCGACGTCCTGCGGATTTCCCAACCCGCCGTCAGCAAGACCATTCAGGAGCTTGAACGGGAAATCGGTTTTCTCCTGTTCCATCGCGTAAAGGGTAGAATGATGCCCACGTCTGAGGGTCGCCTCTTCTTCCGGGAGGTGGAGCAATCTTTTTCCGGTCTTATCCATTTGCGCAGCGCCGCCGCCCGAATTCGCGATTTCGGCTCCGGCGAGATCAAGGTCGCCAGCCTCTCGGCTCTCAGCACGAACATTGTCCCGAGAGCGCTTCGTGGCTTCCAGCAGCGGCATCCTGACGTTGCCATCACGTTTCAGGCGCAGATGTCGTCGGTGGTCAAGGACTTGATCGCGGGAGGCCAGTTCGATGTCGGACTGGCCGCCGACGAGATCGAAATTGCTGGCGTGGAGGCAACGCCGTTTTCTCGCTTCCGGGCAGCAATCGCACTGCCAAGCGACCATCCGCTCGAAAGGAAGGAAATCATCGAGCCCACCGACCTGGATGGTCAGCCATTCATTGCCCTCGCGCCCGAGGACACCACCAGGCGGCAGTTGGACACGATCCTGTTGCAGGCGAATGCACAGCCGAAGGTGGTTTTAGAGACGCCCTATTCGACGACGATATGTGCGATGGTTCAGGCAGGACTGGGTGTCGGCCTCGTGAACCCCCTGACAGCGGAGCCGTATGTAGGAAAGGGCCTGACGCTAAGGCCTTTTCGTCAGGGAGTGTTTTTCAGGACGCTATTACTGCTACCGCCTAACCGTCGGCCAGCGCTTATCGTCTGCGACTTCATTGAGGAGCTAACGGCGTTCTCGAAATTCGAGGACTGAATTGACCCGCGTTTTCCCGATCTGCACTTTCATATCATTAGCCTCTACCGCCACCCCGAATGCCCTTTCTAAAGGCGCATTCCTTGCACTGGTTTCATGAATTGACCGGAGACCACCGATGAGTTGCTCTCTGAACTCGCAGAAACGACTGTGCAGGCGAAAGCCGCCTGACGATAACGACGCGTGCGTTGCCGTTAGAAGATGGCAACCACGCCATCGGGTATAGCTGTCAAATTTGTTTGCGAACGCGGAGAGAGTACTTCATTGTCCTCGATGGTTGTGTTTGCCCCTTCGAAACGAGTTCTCGCCTGAACTATAACCAACCATTTTCTTAACATTCGTGAGCTGTTGGGCGGTTGAGGGGAGCACAAATCTGATAGAATCCATGGCGGTCGCCATCGCCTCCGAGTTCCCGTCTTCCTTAAACCTTCTTATTACCGAGGATGCCCTATTAAGCGTGTTTCGAAGATCGTCGATAACGCTCTCTGCGCATACTGAGACAACCGCGCGTTCCAAGGCGGTGGCAATTCTAACGTTTTTGCGGGCTCGACGACTTGCCAAAGGCAACCTCCAATCGCACCACATTAGCTTTATCTTATATTATTGGGTGTCCCCCACTGGAGACAATATTCTCCATGCGAGCAAACAGTAGCATCCACAAGATACTTCGCCGAAAATGCGCTCAGCCGCCTTCGCTGCTCCGGCCTCGTCCCTGGAATTCGTTCAATTTTGACTGCCGCCGGGTTCTGAGAGGACTGGCTGGCCACGGCTACCCGCTGGACCCCTTGAAGGAACGCGAGCTAGCCGACCGGCTGGCAAACCGCCAATCGCGGTCATAGCTCCGCGAGCGCCGTCCGCTAAGAGTATCTGTATCGACTTAACCTTTTTAGTGGCTAAGCCCGCACGAAGGTGACTAAGTAGATCATCATCGGCATCCTTTTTGGCCAGTCCGTGACAGAGAGATTCTATGGGCTCCCGCCAAAATGCAGGGAGAACCGCTATCATGGCGCAGTATTACTTTCACGTTATGAATGGCCAAGCCGTTATGGACGATACGGGAATGGACCTGGCCAACATGGAACTGGTTCGGACGGAAGCGATCCGCGCCGCTGGACAAATGCTGAGCGATGGGGATCACTCGTGGAAAGGCCAACAGTGGCAGATGATAGTAACCGATGCATTTAACACAATCGTCTTTGGCGTGAGCTTCTCGGTGGATCGCCACGGTCTCTAGGGCTTTGCTGCAGAACCCACACGCTCAAGCACCCTCAGGGGATGGCCATTGAAGGTGAAGGTACGCGGGATCAAAGCCCGAATATTCTTTTAAGCGATGCACGTCGCGGATAACAATGCGGTTGTCTTTCATCGTTACCAGACCAGCCTCGCGCAGTTCCTTCAGGCTTCTGTTCACGTGGACAACGGACAACCCCATGGTGTCGCTAAGCTCCGTCTGGGTGATAGGAAGTTCGAAAGAGCCGTCGGTCACCAGGCCCACCGCGTTCATCCGCACATGCAGTTCACAGAAGAGATGAGATATGCGATGCGGAGCCGAGCGCTGCCCGAGGTTCACGAGCCACTCCCGCAGCGTGGCCTCGTCGACCAGCGAGCACATCCACAGTGCACGCGTAAGAGTAGGCCGCCGGTCTGTCAGCTCTATGATGCTGCTTGGAGGGAGCTGAACGACCTGGCATGCGCTCAGAGTTGCGACGCTGTGGTCCATCGTCTTTAGAAGGGCGACCTGGAAATCGCAGAAGTCCCCGGGGATCAAGTAGGCGAAAATTTGCCTTCGTCCCTCTGGCGTGAGCTTGTAACGCATAGCAAAGCCTTCGAGGATGAGATGTACATTGTCGGGTTTGTCGCCTTCTCTGATCAGATCGTGGTCAGCGCTGACATAGTCCGTCCTGCTGGTTAGCGAAAGCAGCCATGCGCGGTCGTCGTCGTTCAGGCGTTCAAAGGCACTGAGCTTGCGGATGAACGCGTTCGACACGGCGCACTACGTCCTCTCTGGATATGCTCGAGGCAGGGCGGTGGCGCTGCCAACGCGCATTCAAAAATACGCCGGTTATTAACCTATGTGAACGCACAGTAGTCAAACGAGTACTAAACTTGCGGACCATGGAACAGCGAAAAACCAGGTCTGTTCTTCTTCTGGAGGACGAGCCAATTATTGCGATGGATGTAGAATACTGGCTACGAGACGCCGGTTTCGAGATCGGAGGTTCTTTCTGCTCATACGTCAACGTATTGGAATGGCTGAAGTCCGAGGAAGCCAACGCTGATATCGCAGTACTCGACATCGTCCTCCGGGACCGAGATTATCTTTCGGTCGCCCAAATCCTTCAGGAGCGTGGTAACCCGTTCATTGTAGTTGCGGCAGGTACCGATGATCCTGACTTTCACAATCCCGTGTTCGCAAATAGCAAGTGGCTTTCAAAGCCGAGCGATCTGGTTGATGTGGTCACTACTCTAAAAACTCGTCTCACACATCGCCAGGCCCTGACGTCAGCTTAGATATCTCGATGGCAGGTTTGGTCCCCCAGTCATTGCGAAACGAGAAGTTCCGGAGTGGCACAGTTGTACTACCCTGAATTGAAAAGGAGAACCCGATGACAACGCTCAATCCCGAGGAGTTTCAACTGCTGTCTAGAGCTGTTGTTCTTTGGTATCGCCACTACAATGTATCTCCGGTCGAGCACCGCTCTGCGATGCTCTGCCGAGAAGCAGTCGACCTGTTTCGAGCTGGGTACGACACTTCCGAGGAAATTGCCGACGTCCTTATCGACAGATACGGAGAGGGTGATTTTTATCGCCTCGCAAGGCCAAGCCTCATTTTCAACTAATCGAACGTTTGGCGTTGAATTTCTTCCTTCTCCTGAGTTTGAGCCAACGGTGTTGCATGCGGAGGTATTCATACAGTGGTTTGCGCTTGATGAGGCTGTACAACAGGCAAGTCTGCCGGGACTGAAAGAGTTGCTGGCAAACTCGCGCGACAAGGCGGACACACAGCGTAAATGCAAGTTCTTCAATGAAGGCGCAGTGGTATGAGTGACCGCAATTGGCCCCAAAAAGAAACCTCATCGCCCCAGCCTTCACGAAAACGCCGGCCTCAGCCGCTTAACCCCTCATTCGAGGGAAACATTAATCCCTGTTGGCCAAGGGATACTTTGGTTCAATCTCACTCGTTGTCGTGGGCACAGCCGGGTCAAAGACCCTTTTCGTGAGCATGGCCGTCACGGGAATACTGACCGTCCTTGTTCAGGTACTTGTCGGCTATGCCGCGGCCATGGCACCGGTTGGTCAGCGGGGAAGGTCATCGGCTCGTTATTGAGCGGCATCGTGACAGGTATTCTTGCAGCGCGATCAGTCGCTGGTATCGCTGCTGACCTCGGCGGCTGGCGAGCCGTGTCTGCGCTGCTCACCCTGTTGATGGTCGGCTTCGTCTTATGGACGCTGCTTGACAGCCCGTCGGGGAGTATCAGAGGGCTAACATGTCTTTTACTCTGTAGGCAGCGCGATCTCCGCTGTAGCGACTACTCGGGCTTATGCCCACTACGGTTGGTCGGGCGTTTCCCTGTTGGGAGCAGCTTTCAGCGCGAGTGCGCTTGCGTTATGGGCTGCCAATCTAGGCTCGACGAAGGTGGGCAGGTAGTATTGCCTCTCTCGTTGGACGCGGCGATGAGGTCTTTCGCCCGCCAGCGGTCATTAACATTCGCCCGCATACTCTTGAAACACTGTGCAGTCGTTGCGTTATCGAAGCCAGTCTCGATCGCCCTCGCTGGATGACAATCGAAGAGCTAGATCCGGATTCCCGGAAACAGCGTCCACCACGAAGTCCATCACGGCGCGTACCGCAGGAGTTTTGCGTAGGTCGCTGTGAACCAACAGCCATATGTCGCGTGCGAAGTATGGGGCGCGCTCGTCAATCCGAACGAGATCAGGGTCGCGTTCCCCGATAAAACAAGGCAGACCGGCAACTCCCACCCCAGCCCGCACAGCGACTAAGTGTTCGCTCGAGTAGGTCAGTTCGCAAACGACCGAGCGCCCGTTTGCAATGCCGAGCAGCCACGATTGTGCCGGCGAATCGGCAAAAGCCTGGTCCCAGGTTATGAACTCCCACCGTTCGGGTGTGGCGAGATGCGCATAGGATCGGTGTGCATACAGGCCGAACGCCATTACACCGATCTTCCGAGTCACGCTGCTCGTTTCATCCGGCCTGATGAACCTTACAGCGACATCAGCCTCGCGACGACTGAGGGAAACCCGATGCGCTTCCGCGGAAAGCGAGAGCCGAATATTGGGATACTCCTCCCTGAACCGCGCGAGACGCTCGGTCAGCAGATGTGTGGCGAGCACTGGCGGGGCGCTGAGCGTGATCCGGCCAACAAGCGGGGCATGAGCGGCTTTCGCCAAACGGGCGATGCCATCAGCCGCGGCCTCCATCTCCACGGCCCGCTCCAATACCTGCCTGCCTAGGCCGGTGAGACGGCAGGACCGTGGCATGCGATCCACCAGCTTCACGTCGAGCGCAGTCTCCAGCGCGGCAAGCCGCCGGCTCACTGTCGCATGGTCCACTTTTATTTCGCGAGCCGCGCCGGACAGCGTACCGCTCTGAGCAACGGCAAGGAAATACCGTACGTCTTCCCAATCGACCATCTGTGCAAAATCTCCAGGATCACCCGCACATATACCGAATTTTCGCAGCGAGCGCATCCATGCACTTGTTGGGGCATTAGAAATCAATTAACGGAGATAGAACGCCATGACAGGACAACGGCTCAAGATTGGCATCATTGGCGTGCAACCTGGAAGAAGCTGGGCTGCGCGTGCTCACATCCCCGCCTTGCGCGCCCTTTCCGACACGTTTGACATCGTCGGGATTGCCAATTCCACGGCGGCAAGTGGTCAAGCCGCCGCAGCCGAGATCGGGGTCGCGAAAGCCTTCGACGGCGTTGCCGATTTGATCGTTGCTCCCGAGGTTGACATCGTCACTGTGGCGGTGAAGGTACCGCCGCACTTCGAGATCGTGAAAGCTGCGATCGAAGCCGGCAAGCACGTGTACTGCGAATGGCCGCTCGGCAATGGCTTGGCCGAGGCGCGAGAAATGGCTTCGCTCGCCAAGGCAAAAGGAGTCCTGGGCGTGGTCGGAACTCAGGCGCGCGTCGCGCCGGAGATCGAGTATTTGAGACATCTGATCGCCGGCGGCTTTGTCGGCGAGGTGCTGTCGATCACTTTGGTCGCGCGGGGCGGCTCGGCACTGGGCGGAGGCAGTATTCCCGACCGGAAGACCTACGGATATCTGCTGGATCGCGCCAATGGCGCAACCCTGCTGACGATCCCCGTCGGACATACGCTGGCGGCGTTAAGGGATGTCGTAGGCAACCTCGCTGAAGTGTCTGCTGTAATGGCGACACGCCGACCCACGGCGACGGCAGTCGATACCGGCGAAATGCTGCCTGTATCGGCACCCGACCAGGTGCTGGTAAGCGGGGTCTTGGCCAGCGGCGCTCCCATCTCCATACATTACCGCGGCGGCGCGCCGCGCGACGACGACGGATTGTTTTGGGAAATCCACGGGACGGAAGGCGATATACGGGTTTCAGGCTCCTCTGGTCATACGCAAATGGTGCGGCTTTCCCTCATGGGTGCACGCCAAGGAGAGACGGAGTTCCGTGCATTGGAGGTTCCCGCCCGACACCGCCCCGGCTGGCCGGAGGACGTGGAGGCTGGGAATGTCGCACGTCTCTACGCCAGAATGGCCGAGGATCTGCGGCACGGCACTCGTACCGCGCCAAGCTTCGAGGACGCGGTCGAAGTGCATCGCGTTATTGAGGCCATCGAAAGTGCAGCCGAAAGCGGGCGTCGCGTCGTGCTGACCTGATGGAAAATCCGAGAGAAAGGTGGGGGACTTGTTGTCGGAAGCGCGTAGCTCATCCGGCAGCAAGCAGAATGACCGCGATCGCGGTGGAGACCAGGACACGATTTCATGATCGTTTCCCTGTCAGCGGACCGTGGCTAAGCGGTTCGTTCAGGCCACCATCCTTGTCAGGGCCTCGGTCATCGTGCGGGCGTCATATGGCTTCGCAATGAAGACCCCACCTGCCGGGATCTGGTCCGCCGAAGGTTGCCGTTTTCCAGAGACGATTACAATCTTGATCGGCGGCCACCTGTCGCGGACAGCGGCAGCGAACACCAAGCCGTCCATGCTGCCGGGCATGTCGATGTCGGTCAGGACAATCACGATGTCATCAGTGTTTTCGAGGAGGAGAATGGCATCGTCGGCATTGCTTGCTTCAAGCGCCTCAAATCCGCCGTCCTCGACGACGTCAACCGTCATCATCATGATGAGCGGCTCGTCCTCGACGATCAGTACCTTCGCCTTGTTTCTCACGTGCCCTGCTCCGCTACCCCATCCGCCGAAACTTGCGAAAGGGACTCTAGTTCCCCGGCAGCGAACGAAAGTTCGAAGACCAATCCCTCGGAGAGATAGTCCGACCGGGAGACTGATCGCGCTTTCGACGGGAAGGCTCGCTCGATCAGAACTGAACCGAAGCCCTTTCGGGCAGGCGCGTCGACAGCGGGACCGCCGCTCTCGGTCCAAGTGAGGTCCAGACGTTCGCGCTCCTTGCGCCAGACGATCGAGACCTTCCCCGTCTCGCTGGAGAGGCTTCCGTATTTGGTGGCGTTGGTTGCCAACTCGTGGACCACGAGCGACAGCGGTAGCGCGAGATCCGCGGGAAGGACGACGTCCGGTCCATCGACGCGAATTCGCTCGCAACCACCGTCGAGATGGGCTTCCATTGCGGCCGCAATGACTTCACGCACCGACGACGACGTTGTCTCCTTGGACAGCAGTAGGTCATAGGTCCGAGCGAGCGCCGCCACGCGCTCCGAGAATGAGTGATAGCGTTCGGGTTCGACCTTCGAGAACGTCTGCCTGGATATCGCCTGCACGAGCGTGAAGCCGTTCTTGACGCGGTGCGTGAGCTCCCTCATCAACAGAGCACGCTCCTCCACTCCCCGCTCGGTTTCAAGCCGGCGACGATCAAGTTCATCCAGCAGTCCGTCGAGCGTCGCCCCGACTGCGGACAGCTCGTCAGGCCCTCTCATGCCGGTTCGTGCCTTCGTCTCGCCGTTGCGCCATCGGTCCATTGTCGCCGCGATGCGTTCGATCGGCGCAAGCAGGAACCTATTGCCAATCAAGAACGCGGCGAGGAACGCAAGCAGCACTCCCCCGACAATGCCAAGCGCGCTTGCGAGAGTCGACCGGTTAATCTGATCGAAGGCCTCCTTCTTTGAGAAGCCTGCACTGACATAAAGCGGGCTACCCGGCAGAGCGATCGGGCGGTATCCGAGGATCCGCTCGGTACCATCTTGGCTCGTGACATCGATGACGCCAGGCTCGTCGGCATGAATGAGCGACTGGAATTCATCCGGAATGACGGTGCCGACGAACCGTTCGGGAAACGGCACCCGCGCAAGGATCGTCCCCTTTCCATCAGCTATCGCCACGGCATTGCCGGGGGAAACGCCGCGCTCGGTGATCCTGTTCTGAAGCCAGTCCAGCCGGACACCGGTGACCACGACCCCCTTTAGATTGTCACCTTCCATCAACGGCATTGCGATCGGCAACACGGCCGTATCCGAGATCCTGCTCATCGTGTACGTGCCAACGACCGTCTGCCGAGAATCGATGACGCCCTTGAAATAGTCTCGGTCTGCGAACGTCGTTCCGGCGTTTAGCGGCTGACTGCCGCAGATCGGGCTTCCCTTCCGATCGAGGACGAAGATCGTTCTGACGTTCGGAACGTTTTCCGCCACCGACTTCAGGCTTTCGCTGCAACTTGCGGCGTCGAGGTGACGAACGGCGGGCATGGCGGAGACAGAGACGAGCATGGCGCGGACGCCTTCGATGATCCGCTCGACCTCCGACGAAGCCTCACGAGCGGCTTGCGCGGCGTTCGCTCTAACCTCCTCGTTTCGCTGCGCACGAAGCGCGAACTCGTTGTACACGAGCATCGCGACAACAGGAGCGAGGGCCGCCGCTGCGACCGCTACAAGCTTCAGCTTCATGTATCCCCCAGAACGCCAAGCTAAGGTCGTAGCATGGCCGCGAAATCTTGGCTATCCGGTGAGTTTTGTCCCGCAACGCTCGGATGTGGCGGAACAAACTGGCGTCGCAATCATTTCGCCGCCAGAAAATATAAGGGAGCTAGGAAAGATGCATTCAGATCGTCATTTTGAACGCCGGCGAGCGTTGCGTGGCAACGCGTACACGCTTGAGGAGTTTCGAAGCCGATACGGCCTGCATCAGGACGTGGCCGAGAGTCTGTTTTATCGCTTCGGCCCATCATCGATCGAACTGGACATTTTGATGGCCGCGAAGAAGCGCGTGCCGTCGATCCACGTGATTACGAAGGAAATGGGACGGTACGACGCCGACACCTCCGCGCGATTGTCCGACTGAGGTGCATCTTCCTCAGAAGTAGGTGGAGCCCGAGGCCTCTCGCCACCGCTTGATCATGTCGGCATCGCTAAGATGCTTCGTCTCTATCGCGGCAACAGTGTCGCTGCCGAACGGCATGCGGACGGGCGGTTGAGCGACGTCGGAGAAGGCCACGACCTGCTGGGCGAACCTTTCGGGGTCGCCGGGCTGATTGTGGTTCAGCAACGACGCGCGCTCGCGAACCGCGCGGCGGTCTCATCATAGTCGGGGATCCCATTGGTGCTCGACGCCAATGAGCTGCGATCGAGGAAGTCCGTCCGGAAGGTAGCCGGGTTCGTCACATGGATTGCACGCGTTTCCAGGTCCGCATGGAGCGCCTTAGAAAGTCCTTAGATTGCGAACTTCGCGGAGCAGTAGAGACCGAAGCCCCAATTCGGTCGTGAACTGTCAAAGGTTGGACTTCGCGAGACATCCCTTTAGTTCAGGAAAGATCGGGGTGTTGCGAAATTCGGATCCATAGACACCCAAGCTCAGGTCTTTTATCGCGGCGGTTGGAGTGCCGCGGGCCTTCAAACGCAATGGCCGACCCTGTATACGCGCCCGAAAAATCGCAGGCGCTGGTTTCAGTACTGCAAGTTTATTTGCCCGAACCGCGCCCTGTCCATATCGTGCATCGACAGCCAAAGCTTGCTCGTTTCATTGGGCATTTGCTCGCGCATGTCAGGGAGGAGGAGGCAACTAGCCAATTCGTGTCGAGTCGATCTGCAGTACGCAATTGGCGGAAAGAGGTCTCTCGCTGATGACTGCTATCAGGCCCAAAGCGCGACCCGATCACACGATCCCGACAGTTCTTAGGCCAGGCAATCGGCTTATCGTTGAGCAGCGACAGCGTCCAAGAGGCCCCGCGCGTCTTTGCCGTGGTAATCGCGCTTGAAGGCCGCGATTTCCTGCTTTTTAGGTATCGTTATCACGACAAAGCGCTTATCAGGCTCCGGTCCTTCATCAATCGCTAGGTCGACCAACCAGACAGTCATCGATGAACCACGACAGAGGGCCATTAGAAGTTCCGCATCCGCATCTTCTTCGTCCATTGGCTGGAATGGAAGCTCGTAAACAAAGGTTTCCTGAAAGGGCGTTCCCTGGAGACTGTCAGTGAACCACTTCCACGCGGATGAGAAATCGATCGGAAACGGTGGCATCTCCAGGTTCAAGTGCACAATATCTCTGCTGAAGATAACCTCGCCGTCGTAATAGGCGTGGATGCCCAGTGAATACTCAGACTCACTTACGTGGTTCGCAAGTGTCCTTCTGAGCTTCTCTAGGGTTGACGACTTTTCGAACATTAGCGCCTCCAAAACTAAGCAAATGGGCGCTGGCGCGGATATGTCCAGTCATAGCAGTGTTGACAATTCGAACCTCCATTAGCCTTGACCACTGGGCAGCGGGCTGGTCTCCCGCAATGGCCGGCGAATTGGCACACGAGGCCCTGCCTATCCGGCTTGGCAATCGACCGCGAAGGCCGCATCAAGATCGCCGCCCCTGTACGGCGTCATAGGGTCCTCTCGCGCCCCCATTGGAGTGTTCCGCGCATGAAACCGACCGACGACTGGAGCATCGTCATCTATAATTTCGGTTGAAGCTTACGCTGACGCGCATCTGCTGGAGTAGCAGACGTTGACTAAGGACAACCTTATCGACGCCATCGACGACGCCCAAGCGAATGGTAGCGGTTTCGGCTACACGGAAGCGTTCAAGGGCTCGCTCCGACCGCCGCCCGGCCGTCTACATCACGTGGGTTTAGTTGGCGCGAACCTCGGCATCAGGTCCATGATTTGCATTTGAAGGGGCCGACCGGCTTGGAAAACGACGGCCACGCTCCGCAGCGGCCTTCTCGAGGAGCATCGCGAAATCGCCCAGCTTCACACCGTCGGCGCGGAGCATCTGACGGATCAGCGGATCAGTCAAAACTTGAGACATAGTAAGGTCGAGCATTGCAAGTTCCTCCTATTTTGGAATGGACCTACCACTCTACCTTGAAGGTCAGATGTCGCTGGGGGGGCGAAAACAAGGCAGGCAACTAGAGCAAAACTCCGCCGGATGCTCCGGCGGAAATTCAACTCGCCACGCCACTTTGATCATCACGGCCAATTCTTCGATGGGAAAGGAGGCCCCGGAGCAACGCGGAACGAAAAAACGGCGGCCGAGTTGGCGCTGGCTTTCACCCTCAGGAACGAACCCGCTGCCAAACCGTTGTGCTTACCCATAGATATTTGGAGAAAGTGCAATGGGTATCGAGCAAGCTACCACAAGCAAGGGTCGGGATGCCGCGCGTGGACTGAGAAAAAACGCAGCAAAAGAGGAGAAGAAGGTAGAAGCTCAAAAAGGTTCGGACCTCGCTAAAGGTGCCGATCGTTTTGAGGAGCGGTCGAAAAGCTCTGACGGCAAGAGTGCCGGGAAAAAGCAGGGGCTTTAGCCGTAGTTTGGAAACCAGCCGGTGAGTCCCAGCAGACCAATAACCCGGATAATTGCGGATGTCCGTCGGTCAATGCTTTTCCAGCATCCACCATCATACCCTGGCGGAAGATGTCCTCAATCTGGCGGAAGCCAGCAACAGCAAACCGCGCCGGCCTCTCGGACGACTTGCTATCGCCCTTCTCATCCGCGTGTAGATAAGAGCTTATGGCAGAATTTTCGCTGTCAACAGATAGGACCGGTCGAATGGAAGCACCGCCGCTTGAACGCAAGCTTGCAGCCATTCTCGCGGCTGATGTAGAAGGCTATTCCCGGCTGATGAATACTGACGAGGAGCAGACGCTGGCGACTTTGACGTCGCATCGCACGATCGTCGACGGTCTCATTGAAAAGGCCCACGGGCAGATTTTCGGCACAGCCGGCGACAGCGTGCTGGCCGAGTTTCCGTCTGTCGTCCATGCCTTCAATGCGGCCATTGCGATCCAGCAGGCAATGTGGCGCGCCAACGAGGAACTTCCCGTCGACCGTCGAATGAACTTTCGCATCGGGATAAACGTGGGCGACGTTCTGGTGAAGAACGGAGACATCTTCGGCGATGGGGTCAATATTGCCGCCCGGCTGGAGGGGCTCGCCGATGTCGGTGGCATCTGTGTGACGCGGGGCGTAAGGGATCATCTCCGCGATCGTGTGGACGCAACCTTCGAAGACCTGGGAGAGCAAATTATTAAGAATATCCCGCGTCCCCTCCGGGTGTTCCGTGTCCTATTCGACCAGCAGGGAGAGCCCGCGCTCGATTTGACAGCCTCCCTTGTCGGAGACCCAAAGCATTCCTCTTCTGTCGCGCAGTCGCCATCGCAAGACAGCGACGATGCGCGTCACCTTGTCGAAGTCGCCTTCTGGGAGTCGGTACAGGAGAGCGACGACCCGGCCGAGTATGTTATCTACCTGGAGCGCTTTCCGCACGGACAATTCGTCGAACTGGCCAACGCGCGGCTCGAGAGCGGTTTAGGGAGTGGAGACGATCCTGCAATCGAACTCGCCTTTTGGGAGACGGTGCGGGAGACCGGTAATAAGGATATGTTGGAAGCTTATTTGGTAAAGTACCCCAACGGGCAGTTCAGCGACCTCGCGAACATTATGATAGCCAACCTTCTGAAAGCCAGGAGCGCACCTTCGATCGATTGAACGCTGCATTCTGGAGATCGCGCGCCTGGCGACGACACACACGAAGAACCCGTCCGGGCCCGTCGCCCGGGATCGAAACACTTCACCTTCTCGTCCGCATTAAACGCGAAAGAACATTTCGCTTTCTTCCTCGCTCAAGAACAATGTCACTAACGAGCCGCGCGCCGCCCTCTCTTCGCTCCAACGTGATCTTGCGGCTGTGGAACGCCTCAAGCTCCGCCCGGTGACCGACACTGACGATCGTGACCTTCGGCAACTCACGGACCAGGGTACCCATGAGCGCGTCCTGGCTCGTTTCATCGAGTGCGGACGTTGCCTCATCCAGCACGACGATATCAGGATCGTGAAGCAGCAGGCGCGCAAAGGCGAGTCGCTGCTTCTCGCCGCCTGACAGCGTATGGTCCCAAGGCGCGTCCTCTTCGATCTTTTCAGCGAGGTGACCCAGACCAACCTTGTCGAGCGCTGCACCGATTTCCTCAGGCGTCCAGCTATCCGCGGCTCCCGGATAGGTGACGGCGCGACGCAGTGTGCCTGATGGGATGTACGGTCTCTGCGGCAGCATGAACATTTGCCTGTTAGCATGAAAGTTGACGCTGCCATTTCCCCACGGCCAGAGGCCGGCGATGGCGCGCACCAGCGTACTTTTGCCCGATCCGGATTCTCCGGCAACAAGCACCCATTCCCCCGGTCCGATCTCAACCTGTGTCTCCTTGACCACGGCGGTCCCGTCCCCAAGCGACACCGAAAGATCCTCGAGGCTCAGCATCGTGTCACCTCCCGTCTCACCGTGCTGGATGCGCCCGAGGGCTTTGCTCAATTCCGCGCGTTCCAGCCCGTCTAGCGACATCATCAGAGAGGCAACGCGCCGCGCCGACGCGTTCCAATCAGCCAGACGCGGATAGTTGTCTACTAGCCATCCGAAGGCGCTTTGGACGATGGTAAAGGCGGAGGCTGCCTGCATGACCTGTCCAAGCGTCATGCTGCCGTCCAGAAATTTCGGTGCGCAGAGCAAGACCGGGACAACGGGGGCAATGAGCATCGACCCATGCGAAACGAGTGTCGTTCGCATGTATTGTCGCGCAAGCAGCCGCCATTGCCGCCGCACATTGGCGAATGTCCTACCGAGATCGCTCTGCTCTTCTTCCTCGCCCCCTAGCAGGGCTATACTCTCGCCATTCTCGCGTATCCTCGTGAGGGTATAGCGAAACTCGGCCTCCACCTGGTTTTTCGCCTCGGAAACTAGGACAAACTTGCGGCCGATGAATGCGATCGAACCGGAGGTGATTATGGCGTAGAGCACCGCGGTAACGACCAGAAAACCGGGAATAGTGATCATAGCGCCACCCACCGGAAGCGTTAATGCACCGCCGATCGTCCATAGCACGACGATGAACGTCGACGCCGAAACGAACGCGGATATCACGCCCGCGATGAAGTCGACTGGAGATTCCGTTGCAATCCGCAGATCCTCGGACATGCGCGCTTCCGGGTTCTGATGATCCCCGCCGATCAGATTCAACTGATAGTATCGGCCGTTGGCCAACCAGCGGGAGATCAGTGCCCTCGTCAGCCACGACCGCCAGCCCCGCTGTATCTTCATGCGCACGTAGACCTGGATTGTGACCAGAGCAACACTCCCCAGGACAAGCGGTGGGAAGAGTGCCCCCAGGAAATAGACGCTCGGACCGTTGCGCTGCTCAATTGCATCGAAGATTTCTCGGTTCCAGACATTAATGCCGTACTGGAACCCGACATTGGCTGCAATCAGGAAAAGAAGCCCAATAGACAGCGTCCAAGCCAGCCAGCTTCCGCGGCGCAACGCCCAGTAACCACGAGCGCTTATCCAGAAGCGTTTCAGTAGATAGCGCTTTCGCGCTTGTTCCGCCTCTTCGGGCGTCAACCGGATATCGGGTTCAATCGCATCGGGTGGAGGCTCGATGTCGTCCTGGGTCTTAGCATTGTCTGAGGTGATATTGGCCCATGCCTCAACATCTGATTTTGCATCGCTCATGATGGCGATAACGGCCTGAAAATCAAAAGGTTTCATTCCGTCCCTAATGGGAACGACGATTTCGATTTGGCCCGTGTACTGCAAGCGCGAACCAAACCGTAGGGGAACGCAGTATGGGTGAAGAGCCCCGGCGGCAGCTTGAAGTCATGTCACGGTCAGCATTGCTGCGCCCCGATATGAACGACATCCCTTCCCGCTCGATCCGACCTTTGATCTCCGTCATGGATGATCCGAGCATGACTTGGAGGCGCGTCTCGAACAGGCAAGGCCAGAAAACAAAGTCGGCAAGACCGGTTTCGTTCTCGAATACCTGAGCCGGAAAGACATGTAGCAGGAACAACCGGTAAGTATCGGCATTCTCACCTGGAAGCGCGGGTGCAAAATGAAATTCTTCTTCCATCTCAGAGACATCGACCGCTACGAGCCCGATCTCGTCGGCATGGAACTGGCGTCGTTCTCTCAGGCCGTTGCAGAAGCCGAAAAAGCCGCTCGGGAGAGGTAGCCGAGCTTGTGCTCCATCAGGACAGGGTCGACGGACGAGCGCTCGGGTCGTTGACGATCGTGGCAAGATCCTCATAACGGTGGCCTTCAGGGACGTCATTCAATTGGATTGAACTGGCTGCGGAAGCAGCAGGAACCACTATGCGAATTCTTAACAAGCACTTCCTCGGCACTCCGACATTGCCGCCGCGGTCGCTGGCTATAGTATCGCGATGGCGTTTGCGATCGTCATGGTGACCTACTGGGTCGCTCACAGGCGCGTTGGGCGGTTTTCCCGACGAGTGGTTCTTGATTGCCAACATGGTGCTGGCCAATTACGTTGAGGAATGGTGCCAAGCTAGAGACGACGCTCCAAGCGACCATGTGGCGCCGCCAAAGGTGCAAGCCATCAGACCTTAGTCCGTGGTGGTGCGGCACAATGAGCGTAAAATACTCAGGTCCCGAAAGCTTAGCGGCTGGGCGGGACGCTAGGGAAGTCTTCGCCCATACCCAGCCCACGGAGGCTTCCCGCTGTTTGCCGCGATGGCCGCGTATTTCTAATGACCGCCTTGCCGAGCAAGAGTAGAATGTGGAGCTCGCGCTCGGGTCATTGTGGGGGGGCGCTGAGATGCAAGTCCTTACATTCCCGCTGAGCGACGAAGAGACTGAAGTCCTCACCTCAGTCATCCAGACTTGGTGCCTACACAATCGAATCGACCCCGGGAGTGAGTGCGCCCGCGCGGTGACCACCTCCGCACTTGACCTCGTGATATCTGGCTTCAGAACGCGCGAGAGCCTAACAATCGCACTCGCCAACGCGTTGGCACGCGATGACTTGAATCCCAGTGGCGGGTAAACCGCGTGAGCATATCATACTATCCGTCGAAGGCGGAGGCCGATAACGCTGGGGCACCAAGTCCAACGCCACTTAGCGAGCGTAGATTTGAGCGGCTCTAACTGATCTTCGTTAAATCGTGCCGTACCCGGCCGTTCGCCGGGATTTCGTTGGAACACGACCGCCCTACAAGGCGGCGACCGAGCAGGGGCCACGTTCCACGGTTTATGTGTGTGCGCCTCCAGGGGGCGGGACGATCTCGAAAGCCGCTTCATTTAGTTCCGTATGTTACGCTTTCCTAATATTTTCTTCCAAAACTGAACCGAAAAACGAACCGCTTCGCCATTTTCTGCTCCCTGTCTTTTCAAGGGTCGGCAGCCAGACGTTGACCTTCCCTAAAACGAAAAAACCCCGCTGAAGGAAGCGGGGAGTTTGTTTCGAACCCCAGCAGTCACGGTCGCAGGGGGATGGAGCGTTGAGGCTTCGCGGGGAAGAAAATGACGCAACGCCCGACCAAAAACGGAGAGGGCATGCTTTCGTTCCAACCTCTATTGGACGAGGCCCCGTCGGCGAGCTTGGACAGCAACCCCGAGGCCGTTTGTCCTTTCGAGCTCGCCCCCGCTTTTTCGAGCGGTACTGCTCCCGACTACGCCGTTTTGATACCCAAGGTGTACGACCTAGGTCCGGCGCAAGATGCGTTCGGAAAGACTATAATGGCGTCTTACATTTAGGAGGATGACGGAATTCTTTGCTTGTCTGGCGGTCCGCCGTCCTGCGTCAAAGGAGTGTCAAGATGCCTTACACGAAAGATCCCAAGCTGCCACACAATACCGCGCGCCGGCGTTTTCTGGGGGTGGCGGCAGCCGCCGCCGCTCGTCTAGCGGCCGCAGCGGCCCTTGCCGTGGCAGCTTCATCGGCTCCAGCGAAAGCTGCTGGGCTGCATCTAGGTTGGGGCAACGGAAAAGGGAACTCCGGCGGCAATGGCAAGTCCGGCGGCGGAGGCGGCGGTCCGCAGTGTTTCCTGCGCGGGACGTCAATCCTCACAGATTGCGGCGAAAAGCATGTTGAGGCTCTTCGGGTTGGGGATCGCGTCGTGTTGGTTGGTGGAAAAACCAGCCCGATCAAGTGGGTCGGTCGGCAGGCGTTTAAACAGGCCGGAGCGCGCTGGCATCAGGGCGTCGTGCCGATCCGGGTTTCCCGCCAGGCGCTGGATGCCGGCACACCCCATTCCGATCTTTACCTATCACCTGGCCATGCACTGTTTCTAAATGGCGTTCTTATTCGCGTAAAAGATCTGGTGAATGGCACGACAATCGCACCAATCGCGCCCGACGACCATATGACAATCGAGTATTACGCCGTCCTGCTTGCGACGCATGAAGCGATTTTTGCTGAAGGAGCGGCGGCGGAGACATTTCATCCCTCAGAAGACAACTGGGAGAATTTCTCGAACTTTGCGGAGTATAAGCGCCTATTTCCCGGTGAAGAACGCGTGCTGATGACATCGTATGCGCCGGTGCTAGGCGAAGAAGGGGGCTGGCAACATGTGAAAGCACTTCTTCTCCTGCCATTAATGGCGTCTGCGGATTCGTTCGAGGAGGTCTGTAAGAAAATCAGCGACCAAGCCTTGGAACTGTCGAACTGACCAAGTCGATCAAATCCTCAAGTCACTGTTTTATTGTGCATTCAGACTTTGGTCCAACTAGTGAGCTACGCCGCTGCAAGCTAGCAAAGTGCGCCTCGACTGCTTGACGAGGCGCGAGGGGAAGCCTCGAACTACTCCGTCGGCCGTGAAGAACACGGAAGCTGCTGATTAGACATAGGAATCGAAGGATCTGCAGATCTTCTAATTGCCGGAAACAGCCACCGAACGGGCTGTTTCCTTGCAAAATCAGTTTGAGGTTTCCCT